>Ga0268386_10002002_pt1 | contig 14266 bp, 10 predicted proteins | sample RVTome_15_FD_200260 | JGI IMG/M metagenome (GOLD analysis project Ga0268386, IMG submission 200260) | Soil microbial communities from uranium-contaminated site in the Upper Colorado River Basin, Wyoming, United States - RVT150D86... ...
TCGAGCGCAAGGCGAAACGAGGCTTCGTGGCCCGGAGCAAATTCATTCGCCCGGGCTCGAAACACATCGGGTAGAACGTGCTCACAGCAGTAAGAACGCTGAAATGAAGTGCCCGCCTGATCGCGGGTCAAGTGACTCAAGGCCAGAGTGGGCACGTAATATACAGCATGTCTGGCCATCAAGTCGACGGCTTCTTCGTCGAGGATGTAGCCGTGTTCGATCGAGTGCGCCCCGGCCCGAGCGGCCCACTTGACCGCTTCCGGGGCAGTGGCGTGCACGGCGACCGCTTTGCCGCGTTGGCGGGCAATGCGAATCGCGGCTTCGAGTTCTTCCTGCAGAAACATAACGGCGGACATGACGTCGTGACCTGTCCCCATAATGCCACCCGTCGTGACGAGTTTGATCTGGTCCACGGCATGCTTGATCTGGGTCCGCACCGCTTTGATCATGGCTTCCGGCCCATCAACATGGGTTAACATGCTGGTGCTGCCGGTAAGCGTCGCAGTATGACCCGCCGTGGTGCGTAGACCGTGCCCGCAGCAAAACAAGCGAGGGCCGACGAAGTCGCCCCGGTTAAATGCCTCGCGCCAAGCCACGTCAGCCCAGTCCTGGATGCCCACGACGCGCAGCGAGGTAACGCCCGCCCGTAAGGCGTCCATGGCGCATTGGCCGTGCTGGAGAATCGCCTCGGCTGGCGGCAGGGGGATCTCCCAGCCAAGCCAGGTACTTGGCCGCAGGTGGGTGTGCACGTCAAACAAGCCGGGTAAAAGATACGCCCCGCCGAGGTCCAAGGTGCGATCCGCGGCGGGAGCGGAGCCCTGTCCCACGTCGGTAATGGTCTCACCTTCAATCCGCACGTAGGCATCCTGCCGGACGTCGGGTGAGGTGGCGTCGATGAGATGACAGCCTTTGAGTAGCAGGCTCATGCGTGCTCCTTTGCCGGGTCCGTGCACCGATGGTCCGCCACGAGCTGACCGGCCTTGAAGACGAGTTCCAACTCGCGCAGGTGGTTCACATCATCGAGTGGGTTGTTCCGCACCACGATGAGGTCGGCTAATTTACCCACTTCAACCGTGCCCAGATCATCGCCGACCCCACAGACCTCGGCGGCATATTTGGTGGCGGCGAGGAGCGTTTGCCAGGTTGTGGCGCCATCTTTGACCCACAATCCCATTTCGAGCCACACGGCATCGCGCAACGGCCGGAGATCGGAACCCAGCGCCATTTTTACTCCCGCTTGCAAGGCTCGCTGAAACCACATGCGATGCTCGGCAACCGCGTCGTCAGCCCGCTGGGCCAAGTCGGGGGGTAAACCGCGCCGGTCCAGCCAGCAGCACTCCCACGACGACGTGGCCTGATCGGGGGTCAGATGGGTGATACCCAGGGTAGGAATGTACCAGGCATCGTGCTTGAGGAAGAGGTCTAGACATTCATCGTCCATGATATAGCCGTGTTCGACGGTGTGAGCACCGAGCTGTAAGGCCGCTTTCACGGATTCGGGGTTGGCGGCATGGGCCATCACCGGATAGCCGCGCTGCCGGCAAATCCGAAACGCCGCATCGAGTTCTTCAGGCAGGAGGAATGAGTGCCAGTGGCGATCCCAAAATGGCCCCATAATGCCGCCGGTGAGATTGAGCTTGATGTGATCCACGCCGTTTTGCATCTGTTCGCGAATGGCTTGGGTAAAACCACTGGGGCCATCGCACTCTTGAGCAAACCCCGACGCCAGCGCGTGGCCGGCCGTGGTGGTGAGGAAATAGCCGCCGGCAAAGATGCGCGGACCGATGAGTTGGCCCGCATCGTAAGCGCGTTTGAGCGCGACATCGATAAAGTGCGGTGTCCCCGCGGTGCGAATGCCGGTGATGCCGGCCTGGGTCAAGCCGTGGGTGGCATTGGTGCCATACTGCACGGTGAGTTCGGCCAATTTGGCATCGGGCAGGCGGGGCCATTCGAGATGTACGTGCACGTCCCAGAGACCGGGAAGTAAATAGGCGCCCTGGAGGTCGATCACCTCATCACCTGGCGTGTCCGGTGAGCGTTGCCCCTGCACGATCTCGACGATACGTCCATCTTGCACTGTTACACTGGTGTCCGCCATGGGCGCTGGGTGGATGCAGTCGATCAGATGGGCGTGGGTAAGTACAAGAGCCATTGGCGTATTTCCTTTACGAAACATTATGACATAAGCAGGGTTTAGGCGGGTTCACTCGCACTGGAGTCCGGCGGCTCCGCAAAGGCTTGCAGATGCCGGGCGGCGCGCTCCACAGGGGGCACCGGGGCAATGTCTCGGCCAGTATCGACACCGAAGTCGGTAAATCGCCGGGCCGCCACTAGGACGCGTCCTTCCAATGAACCAACGGCTTTGTTATACGCCTCGACAGCGCGGTCCAGGCCGCGGCCAACACCAGTAAAATGTTCGGTTAAAATGCGTAATCGGTCATACAGATCGTGACCCAGCTTGCTGATGGCCTGGGCGCTCTCGGCAATTTTTTCTTGCTGCCAGCCATAGGCCACGGCGCGTAGCAGGGCGATGAGGGTGGTGGGCGTGGCCAGAATCACTTGCTGGGTGACGCCGGCCTCAATCAACGCCGGATCTTGTTCCAGGGCGGCGCTAAAAAAACTCTCGCCGGGCAAAAACATGACGGCGAACTCCGGCGCCGCCTCGAATTGCTCCCAGTAGGCTTTGGCGCTCAATTGGCCCATGTGCGTGCGCACATGGCGGGCATGATCTTGCAACAGCAGCCGGCGTTGCTCTTCCGATCCCGATTCCAACGCTTCGAGATAGGCCTGCAGCGGGGTTTTTGCGTCCACCACAACCTGCTTGCCCCCGGGCAGATTGACAATCAGATCGGGCCGCAGCCGCCCATCTTCGGTGCTCACCGAGGGTTGCTCCATGAAGTCGCAATGCGCCATCATACCGGCCATTTCGACGACCCGACGCAGTTGCATCTCACCCCAACGTCCGCGCACGTTTGGCGCGCGTAAGGCTTTGGCCAGATTGCCGGTCTCGGTCTGCAACTTTTCTTGCGAACTGACGAGTGAGCGCACTTGTTCGGTCAAGCGGCCATAGGCCTGCTCGCGAGCCGTTTCAAGTTCCTGGATGCGCGTATTGACATGGCTGAGGGATGCCTGAATGGGGGCGACGAGATGGGCCACCGCGTCGTGTTTGCGGTCGAGTTCTCCGGCTGCTTGTGCCTGGATTTTTGCGAGCGTGGTGCTGGCGAGTGTGAGAAACGATTGGGTATGGCTCTGCAGCGTTTCCGCCGATAGCGCCTGGAAGGTGTGACGTAGATCTGTGGTAGCCTGGTCGAGAAAGGCTAGTTTCTCAGCGGCGGCGTGACGCTCGTGGGTCAGACTGCTTTCCAGCCGCACTACCGTGGCTTGTAGATCGGCAATGGTTTGCAGATGGCTGGCGGCAGTTTCGCGAATCTGTTCCAGATCATGTTGTGATTGGCCGAGTTGATCTTGCAAAAAGGTCATGCGCCAGCGGCTCATCACCCATAGGCCGGCGGCGCCAAGCCCGATTCCCAAGCACAGGATCGCCACCCCCGCCAGATTGTCCATGGTTCGCCTCCGCTGTCCGTCTGTTGCGCATCACTCCTCCAAAACATACGCGATTCCTATCGATAGCACAATTTAAACCATGAGTTAGGAACGCCAAATCTTGTAGATAATGGCGAGTATGAACAAAATAATGATGATCGTTCCCGTGATCAACCCGAGCATTTTTTCACGTCTGCTGAGGAACATATGGACCCCTTTCTCCTGCGCAACATTATCCATCAAAGCCGTGTAAAGGACAAACGGCAAAACCCGCACAGCTCCCCAGAATCCTCTCGTGCGCCAGCCCGCATTGCTCCGCTTCTACCGGTGTGTTAGGCTGCCGGTGATCTTAAGCGATTTCACCGCGAGCACCCCTCGTGCGGGTAAGCGTCACGTTAAGGAGTTTGAGGATGATGGGTGTGGTGTGCGATTTCCGTCGAGGACGTCAGCGGGCCACTCTATGCCTTGCCGTGATGCTGTTGAGTGGGTTAGTTGCAACGTTCATTCCGCGAGGTGAACTCATGGCTGAGCAACAGCCTCTGGTGCATGCCCCGGAGTTTCCCAACGGCATGCAGTGGTTGAACACGGACAAGCCGCTGCGCCTAGCCGACCTGCGCGGCAAAGTCGTCCTACTCGATTTCTGGACTTACTGCTGTATCAATTGCATGCACATCATTCCCGATCTCACCTATCTGGAGCACAAGTATAAAAATGAACTGGTCGTCATTGGGGTGCATTCCGCCAAATTTATGAACGAGCGCGAGTCGGACAATATTCGCCAGGCGATCTTGCGGTACGACATCCAACATCCGGTGGTGAATGATCATGAGTTCCGCATCTGGCAACATTATACCGTGCGGGCCTGGCCCACCCTGATCGTGATCAAACCCGACGGCTATGTATTGGGCTATCTCTCAGGTGAAGGCCATCGCGAGATGTTGGAACAGGTGATTGATGAGCTCATTGCCGAAGCGAGGCGTACCGGCATTCTCAACGAAACGCCGATGACCTTCGCCCTCGAAAAAGACAAGGTGATTGGCGGCATGCTCTCGTTTCCCGGCAAAGTCTACGCGCACGAACAGTCGCAGCGGCTCTTCATCGCCGATTCGAATCACAATCGCATCGTCATTTCCGACTTTGACGGGCAGGTGCTCGACGTCGCGGGCAGCGGGTCCGTTGGCAAAGCGGATGGGGCATTCGAGACCGCGACGTTTCATCACCCGCAAGGCATGAGCTACGATGGCGAGGTATTATATGTGGCGGATACGGAGAATCATCTGCTGCGCAAACTGGACCTGAACGCCCGCACCGTCACGACCATTGCGGGTACGGGTGCACAAGCGCGCGCCGTTAACGTCCTGGGGATGGGCACCGGCGTCGCCCTCAATTCGCCCTGGGATCTGCAGGCGATCGGCACACAATTGTTCATTGCCATGGCCGGACCACACCAAATCTGGGTGATGCATCTGGAAACCGGGCAGTTGGAACCCTATGCCGGCAGTGGCCGTGAAGATATTATTGATGGCCCTCGCCTGGAGGCGGCGATGGCTCAGCCCAGCGGCATCACGAGCGATGGCACGAGGCTGTTCGTGGCCGATAGCGAAACCAGTGCGATTCGCAGCATCAGCTTGGGCGATAATCAGGTGCGGACCGTGGTGGGGGAGGGATTGTTCGAGTTCGGCGATCGAGACGGAACGGGCCCGCAAGCTGTGCGGCTACAACACCCGCTTGGCATTGATGCTTACAACGGCATGTTGTACGTCGCCGATACGTACAACCACAAAATTAAACGCATCAGTCCGGAAACTGCCACGTCAGTCACCTATCTGGGCACCGGTCGGCCCGGTTGGGCCGACGGCCAAACGCCCGAGTTTTACGAACCTAGCGGCGTGAGTGTGGCGGCCGGAAAGCTCTACATTGCCGACACCAATAATCATGCCATCCGAGTGGCCGATCTGAGTACCGGAGAAGTGACCACACTGCGGCTTCGAGGACTCGCTATGCCGGATGCCGTGGCCGGATTTAGCGATGCGAGTTTTGCTCCCACTGCCAAAATCGACGTACAACCGCTCCAAGTCAAAGCCGGTCAGCCCGGCCACTTGGGCGTGCATATCGAGTTGCCCGAGGGCTATCACCTCAACCCACAGGCGCCGTTCACCTATCGCGTTGACGTGAAGGGAAACGGTATCACCGTCGCCGAGGCGCATCGGCAGTTTCGGGCCATCGCCCCGCCGTTGCCGCTGAGCATCCCGTTTGTGGCCATGTCCGGCGAACACCAGGCGATGCTGGATGTCGACCTGACGTTCTACTTCTGCCGTGAAGATGATACGGGCTTTTGCGCTATCCAATCCATACGCTGGAACGTCCCGCTGCTGACAGTTGACGAGGAGGTCAAAACCAAGCCCAGCATATCGTACCGAGCCGAACCGCCGAAGGTGAACAAACAATTGTAAGTTCATGGACGAACGACTATCTTCGTTGTCATCAATTACTCGCTGTGGTACAACAGGACGCACCCGATGTGGCGCGTTTTTCATGCTGCCATATAAATTTTGACTGCGTCTAGATCCGTTTGCGCGCCTACTGCGTAGGATGAGATGCCGGAAGACCGCATGGCACGTATGCCACCTGGCTCCCATACAAGAGGGAAGACGATTGGCTGTGACCTCATATCTGCGTTGGACCACTTATGTCGCGCTGGGCGTCTTAGGCGTGATGATACCGGCTGTATGTGCCGCCAAGCCGTTGCGTGTGGTAACGACCGTGAGGCCGATTACCGATATGGCCCAACAGGTCGGCGGCAGCGCCATCCAATTGCACGGGATGGTGCCCGAAGGGGTGAATTCGCATACTTTCCAGCCAACGCCGCGCGATGTGCGCTATCTGGCCGAAGCGGACGTCATTATTTTGAATGGTCTATACCTTGAAATCCCGATTGAAAAGCTGGCACGCCACAGTGGTGCAAAGGGGGCCCGCATCCTCAAACTGGGCGATCAAACGCTGCACCAGTCCGACTGGGTCTACAATTTTAGTTTTCCAAAAGATCAAGGGCATCCCAATCCCCACTTATGGCTGAATGTCAAACACGCCATGCGTTATGTGGCCCTCATGCGTGATGCATTGAGCCATCTCGACCGCGCCAATCAGAAGGTTTATCATGACAATAGCGAGCGGTATTTGCGTCAATTGTCGCAGTTGGATGCGTGCATCGCTTCTGCCGTCGATACGATTCCGCCAGCGCATCGCAAGCTTCTAACTTATCACGACTCGTGGCCCTATTTCGCGCAGCGCTACGGCATGAAGGTGGTTGGCGCCGTGCAGCCCGCCAGTTTTTCAGAGCCCTCGGCTCGAGAGGTGGCCCGGATGATCGGCCAGATTCGACAAGCTGCTGTGCCCGCGATTTTTGGCTCGGAGGTGTTTCCGAGCAAAGTCCTGGAGAAAATCGCGGCTGAGACCAATGTGCAGCACATCAAAAGCTTGAGAGACGACGATTTGCCCGGCGCGCCAGGTGCTCCTGAACACAGCTACCTCGGCATGATGCGGGCCAATGTTTACACTATGGTGAGCGCCTTGGGGGGTAACCCGGCCGCTTTTGAGGCGTGTAGCGCCACCCTCCTGGCCAAGAAAGAGTGATCCATGTCTGCACCGATTCTGGCGTTAGATCAGGTGACGGTGGCGTATGACCACCAGCCGCTCTGGCAAGACCTGAGTTTCCATATCGCACCGGGTCAGTTTGTCGCCCTGGTGGGGCCGACCGGGGGCGGGAAAAGCACGCTGCTGAAAACGATTTTGGGACTTTTGCCGTGTGCCTCGGGAACGGTTGATCTGCGGCATCCCGTCAGCGTGGGATACGTGCCGCAGCGCGAAAGTATTGCCTGGGAGTTTCCCGTCACGGTGGAGCAAGTGGTGCGCATGGGGCGCTATCGTCACACGCACTGGTGGCCATGGGCGAGCCGGGAGGACCGCCGGCAGACCATGGCGTTGTTAGAACGCCTGGGATTAGCGCCGTATGCTAACCGGCAAATTAACGAACTTTCCGGTGGTCAACAACAGCGGGTGTTTCTGGCGCGGGCGTTGATTGCCGAGCCGCAACTGTTGCTGCTGGATGAGCCCACCGCGGGCGTCGATATGAAAACGCAGCACGACATCTTACATCTGTTGCGGGAGTTGAACGGCGAGGGGATGACGATTCTGCTCACCACCCACGATTTGAATACCATCGCCAGCCACGTGCCGTGGGTCATGTGCTTCAATCGCGGCATTGTTGCCCAGGGGCCGCCCGCTGCGGTCTTAACGCCCTCAACGTTACGGCAAACATACGATGCCGAGATGACGGTGATCACGCAGGGCGGCATGACGTTTATTGCCAATCGCTCGCTCATTCACCGCCATGCCGACGCCCGCAACGGACGCGACCTCTCACGCCGGAGGGCCGCCGATGGAACTGCTTCTTGAGCCCTTGCAATACCGATTTTTTCTGCATGGTTTGGCCGTGTCCGTCTTGACCGGAAGCTTATGTGGCCTGCTCGGGGTGTATATTGTGCTGCGGCAGATGAGTTATATTGGTCATGGCCTGGCCCACGCCGTGTTCGGCGGCGCTGTCGCGAGCTTTTTGCTGCACCTCAACTTTTATATTGGAGCGGGTATCTGGGGCATGACGGCTGTGGTGTTGATCGATAAACTTGCTACCCGGCGCGACATCAACACCGATGCGGCAATCGGCATTATTACCACCGCCAGTTTTGCCGTGGGCGTGGCACTGATGAGCCGCATGCGCCGCTTCACGCAGGATTTTGAAGCCGCCCTGTTCGGTAATGTATTAGGGGTCTCAACCACGGATTTGGCCGTCATCAGCATCGTCAGTGTAGTTACCGGGCTCATCTTAATTGGGCTCTATAAGCCCTTGTTATTCAGTACGTTTGATGAACAGGTGGCGCAGGTATCCGGTGTCCCAACGCGCCGCGTACGCCTGCTGTTTTCCTGCATTTTAGCCCTGGTCATTTTGGCCTCGATGCAAGTGTTAGGCGTCACCTTGGTGGCGGCGGCAGTGGTCATACCCGCCGCGACAGCGCGCATGTTGACGCAAAATTTTGCCCGCATGCTAGGTCTGTCCACGGCGCTGGGTGGCATCACTGCCGCGCTCGGCATGTACCTCAGCTATTATCTCGATATCGCCTCTGGCGCCAGTATCGTGTTACTCGCCGCCTTGATCTTCGTGGGAGCCTTGGCGTGGCGAGAACTCAACGCTGGAGCTTTTGCACTCCGGCGCAAAGTCTGATTCCCATGAGCCAAGGGTGAGCGCCAACGCGTTCACCTGATGCCAAGATGCGACGAAAGGAGACCGTACGATGCCGTTTGCAAAATCTCGGAGCGAGATCCCCAAAGAGATCGAATCAGAGTGGATTGAGGACATCTGGAAAAGGATTCGGGAGCATCTCGAAAAGAAACGCGCTCAAATACTTGAAGACATCGTCAATTACCCCCCACCGATTCCGGCGTGTGATCAGCATTATAATTACCTCCTGGAACAACGCGTCCACATTTCTCAAGAATTGCGGCGGCTGAACACACTTTTACAGGATCGCTCTGCGAGTCAAGACGAGTTTAAGTTGATCGACGAGTTCCTGACGGCGTCCGCTTATATTCAGGATGAGACCGAGCAAGACATTCGCGCTGCCTGCAAAGGCGCGTTGTCCGTCGCGGAGTCGCGTTAAGGCGATTTCTTAATCAGAATATCCGCTGTTCTCTTTCTGCATCGGGAGGGCTAGCGATGCCGTTTCGACCCAGTGATTCAAATTTAAAATTAAGAGCTCCGGACGATATCATCGCGCATTACGCGATCACCGCACTTGATGCCCTGAATCGAGAGGGTGTTATATATAAAATATTTAGTCAGCCTTCTATGCCGATTCCCGATCAGGAGGGCTTTTTGTTCATCCCGTCTAAAAATCACTTTCAGGGCGTCGCCATTCGAGACGGTTTTGCGATGGTGACCACGAGCGCTGAAGGCGGGGCCATCGTGAGCGCCAAAGGGCATCAGAAAGAATTTTTATTAGATTGCGTCGAACCCACTGACGGGTTTGAACATCCCGGTGGCGTGCAGACGATTGGTTCTTATTTGGTCGTGCCTGTCTATGCCCATGAATCAGATGACAGACGGGCGGAGATCCAGTTTTACAAATACGGTCCGCAAATCGAACTGGTCAATCATCTGACTATCAAGCGGGATGGCAAACGGCTATATTGTCTGGGAATCACAGACTGTACTGGCCCGGACGGCGACTACTATGTCCTGGCCGTTGTCAGTCACAACGAGGGGCATGTGATCGACTTCTATCGCACTGAACCCGGTATTCCCCTGAGCGATCATCGGTGTTCATTCGTGAAACAAGCGGAGCGGCATTCAAACGATCACACGCCATACAAAACGTGGCATTATGAGACGATTCAGAATCATCCCCAGCATGTTGCCGACTGGCAACCGGATCGGAACTGGGGTGGATATCCTAACAGCGTGTCGCTACTGGCCGATGCGGCAGGTCATGTGTATTTTTTAGGACTGCATCGGAGTGATTCCGGTAGGGATTGGGCGGATCTATTTTTACTGAATCTGGATGCCACGGAAGAGCGCATGCTCACCAAGCTTGCGCATTTTCACGCTATTGCCCAAGACGGTGCTTCGTTTAGATGGGCCGGCAGTGCCTTGGTCACGTCCGAGACCACCTTGAGTATTTTTACCTGCGCCAGGAATGCAGAGGATGATAACCAGGAGCTGACACTCAACGTTTTCCATGCCAATAATGATCCGCTATTTGGCCGTTTGAACATAGTCGTCTGAACCTCATCAGTGTGCAGGAAGACGAGGCAAAAGGTGGCGCCGGCCTGTTGAGCAAGATGCGATTCCTATGCGGCGGTCAGGCCGGTGGACTCGGCAGTCTTGCCCATTTAGCCGGTGGAGTTCTCTCAGTCGGGGTTGGATAGTGGCATGGTGGGACAGTTCGTTCCGATAAACCGGGTTGTAGTTCACAACTGAGCAAGGTCTTCAGAACCGAACAAGAGGAGAAGAACCAATGGGGATCATTTCATCGATTATCCTCGGCCTGATCGTCGGCGCCCTGGCCAAATGGATCATGCCGGGCAGGGATCCGGGCGGTATCTTTATTACCATCATTATCGGTATTGTGGGCAGCTTCCTAGGCGGTTTGATTGGCTCCCTCATCGATGTGGGCACCGTGTCGAAGTTTAGCTTCCTCAATATTCTGCTCTCCCTCGTCGGCGCCCTGATCCTGCTCGGGGCATACAGGTTGCTCAAACGCAGAGCGTAATGGGTGTGCTGGAGCGAGGTGGCGGTGCGTACACAACATCACGCTTGCGCCACCTCATCCTGCATATGGCGATGTTCATCCTGTGCCAAATTCCCCACGACTAGCCCTTCTAACCGAGACACCAGATCGGCATAGCTCAGTTTGCCGCCCTCGGGGGCGAGCAGTTTGAGCACCTGCTCAGCGATGTGCTGGCCCAACGCCCGATACGCCTCGAACTGGCCCTCGTCGAAAAACTGATCGGCGGTCGATTCGTGCGGGAATGCTGGATTGCGGCTGCGGTACTCGACCACTACTTCATCCTCCTGCCCGACGAACGAGGATTTGAGATAGAGCAGATAAGCGCGCGACGTTTGATTTGGATATTCAATCGTACCCACTGCGAAATGTGCCTCGCTGCGCCGGTCCTCCAGAGGATTTTGGAGCCGGATCTTATTGAGGTCAATCGCAATATGAATGCCCAGATCGATGCGGGCGTAGCGGATTAACGTGGCCAGGCTGCCGAAGCGCAGATCCGGGTCTGCCTCGCCATCGCCAATGATGATGACTTTGCACTGTCGTCGCAGGAGCTCGATGGCCGCAAGATTCTCGAGGTGGCCACCGTCCGATAAATTGACCCAGTCGTGGGTCTCATCGAGCTTACTCCGTATCTCACGCAGGAAAGCGCCCGGCCGGACGCGCCAAGCAAAACGGGCTTTGAGCGTTCCCGGTCCCACGCCAGGTATATCGCCCTCGTTCTGTGATGAGACGGTGGCGTATTGACCGTCACCAAGAGGCCGTTGACGCATAAGAGTGCTCAGGCTAGAGCCCAGATAGCCACCGCCGGAAACGGTCGACATGTAGTCGGCGTGCCGGAAAATACCGTACTCGTTGAGCGCCTGCGCAATCCCCAGGTTGAGGGTGGCAGAGCGGATGCCGCCGCCGGAAAAGGCGAGTCCCACCAGGCCATTATCCGGCGTTGGCTGCTCGGGGTCGGCAACTGTCCGCGGCGAGGTATCTTCTCCGTATACCTGTTGCCACCGCTTCTGAAGCTCCGCCATTTCATCTTTAAATACGTCATTGAACTGAAACGGAGTCCCCACGTTTGTCCCGGTTCTCAGAGCGCTCTCCAAGTAGCGAGGATTGGGAACCCAATAACCCAGCCGGACATTGAACAATGTCATGATGGCGACGAGTGGCGTACTCGTATGCGTACCCATATTGGGTGAGGTAGCCGCAGCCGAGATTGCCATGGCAGTGGCCAGGTCCATCTGGGGAAACACCGCTTCCATGGACTCGCTGCGGCAATAACCGGTACGGTCTCCGCCAATGTAACGCTTGCTGAAGATAAAGAAGTCGCTATTGCGCTCCCGGATGCTGATGTCCCTACTCCCTTGGAGGTTGAGGGCGGCGTTGATCAGATGATAAGGCGCGATGGAGCCCTTGTCGTACTGGCAGATTTCATACAAATTGATGTCTTCCTCGATGTCCACATCGCCTGCCGTATTCAATCCGACCAAGTAAGCAGAGGCAAGCCGGTCGCGGTAGAGTCCGTGCACCGAGGTGAGATTGATATCCACAGCCAGCCAGCAGAACAGCCAGACCTCAGCCGCTATCGCCAGCACAAAAAAATTTGTGTTGGGGAACGCATATGCCAGCACGCACAAGACAATGGCGACCACGAATACCGAGATGAGAAGCCACAACAGCCAGGTATAGTCCTTGAGGGCTTGTTTCATGACGCCGAGGATGAGCGCTAGCAGGATGCCGATCACGAGAACGGCAGGTACGATCGCGATGCTCCACCAATAAAGGGTAAATGTCTCGGTCTCATACGTGTAGACCAAATATTCCGTGACATAGAGAACGACGAGTAGAGGTAGGACAAGGCCCAATAGCCCAATCAGCGCCATGATCGCCGGGCGCATGAGTTTGCCAAGCCATGCAGACTTACTGAGAGCGGACAAAATGGTCCCAGCACTGCTCATGGCCGCCACCGACGAGCCGCACAGCAGCGCTGCCACGACCTCCCTAAACCCCAGTTGGCGGCCTGGCAGATGGTGAAAGTAATGCACGAGCAGGGGCAAAACCTCGATCAGGGCGACCGCGATGGCCGCGAGCAAGACTGCCCCGAACGTGCGCTCGTACTTGTCCCGCAGCTTCACGGAACTTTCGTTGCCGGTTTCCAGGCTTTGCTTGTGGGTGATGACCTTAAACAATCGGATCACCATCGGGAAGAGGAGATACCAGACCAAGGCCAGCACCACCACCCAGGGGGTAAACAGAAAGGGGGCTTTGGTGCCCAAGTGATTCTGCACCCATTTCATCCAGCCGTCATGCACAACGTCTTGGGTGAGAAAAAAATGAGGCGAGTTGACGTCCTTCACTCGCCATTCCTGGAGCAGCGGTTCATATACCCAATAGAGGATCAGAGCGGTAAACAACAGATAAGGCAGCAGGGTGAGGAAGTTGATAAGGACGCCGCGTACCAGCACGGCGACAATCCGCAGATAATCCAAAAAACCCCGTTCGGCCATATAGTTGGAATGATTACGCACCCAGGTCAGGTAGCGCGACTCCCTTGGTCCGTCAAGCAGCGGAAACGGAAACTCTCCCGGCTTCACATTGAGATCGTCCATGCCACCCCTCCTCGCCAGCGCCTTGCGGGCTCTGCGGATTGATAGACTGATGTTCAGAAGCCAAGAATATCAATAATGCCTATAGCATGTCATCATTCAACTGACATGCAGTTCGGAGGTTGAGACCGGCTCGATTAGAGGTGGAACACGAGGATTCCGGCACTGACGAGAGCTTGCCCAATCATCACCACACCAAAGACGGTAATTAGAGCCGCAGACGTCAAGGGCAGCCAGCGCGTGATCAGATGTCCCTCACCCTGGAAACGGGACATGAACCGCCGGGCGTACACCATTAAAAGGCCAATGGCGATGAGTACAGCCGCTAAACCGGCGCTAAACGCGACGATGAGCAGCAGCCCTAAACCAATTCGCTGCAGGGCGACTGCGCTGAGTAATACCACCAATGCGGCGGGACATGGGACAATGCCGCCGGTCACTCCCAAGGTCAGCAGTTGACGAAAGGTGACACTAGCCGGATGGACATGGCCGTGATGGTGGTGTGCAGACGTGGAGTGGTCATGGCTGGCGTGATGCTCATGATCCGCATGATGATGGTGGCCGCTGGTGTGCGGATGGGCATGGGCGTGAGCAAAGACGTGCTCGTGGGCATGGGCATGAGCGTGGGAATGACCGTATACGTGATCATTTGAATGCGTATACGTACCATTCGTTCCCGCATATCGTTGCCAAAACAGGTAGATGCCGAGGCCGGTGATCAGCAGACCGGAAACCGCGCTGAGCCATGGATAGAGTTGTTCCGGGACGATATAGGCAGACGCAAAC
>Ga0268386_10002003_pt1 | contig 14264 bp, 26 predicted proteins | sample RVTome_15_FD_200260 | JGI IMG/M metagenome (GOLD analysis project Ga0268386, IMG submission 200260) | Soil microbial communities from uranium-contaminated site in the Upper Colorado River Basin, Wyoming, United States - RVT150D86... ...
CACTGACAACGATCTCTCGTTCTCCCGGGTCGACTTCGAGCCAGTCAGGGACCACCCGGTCCTGGGTGTCGACCGAGTGCTGGATGACGATCAAGTCCGTGGACCGCTCCTTGATGGTGATGGTGTCACCCGGGCTTACCTGATAAGAGGGAATGTCGACTTTCTTGCCGTTCACCCTGAAGTGGCCGTGGTTGACCAGCTGACGGGCTTGGGGGCGGGTGGCGGCCAGCCCGGAGCGCCATACGACGTTGTCGAGACGCTGCTCCAGCATCTGGAGGATGTTGTCGCCAGTTATCCCGGGGCGGCGAGCCGCCTCTTCGTAGTAACGGCGGAACTGTCGCTCGAGCACTCCGTACATGACGCGTAGCTTCTGCTTCTCACGGAGCTGGACCTGATAGTCACTCTCCCGGATGCGGCCCCGACCGTGCTCGCCCGGTGGATAGGGACGTCGCTCGACGGCGCATCGCTTCGACTGGCAGAGCTGGGTGCGCGCCCGACGACAGCGCTTGCACTTTGGTCCGGTGTATCGGGCCATCAGTGACCTGCCTGGTGACGCAGGTGAGATTCAGGGGCCGGCCTGCATCCGGTAGGTGTTACGTCGCAGCTCATCTCTAGCCCCTCCGCCGCTTCTTGGGCCGGCAGCCGTTGTGGGGGATCGGGGTGACGTCCTTGACCCAGGTGACCTCCATGCCCATGTTCTGCAATGTGCGGACCGCGGTGTCCCGACCCGAGCCGGTGCCGCTGACAATCACGTCGAGCTTGCGGATACCGTGCTCGCCGGCGCGCCGGGCGGCCTCCTCGGCAGCGACCTGAGCCGCATACGGGGTCGACTTGCGCGAGCCCTTGAACCCGACCGAGCCGCCCGAGGTCCACGCCACGGAGGCCCCTGTCTGGTCGGTGATGTTGATGATCGTGTTGTTGAAGCTGGCTTTGATGTGGGCCTGGCCGTGAGAGATGTTCTTCCGCTCACGACGTCGGACCCGCTTCGAGCCTTGCGATCGCTGAGTCACTACTTGGTCACTTTCTTCTTGCCGGCGATGGCGACGCGGCGACCCTTGCGCCCCCGGGCATTGGTGTGAGTGCGCTGTCCGCGCACGGGCAGCCCGCGACGATGGCGGATGCCCTGATAGCTGCCGATCTCGATCTTTCTCCTGATGTTCTGCTGAACATCGCGGCGCAGGTCTCCCTCGACCTTGAAGTTGGCCTCGATGTAGCGACGGATCCGGGCCACCTCGTCGTCGGTGAGAGACCTGACCCGGGTCGATGGGTCGATTCCGGTCTCAGCGCAGATGGTCTGCGCAGTGGTGGGTCCGACCCCGTATATATAGGTCAGCGAGATCTCGAGACGCTTGTCCCTGGGGACGTCGACTCCTGCAATTCGAGCCATATCAGATCAACCTTGTCGCTGCTTGTGCCGTGGGTTGGAGCAAATCACCCAGACGCGGCCACGGCGCCGGATGATCCGACACTTCTCGCACATCTTCTTGGTGGAAGGTCTCACCTTCATCGTTGTTCTCCAAATTCTCAGATACACGCGGGCGCGTGCGATGCCAGGCCACTGTCAGAGGCAACCGGAGCGTTCAGAGTGGTTGCGGGCGACAATGCCCTGGCTAAAAACCGTCTTTCGGCCAAAGAAAGAGCGGCAAAGACCCTCGAATACTAACGGGGGGTCCCTGCTTGCTCAAATCTGTGGGATTCGTCACGATCGAGCGGGCTCAACCACCGGCAAGTGATTCGACGGCCTCCTCGACCGGGACCGGCTCGGAGTCGACGGTGAACAACTGGGGACCGTCAGGGGTGATGGCGACCGTGTGCTCCCAGTGGGCGGACAGCGATCCGTCCTCGGTGCGCACGGTCCACCCGTCGGAGTCGACCCTGGTGTGTCGACGGCCCATGTTGAACATCGGCTCGATGCAGAGGGCCATCCCGCTGCGGAGCTTGAGCCCGCTGCCGGCCGATCCGTAGTTGGGCACCTGGGGCTCTTCGTGCATCTCCCGGCCGATCCCATGACCGACGTACTCCATTACCACGCCATAGCCATTCGCCTCTCCTATGGCTTGGATGGCGGCCCCGATGTCACCGAGACGATTGCCCTTGCGCACCTCGCCCACTCCTGCCCACATCGCCTCCTCGGTGGTGTCGATGAGGTGTTGAGCCTCTGCCGAGATCTCACCGATGCCCTTGGTGAACGCCGCATCACTGTGGAATCCCTCGAAGATCGCCCCGGCGTCGACCGAGAGGATGTCTCCCTCCCTGAGCCGGTACTCACCCGGGATGCCGTGGACGATGACGTCGTTGGGTGACAGACAGAGGGTGGCGGGATAGCTGCCCAGATAGTTGAGAAACGAAGACCGGCATCCGTGCTCGGCGATCACCTTCGCCCCGATCTCCTCCAAGGCGAGCAGCGACACCCCCGGTTTGGCCGCATCCCTGACCGCGCGGTGGACCGCGGCCACGGCTGCGCCCGCCTTCTGCATCTTGGCGAACTCGCGACGGCTCTTGATGGTGATCATCGGGGACGAGGGTGGCTCAAGGTTCAGTGAGTGGGTTGGTGTATCGCTGACAGTATGCGCTCGGTCACCTCGTCGACGTCGCCACTTCCGTCGACCGAGACGGTGAGCCCTCGTTCCTGGTACACGTCGAGAAGGGGCCTGGTCTGGTCGAGGTAGACCTTGAAGCGGTTTCGAAGGGTCTCCGCGGTGTCGTCGACGCGGCCCCGTGATAGCAACCTATCGGTCAGCTCTTGCTCGTCGACTTCGAAGACCACCACCTGGTCTAGACCGTCGGCACCGATCAGTTCGTCCAGCGACGCCACCTGGGCCTCGGTGCGGGGAAAGCCATCGAGGATGTAGCCGTTCGCCGCGTCGTCCTGGGCGATCCGCTCGCTGAGCATGGCCACGGTGATCTCGTCGGGCACGTAGTCACCGGCCGCCATGATCGCCTCCACCCTTTTTCCCAAGTTTGTCCCCCGGGACACGTGGTCACGGAACATCTCACCGGTGGAGATGTGAGGAATGCCGAGACGTTCGGCCACCCTGTCGGCCTGGGTCCCTTTGCCGGCCCCGGGCGGCCCGATGAACAGCAGTTTCACGCGCACGAACCTTGCCACGCGGCGGAAGCCCCGGCGGACCAACGTCTGTTTGCCCGACAGGCATGCCTTGCTGCGGGATCAGTGAGGGTGCTCTCCTGCACACGGTCGACCTCCGGCACATGGGAGGCAATCGGGCAAAGTCCGCCGGCAATAAGAATGTCGGCGGCCATCATTACGTCAAGATGCCTTCGTAGTTCCTCATGGTCAGCTGGGATTCGATCTGTTTCATCGTCTCCAGAGCCACTCCGACCACGATGAGGATGGAGACGCCGGAGAAGGCGATCTGGATGTTCCATATGGCGCCGGCGATGGCGGGCAGCACCGAGATGGTCGCGAGGAAGATCGAGCCCGGCAGGGTGATGCGGTTGAGGATGAAGCCGAGGTGCTTGGAGGTCTGACGACCGGGACGCACCCCGGGGATGAAACCTCCCTGACGCTGGATCATCTCCGCCTGCTGCTCGGGATCGAACTGGATAGCCGTGTAGAAGTAGGTGAAGAACACGATCAGCGCGAAGAGTATGAAGATGTACCACCAGCTCACCGCGTTGGCGCCGGCACCGAGGTTCTGGTCGATCCACTGGTAGACCCGTTGCAGCCAGACCGCGTCGGAGGGGATGGCGGTGATGATCAGAGAAGGGATCAGCAGCACCGAGGTGGCGAAGATCACAGGGATGACACCAGCAGTGTTCACCTTCAGGGGGATGTACGTCGACTGGCCGCCCATCACCCGGCGGCCGCGCACCCGCTTGGCGAACTGGATCGGGATCCGTCGCTGGCCCTGGTCGACATAGATGATGGCGGCGATCATCGCCAGGAAGATCAGCACGATCACTATGAACCGTGTCGGCAAACCGACCGCCCAGGTCTGGCCGTAGATCTGGCTGAAGACGAACGGGAATTGGCTGAGGATGGCCACGAAGATGATCAGGGACATCCCGTTGCCGACACCTCTCTGGGTGATCAGCTCACCGAGCCACATCACCATGGCGGTGCCGGCGGTCATGGTGAGGACGATGAGGATGACCCGTCCCGTGGTGTAGTTGGGTATCAGGTCGATGCCCCCGGTGAACTGGCCCGAGTGGAACAGGAAGGTGAACCCGGTCGACTGGATGAGTGCGAGGACGACCGTCATGTAACGGGTCCACTGGGTGATCACCTTGCGGCCCGACTCCCCCTCCTCCTGCAAGGCCTGCAGTTTCGGGATGACCACCGTGAGCAGCTGCATGATGATCGAGGCAGTGATGTAGGGGATGATCCCCAATGCGAAGACGGAGAACTGCTCGAGCGCCCCACCGGAGAAGAGGTTGATCAGCCCATAGATGCCACCGGCCGACTGCTGGCTTTGGAAGAGCTCGACGGCATCGAGGTCGATCCCCGGAACCGGGATAGCTGTCCCCAATCGGTAGACAGCGAAGATGAACAGCGTAAAGAGGATCTTCACCCGCAGGTCCGCGACCTTGAACATGTTGCGGTATATGGAGAGCATCGCGGGCTACCTGGCTCCAGCGGGCTGATGGGACGAAGTGACCATCACTGTTCGATGATATCCACAGACCCGCCGGCCTTTTCGATCTTTTCCTTGGCGAGAGCGCTGAAGGCATGGGCCCTCACTGTGAGCGCCCGGTCGAGATCGCCCTCGGCGAGGACCTTGACCCGCCCCCTGTGCCGGATCAGCCCCCGCTCCCTGAGCGTCTCGGGAGTCACCTCGCTGCCGGCATCGAAGACTTCGAGCGAGACCAGGTTCACGATGGCGAACTTCTCCTTGTTGGGGTTCTTGAAGCCCTTCAGCTTGGGGAGACGCATGGCCAACGGGGTCTGGCCACCCTCGAAGCCAGGACGGAGGCTGCTGCGGGCCTTGAGACCCTTGGTCCCACGACCGGCGGTCTTGCCCCGACGTCCACCCTCGCCACGACCGACCCTGATTCGCTTCTTCTTCGAACCGGGTGCCGGGGACAGGTTGTGCAGCTTGAGCTGCTCTTTGTTCTCACTCATCAGCTCTCCTCCACCTCGACGAGGTGCTTGACCTTGTCCAGCATCCCTCTGAGGCTGGGGGAATCGGTCTGCTCGACCGTCTGGTGGATCTTGTGCAAGCCGAGCCCCTCGACCGTAGCCCGTGTCTTGGGCTTCTCACCGATGACACTGCGACGCAGCGTCACCTTCAACGTCCTCTGCTTTGCCTTGGCCATGGCTACCTACTTGCCCTCCGTCGGAGCCGCCCGGAGCGCCTCGGTCGAGTTGTAGGCGGCGAGGAGACCAGGAGGCGTGATGTCCTCGGCCCTCTTGCCACGAAGCCGGGCGACCTCATCGGGACGACGCTGACCCAATAAGGCATTCATGGTGGCCTTGGCCACGTTGAGATGGGTCGGAGATCCCAACGACTTGGCCAGGGCGTCCTTGACTCCCGCGGCCTCGAGGATCTGACGGACCGCACCCCCGGCGATGACACCGGTACCGGGCGCGGCGGGCTTGATCAGGACGGTGGCCGCGTCATGCTTGCCGGTGATCTGATGCACGATGGTCTGCCCGGCCATGGGGATGACCTTCATCGAGCGACGCGCTTGTTCCATCCCTTTTTGGATGGCGGCGGGCACTTCCTTGGCCTTGCCATACCCGACTCCGACCTTGCCATTGTCGTCGCCGACGACGACCAGGGCGGTGAAGCTGAAGCGACGCCCACCCTTGACGACCTTGGCCACACGGTTGATCTGGATGACTCGCTCGTCGTATTGGCTCTGCTCAGAGCCGGGGCGTTGTTGTCTTGCCATTATCAAAACTCCAGTCCTGCCTCGCGGGCGGCATCGGCGAGAGCCTTCAGTCTCCCGTGGTATTTGAATCCCCCCCGGTCGAAGACCACCGAGGTGATCCCGGCCTGCTTGGCCCGATCTGCCACCAGGGTGCCCACTTTGGCAGCCGTCTCCACATCGAGATGCGCGGACCTTAGGTCTGGCTCCTGTGAGGACGCCGCCGCCACCGTGTTGCCGCCGAGGTCGTCGATGACCTGGGCATAGATGTATTTGTTGCTGCGGAACACCGCCAGCCGGGGGCGTTCCGGAGTGCCCCGGAGGTTCTTGCGAACCCGGGCACGACGGCGACTGCGGGCGTCTTTTCGAGAGCCCTTCATCACTTCCCTGCCTTCCCGGCCTTGCGTCTCACGTACTCACCGACGTAGCGGATGCCCTTGCCCTTGTATGGCTCGGGGGGACGGACCTTGCGGATGTTGGCCGCCACCTGGCCTACCTGCTCCTTGTCGATTCCGGACACGATGATCTTGGTCGGCTCGGGCACCTCGAAAGTGATCCCTTCGGGCGCCTTGACCTCCACCGGATGGCTAAAGCCCACCAGAAGCTCGACGCTCTCCCCCTTCAATGAGGCGCGGTAACCGACACCGTGGATCTCGAGCTCCTTGGAGAAACCGTTGGACACCCCCACCACCATGTTGTTGAGCAGCGCCCGGCTGAGCCCGTGCAGAGCGCGGGACTCCCGGCTGTCGTCGGGTCGGGTCACCGTCACCACCCCGTCATCGAGGTCGAAGCCGATACGATCATGGAACAACCGCTCCAGCTCGCCCTTCGACCCCTTGACCGTCACCGCGTTTCCGTCGATCTCGACGTCGACGCCATCGGGCAGGTCCACCGGCTGGTTGCCGATCCGGCTCATCACCAAACCTCGCATACGATCTCGCCACCCAACCGGCGCTTGCGCGCCTCGCGGTCGGGCATCAGACCCTGGCTGGTGGATACCACGGCCACCCCGAGGCCGCCTTGGACCCGGGGCAGCTCCTGGGCCCCGGCGTAGACCCGGTGACCCGGGCGGGAGACCCTCTTGAGCCCCTCGATCACCGGGCGGCGACGCTCCACATAGCGGAGCACCAGCTCCAGCTGGTTGCGGTGACCGTCTTCGGAGATCTCGAACCTGTCGATGAATCCCTCATCGACGAGTATCTGGGCGATGTTGACCTTCAGCTTCGACGCCGGCATGGCCACCCTCTCATGACCCACTGCGACCGCGTTGCGGATGCGGGTGAGCATGTCCGCTATCGGATCAGTAACCATTGTCACCATGAAGCCTTTCTGACACCGGGAAGCTCGCCACGGCTGGCTAGCTCCCGCACGCATATGCGACACATGCCGAAGTCGCGGATGTACGCCCGGGGACGACCACACCGGTTGCAACGGTTGTATCCGCGCACCTTGAACTTCGGCTTTCTCTTTGCCTTCGCGATCATTGATTTCTTTGCCATGTGAGTCCTCCTAAACCTGTGCTTCGACCTTGCGGAACGGGAACCCGAAGGCATCGAGCAGGGCCTTGCCGTGCTCGTCGTTGTCGGCAGTGGTCACGAGCGTGATGTTCATGCCTCGGGTGGTCGTCACCGAGTCGAAGTCGATCTCGGGGAAGATCAGCTGCTCGGAGGCCCCGACGCTGTAGTTGCCGTGCCCGTCGAACGCCCTCGGGCTGAGCCCCCGAAAGTCACGAACCCTGGGGATGGCCACCGAGAGGAGACGGTCGAAGAACTCCCACATGCGGGCGCCACGCAACGTCACCGAGACACCGATGGGCATTCCCTCGCGCAATTTGAAATTGGCGATCGATTTGCGGGCCCGGTTGACCTTGGGTCGCTGACCCGCGATCAGACCGAGCTCGTCGAGTGCCTCGTCGATCGACTTCTTGTCTTGGATGGCTTCTCCGAGGCCCATGTTGAGCACGATCTTGGACAACCTGGGCACCTGCATCACGTTGTCGAGGCCCAGTTGCTTCTGCAGTCCAGGAGCGACTTCCGCTTCGTATCTGACCTTCAGTCGTGGCTGGTAGCTCATAGGTCACGTCCGCACTTGACGCAGGTCCGGTGCTTCTTGCCCTTGTCGTCGATGCGATGACCGATACGGGTTGGACCGCACTTGTCACATACGATCATCACGTTGGAGACATCGATCGGCATGTCCTTGTCGATGATCCCGCCCTGCATCGTCTGACCGGTCGGCTTGGTATGGCGCTTGGCGGTGTTGACCCCCTCGACCTGGACCTTGCGCTTGGCAGGCAAGACCCTGGTGATGGTGGACTCCTTGCCGGCGTCCTTGCCGGCAATGACCATCACGGTGTCACCTTTCTTCAATTTCACAGTCAACAAACCTCCTGCAGGTGGGGTAGCTGTGGCCGACCGGCGTCCGTTCGCCCGGCCAACCACGACCGGGGGGCGGACCGATGAACAAGTCCCCGGTGGTCGACGCAGTTCACTGTCGAGGAGCATGACGGGCCAAGTCGGCCGCTATCAAATGGAGAAAGTCGGTCGGCAATCGAAGCTGTCATCACAAAACCTCCGGTGCGAGAGACACGATTCGCATGAAGCGCTCGTCGCGCAACTCTCGGGCCACGGGTCCGAAGATGCGGGTGCCCCGGGGCTGGCGGTTGGTATCGATGATCACACAAGCGTTGTCGTCGAAGCGGATGTAGGTTCCATCCGGTCGACGTGACTCCTTCTTGGTGCGAACCACGACCGCTCGGACCACCTCGCCCTTCTTCACGGATCCCCCGGGGGTCGCCTCCTTGACGGTCCCGACGATGACGTCACCGATCCCGGCGTAGCGACGCGACGACCCACCGAGCACGCGGATGCAGAGCAGCTCACGGGCACCGGTGTTGTCCGCCACCTTGAGACGCGATTCCTGCTGGATCATCTGGCCCGCTCCATGACCTCGACCACACGCCACCGCTTCTGCTTGGAGATCGGGCGTGTCTCCATGATCCGCACGGTGTCACCGACATGCGCTTCGTTGGCCTCGTCATGGGCATGGAACTTGGTGGACCGACGGACGATCTTGTCGTAACGGGAGTGGCGCGTCGAACTGGGGACCTCGACGGTGACCGTCTTGTCACGACTGTCGGAGACCACCACGCCGACCCGCACCTTGCGGCTACTCCTGGTTGTGTTTTCAGCCATCAGGCACTCTCCTCGGCAGCCGCCAGCTCGGTGGCGGCCTCCATATCACGTTCACGCATCACGGTGAGGATGCGTGCAATCTCTTTCTTGACCGCCTTGAGACGGGCAGTGTTGTCGAGCTGATTGGTGGCCACCTGGAAGCGGAGGTTGAATCTCTCCTCCTTCGCCTCGACCAAGGCCTCCATCAGTTCCTCGGTGCTGAGCTCGCGCAGATCGGCAATGCTCATGCATCCTCCCTGGTCACTACCCGGGTCTTGATCGGAAGCTTGTGGCTGGCCTTGCGCATGGCCTCACGGGCCATCTCCTCGGGCACACCGGCAAGCTCGAACATGACACGTCCCGGCTTCACCACCGACACCCAGAACTCGGGGTTGCCCTTGCCCGAGCCCATGCGGGTCTCGGCGGGCTTTTGGGTGACGGGCTTGTCGGGGAAGATGGTGATCCACACCTTCCCGCCGCGTTTGACCGCGCGGGTTATGGCCACACGGGCCGACTCGATCTGACGGGCGGTGATCCAGCCCGGCTCGAGAGCCTGCAGCCCATACTCCCCGAAGCTCACCTTGGTGCCACCCTTGGCGACACCGGACATGCGCCCGCGATGCATCTTGCGGTGCTTCGTCCGCTTCGGCATCAACATCTGTGCCACCCTCGCCTCGCTCGGGCGTACTCGGCGTCAGGTAATGGGTACACCGGCTTCATTCCTCTTCAGACTCGGTTTCGGTGTCGGTCTCGACGAAAGCTTCCGCTGTGGCCCCCTCGGCCACCTCTTCGGTGACTTCCTTCTCAGCCGGGGCCTCCCCGGTGGGCTTCCCGACCGACTCGTCATCGGGGACGACGACGTCTTCAGCCACCGTCTGTTCCTCCCGGGCGCTCTCGTACTCGACCTGAGCCTCCGCGGCGGTGGGACGACGCCCTCCGCCGGCCTCGATCAGTCGGCGACCGCCCTCCTTCTCGCCGGACTCGACGACGAGGCGCTTGCCACCACCGGCTTCGATGAGTCTCGGCTTGGCGCCCCCCACCCCCGCCGCCTCTTCGGCACGGGACTTGAGGCTCTTCTGGATGCGACGCGCCGGGCCACCGGTCGCCAGATCGGCCTCGGCGGCGATCCTCTCACCGGAGAGCGGGCCGGACTCGACCACCTCTCCGCGGTACACCCACACCTTGACGCCGATGGCGCCGACCGTGGTGCGGGCGGTGGCGGTGCCGAAGTCGATGTCGGCGCGCAGGGTGTGCAGGGGCACACGGCCCTCGCGGTACCACTCCCGACGACCCATGTCGGCGCCACCGAGACGGCCCTTGCACTCGACACGGACACCTTCGGCTCCGGCCTTGAGCGCGGAGGCGACAGCGCGCTTCATGGCCCGCCGAAAAGCGATCCTGTTCTCCAGCTGGTCGGCGATACCCCGGGCGAGCAGGGTCGCGTCCAGGTCGGGGTCCTTGACCTCGTTGATGTTGAGCTTGACCCTCCCTTCGGTCAACTCCTCGAGACCGGTGCGGAGACGCTCCGCCTCCGAGCCCTTACGGCCGATAACGACTCCGGGACGGGCGGTGTGGATGTCCACTATCAGCCGGTCACGGGTTCGCTCGATATCGATTCGCGAGACCGCCCCGCGGGTGAGCTCGTCTCGGAGCCACTCACGGATCCTCCAGTCCTCATTCACGAAGTCGACGTACTCCTTCGTAGAGAACCACTTCGACTTCCAGTCAGTGGATACCCCCAAACGGAACGAATAAGGGTGTGTCTTCTGACCCATCAGTTCACCTCCTCATTCATGTCCGACACCACGATCGTGATGTGGCTGGTCCTCTTGTCGATCCGAGTGGCGCGACCACGGGCGCGCGGCTTGAAACGACGCAGGGTGGGTCCTTCGTCGGCGAAAGCCTCGGCGATGACCAGGTCTTCGACGTCGAGAGCATGGTTGTGCTCGGCATTGGCCACTGCCGAATGCAGCGTCTTCACGATCGGCTGGGCGGCCGCCCGGTTGGTCAGCCGCAACACGTGCTCGGCCTCCTCGACGGGGAGACCACGGACCAGATCGAGCACCCGCCGCACCTTGTACGGGGACTGGCGCACGAAACGATTCTGTGCCTTGACCTTCATCGTCTCATGGCCGCCTTGTCCGCATGGCCCCGGAAGGTCCGGGTCGGGGCGAATTCGCCCAGCTTGTGGCCCACCATCGACTCGGTGATGTAGACGGGCACGTGCTTGCGGCCGTCGTGCACCGCGATGGTATGCCCGATCATCTCCGGGATGATGGTGGAGCGACGTGACCAGGTTCGGACGACGCGCTTCTGGCCGGTTCGGTTGAGCTCATCGACCTTGTTGGCCAGGTGCTCGTCGACGAATGGGCCCTTCTTGAGTGAGCGCGACATCATCGCCTGCCTTTCCTCGTGCGACGACGCACGATGTACTTGTCGGAAGCCTTCTTCTTGGACCTGGTGCGGACCTCGCCCTTGCCCCACGGGCTCACGGGGTGACGGCCACCGGAGGACTTGCCCTCCCCACCACCGAGGGGGTGGTCGACGGGGTTCATGGCGACCCCACGGGTCTGGGGGCGGACTCCCTTCCAGCGGTTGCGGCCCGCCTTGCCCAGTTTGATCAGCTCGGCTTCGGTGTTGCCCACCTGACCGATGGTGGCCCGGCAGTCGAGCGGCACCTGCCGCATCTCCCCCGAGGGGAGACGAAGCAGGGCGAGGTCGCCCTCCTTGGACATCAGCTGAACCGCTGAGCCGGCGGAGCGGGCCAGCTTGGCACCGCCCCCGGGGCGCATCTCGATGGCATGGACCATCGTTCCCGCAGGGACGTTGCGGAGGGGCAGGGCATTGCCCGGCCTGATGTCCGAGCCCGAGCCGGATTCGAGGCGATCATCGACCTTTACCCCGACCGGGGCGAGGATGTAGCGCTTCTCACCGTCGGCATAGTTGAGGAGGGCGATGCGGGCGTTGCGATTGGGGTCGTACTGGATCGAGGCGACCCGGGCAGGGATCCCGTCCTTGTCACGCTTGAAGTCGATGATGCGATAACGCTGTTTGTGCCCTCCGCCGCGGTGACGCGAGGTGATCCGACCGTCGGTGTTGCGGCCCCCGGTCTTCGACTTCTTGGCGATGAGGGACTTCTCGGGCTTCGCGTCGGTGATCTCGGCGAAGTCCGAGACCGTCTGGAAGCGACGCCCTGGAGATGTCGGCTTGCGCTTGTTGACTGCCATCTCAGACTCCGAACAAGTCGATCGAATTGCCTTCGGCGAGGGTCACCACGGCCCGCTTGACGTCTTTGCGCTTCCCCAGCTTGTAGCCGGTGCGCTTGACCTTGCCCTTGCGGTTCATGGTGTTCACCCTGAGGACCTTGACGCCGAACACCTCTTCGACGGCATCCCTGATCTGCTCCTTGTTGGAACGGGGGTCCACCTCGAAGGTGTAGGTGTTGTATTTCTCGATCAGGTCGTAGGACTTCTCCGAGACGACCGGGGCGAGGATGATGTCGTGAGCGGTCCGCATCAGGACTCACCCCTTTCGTCCTCTTTCACGAAGTCGCTCTCGCTGACCTCGTAGGGGCTGGACCGGCCGACCGAGCCCACGGTGTGGGAGGTGAACACCACTTGGTCGCACCAGAGCACGTCATAGGCGGTCAGGTGCGCCGGCTCGACCATGCGCACCTCGCGCAGGTTGCGGAAAGACTTCCCTGCGGACCCGTCGAGCTGACCGAGCACCACCAGGGTCTTGCCACGGGCCTCCATCGCCTCGAGGAGGCTCACCGCCTGCTTGGTCTTTGGTGCTGGCCAGTCGATGTCGTCGACGACCATGATCGCCGACTCAGAGGCGCGCGCCGAGAGGGCGCTGCGCAGGGCGAGACGCTTCATCTTCTTGGGGGTGCGCTGGGCATAGTCACGGGGCTGTGGGCCGTGGGCCACCCCGCCGCCGACCCACTGTGGAGATCGGATCGAGCCGTGACGGGCGCGGCCGAGACCCTTCTGACGCCATGGCTTGCGACCACCTCCACGGACCTTGCCTCGGGTCTTCGTGCTGGCGTTGCCCCCACGGGCGGCGGCCAGTTGGGCCGTCACCACCTGATGGAGAACGTCCAGATTGGGCTCGATCCCGAACACCTCGGCATCGAGGGTGATGTCTCCACTGGCGGCGCCGTCGACGCTGTATAGAGGCGCCTTGATCTCAGCCACGGGCCTTCACCGCCTCTCGTACGAAAACGACCGAGCCCTTGGCGCCGGGGACGGCACCGTTGAGGAGGAGAAGACCGCGCTCGGCGTCGACACCGGCCACCTCCAGGTTGAGGGTGGTCACCTTGTCACCACCCATGCGACCCGCCATCCGCATGCCCTTGAAGACACGGGCGGGGGTGGCACAGGCCCCGATCGAACCGGGGGCGCGGTGCTTTTTGTGGTTGCCGTGTGAGGCGTTCTGCCCGCTGAAGTTGTGGCGCTTCATCACACCGCTGAAACCTTTGCCCTTGGAGACCCCGGAGACGTCGGCCTTGGCACCGACCTCGAACATGTCCTCTACCTTGATCTCCTGACCGACCTCGAACTCGGAAGGGTCGTCTACCTTCACCTCGATGAGATGGGCCGCCGGGGCGATCCCCGCCTTGGCGTAGTGGCCGGCGGTGGGCTTGTTGACCTGCTTGGTCTCGCCGTAGGAGATCTGAACAGCGTTGTAACCGTCCCTCTCGATCGTCTTGATCTGGACGACGCGGACCGGCCCTGCCTTGACGACGGTGACCGGGATGGACCGGGCCTCCTCATCGAAGATCTGGGTCATGCCCAGCTTCTGTCCGAGAATCGCTCTCACGACTCGATCTCCACATCGTGACTCAAAAGGGGGACGACCCCACTGCATTCCCCGCCCACGGCGGGGCGGTCACACACGATCAGATGCGCCGTCATCACAGCTTGATCTCCACTTCTACGCCTGCGGGCAGCTCGAGACGCATCAGGGAGTCCACCGTCTTCGGGGTCGGCTCAATGATGTCGATGAGGCGTTTGTGGATCCGCATCTCGAAGTGCTCCCGGGAGTCCTTGTGGACATGAGGGCCACGCACCACGCAATAGCGATGGATCTCGGTCGGAAGCGGCACCGGGCCCTTGATCCTGGCCTGGGTGCGCAGCACCGTCTCGGTGATCTTCTTCGACGACTCATCGACCACGTTGTGGTCGTAGGCCTTCAAGCGGATGCGGATCTTCTGCTCAGCCATTACTTGTTGATCTTGACTACTCGGCCGGCGCCTAC
>Ga0268386_10002004_pt1 | contig 14262 bp, 11 predicted proteins | sample RVTome_15_FD_200260 | JGI IMG/M metagenome (GOLD analysis project Ga0268386, IMG submission 200260) | Soil microbial communities from uranium-contaminated site in the Upper Colorado River Basin, Wyoming, United States - RVT150D86... ...
CGCCGGTCACGAAACGCCATTGTCCTTCTTCACGTTCGAACAAGCTCTTTTCACGGTGGCTCTGGTTCTTTCCGTCTTGTGTAAACTGGGCCTCGAAGGAGACGAAAGCTTTGTTGTCATCCATTGCTTTTGTCTCGAAGATTTGCAGCCCACGCCAGGTTGACGTTTGTGACCATTCGCGAATGAAGGAAATATCAATCTCCTTTCGGGTCCGTGAATGGGTCGAGGCCACGATAAAATCGATTGCGCCCGTGACAAAGGCGGAATATCGGGCGCGCATAAGCTCTTCCGCCGTCTGGCTTTCGCGTGTGCCGTTGATGATCGGCTGACAGCAAGCAGCGAATGCAGCGCCCGACCCACACGGACAAATCAGATTGTCTTCAGTCATAAAAAAGACGTCTATTTCGCCTCATAGATTAGCACTCGCTTTTTCCCGCTTCTTCCGATGAGAAACCCCGCGAGAGCTCCTACTCCGGCGCCTACAACTGATAAGCCACGGATTACCACCGATTAGACGGATCAGATCAGAAGATGAGTTTTCCGATCCCTCCTCGCGCGCCGGCTCCCCAACCGATGGGGCGGCGCGGAGCGAAACTAAAGGTGTCGAACCCGGGTCCAGTGATTGTGGTCCATGTTTTTCCATCGTCCGTCGAATAGTCACCGCCTGATGGACCAAGAGCAACCAGCGTCGGAGTCTTCATACCCGGAACGTAACTCACCACTGAGCGGAACCCTGACAAGCCCTTCACCAGCGTCCAGGTGATTCCGCCATCGCTTGTCACTGCCAGATTGTCGACAGCCTCTTGCTCCTTTCTGTAATCACCACCGGCAATCACTCCATGTTTCGCATCGCGAAAGGCTATCGAGAAAATTCCGGCTGATGGTCCCGCGGCAAGCGGTGTGTCAGCAACCTGCCACGACCGGCCACGGTCCGAAGTACGCAAGACGCGAGCTTTCGCGCCCGCGCCAGTGCCTATCCATGCGTGAGACTTTCCGAAGACGGCGATGTTGGTGCCACTTGCCGCAAAAGCTCCTTCGTTTTCCAGTGCCTGCGGCAAGCTGGCGGGCGGCACGCGCGACCAGACACGTCCGCCGTCGGCAGTCGTCATGATATAAAGCTGACCATCAACGGAGTCGCCGAAGACAATGCCGTGGTTAGCGTCCCAAAACGACATTGCGTCTAGAAATGCCTTTTCGTCTTCGTTTTTGAATTGGAGTGTCCAGGATTTTCCGGCGTCAGTGGTCTTGTAGATGCGTGACGCTGGTCCGTTGCCGATGCTGAGAACATAGGCAGTTTGAGTATCGACAGCATCGACGTCACGGAAGTCGAGGACTTCGGTGGTTACGGTGAGCTTTTGCCAGGTCGAACCGCCGTCAACTGTGCGCAAGACTGTAGAACCGGCGCCACTCGCCCAGGCCACACGTTCGCTCACCGCGCTCACGCCACGCAAGCGAGCGGTGACGCCGCTGGTTTGTATTGTCCAACGTGGAATGACGAGCAGGGTCAGAATGCATAACAGAGTGATTTTCAAGTGCACACCTCAGTTGGATTCTCTGTGCAACCTCTGTGTTCTCGGTGTCTCTGTGGTGAATTCTCCAAGCTAATATCTAACCACAGAGACACAGAGGTCGCACAGAGAAGATTTCAAATTGCGCTACCTACCAAGCTCCAAGACACGACAGAATTCGCAGATTGATATAATACTCCCCGCACCTTCAACGGTTCTTTTATTCCAGTTGTATCGGCCCTGAAGATAGAGACGATATGCTTCGGAATCAGGCGAATAGTTAATTTCGGGCGCGCTCATTACGAGCGGGGATTGATCCTCGAAGAGGAAGGAAAGCTGGAAGAAGCTATTGCCGCATATGTTTTCAATCTGTGTAATCTGTGGACTACATCAACAACGACTCGACGCGATGAGCATGGACCATCTCTTCACAGGGCGACCAGGCGAACACTGTGAACCGTCCGTCCTGTGACGCGACCAGTGCGAGAGCATCACGCTGATCATAAACGAACTGCGCGGCTGAAAGATGGCGAGTGCCACCGTGTTCCGTTGGTTGAACTACGATGGGAAGGTTCCCGACGATGGGTTCGGTAATTACCCATTTATCGACTGGTGCGCTTCGTTCGGGTCGCCGGATCTTTGCGCCAAACGCCAGCACCTCGTACTGATCGTTGATGATAGTTGCGCCGTCGACTGCGGTCAGTCCGCCAATCGTCTCCACGACCCTGCGAAGCGCGCTTTCCCACTGCCGGCGGTCCTCCTCGTCCACCTCCTGGCGCAAAAGTTGGGAGAGCGCTGCAAACGCGGGCGTGATCGAATAGCGAATTGGTTGCGCGATGGAATCGCGCCAGAGCTCGGGTCCGGCTGGGACGACCAGTAAGCTGCCCCCATGTCCATGAGCCCGCATCGAAGCAGCCAATTGGACCAGCACGTTCAGCGAGTGATATGGTCCATTGGTTGCGGCCGCCGTGAAAGCCAGCAGAGATTTGAGCAGCGAGGGGCAGTCAGGGAGGCTTGTACCTTTTTCATCTATGACCTTGACCTGCTCGCCTTTGAGAACTGCAACGTTTGCATATTTGCCAATGCCGTCAAGACGGCGATGCTTGACGACGAGTAAACCCGGTTCGATGTCCTCCAAAACGAAACAGAAACTCGGAATTGTTCGCGTCGTTCCCCATACTTTGAGTTCGTTTCCAAAAGTCCAAACGCCGAGATGAATTCCCGGACGTTCGACGGCCGGCGCAAGTTTCGTCAAAAAACCGGCGGTCAATGGAAGCGGATGCTCGAACACCATTGGTTGTCGAGCTTGATCAGGCGGGAGGTAGGCCAGGGAGATTTGTGGGAAGCGGCCTTCCTCGCGTCTAAAGCTGGCCCAGAAAGTTGCGTCGATGATCGCCGCTATGGCTCGCGCGTCGGGTTGCGGCGCTAACTCGTCTTCACCTGAGCGGCGCGCCTCCTCGAGATGGCGAGCGAAGTGTGCTTCAACCATTGGGGCTATTGTGCTGGCCGCTTGATACGTTGGGTTAATGTTCATATCTACTCTTTGCCAGTGAAAAGGGTGCGTTCATCGACAAAGCAAAGCCCGTTGCCCCATGGATCGTGCACGTAAAAAGATCGTTCGCCCCAGGGACGCTTGACGAGATCGCCGGCGCTGTCGCCGTGCACGTCTTCAGTCGATAGGCATTGCAATTCTCTCGCACGCTCGTAGACGGCTTCAACGTCGTTTACGGAAAAATAGATATAGTCAGGCAGCGGCTTTGGTTTGAGTCCGGGAATGTTTTCGCCGTTGACGTCGACGAGTGCGAGGATTACAGGACCACAATCGATGTAATGGCGGGACGCGCGCGGAATTCTTCGCCCGCGATCGCCGAGCAGCTTGCCATAGAACTCCTCTGCCTTGTCGAGATTGTCGACTTGCAGAATGATCCGGTAGAGTGTTGGAGCCATTCTGGTTCCTTTCGTACGGAGATTTTGCTCCACAGATTAACGCAGAAGAGCACGGATTAGACAGGGCAGCGATCTAACTCCGGGAGGCGACCAGTTAGCAACTATTCTGATTGACGAGTAGTGGCCTAAATCTGAATTCTTCTCTGTGCAACCTCTGTGTTCTCTGTGTCTCTGTGGTGATTTTCCTGAGGCATATGCCAACCACAGAGACACAGAGAACACAGAGGTGGCACAGAGAAATCAAGGTTAGGACACCACCGACTGACGCGATCCAGTTTGTCACTATCACTGAAAGAGAAGGGAAATCCAATGTTGAAGAAAATCATTTTGCCCGCCTTGTTGCTAGCAATCACAGCCGTGGCGCAGGTTACGACATCGAAGCCGTATCCGATCGACAATAATCATTCGACGGTCGGTTTTTCGGTCCCAATTCTCGGCGGTTTGTCGCAGGTGAAAGGAAAGTTTACTGACTTTTCAATCACGATCAACAACGACGAGAAAGACATCACGAAGTCGTCAGTAAGTGTTGTTATAAAGGCAACGAGCGTTGATACGGGAATCGAGGGTCGCGATCGTCATTTGAGAAATGCGGATTTCTTCGACGTGGAGAAGTTTCCCGAGATCACTTTCAAAAGTGAGCGGATCGAGAAAAAGGGAAAAGAGTTTATTGCGCATGGTCCACTCACGATGCACGGCGTAACCAAACAAATTGCGCTTCCGTTTACTATCACGGGCACGTTTAAAAATCCTTCGAATAACAAGATGAGTGTTGGTTATTCGGCGCGGACGGTCCTGAATCGTCGAGACTTCGGAATCAACTACAGCCGCCAGGACAATCCGACCTTCATCGGCGACAACATCACAGTCGAGATTGAGTTGGTGACAAGGGCGCTGGACCCTATGTAAGAGCCACGGATTTACACGGATCTAATTTCTGCAGTTTTCTGGCCTTGACGACCTTCGCACCGGGAAGCGTTGCTCAGAGAGTTGCGTGAACTTTGCGTCCTCTGCGTACCTCCGCGATCTCTGCGTTGGAGTGAAATTAAGCGCAGAGATCGTAGACGTACGCAGAGGACGCTGAGTCAATTCCAAATCCTAACTGAAATTCAGATTAGGACACTACTAAATCTCCCAACCCTCTAAGGCGAAAATGAAACGGCGGAAATTATCATTAAAGTCCATTTGGAAGCCTCAAAAAAGCACAAAATGCGCAAAAATGATTAGGAATGGGAGTTTAGATCGACTAAGCAGAGCTCACTTGTGCTTTCTGCGCCTTTTTGTGGCTTGAACTGACTTTTGGAGGACCTAGTTCACAAACCGACGCAACTGCACGCTGATCGCAAAGCCGATCGCGATAAACGTGGCGATGAGCGAGGCGAGGCCGGCGCTCATCAATGGTAAGGGGACGCCGATAACGGGTGAGATACCCAGGGCCATGCCGATGTTTATGAAGATCTGGAACGCCAGACCACCTACAACCGCCATAATCACCAGCATGCCCATGCGATCTGAAGCGCGACGCGCTCCTGTGATCAGTCGCGATAGCAGAATCACGTAGGCCAGCAGGACCAGCACGCAGCCTACGAAACCTGAGTTCTCGGCCGTGACAGCGTAAATAAAATCCGTATGTGGCTCAGGCAGAAACTTCAAGCCGCTCTGCGAGTGTTCGACAGAAGAGCGCGAACCGAACAATCCACCTTCACCAACAGTGAGAATTGATTGCCAGGTGTGGTAACCGATACGACGCCGGTCGGCGTTTTCCGGGTCAAGGATCACGTTGATTCGTTCCTGCTGATAACCCTTCACCATTCCGGTTCTGACTCCCAGCCAGTAAGCCGCCGGGATCATCACTACCGCAATCAAGACGCTCGCAATTACCAGTCTCATTTTGATCGCAGACAGAAACAGCACGACTGCCAGAATGGGAAAGTAAGTCAACACCGAGCCGACGTCAGGCTCGAGCAGGATCAGACCGATCGGCAGCGCGAGTATCAAACCGCCGACGATCGTTTCCTTCAACGTGAGAGGCTGCACGCGGTTCTTGCCGAAGTAACGCGCAAGCATCATCGCCGTTGTAACCTTCACAAACTCGGACGGCTGAAACTGTCCGATGCCGGGTACTCTGATCCACGCCTGCTGTCCGTTGATCCTCAACCCAATGCCGGGAATCAGAACGATAATCAACAGGATTAGGCCGAAGATATAGAAAGCTGGCGCGAGATTCAGGAGACGTCGGTAGTCGGTGAACGCAATTGCCAACATAGCTACCAGGCCGATTGAGAGCCCGATAAGTTGTTTGACCCAGTAAGTTTCGGTCGGCTGTGCGTTGCGAATCTGAATCGTGCCGAATAGAACGATTCCTATTGCGAGCAGCGCAAGGATCCAGTCGAAGTCGCGCCAACTACGTTTGTGAATAATTGCAACCATTTAAGTATTGCCGATTGCCAATTGCCAAATGCCGATTTATTTTGCTCCTGTAACCTGCTCCTGCCTACTGATTCACGACGGCTTGTTGCTGCGTCTCGGCGAGCGGTGTTGCTGTGGTCTTTTGCTTCTTCGCGATTTGTTGAACGGCGCCTGGCGGCTCTTCGTTGCGGGTCTTGCGATAGTAGACGTCGTAAATCGCGCGAACAGCGGGCGCCGCGTGGTGTCCGCCAAACCCGGAATTCTCGATCAACGCCACCATGGCAACTTCCGGCTTATAAGCAGGAGCGTAGGAAACAAACCACGAGTGGTCCTTGTTCTTGCCGACGTCTTTGCCCAGCCTGACGACCTGTGCGGTACCAGTTTTCCCGGCGATGTCGAATCCTGCCATCTGAATGCGAGCGCCCGTACCGCCGCCGTTTACAACGCTCCACATGCCTTCGACCACAGCATGGTTAATGTCTTCCGGAATAGGAATCACTTTTGGATTAGGCCGCGATTGATCGAGCGGCTGGAATGTGACTGGACCACGATACTCGGTCGTGCCTTCGGTACCAACGGGCCGCACTTCCTTGAGCAAGTGAGGAATGTACATCCGGCCGTTCTTGCTTACTGCCGCAATAGTTCTGAGCAGAGAAATCGGCGTGATGATGTCGTAGACCTGGCCGAAAGATGCATAGACCGTATCGATGTCACGCCATTCCGGATCCCGCGGCTGCATCCGTCGTTTGAACTCTCGCGACGGCGTCCAGCTCACAACTTCGTTTGGCAGGTCGATGCCTGTGCGTTTGTTAAGGTCAAACTCGTCGACCATCTCGACGATGCCGTCGATACCCATTTTCAATCCGAGACGATAGAAATAACCGTCGCAGGAACGCGAGATCGCCGTCCTAATGTCCGGAGAGCCGTGGTTTCCCATGCAACGCGTAAATTTGTTGCCGATTGTGATGCCTCCGCCACAAACCAGATTTGAATGATCGAGTGTGATAGCACCTTGTTTCAACCCGCCGATGGCCATGGGAACTTTCCACGTGGATCCCGGTGGGTAGCGGCTTTGGATCGCACGATTGAGCAGCGGCGTTTCCGGGTCGTTCAATAGAGCACGATACTCGGCGCGCCCTCCCTTGGTCGTGATTCGTTGGGAGAAAAGGTTTGGATCGAAAGTTGGGTACGAAGCAAGCGCAAATATTTCGCCGTTGCCGGGGTCCATCGAGATGATCACGCCGCGCCTGGTAACGGAATTCTGCAGTTGTTCTTCGGCTGCATTCTGTATATCGAGGTCGATGGTAGTGACGAGATCGCGCCCGGGTATTGGGGCGACAGTTTCAATCTCATCCTGAATGCGCCCGCGACTGTCAACGACCACTTCACGATAGCCATCACGGCCGCGCAGATAGTCATCGTAGATCTGTTCGATACCACTTAAGCCGATGATATCGCCGGGCTTGAGGCCTCTGTCTTTCGAAGCCTGTTGCTTGAGTTGCTCCGGACTGATTTCGCCGACGTATCCGAGCACGTGCGCAAGCGAGCCGTTGGGTGGATAGGTGCGCTGCGGTTGTTGCTCAACGCGTAGTTCCGGGTACTCGAGGTTATGTGCCTCGACCCAGGCGATGTCGCCCGGTGTGGCATCCTGCTTCACCAGAATCGATTCAAACGCCGGCATCGTTTTCACGAGTTCGAAATAGTCGCGCAGGATGTCTCTATCAAGAGACAGACCCTCGGCCAGCGGATCTATTAGTGAAATGAGATCCTTGACCTTCACATCCTCGCGCGACATGATCACGTTATAGATCGGGCGTGACGAGACGAGCACGCGGCCTTCGCGATCAAGAATGAGGCCGCGGGGCGCGGGTATTGGTAACCGGCGGCGACGCTGGTTTTCGGCAATTTCCGCGTAACGCTCACCGCGCACAACCTGTAACACGTAAAGTCGAACACTGAGCACGCCAAGCAGCAGCACGACCATGGCCTGCACGAACCGCAACCGCGCGCGAAGGTTTTGAGATGTGTCTTCGAATTTCATTGCTCTAGTACTTGGTGCTTAGTGCTTTGTGCTTTGTTCTCTGTGTGGCGTTGCTTGGAATGTTGTTACCCGAGTACAAAGTTCAAAGTTCAAAACACAAAGTTCATCGTCTTCTTAACGATCCAGCCGAACGCCTTGCAACGCGGCGGCGCGTTGCGAATTGGCGGCGCTGAGCAGATTTCTCCGCAACGACGGCATCGAGCATGTACAGCGCCACGGTGCCGGCAACCGTCGTCGCTATAAGTTTATATGACATCGTCTGCATAAAAGGAACGGCGGGCGGATAGCCGAGCACCCGGTGCCAAAAAACGTAAATCGCGGAGTCGAGCAGGGAGCCTGCGGCCAGCACAGGAATCCTCAGCAACGGATTCTCGAGGTTTACCCTCGTGGCGGCAAAATAGATGATATAAGCCGTGAGAGTCTTCGAAAAACCGCCCGCGCCAATCAACCCTCCACTGGCAGCGTCGACGATTAATCCGGCGAGCGTGCCCACCAGCAAAGCCTGCCAGGCGTCGCGCTGCAATGCGATGTAAACGACAACAACGAGGGGAAAGTCGATATAGGAGAGCGGCTGCCAAACTTCGCGCAGCGAAAGCTGTAGCAGGATGGAGATTAATAAGACTACGGCGATCTTAAGCTGCGACATAGGAAGATTGCCAAGTGCCGATTGCCGATTGCCGATTTGCCGCTTGCGAAATGTTTGAAAGTAAACGAGGCGTTGTGCCAACGGGGCGAAAAGCAATTGGCAATTGGCAATTGGCAATCGGCAATAACGTCATCTCCTCGGTCTCTCAGTATTCGGGGTCTGTTCGGGTAAAGAACGCGGCGGGGGGTAGTAAAGAAGTACGGCCACTTCCTCCATGTGGTCGAGTTGAGCGCCAGGCTGAATAAGAATTTGATGGGCCTGCGTGGCGGTCCCGTTTTTCACCTCAACCACGCGGCCCACATTCAAACCCGCAGGATAGATTCCGTCCTGACCAGTTGTCGTCACGGAGTCATTGACTTCGACTTTCTCCAGACCAGAAACGTAACGCATCTCGATCAGTGCAACTCCCAGATCCGCGCGTCCTCGCACCGAGCCCAACGCGCCCGATTGACCGAGCTGTCCGACAACAGCTCCTGCTCCGGCCTTCTCATCCGTGATCAGCATCACTTGCGAAGCCCAGGGGCTGACGTTAATGACGCGACCCGCGATTCCGCCGCCGGTGACTACCGGCATGTTAATCGCGATTCCGGAGGTGCTGCCGCGATTGATAATAATTGTGTTGAACCACGCTGATGGATCTCGCGCGATCACGCGAGCTGGAACCGATTTGATTTCGGAGTGTTCGTTGAGAGTTAGAAGAGCTTTGAGACGCTCGTTTTCAGCCGCGGCCTGGCGCGTCTCGTTGAGTTCCTGCTCAACCTTCGTCAAACGCTCCTTCAACTCTTCATTCTGCTGGGCGGTGCTCCGGAAGTTCCAGATCTGCTGGAAGAAGCCGGTTGTGGCGCCACTGGCCTTTGAGGTAGCGTTCTGCAGTGGTGAAGCAAAGGTTTGTGTCCAGATGCGCAGCACCTTCTGGCGGCCATCTGCATCTCGTGCGTCAACTGCCATGATGATTAGGTTGGCCACCAGCAACGTGACGAGCCAGATGGGAGCTCGCTGCCGAATCTCTTTTTGTGTGCGAACCGAAGCCACGCGGTAACTCTCAAAACTAACATTCGAGATCTAAAAAGTTCTCAAATCAATCTCAAATTCAAACCCTGCTTCTGCCTGCTGCCACCTGCCCCTTGTCCTACATCCCGCTGGTCATCGTATTTTCCCACTTTACGCGCTTTAGGAGATCGAAGTCAGAAAGCATCTTGCCCGTCCCCAAAACCACGGAGGCGAGTGGGTCGTCAGCCAATGAAACCGGCAGTCCGGTCTCGATCGAGAGTCGTTTATCGAGGTTCTTCAGCAGTGCGCCGCCGCCAGTCAGCACGATGCCGCGCTCGACGATGTCTGCTGAGAGTTCGGGGGGAGTTCGTTCCAGTGCGACGCGCACGGCATTGATGATCGTGGAGATCGAGTCGGCCAGAGCTTCGCGCACTTCTTCGTCGGTTATCGTGATCGTCTTCGGAATTCCCTCGATGAGGTTGCGACCGCGAACCTCGTATGACAATGGCTCATCGAGCGGGTACGCGGATCCGAGTTCAATCTTAATCGCCTCCGCTGTTCGTTCGCCGATCAACAAGTTGTACTTCCTCTTGATGTACTGAATGATCGCCTCATCCATCTCGTTGCCGGCCACGCGCACTGCTCGCGAGTAGACGATTCCGCTCAAACTGATGACCGCGATATCGGTTGTTCCTCCACCGATATCAACGACCATGTTTCCGTGAGGCTCGGTAATCGGCAACCCGGCGCCGATTGCAGCGGCCATTGCCTCCTCGACTAAATAAACCTCTGAGGCCTTCGCACGATAAGCAGAGTCTTCGACAGCGCGTCTCTCAACTTGAGTTATCTCAGATGGGATCCCGATAACCACACGAGGGCTCACCCACGTTTTACCGTTATGCGCCTTGCGTATGAAGTGCTGGAGCATCTTTTCAGTAACTTCAAAGTTGGCAATCACGCCGTCCTTCATTGGCCGAATCGCGACGATGTTGCCGGGAGTTCGCCCGAGCATATCTTTGGCGTCGCGTCCCACAGCCTCAACCTGGTTAGTTACTTTATTAATCGCAACGATGGAAGGTTCCGAAACGACGATGCCGCGTCCCTTCGCGTAGACCAGCGTATTTGCCGTACCAAGATCAATAGCGAGGTCGCTGGAGAACAGACTGAAAATAGATTTGAAAGCCATCTAGACTTATTCACTTCCCGTGGTTGTAGAATGAGACTTCGGGTGGGATCGGCGGTAAATGTTAGTAAGAAGCGATTCTCTAACCTCGCCGAGGATGCCCAGTTGTACTGGTAACCTTCCCGACCGGTCATCATCTGGGTATAGGCAGGTCGCTCGTTACCCCCTTAGACGCCCAAACACGTCCGACCCCCTAAGATACACCCTGAACGTATGCAACGTAAACTGTTATTGTGCTTTGTACTTTGTGCTTTGTACTTTGTGCTTTGTCCAAGCAGAAAGCGCCAGGTGCGGAGCACAAAGCACAAACCTAACCTTGATTTGCGTTTCCAGCATCAGCTTCCACATTCGCTGCTGCACGCTTCGCCGGTTCTCGCGTAGCTAAATCAGCCGCGAAACGCACACAGTTCTTGTTAGCGGCCTTTGCCTCATACATCGCCGTATCGGCGCAGGCGATGAGTTGCTGTGGAGAAGAAGCATGCTTCGGAAATGCCGCAACACCGAAACTCGCAGTCAACGAGAGTTGTAGACGTCTTCCACCGGTGAAGTTATGACGAGTTATCCGGTGGCGAATGCGTTCGGCTACCTGGCCCGCCAGCTCGGTTCCCGTGTCAGGTAATACGATCACGAATTCGTCGCCGCCATAACGAGCCACTGCATCGGTGTCACGAATCGAGGAAAGGATCACTGCGGCCATTTCCATCAGCACGTGCGAGCCGACGAGGTGACCGTGTTCGTCGTTGATCTGTTTGAAGTCGTCGAGATCGAGAAACAAAGCCGCCACGCTTGATCCGTAACGACGGGCGCGCCTGATCTCGTTCAATAAGAACTGGCGCAAATATCTCGCGTTGTGAAGTTTGGTCAGGTCGTCGGTTTGCGAAAGTCTTTCGGCCTCTGCAATTCGTACGGCATTCGCAAGCGCTGAGGCGATTGGCAGTGACAGCGAATCGAGGAGCGCAACATCGGCTTTCTTGAACGCTCGCCGGCCAGCGCCTTCTCGAATGCCTTCAATAACTCCGAGTATCCTCTCACCACAAATCAAAGGCACGGCGACCACGAATTGTCCTCGCTCCTTTTTCTTGATGATCCCCATTCCGGCCGCAGCACGCTTTGCCGCTTTTGTTTCAGAGCCCAGCGGAAGGTCTGGCTCGGCATTCAACAAACGTCCCCACTCTTCCTGATTCTTAGATCCTTCCTGGCCGGCCCTTCTCACCGCAACGGCTTCGAGTGTTGCGGCTTCAAATCCTTTTGTTTCGGAAAAGAGGTAGATGGCCCAACGGTCCGCGCTAATCAAGTCTTCCAGGCCGGCAAGGGCAGTATTTGCCGCGCCGCTTTGGTCGCCACTGAAGTGCAAAGAAGAAACGAGATCAAAAGCTGCTCGCAGATGACTAGCCTTGATTTTTGCGGGAAGAGAAGAAGTCTCGGCTTCGGTTGGGCGCTGGTCAATCTCCGGCAAACGCAGCTCACCGGAAGTGCCATGACCTTCGATCTCTCGAAGCAATGCAGGAAGTTGTGCCGACTTGTCGGCGATTGCCAGGAAGCCAAGTCGCTTGAGAGTTGCTCCATCCAGACTCCGAAGGTTGTGGCTTTGATACCCGTTAGTCTGTCGACGGCACGCCACAAGAGGGGCTCCCGGCCAAAACGACTTAGCATGATCGATTGCCGTGTGTAGTTCGACCATGTCGGCGCCAGGTACCACTTCATACAGTACGGCCAAAGGCGGTGGTCCTTCAGAATCGTGAACGCCCTCGCGTTTCTGTCGTTGAGCCAGAGCTTTCTCAACTTCCACTTCACGCAAGCCTTCGATCAGAGTTTTGACACCCGCAGCACGCAGCGCCTCTATTAACTCGTAGGCTGGCGCTTCATGAGCATCCGTCAATAGGATTACGTGACTCGACATTTCAGACTCAAGTCCTGCCGCGCGCAGCGCGTCCGGAAAGTGAAACCTTGTATTGACTGCTGTTACCTTGCGAATCCTGCCCTTCAACCGTGAGCTCTCGCGTAGATCCGGATGCCGTGACCTGGATCTGAAACGTTCCGTCGCGTGCTGCAATGGTTTCGCGCCCGCCGGCGCGTATTGTTGTGCCGGGTTCAGCCTTGCCGCGAATGATGTAAATACTGCCGCCCAGGAGTTCAGCAATGAGATTGGAGACAGCTACCTGCGAGCCTGTGCCTCGCGTAGTGACAACGAACTTCAAAGGATCACTCCAATCACTGGCCTGACCGCTCGCGGCAGTCGCTCTCACTCGCCAGAAGTACACACCGGGACGAAGGTCGCTTGCGCCAAACTCTGTGGCCACCAGTTGATCTCTTTCGATAACCTTTCCGTCAGCGACGAAGAAAGGCGACGTGGCGACTTCAACGCGATAGTAAGCAGGTGTACCTGAATGCGGACGTTGCCATTTCAACGCGACGTTTGCAGCTCCATTTGAGCCAACAAAAACCTTTTCGAGATCTTGTGGCTTGGCAGGTTGTGGCACATCCAACAACTTTTGCGCTGGTGAAAGACGACCGGAATTGTTTACTGAAACGTATTCGCCCTCACGGATAGAGGTCTTTTCGCCTGCGCGGTTGGTCGTTTCAATCACACCAGTGGCAACTCGGATTTCTTCAGTGCCTTCCGGATTAACTCCAAAGCTTGCGTTGGTTTTCTCGCCCATTGTGTTCTTCGTCTGGGGCGTTTCGACAACGTTTGTAGTGCCATCTGCCTGTTGTTCCGTACGAACTGACAACTGACCACTATCGACGACCACGTGAACGTTTGTCTTCTTTCCATCGTCGGCTCGGGCGTTGTCGCGGACAATGATCGTGCTGTTTGGTTTGACCAGAAGAGTTGAGCCGTCAGCCAAACCGATGCGGGCTCGGCCGTTGGCCTGCGTTTGCACAGTGTCACCGGGGTAAAGTTCTGTGTCGCCGTTGGCAGGAATCGTTTCGCGAGTTGCAGCCCGGATTACGCGCACGTCCCCCTCAAACGAGACAAACCTGGCGCCGGCTGGGTGTCTCAATTGCGCGACGTTTTGGAATGGATTCCCGTATTTCCAGACGTAGACGGCAGCGCCTGCGGCCAGGCAACAAAGCGCGAAAATGACGATTACCAGATAGACGAAACGCTTCTGAATAATCCACCAATCAAAAGCAAACCGAGTGGTCTTATTCGCAACCATTGATAAATCGAGTTAGGGAAGGGGGCCCAACAAAGTTGAGACCATGTGCGGGTTTTGGCGATAAAACGTGTTCCGCACGTTGATTAGGTGTGAGTCCGTAACGGTGTCTGTGGCTCTAAACCACCGAATTCCAGGCAGCAACACTACCGGATCAGGAATTTAACACACGAGGGAACGGCGGTTCAAGCATGTTTAATCCGAGTGGGTGGGTGGTCCTTTGAAATTAAGCATTAGGAGTCACATGAACGCCGAAGGCGTTGGCTAATTCGAGCCCAGGGTTGGAGCGCAGCAACAACCGTGGGATCAGACGGCAATAATCATACTGGCGCAACGCGCCGCTGGCGCGAGTTGCTCTGAAGTTTTCGACTTCCAGGACG
>Ga0268386_10002005_pt1 | contig 14260 bp, 11 predicted proteins | sample RVTome_15_FD_200260 | JGI IMG/M metagenome (GOLD analysis project Ga0268386, IMG submission 200260) | Soil microbial communities from uranium-contaminated site in the Upper Colorado River Basin, Wyoming, United States - RVT150D86... ...
CCAACGCGCTCGGCAACGGACATCGCGCCAACGCGGTGATCGGACGCGCGGTGCGCCTGGTCATGCAGAACGTGGGCGGCCGCCCGCCCCGGGCTCGAGGACCGCGCGACGCTCGGCCACCCCGGGAAGTTCAGCTATTGCCTGGCCGAGAACGAGGCCGCCTCGCCGTGGGCGCCGCTGCACGTCGAGCGCGGGTTTCCGGCCGGTACCAGCACCGTCACGGCGTGCGGGTCGGAGGCGCCGCACAACGTGAACGACCACGGCTCGACCACGCCGGAGGGCATGCTGCTGGCGCTGGCCGGCACCGCCGCCACCACCGGCAGCAACAACGTCTACCTGGCGGGGGAGCCGCTGGTGATCCTCGGGCCCGAGCACGCCCGGACGCTGGCGCTCACCGGCTGGTCGAAGACGGAGGTCAAGCGGCGGCTCTGGGAGCTGATCCGCATCCGCCTCGATCGCTTCAGCGCCGAGAACCTCGCGCGCTTCGCGACGATCGACCCCGCGCGATTCGCCGATCAGCCGCCGGGGGCCCAGGTGCGCTGGTGCCCGACGCCGGACGACCTGATGATCCTCGTGGCCGGCGGCCCCGGCAAGCACTCCTCGCTGGTGCCCACCTTCGGCGCCACCCGCTCGGTGACGGTGCCGATCGAGGCCTAGCGCCGCGGCGGGCCGTCCGGCGGCGGCAGGACGACCGCGAGGCCGCGGCTGCGCAGCGCCTCGTCGACCGCGAGCCGGCGACGATCGGCCGAGCGGCGCTCGACGGCGGGCGCGTCCGGCCGCGGCTCGCCGTAGCGCCGGTCGAGCACGACCTGCACGTTGGGGTCGCCGGCGAGCTTCTCGCGCAGGTACTCGTAGAGGTTCACGTTCGGCCGCGCGACGATCACCAGGTGACCCAGCGCGCGCAGCTCCGGCTCCGAACGGTCCAGCCAGCTTCGCATCCCCAGGTCGGAGAAGAGGACGACGGCGGTGGCCAGGTGGGCCTCGGCCTCGTCCACTTGCCCGGCGCGCCGATGGAGCTGCCCCAGGCCCAGGTGGGCGCGCGCCAGGAGCGGTCGCAGCCCGAGCTCCTCGGCGAGCGCGATCGCGGCGGTGAAGCGCGCGGTGGCCGTCGCGAGCTGTGGTGGCGCCTGGCTGGCTGCGAGGTCGCCCAGCAGCCGGAGCGCGGCGGCCTCGTGGCCGCGCTCGCGGTGGTCCCGCGCCAGCGCGATGGCGCGGTCGGCGCTGTGCGCGGCCCGTGGGAGGTCGCCCAGGGCCAGCAGCCCCTCGGCGAGCAAGGTCGTCCACCGCGCCAGGTATGCCCGGACGCCGACCTCGTCGGAGAGCCGCACACCTTCCTCCAGCAGCGCCAGGCCTTCCGGCCTGCGGTCGAGCGTGACCATGCACTGCCCGAGCAGGGCGGCGGGGATGGCCTGCCACACGGTGAGGTGGGCGTCGCGGCAGATGGACAGCGCGCGGGCCAGCGGGCCCACCGCGCGCTCGGGCTGGCCGCGCAGCGCGCTGACCTGCCCGGCCATCGTGAGGGCGATCGCCTCGCTGTAGGGATGACGCCGAGCCTCCGCTTCCGCGCGGGCCCGGTCGGCCCACGTCTCCGCCGCGTCGAACTCGCCGAGGTCGGCCAGCGCGAAGGCCAGCCACGCGCAGGTGGCGACGTAGGCCGTGACAGCGTTGGCGCTGGGATCGCGCGCGAGGTCGCCGGCCAGCGCCTCGGCGTTGTCGTGCAGCGCGCGCACCGCCTGCCGGGCCTGGCCGAGGGCGTGGTAGGCGTGGCCCATGTAGCGGCGCGCGATGGAGACGAGGACGCGGTCGCCCAGCTTCTCGGCGATGGCCAGGCAGCGCTCCCCGTACTCGAGCGCCCGGTCCGGCTCGCCGCGCAGGTAGTGATAGTTGATCAGGTAGGAGTAGGCGCGGGCCTGGCGCGCCTCGTCGCCGATCTGGGCGGCCATCGTCGCCGCCTCCTCGGACAAGCCCTTGATCTCCTCCAGGCGCCCGAGCTGCAGCAGCGGCGGCCGCAGGTCAAGCCGCACGTCGATGGCCTGGGCGAAGGTCTCGCGGCTCTCGGCCAGGTGGCCGAGCGCGGCGAGGGCCTGCTCGAGAAAGGTCACCGCCTCGCGGTTGGCCGAGCGGGCCGCGGCCTTGGCGGCGGCTTCCTGCAGGTAGCCGACCGCCTCGAACCACAGCTCGGCGCTGACCGCGTGGTAGGCCAGGCGCTCCACGTGCTCGATGCGCCGCGCGGGGTAGAGCGCCTCGAGCACGTCCACGATCCGGGCGTGCAGGCTCCGGCGCTGGTCCTTGAGGAGCGAGGAGTAGGCGACGTCGTGGGTGAGGCTGTGGCGGAAGGAGTACGAGAGATCGGGATAGAGGCTGGTCGTCCGGAGGAACTGCTTCTCCTCCAGATCGGCGAGGTTGCCCATGAGCTCTTCGGCGGGCACGCCGGCCACGGCCTGCAGCAACGGGAAGGGCAGGTCCTTGCCGATCACCGAACTGGCCTGCAGGAAAGACTTGCGGTCCTCCGGCAAGCGGTCGATGCGCGCGGCCAGCACCGCCTGCACGCGGTCGGGGATCTGCACGCTGGCCAGCGGCTTGGCCAGCCGGTAGGCGCCGTGGTCGCCGACCAGCACCTCGTTCTCGATGAGCGTGCGGACGCTCTCCTCGAGGAAGAGGGCGTTGCCGCCGGTGCGCTCGACGAGCATCTGGGCCACCGGCTGCACTTCGGGACCGGCGCCGAGCATCTCTCCCAGCAGGGCTTCGGCGTTCTCGCTCGACAGCGGCTCCAGCCGCAGCTCACCGGCGTGGTCCAGCCCCGCCCACCGCGGCCGGTACTCGGTCCGGTAGCTGACCAGCAGGAGCACGCGGGCGTCCTGGATCTCTTCGGCGAGCGCGTCGACCAGCGCCTCGGTCTCCGAGTCGGCCCAGTGCAGGTTCTCCGCGACTACGAGCACGGGCCGCCGCTCGGCCTCGCGCAGCACGATGCGCGTCACCGCCGCGAAGATCCGCCGGCGCCGCTCGGAGGGTTCCAGCTCCGCCCACTCCCGATCGTCGGAGGGCAGGTTGCCCAGCGCGAGGAACGGCGGCACCGCCCAGTGCATCTGCGGGTCGAGCGCCAGCGTCCGCTCGCTGACCTTGGCCCGGATCGCGGCTTCGTCGTCGCCCGGCTCGAGCTGGAAGTACGCCTGCAACATCGTGGTGACCGGCGCGTACGGCGTGGGCTTGGTGTAGGACGCGGCGGGCAGCTCGAGCAGCAGCCAGCCCTCCGTGAGGCTGGAGCGGGTGAACTCCCACATGAGGCGGGACTTGCCCACGCCGGCCTCGCCGGCCACGCCGACCACCTGCCCGCGCCCGAGACCGGCGCGCTGCAGCAGGCCCTCCATCCGGCCGAGCTCGTCCTCGCGCCCGAAGAGCCGCGTGAGCGCGGTGGGCGCGGCTTGCAGGCGCGAGGCCGGGGTGGCGCCGCGCAGCTCGAAGATCTCGACCGGTTGCTTGAGCCCCCTGATCGGGACCGGCCCCTGCGGCGCCACCTCGATGTAGCGCTCGGCCAGCCGGCGCGTGGCCTCCGTGATCAGCGTCGTGCCGGGCCGGGCGAGCTGCTCCATGCGCGCGGCCAGGTGGGTCGTCTGCCCGACCGCGCTGTACTCGACGTTGAGGTCGGTCCCGATGGCGCGCACCACCACGTCGCCGGAGTTGACGCCCACCCGGATCTGCACGTCGAGGCCCTGGCGGCGGCGCAGCTCCTCGGCGTACTGCGCGACCGAGCGGTGCATGCGCAGCGCCGCGTAGCAGGCCCGCATCGCGTGGTCCTCGTGGGCGACCGGGGCGCCGAACAGCGCCATGATGCCATCGCCCATGACCTGGTTGACGGTGCCCTCGAAGCGGTGGACCGCCTCCATGAGCCGCTCCAGCACGCCGTCCAGCAGCACGCGGGCGTCCTCGGGGTCACGGTCGTCCAGCAGCTCCAGCGAGCCCTTGAGGTCGGCGAACAGGACGGTCACCTTCTTGCGCTCGCCGGGCAGGGAGGTCCGCGCGGTGAGGATTTTGCGGGCCAGGTGACTGGGCGTGTAGGCGTCGGGGGAGGTGAAGCGCCCGTCGCCGCCGGCGGAGCCGCCGAGCCCCATGCCGCACTCGTGGCAGAACTTGTTGCCGGCGGGGCTGACGGTGCCGCAGGCCGGGCAGGCCGCCTCCAGACGCGCACCGCACTCGCCGCAGAGCTTCGCGCCGACCGCGTTGTCGTGACGGCACCGCGAGCACTGGATCAGGCGCTGATCAGCCATGTATCGGTGGGATTCGGCAAGTCGGCCCAGCATATGGCGAGGCACGAGGGGGGTCAAGCGCCCGGGCGTGCTCCAGGAGTATGTCGTACTCGGTGTTCGTGATGCCGGGCACCGCCGTGCTCCAATAGACCGATGGCCAGCGTGGTGGCGGGCTCGAGTACGGAGTCGACAGCGGAGGTGGGCGACCGGGCGGTGCCGGTCACCGGGGACGTCGCCGACGTCACGGTCGTCATCCCCGCCTGGAACGAGCGGGACAACCTGGACCTGCTCCTGCCGGCCCTCAAGGAGGTGCTGGCCGACCTCGGGCTGCGGGCCCAGATCGTCGTCGCGGACGGCGGATCGACGGACCGGACGGCGGAGACGGCGCGGCGGTGGGGTGCTCAGGTCGTCACCCAGTCCGAGCCCGGGTACGGCGGGGCTCTCCTCGCGGGCTTCGCGGCCGCCGTCGCGCCATTCGTGGTCACGATGGATGCCGATCTCTCGCACCGCCCGTCGTTCCTCGAGGCGTTATGGCGCCACCGGCACGAGGCCGAGATCCTGATCGCGTCGCGGTACGTGCCGGGCGGGCGGGCGGACGTGGGTGTCGTCCGGCGCTGGCTCAGCATCGTGCTGAACCGGGTCTACGCGCGCGCGTTGTCCACGCCCCTGCGGGACCTCTCGAGCGGATTTCGCATGTACCGCCGCGACGTGCTGGCCAATCTCCGGGTCGACTCCCGGGGCTTCGACATGCTGGAGGAGCTGCTGATCCGCGTCGATGCCGAGGGCTGGCGCATCCGCGAGATCCCGTTCCACTACATGTCCCGCGGCGCCGGGCGCTCGCACGTACGTCTGTGGCAGTTCGGCTGGGCCTATCTCACGACCCTGGCCCGCACGTGGCGGTTCCGGAACTCGGTCGATGCCGCCGACTACGACTATCGCGCCTACGACAGCCCGATCTGGCTGCAGCGCTACTGGCAGCGCGCGCGCCACCGGATCGTGCTCGACTTCGTGGGGAACCGTGAGCGCGTGCTCGACGTCGGCTGTGGCTCCAGCCGCATCGCGCTCGATCTTCCGAGGGCGGTGGGGCTCGATATCCGGCACAACAAGCTGCGCTGGCTGTCGTGGCGTCGCTCGCGCCTCGTGCGCGCGTCGTGCGAGCGCCTGCCGTTCGCCGACGGCACCTTCGGCGCCCTCATCCACTCGCAGGTGATCGAGCACCTGCCCGACGACCCGGCGATCCTCGGCGAGTGCCGTCGCGTCCTGCGCCCCGGCGGCATCCTGGTGCTCGGCACGCCCGACTACGGCCGGACGCTGTGGTCGGTGCTCGAGTGGATCCACGGCCAGATCATGCCGGGCGGCTACGCGCACGAGCACATCACGCGCTTCACGCGCCGGACGCTGGCCGCCCGGCTGGCGAGCCTGGGCTTCGAGGTCCTCGACTGCCGTTACGTCGGGGGCTGCGAGATGATCTTCAAGGCACGGAAGCGCTAGGCCGCCGACGCCCCGCCCAGCACACCAGCGCGACCGCCACCGCGGCCGCGACGCTCAGCAAACCCCGGATCGCGGCCGCCGGCCCGGCGTCACCGGCGCGGAGCGGCGCGATGCGCAGCCAGATGATCACGGGTCGGTACCTCCACTCGGGGCGGGAGAGCGGATCCGCTGACGCCGGAACGACGACGAGCCCGAGCGCGTGGCGGCCCGGCGGCCAGGCCCTGGGCCACTGCCCGACGATCGGCGGGTCCGTCGTCGACGCGGCGCGGGCGTAGGGAACGGGGCGCGGCGCCCAGGTGCCCTCGGCCGTGAGGAAGGCGGCCTCCTCGGAGGAGGCGAGCTGAAGGTAGAGATCGTAGCGCTCGCCGCCCGTCCCACCCGGTCTTGCGGTCACGAGTACCGTGACGGCCTGGCCCTCGACCAGGGACGTCGACGACAGCTCGAGATCGAACGGTGGCGCGGGCAGGGCCGCCTCGACGGGCGTGGCCGCCAGCGCCGCCAGGAGCGCTGCGAGGGCGAGCGACCTCACGACCGACCCATCGTGAGCAGGATCGCGACGCCGGCCAGGCTCGCCCCCGAGATGGCCAGCCCGAGCGTCAGCCAGGCCGGCTCATAGCGGAACTCCACCAGGTGCTCACCCGGCGAGACGCTCACGGCGCGAAACGCGTGGTTGGCGCGCCAGACACGCGCCTCGTGGCCGTCCACCCGGGCCGTCCACCCCGGGTACCAGGTATCGGTCAGCACGAGCAAGGCCGGCCGGTCCGTGACGGCCCGGACCTGGACGGCGTGTGTCCCGTGGCCCGTGATACGGGCAGACGCGCCGGGGCCCGGTGGCTCGGTGGCCGGCGCCGGCCCGGCGCAATCCGCGAGGAGCGCCTCGTGGCGGAAGTCGACGGCGCGTGCGGCGATGAGGCGGCGCGCCTGCCAGTCGTCCACGCACCGCCCGCGACCCACCAGAAACGCCCGCGGCAGCGCCGCCTCGTTGCGGAAGATGCGGCCGTCGGGGCCGTCGTACGCCAGGGTGAGCTCCGGACGCTGCACCGCGCTCCCCGGTGGCAGCAGGGCGTGGCGGATACCGACGAGGTCGAAGACCGGCGAGACCCACAGCCGTGCCCCGGAGAGGGGCTCGCTGCCGTGCAGGGCGAGCGGGTTCTCCAGCAGTCCGGAGATCAGTGCCCGCCCGGTGCCGACCGAGCCCGTCACCTCCTCGATCCGGCGCGGCGTCAACCCATCGTACCCGTGAGCCTCGAACAGCCCGTACACGAGGCCGACGTGCCCCGGCATCAGCACGCGGCTGCCGTCGGCCGCCTCGCGCTGCAGGTACGCGAGGGCCGGCGTCGAGGGATAGAACGCTTCGCGGTGGACGCCCGGGTTGTAGGTAGCCGCCAGGGGCAGCAGGCTCGCGAGCTGGAGCATTGCGAGGGCCGGCGTGGCCCGGCCGGGCGCGATGATGCCGGACAGCACGCCCGCGACGAGCACCGTCACGACGGTCAGTGCGACCAGTGCCACCGCGTATTGCGCCGGCAGCGGGAACCACAGCGCGCGCGCCCGGGGCTCGGCCCCGTGCGCGAGCACGGCCACGAGACCCAGGCCGACGACGACGGCGAACCAGGCGCACACGGCCCAGCGCAGCCGGGGGTCGGAGCTCCCCGGATCGCGGAGGCGCTCCAGCCCGAAGGCGGCCAGCGTGGCGAGCGCGAAGGCGACGAGCGGCATCAATCGTAGGTTCGTGCCCAGCGAGAGGCCGGGGAGCTCCGCGAGCGTGGCGAGCCCGGGCGCGCCGTAGTGCAGCGCGAGCGCGAGCGCCGCCAGACCGAGAAAGAACCGGCCGCCCGGCCACCGCCACGCTGCAACCGCCGCGATCGGGACCACGGCCAGCGGCACGATGCCGACCCAGCCGGTGAGGATGTTGAACTGCCATCGGCCCCACGATTCGGCCCCGGTCCCGTAGAAGTAGGGCATGACGAAGGTCACCGCGGAGGCTGCCGGGGCGTAGAGTGGCAGCGTCCACTGCCGGCGATAGGCGAAGACCGAGCTCTCGCGCACGTACTCCACGAACGGCAAGATCTGCACGGCGGCGAGGGCGAGCCCGAGCGCCACGCTCGCCGCGTAGCGGGCGCCGAAGCCGCCGGCGGCGGCCCCGGCTCCGCGGGACAGGGCCCAGACCGTCGTCACGATGAGCGCGTGCAGTGTGCCCTGCGGATACCCGGCCAGCAGGTCGAAGGCGACGAGGAGCGCCAGCACCGCCATCGTCCGGCGTCCCGGCGCCCGCCGGAGCCGCTCCGTTGCCGCCAGCAACGCCGGCAGAAACATCAGCGTCGAGGCCAGCGTCCACTGCAGCCAGCCGATCACGGTGGCGCTCAGCATGAACGTCCAGGCGCCCGTCAGGGCCGGCACGGGCGAGATCCCGAGCGTGCGGAGGAACCAGTAGGTCGCCAGCCCGATGCCGAAGAGCTTGAGCCAGGAGACCAGGGTTACCGCGATCGCCGCCGGCAGGACGACCGGCAGCCAGGTCAGCGGGAAGAGCAGCGCGCTCTGGCCGTTGCCGAGGAAGGGCGCGCCGGTGTAGGCGTGGGGATTCCAGAGCGGCACGACGCCCTGGCGCACCTGCTCGCCCGCCCAGATCAGCCAGGGATGGAAGACCTGGGCGATGTCGGTGAGCGCGGGATTCGGTGGCGGATCGGGCGGCACGGCGGCCCGCCACGGGAAGGTGTCGGCCAGGACGGTCATCGGCGTGACGGTGAGGCCGAGCAGCAGCGGTGGGGCGAAGATGAGGGCGGTAGTCAGAAAGAGGCCCGCCGTCGCCACGAGATCCGGGTGCGCCTGCCGCCACCCTCCGTTCATCACGCAGCTCATTTCAACGCATCGGCGCCTGGCCGCCTCCAGGAATTCGGGTGACCCCGATCCCTTGCGGCGCCCGCCGATCCACCGGCCGCCTCAGGACGGTTGCACGCCCCCGAGCCCGGTGATAGCGTGGCGCGCACGGTCGCGCGCGACTTCAAGGAGGCGGTATGGCTGCCACGCTGACATCGAAGCGGTTCCCGGCTCGGGACGAGGCCGACGCCATCGAGATGGCCTTCGACAAGGGATGGTCGGACGGCCTGCCGGTCGTTCCGCCGACCGAGGCCCGGGTGCGGGCGATGCTGCAGGCCGCCGGCCTGCAGCCGGACCAGCAGGTCGGCTTCGTCGCCCACCGTGCCGTGTCGATCACGGCGGAGAAGGTCGCGATCAATGCGGTGATGGCGGGCTGCCGGCCCGAGTACATGCCGGTGGTCGTCGCGGCGGTCGAGGGGATCGCCGACCCGCGCTGGAGCTACCACGGCCCCGGCACGTCCACCGGTGGCGCCGGGGTGCTGATGATCGTCAACGGGCCGGTCGCCAGGGAGCTGGACATCAACGCCGGCGACAACCTGTTCGGCCCGGGCTGGCGGTCCAACCTCACCATCGGCCGGGCGGTGCGCCTCGTCATGCGCAACGTCTGCGGCTCGCTTCCCGGCCTGCTCGACCGCGGCACGCTCGGCCATCCCGGCAAGCTCTCCTACGTGATCGCCGAGAACGAGGCGGCGAGCCCGTGGACGCCGCTGCACGTCGAGCGGGGATTCCGGCCCGAGCAGAGCGCGGTCACGGTGATCGCGGCCAACGGCCCCCACCAGTTCTACAACCAGCTCTCGAGCACGGCCGAGGGCGTGCTCACGACCGTCGCCGACGACATGCGCATCTCGGGCTCGGTGATGGGGCAGCCGACGTACGTGGTCGTCCTCGCCGGCGAGCACATGAAGACGATCGCCGCCGACGGCTGGGACAAGAAGCGGATCCGCCAGTTCCTGTTCGAGAAGACGCAGAACTCGTACGCGCACCTGAAGCGCACCCAGCGCATGTCCGGCGCGATCGCGCCGGGCGACGAGCAGAAGATGCGCCCGCTGGTCGCCTCGCCCGACGACATCCTGATCGTGGCGGCGGGCGGCCGGGCCGGTGCCTTCTCCTGCTACATCCCGGGTTGGGGCAGCGCGAAGTCCTCGCAGGCGGTGACTGTGGAAGTGCGACGCCATAACCCCGTCGAGGGGCGCGGCTAGCCAGTGAAGGAGGGCAAGCGATGATCGAGATCCTCGATCCCACCACGGAGGCGGCCGCGACGCAGACCATCGCGTACGTGCCCCGGCCGACGGCGCTGCAGGGCAAGCGCGTCGCGCTGATCCAGAACACGAAGTTCAACTCGGACCGGTTGCTGGAGAAGATCGGCGACATCCTGAAGGCCGAGTACGGCGTCAGCGAGTGGCGCATGTACAACAAGCACAACGCCAGCGTGCCCGCCCACGCCGAGATCATCGAGGAGGTCAAGAAGTCGGCGGACGTCATGGTCGCCGGCATCGGCGATTGAGGGTCGTGCTCGTCGGGCAGTGTGCTCGACGGAATCCTGCTGGAGAAGCACGGGGTCCCCTCGGCCTCGATCATCACCGACGTGTTCAACGCCACCGGCCGGGCGATGGCCGAGCAGTGGGGACAGCCCCACTACAAGTTCCTCGCCATGCCACATCCGATCGCGAACCTCTCGGAAGCGGAGCTTGACCAACGCGCGCGCGAGATCGTGCCCGACATCGTGAAGCTGCTGCTGACCGGGCAGGAGTAGACCCCCGGCCGCCCTACACCCCCCCGTGGTGGTGCCGCAACCCCCACGTCCAGACCCTCTGGGCGGTGGCGCGGCGGCACCGCCTCGGGGACGTCCGGCGCGAGCGGTTCGACACGCCGGACGGCGACTTCGTCGACGTCGACTGGTTCGGCGAGCGGCCCGGCGCGCCGCTGCTGCTCGTCCTGCACGGCCTCGAGGGCACCCTCCGCTCGCACTACGTCGGCGGCCTCTTCCGGCTGGCCGCCGCCCGCGGCTGGCGGGCCGGCCTGGTCTACTTCCGCTCGTGCAGCGGCGAGCTGAACCGCCTGCCGCGCTTCTACCACTCCGGAGACACCGGCGACTTCGACCACGTGCTGCGCACGCTGACCGAGCGCGAGCCGTCCCTGCGGGTGGGCGCGGTCGGCATCTCCATCGGCGGCAACGCGCTGCTGAAGTGGCTGGGCGAGCAGGGGGAGGCGGCCCCGAAGTCGTTGGCAGGCGCGGTGGCCATCTCGGTCCCCTTCGACCTCGAGGCCTGCGCCCGGGTCATGGATCAGGGCTTGCCGAAGCGGCTCTACACGGCGAGCTTCATGCGCTCGTTTCGCGTCAAGACGCGGGCCAAGGCCCGGTCCTACCCCGGCTTCGTGGACGTCGAGCGCGCGCTGCGAGCCCGGACCTTCGCGGCCCACGACCGGGCGGTGACCGCGCCGCTGCATGGCTTCGCCGACGAGGTGGACTACTGGACGCGGGCCAGCAGCGGGCCCTACCTGGCGCGCATCCGGCGCTCGACCTTGCTCATCAGCGCGCTCGACGATCCGTTCATCCCGCCGGCCAGCCTGCCCGACCCGGACGCGCTGCCGCCGGCGGTGCGCGCGGAGTTCGTGCGGTGCGGCGGCCACGTGGGCTTCGTCCAGGGGTGGCCGTGGCGGGCGACCTCCTGGGCCGAGCGGCGCGCCGTGGATTTTCTGGCCTCCGTGCTCGACGCCGGCCTCGTCTGCTAGCATGAGCGCCATGCGCACCGACGCCTACGGGCTGACCGTCACCACCGCCTCCGCCGATGCGGTCGCCACCTACGACCGTGCGGTGCGCGCGCTGCTCGGCTGGCAGGCCGACGCCCTGGCGCTCTTCCAGGCGGCGGCCGCGCACGATCCGGGCCTGGCGCTGGCCCACGCCGGGATTGCCGTGTGCCTGTTCCTGGAGGAGCGGTTCACCGAGACGAAGGCGGCGACCGACGCCGCCCGGGCCGCCGCCCCGGCGCTGTCCGAGCGCGAGCGCAGCCACGTGGAGGCGCTCACCCTGTGGACCTCGGGCAAGGTCGACGACGCCGCCGGGGCGATGCGCGCCCACCTGGAGCGGTTTCCGCGCGACGTGATGGTGTTCCAGCGGCTCTACTACGTGTACTTCTGGCAGGGCCGCTTCCCGGAGATGCTGGAGCTCACCACGGCGATGGTGCCGCACTACCCGGGTGAGTCGTTCGCGCTGGGCCTGCACGCCTTCGCCCTGGAGGAGACCGGTCGCTGCGACGAGGCGGTGCGGGCTGCCGACGCGGCGCTGGCGCTCGACCCGCGCGACGCCTGGGGCGTGCACGCGCTGGCCCATGCGCTGTACGAATCGGCGGACTTCGACGTCGGGCTGACGCGGCTGCCGCCGGCCATCCACCCGTGCCGCGGGCTCAACTGGTTCCGCAACCATCTGCTCTGGCACCTGGCGCTGCTGCACTTCGCCCGCGGCGACTACGCGCGGGCCGCCGTGATGTCGCGCCGCGTGTTCGAGCGGGCGCCCTCCTCGATCGCCGGCGACCTGCACGACTCGATCTCGCTGCTCTGGCGCATGGAGCTGGCCGGCCGGCCGATGGGCGAGCGCTGGCAGCCGTTCACGGCGATCGGGCGCGAGCGCGTGAACCGGCAGGGTCTCTACTTCCACGTCGCTCACATCGCCATGGCGCTGGTGGGGGGCGACGACTGGTCGACCGCCGAGCGGCACCTGGGCATGGTGCGCGAGCGCGCGCCCAGGGATCGCACGGGGATCGTCGGCGACGTGCTGGTGCCGCTGATCGAGGGGCTGCACGCCTTCGCGGGCGGTGACTACGCGCGCACGGTGGCGCGGATCGAGCCGCTGCGACCGCGCATCGTCGAGCTGGGCGGCAGCCGCGCCCAGCGCGACGTCTTCCACGACACCCTGTTCGAGGCGGCCTTCCGCGCCGGCGATGCCGAGCGCGCCAGCCGCTTCCTGGCCGAGCGGATCGCGCGCCGTCCCGATCATTTCTGGCGCGGCCGCGCGGCCTGAGACCTCCTCCGCCCGGTGAGGCGAGCCCGCTCGCGGCGTCTGCTGCTCGCCGGGTTGCTGCTGCTCGTCGCCTGCGCCTCGCCGCTGCGGCCCCTCGGGCCGCTGGCGGAGCCGGCGGTCCGCCTCACGCTGCTCCAGGTGAACGACGTCTACACGCTGGAGCCGGTCGATGGCGGCCGCCGTGGCGGGCTCGCGCGGCTGGCGACGCTGGTCGAGCGCATCCGCCGGGAGAACCCGGCGACGCTGCTGGCGCTGGCCGGCGACGTGCTCTCGCCGTCGGTGGCCTCCACGCTGCTGCGGGGCGAGCAGATGATCGCCGGCCTCAACGTCCTCGGCCTCGACCTGGCCACCTTCGGCAACCACGAGTTCGACTTCGGCCCCGGCGTGCTGCAGCAGCGCATGCGCGAGTCGGCCTTCACCTGGATCTCGGCCAACGTGCTCGATCGGCGCTCCGGACGTCCGTTCGGCGGCGCCGAGGCCGACGTGTTCCTCACGCTGGGCGGTGTCCGCGTCGGCATCTACGGTCTCACCACGCCCGAGACCGCGGCCACCTCGAACCCGGGCCCGGACGTAAACTTCCGTGACCCGGTCGTGGTCGCGCGCGCCCTGACCGCCGACCTTCGCGGGCGCGGTGCCCAGCTCGTCGTGGCCGTCACCCACCAGGAGATGCTCGCGGACCGGGCGCTGGCCGCCGCCCCGGGCGTGGAGCTCGACGTCATCCTGGGCGGCCACGAGCACGAGCCCCTCGTCGCCGAGGAAGGCGGCACGCTCATCACGAAGGCCGGCTCCGACGCGCGCTACCTGGTGCAGGTGGACCTGTGGGTCGGCAGCGACGGCCGGCTGCGCGAGCGCTCGTGGACCTTTCACGAGGTGAGCGCGCGGATTCCGCCCCACCCGCGGGCCGAGGCGGTCGTGCGCGCCTACGGCGAGCGGCTGAGCCGCGAGCTGGACGTGGTGGTGGGCCAGACGACGGTGCCGCTGGAGGGGCGCCGCGGCCGCCTGCGGACCGAGGAGACGAACCTCGGCAACTTCGTCGCCGATGCGATGCGGGCCCGGATCGGCGCCGACGTGGCGCTGGTCAACGGCGGCGGCATCCGCAGTGACCGCGTCATCCCACCCGGCCCGCTGACCCGGCGCGACCTCGCCGGCATGACGCCCTTCGGCAACGTCGTCGTGACGCTCGAGCTGACGGGCACGACGCTACGCGCGGTCCTCGAGCAGGCACTGTCCCGGCGCGACCGCCAGGCCGGCGGCTTCCTGCAGGTGTCGGGCCTCACGCTGACCTACGACCCGGCGAGACCGCCCGGCCAGCGCGTCGTGGCGGTGACCGTCGGTGGCTCGCCGCTCGATCCCGACCGGCGCTACACCGCCGCCGTGGTCGATTACATCGCCCGCGGCAAGGACGGTCTCACCGCCTTCCGCGACGCCCGCGTCCTCGTCGATGCCATGCACGCCCCGCTCCTCGCCGACATCCTCCTGCACACCGTCACCACCCAGGCACGCATCGCCCCCCAGCCCGACGGCCGCATCCGCGCCCTCACGCGCTAACTTCGTCGCGTGGAGGAGTGCGTCACGGCCGCCGCTCGTGAACCGTTGCGAGGCGCCGGCCCATCGGCCGCCGACCGAGGGCGTG
>Ga0268386_10002007_pt1 | contig 14252 bp, 12 predicted proteins | sample RVTome_15_FD_200260 | JGI IMG/M metagenome (GOLD analysis project Ga0268386, IMG submission 200260) | Soil microbial communities from uranium-contaminated site in the Upper Colorado River Basin, Wyoming, United States - RVT150D86... ...
GACACCTCGTCGACGATCGCGAAGTCGCGCACGGTGACGCTGGTCAGCATCGCCGAAATGCCTGCGCGCAGGGCCCGGTGTCGCTCATTCCATGCCCGAGGGTTCGAACCGGCTGTGACTGCCGCGTCCCCAGTGCAGCTTCGAGCGCAGCAGGCGGAAGTAGTCGTGCCCGTGAGGGTGGATCAGCACGACGCGTTCCTGGGCCGCATGCACCACGAGACGCTGGCCGGCCGCCAGCTCGCCCAGCAGCAGCCCGTCGCAGGTGACCTCGCCGTGCGTGTCCGGCCGGTCCAGCACGCGCACCTCGATTTGCGCGTCCCCACGGATGACGATCGGCCGGTCCGACAGCGTGTGCGGGCAGATCGGCACGAGGGCGATCGCGTCCAGCCCGGGATGGATGATCGGCCCGCCGCCGGAAAGGGCGTAGGCGGTGGACCCCGTGGGGGTCGCAATCACGAGCCCGTCTCCGCCATGGGTGTTGACGTAAACGCCGTCCACCCAGTTCTCGAAGTCGAGCATCCGTCCGGTCGCGCGTTTCTGCAGGACGACGTCGTTGAGCGCCAGCGCGCGGCGCGGCGCGGCGTCGCCGTCGTCTATAACGGCCTCGAGCATCAGCCGGTGCTCCTCGGCGTACTCGCCGGCGAGCACCTCGTCGACGCGCCTCAGCATTTCGCCCGGCGTGATGTCCGCCAGGAACCCGAGGCGGCCGCGGTTGATGCCGAGCAGCGGGACGCCCCGCCCGGCCACCAGCCGCGTTGCGTACAGCATCGTCCCGTCGCCGCCGATGGCGACGACCAGATCCGCGGCGCCACCCAGCTCCACCTCGTCCAGCGGCTCGACCGGCGTGGCGCCGAAATCCAGCTTCACGTCGGGGTCGAGCACCACGCGCACGCCGCTCGAGACGAGGTGGCGGGCAAGTATCAGCATCGAGTCGCCGACGCGCGGATCGCGGTATTTGCCGGTCAGCGCGATGGTGGCGAAGCGTCGGCTCATTGTGGAGGCACGTCCTGGGCCCGCGTCCTTGTAGCACGAAGGGCGAGGGCAGGCCAGCCGCAAAAGCGGCGCCGGCACCGGGCACGAGCTTCCTTCAAGTTATTGACCCGGAAGCTCTTTGCGCCAACGGTTTTCTTGACCGCAATGCAGCCGGTTGCTAGCGTGCCTCGTTGCGGAGGGCGTCGGCCGCGAAAGCATGATGATGGGCAAAAAAACGCTGGAACCCGAGCTGTCGGATCGCGCCCGGCACCTGTTGCGGATGCTGGTGGAGCGCTATCTGCACGACGGCCAGCCGGTCGGCTCGCGCACGCTGTCGCGCGACTCGGGGCTCGATCTGTCGCCCGCCACCATCCGCAACGTCATGGCGGACCTGGAGGAGATGGGCCTGGTTTCATCGCCCCACACGTCCGCGGGCCGCATCCCCACGCCCAAGGGGCTCCGCCTGTTCGTGGATGCGCTGATCAAGGTCCAGCCGCTGTCCGATGCCGAGATCCGCAAGCTGCAACAGGAGATGGAGGCCATCCGCACCGGCGATGGCGACATGGTCCTGTCCGCCTCGAACCTGCTCTCGGCGCTGACGCGCATGACCGGCGTCGTCACCATGCCGCGCCGGTCCCAGTCGGCGCTCAGGCAGATCGAGTTTCTGCCGCTGTCCGACCACCGCGTGCTGGCCATACTCGTGATCGACGAGAAGGAGGTGCAGAACCGCATCCTCCACATGGACCGCGGCTATTCGGCCAGCGAGCTGCGCGAGGCCGCGAACTACCTGAACGAGCAGTTCGCCGGGAAATCGCTCGTGCGCGTGCGCGAACGGCTGCTCGAGGAACTGGCCCAGACCCGCGAGACGATGAACGCGATGATGCAGGGTGCAATCCAGATGGCCCAGCGGGCGTTCGACGCGAGCGACGATCCGGCCCAGGGGCTCGTCCTGGCGGGCGAAACGAACTTGATGGAATTCGCGGAACTCTCGGACATCGAACGGCTGCGCAGCCTGTTCGATGCCTTCGCGCGCCAGCGGGACATCTTGCACCTGCTCGATCGATGCCTCGCTGCGGAAAGCCTGCAGATCTTCATCGGCGAGGAATCGGGCTACAAGATGCTCGAATCCGTCAGTGTCGTGGCGACCCCGTACTACATCGCCGACGAAGTCGTGGGCGTACTGGGGGTGATCGGGCCCACTCGCATGGCCTACGACCGGGTGATTCCCATCGTGGACATCACCGCGCGGCTGCTGGGGACCGCCTTGAAAAGCCGCGACTAGCCCCCAGATTGTCGCGGGAACACCCACATCAAAGACTTGCATCTGCCGCCCGGGCAGGAGCCCGGGGCGGCATCGATCGTGGAGCAGAGTAAATGACGCAACAGGACCGGCCGGACAACGTCACCGTCGACGCGCAACAGGACGAGGCCGCTGACGACCGGCTCGACGAGGCCGGAGCTCCCGACGCCGGCACGCCCGAGGCGAGTTTGGCGGAGGCCGAGGCCGAGGCGGCCGAGCTGAAGGACCAGCTGCTGCGCGCCGCCGCCGAGCTGGAGAACGTGCGACGCCGGGCCGCTCGCGATGTGGAGAATGCGCACCGCTACGGAATCGAGCGCTTTGCCCGCGACCTGCTGGACGTGGCCGACAGCGTCGAACTGGGCCTGGATGCCGCTCGGCAGGCGGAGGGCGAACAGGCGGTCCAGGAGGGTCTGGAGGCGACGCTGAGGCTCTTGTACGCGGCCTTCGAACGCTTCGGCATCACGCGGATCGAGGCCGCCGGAAAGCCATTTGATCCGCAATCGCACGAGGCAATGGCGGCCCAGCCCGCCCCGGAGGCCGAGCCCAACACCGTCATCGCCGTGGTCCAGCCCGGCTGGCGAATCCATGACCGGCTGCTCCGGCCCGCGAGGGTCATCGTGGCGCGTCACCCGGAGCCCGGCCAGCCTTGAAACACGGCGCGCGGGCCCCATGTAGGGGCGCAGACGATTTTATTTTCATGACTTTACGGAACTCGCTCGGGAGAGGACTTCAATGGGCAAGGTGATCGGCATCGACCTCGGGACGACGAACTCATGCGTCGCCATCATGGAAGGCAAGAACCCGAAGGTCATCGAAAACAGCGAGGGCGACCGGACGACGCCGTCCATCGTCGCGTTCACGAAAGACAACGAGGTGCTGGTCGGCCAGCCGGCGAAGCGCCAGGCGGTGACGAACCCGCACAACACCTTGTTTGCGGTAAAGCGCCTCATCGGGCGCCGCTACGCCGATCCGGTCGTGGCAAAGGACCGCGACATGGTTCCCTACAAGATCATCGAGGCCGAGAACGGCGACGCCTGGGTGGAAGCCGGCGGCAAGAAAATGGCGCCCCCGGAGATCTCCGCCCGCGTCCTCATGAAGATGAAGAAGACGGCTGAGGACTACCTCGGCGAGCCGGTGACGGAGGCAGTCATTACGGTGCCGGCCTACTTCAACGACTCGCAGCGCCAGGCCACGAAGGATGCCGGGAAGATCGCCGGCCTCGAGGTGAAGCGCATCATCAACGAGCCCACCGCGGCGGCGCTCGCCTACGGACTCGACAAGCAGCGCGGTGACCGCAAGGTCGCCGTCTACGACCTCGGCGGCGGCACGTTCGACATTTCGATCATCGAGATCGCGTCCGTGGACGGCGAGCACCAGTTCGAAGTGATGGCCACGAACGGCGACACTTTCCTGGGCGGAGAGGACTTCGACTCCCGCGTGATGGAGTACCTCGTGTCGAGCTTCGAGAAAGAGAGCGGGATGGACATCCGTCGCGACCCGCTCGCCATGCAGCGCCTCAAGGAGGCCGCGGAGAAGGCGAAGATCGAGCTGTCTTCTTCGCAGCAGACCGAGGTGAACCTGCCGTATATCACGGCCGACGCCAGCGGCCCGAAGCACCTGAACATCAAGCTCACTCGCGCGAAGCTCGAGAGCCTCGTCGAGGAGCTCGTGAAGCGGACCATCGAGCCCTGCCGTGTAGCCCTGAAGGATGCCGGCCTCAAGGTCAGCGACGTCGACGACGTCATCCTCGTGGGCGGCCAGACGCGCATGCCCAAGGTACAGGAGGCCGTGCGCGATTTCTTCGGTAAGGAGCCGCGCAAGGACGTCAATCCCGACGAGGCGGTGGCGGTCGGCGCGGCGATCCAGGCGGGCGTGCTCTCCGGCGACGTGAAGGACGTGCTGCTGCTCGACGTGACGCCGCTGTCGCTGGGCATCGAGACCCTGGGCGGCGTGATGACGAAGCTGATTGAGAAGAACACCACGATCCCCACGAAGGCGAAGCAGGTGTTCTCGACGGCGGACGACAACCAGACCGCGGTTACGATCCACGTGCTGCAGGGCGAGCGCGAGCGGGCGGCCGACAACAAGTCGCTCGGGAGGTTCGACCTGTCAGACATCCCGCCGGCGCCGCGCGGGGTGCCGCAGGTCGAGGTGACCTTCGACATCGACGCGAACGGCATCCTCAACGTGTCCGCAAAGGACAAGGCGACCAATCGCGAGCAGAAGATCGTGATCAAGGCGTCCAGCGGCCTCACGGACGACGAGATCCAGCGCATGGTGAAGGACGCGGAGGCGCACGCCGAGGAGGACAAGAAGTTCCGCGAGCTGGTGGACACGCGTAACCAGGCCGAGGCACTCATCCACTCGGTCGACAAGTCGCTGAAAGATCTCGGCGACAAGGTGCAGCCGGAGGAGCGCGCGAAGATCGAGTCTGCGCTGTCCGATCTGAAGGAGGCCGCGAAGGGCGACGACAAGGGCCGGATCGACGCCAAGAGCCGGGCTCTCGGCGAGGCCTCGGCCGCCCTGATGCAGCGTGTCTACGCCGAGCAAGCGCAGGCCGGCGAGGGTGCCGCGCAAGGCGCGGAGGCTCCAGGGACCAAGGACGAGGACGTCGTCGACGCCGAGTTCGAGGAAGTCAAGGAAGACGAAAAGTAGGAAAGGCAACGGCGCCGCGTAACCTGCGGCGCCGTCCGTATCCGACCCGGGGAGCCGCATGGCGCAGCGCGATTACTATGAGGTGCTCGGGGTACCCAGAAATGCAACCGAGGCCGAGCTGAAAGCGTCGTACCGGCGCCTGGCCATGAAGTTTCACCCGGACCGCAACCCCGGTGACGCCGAGGCCGAGTCCCGCTTCAAGGAAGTGAAGGAGGCCTGGGAGGTTCTCAAGGAACCCCGCCGCAGGGCCGCCTACGACCAGTTCGGCCATGCGGGCGTCGGCGCGGGCGGCCAGGGCGGTGCGGGCGGCTTCGCCGGCGCCGAAGCGTTCAGCGACATATTCGGTGAGGTCTTCGGCGACATCTTCGGCGCGGGCCGGCGCGGCCGTACGCGAGTGTTCCGCGGCGCCGACCTGCGCTACGAACTGGACATCGATCTCGAGCAGGCCGTCTTCGGCGACAGTGCGACCCTGCGTATCCCGCTGCGCGTGGAATGCGAGGTCTGCAGTGGCAGCGGTAGTGAGCCGGGCACCTCGCCGGTGTCATGCCCCACCTGCGGCGGCCATGGCGCCGTGCGCATGCAGCAGGGCTTCTTCGCGGTGGAGCAGACCTGCCCTCGCTGTCGCGGTCAGGGCACGGTGGTCGAGCATCCCTGCGCCCGGTGCCACGGCGAGGGGCGCGTGCGCGACGTGAAGACGCTGTCCGTCGACGTGCCGGCGGGCGTCGACACGGGCGACCGGATCCGGCTGGGCGGGCAGGGCGAGGCCGGCAGGAACGGCGGCCCCCCCGGCGACCTGTACGTGGAGATCGTGGTGCGCCCGCATCCGATCTTCGAGCGCCGCGGCGCGGACCTGGCCTGCGAGGTGCCGATCAGCTATGCATCCGCCGTCCTCGGCGGCGAGGTCGAAGTGCCGACGCTGGGCGAGCAGTCGAGCCTCAAGCTCAAGATTCCCGACGGTACCCAGAGCGGGAAGGTCTTCAAGCTGCGCGGCCGCGGAGTGCGGCCGGTACGCGGCGGCGGCCAGGGCGACCTGCTGGTCACGGTCGTGGTCGAGTCGCCGGTGAACCTCACGAAGCACCAGAAGGAGCTCCTCGAGGAGTTCGATGCCAGCCTGCGCGACAGCCGGCGCAGCCACAGCCCGCGGCAGCAGGGCTGGCTCGACAAGGCGCGGTCGTTCTTCGAGAAGCTGAACCCGTGAGCAGTGCGACGCCCGTCGCGCTGCTGGGTGCGACCGGGCGCATGGGCCGCGCAGTGCTTCAGGTCCTGCCTGAATTTCCCGACCTCGTCCTCACGGGCGCGCTGTGCGGGCCGTCGAGCGCCGGGCTCGGGCGCGACGCCGGGGAGGCGGCGGGTGGCGGGCCGCTGGGAATCGCGATGAGCGGCGATACCGGCACCGTGCTCGCCGGCGCAGAGGTGGCCGTCGACTTCACACTGCCCGGCGCGGTGGCCGCGCACGCGGCGGCTTGCGCCACGGCGGGCGTCGCTTTCGTCTGCGGCGTCACCGGCCTCGACGAGCGGGCGCACGCGGCGCTGGAGGCCGCTGCGCGCGACGTGCCCGTGCTCTGGTCGCCGAACATGAGCGCCGGCGTCGCGGTGCTTGCGCGGCTCGCTGCCGTGGCCGCGGCTGCGCTGGGAGAAGGCTTCGACGGCGGCGTGTTCGAGGTCCACCACCGCGCGAAGCGCGACGCGCCCTCCGGCACGGCGCTCGCACTTGCTGCCGCGCTCGACGGCGTCGCCGGACGACGTGTGCCGACGGGCTGCGCCAGCCTGCGCGGCGGCGACGTCGTGGGCGAGCACACGGTGGTTCTGGCCGGTCCGGGCGAGCGCCTGGAACTGGTTCATCGCGCGACGGACCGCGCGATCTTTGCGCGCGGTGCGCTGCGCGCCGCCGCCTGGCTCGCTGGCCGCAAGCCCGGCATGCACGCTTTCGCCGACGTGCTCGGCCTGCCGCGCGTGGACACCCCCACGGGCGGCCACTAGACTACCGGCTTCAGGCAAGATGGGATCCTGGCAGCGACGGTTGCATCCGCCCGCGCTCCGGATCCAGACGAAGCGGGACGGGACCGGCGCGGGCCCTTCCCGCTTTTGGTATGCGCAACGTACTCAGGAGCAATGGTGACGGAGCCAGCAGTCCTCGGGCTCGAAGACGGCACGGTGTTTCGCGGTCGATCGATCGGCGCGCCGGGCGAAACCATTGGCGAGGTGGTATTCAACACGGCGATGTCGGGCTACCAGGAGATCCTCACGGATCCGTCATACGCGCGGCAGATCGTCACCCTCACGTATCCTCACATCGGCAACACCGGTGCCAATCCGGACGATTGCGAGTCGGACCGCGTTTACGCCGCGGGCCTCATCATTCGCGACCTGCCGGTCGCCTGCAGCAGCTGGCGCTCGACGGGGACGCTCGCGCAGTTCCTCGCGAGCGAGGGCATAGTCGCCATCGCCGACCTCGACACGCGGCGCCTCACGCGACTCATTCGCACGACGGGTGCGCAGGCCGGCTGCATCGTCTCCGGCAGCGAGGACGGCGAGGCCGCGGTCGCGCGCGCACGCCAGTTCCCCGGCCTGAAGGGCATGGACCTGGCGAAGGTCGTCAGCACCACGGCGCGCTACGACTGGTCGGAAGGCACCTGGCGTCATCCCCAGGACGGCCGGCCGGGCGGGCCGCTCGCGGCCCATCGCGTCGTCGCCTATGACTACGGCATCAAACGCAACATCCTGCGCCTGCTCGCGGACAGCGGTTGCCACGTCGCGGTCGTGCCGGCGCTGACGCCGTCGTCCGAAGTACTCGCCCTGCAGCCGGACGGCGTGTTCCTGTCGAACGGCCCCGGCGATCCGGAGCCTTGCGACTACGCGATCGACGCGACGCGCCGTTTCATGGACGCGGGTGTCCCGGTCTTCGGCATCTGCCTCGGACACCAGATTCTGGGGCTCGCGAGCGGCGCGCGCACCGTGAAGATGAAGTTCGGCCACCACGGCGCGAATCATCCGGTGCAGGATCTCGATACGGGGCAGGTGCTTATCACGACGCAGAACCACGGCTTTGCCGTGGACGAGGCCACGCTGCCGGACACGCTGCGTGCCACGCATCGTTCGCTGTTCGACGGCACCCTGCAGGGCATCGAGCGCACCGACTGCCCCGCGTTTTCGTTCCAGGGACACCCCGAGGCGAGCCCCGGGCCCCACGACCTGCGGCCGCTGTTCGGCCGCTTCACTGCGATGATGGCGCGTAACCGGCAGCGTGCCACCGGATGAGGCTTCTGAGGAAGAAAACTTCGCTGAAACGGTGCCTTGTAATTAAAACCTCGAAATTGACTGAGGTCATGGTTCCGGCCACCGCGAGGTTTTCCTCCCTTGCAGCTTGTTTGCCCGATTCCAGCCCGGTCCGCCGCGGCGGACGGGGATGACTATGCCCAGACGAACCGACCTGCAGAGCATCCTCATCATCGGCGCCGGGCCCATCGTCATCGGCCAGGCCTGCGAGTTCGATTATTCCGGCGCCCAGGCCTGCAAGGCTCTCAGGGAAGAGGGTTACCGGGTCATCCTCGTGAATTCCAATCCGGCGACCATCATGACGGATCCGGAGACGGCCGACGCCGTCTACATCGAGCCCATCGACTGGCGCGTGCTGGAGCGGGTCATCGAGAAGGAACGCCCGGATGCGCTGCTGCCGACGATGGGCGGACAGACTGCGCTGAACAGTGCGCTGGACCTGGTGAAGCACGGCGTGCTGGCGCGCTATGGCGTCGAGCTCATCGGGGCGTCCAGGGAAGCCATCGACACGGCCGAGGATCGTGACCTGTTCCGCCGGGCAATGATCGAGATCGGCCTGGACGTGCCGCGCTCCGGCATCGCTCACAACATGGAGGAAGCGATGGCCGTGCATGCGGAAATCGGCTTCCCGACGATCATCCGGCCGTCGTTCACGCTCGGCGGCAGCGGCGGCGGCATCGCCTATAACCAGGAGGAGTTTGCGATCATCGTCGAGCGCGGCCTCGACCTGTCGCCGACCGGCGAAGTGCTGCTGGAAGAATCGGTCGTCGGGTGGAAAGAGTTCGAGATGGAAGTGGTTCGCGACCGGCACGACAATTGCATCATCGTCTGCTCCATCGAGAACCTCGACCCGATGGGTGTGCACACCGGCGACTCGATCACGGTCGCGCCCGCACAGACGCTCACCGACAAGGAATATCAGCGCATGCGCGACGCGTCGATCGCCGTGCTGCGCCGGATAGGCGTGGATACGGGCGGCTCGAACGTGCAGTTCGCCATCGATCCGCTCGACGGGCGGATGGTCGTCATCGAGATGAACCCGCGTGTCTCGCGCTCCTCCGCACTGGCTTCCAAGGCCACGGGTTTCCCGATCGCGAAGGTGGCGGCGAAGCTGGCCATCGGCTACACGCTCGACGAGCTGAAGAACGACATTACCGGCGGCGCGACGCCGGCGTCCTTCGAGCCGTCCATCGACTATGTCGTCACGAAGGTGCCGCGCTTCACGTTCGAGAAATTCCCCGACGCCGATCCGCTGCTGACGACCCAGATGAAGTCGGTCGGCGAGGTCATGGCTGTCGGCCGCACGTTCCAGGAGTCGCTGCAGAAGGCCTTGCGCGGCCTCGAGACCGGCCACGACGGCCTGAATCCGGAGCTGGAGGAGCCGTGGGACGATTCCTCCCTGCAGCGCCTGGAGCGCGAGCTGCGCTTCCCGGGTGCAAACCGGCTGTGGTACGTCGCCGACGCCTTCCGCGCCGGGGTGGGCATCGAGGAAGTCCACGACTGGACGAAGATCGATCGCTGGTTCCTGGCGCAGGTGCATGACCTGGTCGAGGAGGAGGCGCGGGTCCGCGCGGGCGGCATGGCGTCGCTCGACCGCGCGCGGCTGCGCGAGCTGAAGCGCAAGGGCTTTGCAGACAGCCGCCTCGCCACGCTGGTGGGCGTCGCCGAGGATGCCGTGCGCGCCCGCCGGCTGGAATACGGGCTGAGGCCGGTCTTCAAGCGCGTCGACACCTGCGCGGCCGAGTTCGCCACCACGACCGCGTACATGTACTCCACCTACGAGGAGGAGTGCGAGGCCGAGCCGACCGGGCGAAGGAAAATCATGATTCTCGGCGGCGGGCCCAACCGGATCGGCCAGGGCATCGAGTTCGACTACTGCTGCGTGCACGCCGCGCTGGCCCTGTCGGGGGCCGGCTTCGAGACCATCATGGTCAACTGCAATCCCGAGACGGTGAGCACCGACTACGACACTTCCGACCGCCTGTACTTCGAGCCGCTGACGTTCGAGGACGTCATGGAAATCGTCGCGCTGGAGCGACCGGAGGGCGTCATCGTCCAGTTCGGCGGACAGACGCCGCTGAAGCTGGCGCGCCGGCTGGAGGCGGCGGGCGCGCCGATCATCGGTACGTCGCCGGATTCGATCGACCTCGCGGAGGACCGGGAGCGGTTCCAGGGCCTCGTCGAGGAGCTCGAGCTGCTGCAGCCCGCGAACCGGATCGCGCGCGACACCGAATCCGCGGTGCGACTCGCCGAGGAAGTCGGTTATCCGCTCGTCGTGCGGCCGTCGTACGTGCTTGGCGGGCGGGCGATGGAGGTCGTGTTCGCGGAGGAGGACCTGCGCAAGTACATGGCCTTCGCCGTGCGCGTCACCGCGGACAGTCCCGTGCTGCTCGATCGCTTTCTCGACCTTGCGGTCGAGGTCGACGTGGACGCGGTCAGCGACGGCGAAAACGTCGTCATCGGCGGCATCATGGAGCACATCGAGCAGGCGGGCGTGCACTCCGGCGATTCCGGCTGCTGCCTGCCGCCCAACACCCTCGATCCGTCGATCCAGGAGCAGTTGCGCGACCAGGTGCGACGCCTTGCGCGGGCGCTGGGCGTCGTCGGCCTGATGAACACCCAGTTCGCGATCCAGAACGATCGCGTCTACCTGCTCGAGGTCAACCCGCGCGCCTCGCGTACGGTGCCCTTCGTTTCCAAGGCGACCGGGCGCCCGCTGGCGAAAATCGCGGCGCTCTGCATGACGGGGCTGAGCCTGAAGGCGCAGGGGGTTAGCGGCGAGCCACGGCCGGATTACTATTCCGTCAAGGCCTCGGTGTTCCCCTTCGCCAAGTTCCTGGGCGCCGACCCGATCCTGGGGCCCGAGATGAAATCCACCGGCGAGGTGATGGGCACCGGCCGGTTCTTCGGCGAAGCCTATGCCAAGGCCCAGCTGGCAGCGGGGGTCGTGCTGCCGCGCGGCGGGACCGCGCTCCTGAGCGTGCGCGACCGCGACAAGCCCGGGGCCATCGAGCTGGCGCGCATCCTCGTCGACCGCGGCTTCCAGCTCGTCGCGACCCGCGGCACGGCGCAAGCGCTGCAGGAGGCCGGCGTGCCGTGCAGGCCCGTGAACAAGGTGCGCGAGGGGCGCCCCCACATCGTCGACATGATCAAGAACGCCGAGATCAGCCTGATCGTGAATACTACGGAAAACCGCCAGGCCATCCGCGAGTCGCACTCGATTCGCCGCGAGGCGGTGCATCGCAAGGTGACGTACTACACGACCATTGCGGCCGCGAAGGCGACTTGTGTGGCGCTGGATCATCTGGACGCCACGGACGTGAACCGCCTTCAGGATCTGCACGCCGAGTTGCCGGGATGAGCAAGGTTCCCATGACGGCAGGCGGCGCACAGCGGCTGCGCGACGAGCTCGTGAAGCTGAAGAACGTGGAACGTCCGCGGATCAGTCGCGCCATCGGCGAAGCGCGCGCCCACGGCGACCTGCGCGAGAACGCCGAGTACCACGCCGCGAAGGAGCAGCAGGGCATGGTCGAGGCCCGCATCCGCGACATCGAGTTCAAGCTGTCGCACGCCGAGATCATCGACGTCAGCCGCGTGAATGCCGGCGGGCGGGTCGTGTTCGGTGCGACGGTGGACCTGTACGACAGCGAGGAGGATGCGCAGATCACCTACCAGATCGTCGGCGAGGAGGAGGCCGAGATCCGCGAGGGGCGCATCTCCATCGCATCGCCGATCGCGCGCGCGCTCATCGGGCGGCAGGAAGGCGAGGAAGTGAGCGTGCGGGCGCCGGGCGGCGACCGGCTCTACGAGATCCTGAGCGTCCGCTATGTCTAGCCGCATTTCTCACCGGTGCGCGAAGCGAGGGCGCGGGGCTCGGGAAAAGACGAGGCGCGCGACCGTCCGGGCGCGCTGGCGGACCCGACGGTACCTGGAGCATCCGGACCCGGCGCAACGCAGGATTTTGCCGAGTTTCGCGTCCGCAGCGGTGGCCGGGTGAGAAATGCGGGCTAGTTTCCGGGTCCCGACGCCGGGCATGCTGGATGCCGGCGAGCGCCTGATCCGCGGCCTGTGGGCGGGGTGCCTGGTGACCATCGGCTACCTCGCGGCGCCGACGCTGTTCGCCACGCTCGACGACCGTGCCGTCGCCGGCGTGCTGGCCGGGAGGCTATTCACGGCCGGCACCTTCGTGAGCCTGGCGGCCGCGGCGATGCTGGCGGCGCTGTACCTGGGCGGAGTGCCGCGCCAGCCCGCGCGCCTCTGGCTGGCGCTGGCCGTGGCCGGGCTCCTGATCGGCAACGAGTGGGGACTCCGGCCGCTCATGGACGCCGCGCGGCTGCCGGATGGGTCGCCGGGCGAGAACTTCGGGCGCCTGCACGGAGTCTCGGCGCTCGTCTGGTTCGCCGCCAGCGTGCTGGCGGTCATCCTGGCGGCGCTCGGGCCGCGCCCGCTCAGCCGGCCGGCAGACTGACGCGGCGGCGCTCCGGGTTCGGGCGCCACAGGAGGGCAACGTGACCGATGCGCTGCACGAGGTCCGCCCCGGTGTCGGCGCAGATGCGCCCGACCGTCGCGTCGCGCCCGTCCCGGTCGGCGCCGCGCACCCGGACCTTGACGAGCTCGTGGTGGTCCAGGGCGCCACGGATCTCGGCCAGCACGGGGTCCGTCAGCCCGGCAGCGCCCATCAGCACCACCGGTTTCAGGTCGTGGCCGAGGCGCCGCAGGTGTTCACGTTGCGCTTTCGTCAAATCGGCCATCGGGTCTCCGGTGCGCAGTTCATCGGCCGGGCATCGTCGCGGAGCGCCGACCGGGTGTTGGCGGGCTTCGCTTTTCGCCCCGCGGGCCCGCCCCCTCGCCGGGCGGAACGTCGTCCAGGCACTTGCCGGCCGCAGGCGACCTGCATCCGGCCCGGCCCGAACGATGAACGGTAAGACGCGAGGCGGCAAGCGCTGGATAGACGAGCACGTGGCGGACGAGTTCGTCCGCCGCGCTCGCCAGGAGGGCTGGCGGTCCCGGGCGGTGTACAAGCTGATGGAGATCCAGGAGCGGGACAGGATCCTGAAGCCGGGCATGACGGTAGTCGATCTTGGCGCGGCGCCCGGGGCCTGGAGCCAGTACGCCGCCGGGCTGCTGGGCGGCAGGGGCCGCGTCGTGGCGCTCGACGTGCTGCCGATGGACGCGATTCCCGGCGTGGATTTCATCCAGGGCGACTTTCGCGAAACCCCGGTGCTGGCGGCGCTGGAGGAGGCGCTGGGCGAGGCGAAGGTGGACCTTGTATTGAGCGACATGGCCCCCAATATCAGTGGCATGACGGCGGTCGACCAGCCCCGCGCGATGCATCTGGTGGAGCTGGCGCTCGAGTTTGCCCGGCAGCGGCTCGGTCCGGGCGGGTCCTTCGTCGCCAAATTCTTTCATGGGGCCGGGGCCGCCGAGTTGGTGGCGGAGGCGCGCCGGGACTTCGCAAAGGTGCGGACCCGGAAGCCGAAGGCATCGCGGGACCGAAGCCGCGAGGATTTCCTGGTAGCCAGAAACTACCGGGTGAGGTAGTGTCTAAGCCATACCAGCCGTCGGAACGGCCGCGGCTTTCTTGAGGTATCAGATACTTGAACGATCTCGCCAAGAACATCGTCCTGTGGGTAGTGATCGCCGTCGTACTGCTGACCGTGTTCAACAGCTTCGGCACCGGCCCGCGGGGCGTGCAGGACGTCCCCTACTCGAATTTCCTTGAGCGCGTCGAGGAAGGCGCGGTCAGGGAAGTCGTATTCGAAGGGGACAAGATCTCGGGCAGCCTCAGCAACGGGGAACGCTTCGTCACCTACAACCCGGAGACGGACAACAAGGCGCTCATCGGCGACCTGAAGGACGCGGGCGTGAGCTTCCGGGCGAGCCCGCCCCAGCGTCAGTCCTTCCTGATGCAGCTCTTCATCTCGTCGTTCCCGATCCTGCTGCTCATCGGCGTATGGATTTACTTCATGCGCCAGATGCAGGGCGGAGCGGGCGGCCGTGGCGCCATGTCGTTCGGCAAGAGCCGCGCACGCCTGCTCGGCGAAGACCA
>Ga0268386_10002008_pt1 | contig 14251 bp, 19 predicted proteins | sample RVTome_15_FD_200260 | JGI IMG/M metagenome (GOLD analysis project Ga0268386, IMG submission 200260) | Soil microbial communities from uranium-contaminated site in the Upper Colorado River Basin, Wyoming, United States - RVT150D86... ...
GTCGGAGTAGATCAGTCCTAAGTCCGACAGGCTGCTAGGGTCATCGTGGATCGCCGCGCGACAAGGAGCGTCCGTGGACACAGACTTTTCCGGGAGGGGCAGGCCGCCGCGCGCGGGGCTGCCGGAATTGGCGGCCGCGTCGCTGTCTGAAGCGGAGTTGCTTGGCATTCTTATTCAACGTGGCTCGGGCCGCGACGGCGCAGTGGCCCTGTCGGGTCGATTGCTCGCGCGGTTCGGGGGCTTGCGGAAACTCCTGGCGGCATCGAGCCGCGAGCTCGCGGCCGAGAAGGGAATCGGCGCCGCGCGGCTCGCGGTGCTCAAGGCGCTACCGGAACTCGCCCGACGTTATTACGAGCAGGCGTTACCGACCGGACAGCCGATTCGCAGCCCGGCAGACACCGCGGCGTTCCTGATGGCCCGGCTCCGTGATCTCCCGCACGAGCTTTTCTGCTGTATCTACCTCGACAACCGCCATCGCATCATTTCGTTCGAGGAGCTCTTCCGGGGCACGATCGACGGCACCAGCGTTTATCCGCGCGAAGTGGTCAAACAGGCGCTTTCAGTCAACGCTGCCGCCGTAATTCTCGCGCACAATCACCCTTCCGGCGTTGCCGAGCCGAGCCAGGCCGACGAGCGCATCACCAGGAGGCTTAAAGCGGCGCTGGAACTCGTCGACATCCGGCTGCTGGACCACCTCGTGATCGGTGACGGTATCAGCACATCGCTCGCAAGTCGCGGCATGCTATAGCCGGCCTTCCTTTCCGGCCTTGAAAGAGCCCGGCGAGGCTGGTATAAAGTCCCGCTCTTTGCCCGCCTGCCGCGGGCGACCTTTTTGTAGAATCAGAGACTTAACTGCCATGTCCAGGGTTTGCCAGGTCACGGGAACGCGCCCGCAAAGCGGCAACAACGTGTCCCATGCCAACAACAAGACGCGCCGCCGCTTTCTGCCCAATCTGCAGAGCAAGCGATTCTGGCTCGAATCCGAGAAGCGGTTCGTGCGCCTTCGCGTGTCCCACAAGGGACTTCGCCTCATCGACAAGCACGGACTCGAGAAGGTGATCGCCGACCTGCGCGCGAAAGGTCAGAAGGTCTAGGGTTCAGGCTCTCGAGGAGGCCTTACAGACATGCGTGAAAAAATCAGACTCGTATCCAGCGCCGGAACCGGCCATTTCTACACGACGACCAAGAACAAGCGACTGCACCCGGACAAGATGGAAACCAAGAAATACGATCCACGGGCACGCAAGCACGTGCTGTACAAGGAAGCGAAGATCAAATAGCTCGGGCCTTGCGCAAGCTGGTAAAAAAAGCCGCCTTCGGGCGGTTTTTTGTTGGCCTACGTTGGCCTCTAGCGTCCTGCTAGTTGATAGGACCGCAGGCGCGCCGCGAAATCTTCGAGCACCTTGATGCCGCTCGCTTCCGCCTCGCTGCACCAATCCTTCAACTGCTGCAACAAACGTTCGTTGCTTACATTTGCACCGCTCCACAGAGTCCGGAGTTTCTCCCGGAACTCGTGCACCGTGTTCAGGGCGGCATTGTCGGATAGCAACTCGCCTAGCCGACGCTTTGCGCGCTCGTCGAGAAGCTTCGGCTGCCTGATGAGGAGCTTCTTCGCGCGGTGCAGCGCTGCGTCCGCGGCCAGCGCGGCCCGTTCGCGGCGCAATACGGGCAGGGTGACCTGCTTCGTATAGTCGCGCAGGACGTGCATGCGATTCACAATGATCGCCCGCAAATTGTCGATGTCGACGTGCTGACGCGGCGTCGGCTGCAGCACGGGGCGAGGAGCTACCTTGTTGACTTTCGCAAGCTTCAGCGCGCGAAACAGGCAGATGTAGAACCAGCCGATGTCGAATTCCCATCGGCGCACGGAAAACTTGGCCGAGGTCGGAAATGCATGATGATTGTTGTGCAGCTCTTCGCCGCCCACCAGGAATCCCCACGGCACCAGATTCGTCGCAGCATCGTCGCATTCAAAGTTGCGGTAGCCGCTGTGATGCCCGAGCCCGTTGATGACGCCGGCCGCAAACAACGGCATCGAGATCATCTGGACCGCAAAGATCGTGATTCCCGGCACGCCGAAGAGTATCAGATCCACGACGAAGGTCAGCACGATGCCGCCCCACGGCGAACGGAAATAGATGTTCTTCTCGAGCCAGTCGTCGGGCGCGCCGCGGCCGTACTTCTCGAGCGTTTCCGGCTTGTTCTTCTCGACGCGGTAAAGCTCCGCCCCTTCCAGCAACACCTTCTTCAGGCCGTAGATTTGTGGGCTGTGCGGGTCATCGGGAGTCTCGCAGAAGGCGTGATGCTTGCGGTGCACCGCGACCCATTCCTTCGTCAGCATTCCCGAGGTGCACCAGATCCAGAGACGGAAGAAGTGCCTCAGCGCGGGGTGCAGATTGATCGCGCGATGCGCCTGGTCGCGGTGCAGGTACAGGGTCACCGCCATCATCGTGACCTGCACCATCGCTAGCGTCACCAGGACGTAGCCCCAGAAAGACAGGTTCAGCACGCCGTAAAGGTAGTCCATTCGTCAGTTACCACTCGTTTCAACGTTGCATTGGCCCACAGCCAGCGGTCGGCGGACGTCTGCCAGATCTTAAGGGAGTTTTAGGAAAGCCGGTATGGGGGGTTCCACTATATCCAATGATCTGGAAGAAATCTCGCGATCATTCTCGCGCTTTCCTCGCCACGGTATAGTGGGCGCCGGTCACAGTCCCGAAATCCAGATGCCTGAATTACCCGAGGTCGAAACCAGCCGTCTCGGCATAGCGCCATGGCTGGAGCAACAGCAGGTCCGCAAGGTTACTGTCAGGGAGCGGCGGTTGCGCTGGCCTGTGCCCCTCGATATAGACAGCAAATTGCCGGGAAGTTTCATCCGATCGCTCCGCCGCCGCGCCAAATACCTCCTGTTCGATACCGACGCCGGCACGCTGATGCTGCACCTCGGAATGTCAGGCAGCGTGCGCATCATCGATCCGGCCGAGCCTGCCGGCAAGCACGACCACGTCGACATCGAGGTCGAGAGCGGCAAGGCGCTGCGGTTTCGCGATCCGCGCCGCTTCGGCTCGCTGCTGTGGACGTCCGATCCGGAAGCCCACCCCCTCCTTAAGGGTCTGGGTCCGGAGCCGCTCATGCCCGGCTTCGACGGGCGCTACCTGTGGGAGAAAGCACGAGGCAGGCGCATCGCAATAAAGCAGTTCATCATGAATTCCGGCGTCGTCGTCGGAGTCGGCAATATTTACGCGAGCGAAGCGCTGTTTCTTGCCGGCATCCATCCGAAGCGACGCGCCGATCGTATCGCCTTGCCGCGAATGACCGGCCTGGCCGACACGATCCGCACCGTGCTCAAGCGCGCGATCGTGGCAGGTGGCACCACGCTCCGTGACTTCCATGGGGGCGATGGCGAACCCGGCTATTTCAGCCAGGAACTGAGCGCTTACGGGCGTGACGGACTGCCATGCCTGGTGTGCAAGCGTCCCATTTCGGTGATCGTGCTGGGCCAGCGATCGACGTTTTACTGCATGCACTGTCAGAAGTGACGTTCAAGCGCGGCCGCAGCGCTCGAGTAATGCCTTTTTGATGGCCGGCGAGACGAATTCGCTGATATCGCCGCCCAGGCTCGCGATCTCGCGGACGAGACTCGACGAGATATAAGTGTATGTTTCCGTGGGGGTCAGGAAGGCCGTCTCGACTTCGTCGGTGAGGTGCCGGTTCATGTTGGCGAGCTGAAACTCGTATTCGAAGTCCGAAATAGCCCGCAATCCCCTGACGATGACGCGAAGCCCGTGTTCCTTGGCGAAATTGACCGTGAGACCTTCATACCCGGTCACTTCCACCCCGTCGAAATCCTTGAGCACGGTTTTCGCGAGCGCCACTCTTTCATCGAGCGAAAACATCGGCTCCTTGCCGGGATTCGCGGCGATTGCCACGACTACCCGGTCGAACAGGCGACTCGCCCGACGGACAAGGTCTTCGTGACCCAGGGTGATTGGGTCGAACGTACCAGGATACATGGCGGAGACGGCCATGGCATGCTCCCTTGATTCTTGTTAGTCAGCTCGGGTCGATCGGTGCGTATCGAGAAGCGAGTAACGGACATTACCTGCTTTTTTTTCGCGCCGCACCGTCCACCCGTCAGGCAGTTCGTAACCGGGCCGGCGGGCGTCCTGCTCGACGTACACCCATGCTCCCGGCGCGAGCCAGCTGCGTTCATTGAGCCGCGCGCATACTTCTCCAATGGACTCGACCGCAAAAGGAGGGTCCAGGAAGACGATGTCCGTCGGCACAGGTTGTTGGCGATCCAGGTAGGTGATGGCGTCGCCCGCATGCACGGAGGCGCCGCCAGCATTCAGAAGCTTTATGCTCGCCCGGAGCACGTCCGTCGCCTCGGTGCTGCGCTCCACCAGCACGACTTCCGCCGCTCCGCGCGACAACGCTTCGAGACCGAGAACGCCCGTGCCCGCGAACAGGTCCAGGCAACGCGATCCCTCAATGCGCGGCGCAAGCCAGTTGAAGAGCGTTTCCCTGATCCGTTCGGATGTTGGCCGAAGTTCCGGCAAATCCGCGACCGGCAAAAAACGACCGCGCCATTTTCCCGCTACAATACGCACGCGGCCCGGCGGCGCCGTCCCCGATTTTCGGGCATTGGTTTGTCGTCGCGTCATGGATTCTCATTTGATCGTGTTTGGCAGGAAAAATAAATCCGAAGCCGAGTCACCGCCGCGCGAAGGGTTCGTGAAACGGCTGCGGGCGCGCCTGAACAGCGGCAACAGCTGGCTCACCTACGATCTCGCCAATCTCGTCCCGGGCGGCACAATCGACGAAGACGTGCTCGACGAACTCGAGTCCCGCCTCGTGATGGCCGACGTCGGTGTGGAAGCAACCGAACGCATCATGGAACATCTGCGGCGGCGCCTTTCGCGGAAGGAACTGAAGGACGTCGACGCACTCATGGAGGGTTTGAAGAAAGCTCTGACGGAAGTCCTCTCCGCGGTCGAGAAGCCGCTTGTCATTCCCACGGGACCGCGTCCCTTCGTCATCCTGATGGTCGGCGTCAACGGCGCGGGAAAGACCACGACCATCGGCAAGCTGGCACGTCGACTCAAGGACGAGGGCATGTCTGTCATGCTCGCTGCGGGTGATACGTTCCGCGCGGCCGCGATAGAGCAGCTCAAGGCGTGGGGCGAGCGGAACGACGTCCCCGTCATCGCGCAACAACACGGCGCCGATCCGGCCGCCGTCATCTTCGATGCGTTCACGGCCGCGCGTTCGCGCGGCATCGACGTACTGATCGCGGATACCGCGGGAAGGCTGCAGAGCCAGCAGGGCCTGATGGATGAGCTTGCGAAGATCAAGCGCGTGCTGGCGCGTCACGACGAAGGGGCTCCCCAGGAAATTCTCCTGGTACTGGATGCGGGACTCGGGCAGAACGCGATGATTCAGGCCGAGAAGTTTCATGCAGCACTCGGCGTCACCGGCCTCGCCGTCACAAAGCTCGACGGCACCGCCAAGGGCGGAATCCTGCTTGCAATCGCGAACAGGTTCGGCATACCTGTGCGCTTTATCGGCATCGGCGAGGCTGTCGAAGACATGCAGCCGTTCGACGCCGAAGACTATGTCGACGCGTTGCTCGCGACAGGGAAATCCGGCGAGGCAATGCGCGAGGGCAGGCAGCATTGATCCGTCTCGAGGACGTCAGCAAGAGATTTCCCGGAGGCCAGGAGGCCCTGAGGAACCTGACCATGTCGGTGGAAAAGGGAGAAATGGTGTTCGTGACCGGCCACTCCGGCGCCGGCAAGAGCACGCTTCTCCGGCTGATTGCGCTCATAGAGCGGCCGACCGGCGGCCAGGTGATCGTTGACGGGCAGAACACCCGGCGCGTGTCGCGCCGCAAGATTCCCGCGTACCGGCGCCAGATCGGAATGGTCTTCCAGGATCACAAGCTTCTCTATGACCGCTCGGTGTTCGACAACGTCGGGCTGCCGCTCGTGATTGCAGGCGTCAGTCACCGCGACGCGGCGCGCAAGGTCCGCGCCGCGCTGGACCAGGTCGGCCTGCTGCAAAAGGAAAAGCGCAAGCCGGAGACGCTGTCGACCGGGGAACAGCAGCGCGTCGGAATTGCGCGCGCGATCGTCAGCCGCCCGAAACTCCTGATAGCGGACGAACCTACCGGGAATCTCGATCCGGACCTGTCGCTCGAAGTGATGCGCATTTTCCGGCGCTTCAACGAGGTGGGCGTGACGCTGCTGATCGCGAGTCACGACATCGCCCTCATCGATCAACTGGGCTGCCGGCGAATCCCGCTGGAGAACGGCGCGGTAAAGGTCGAGGAAGAGGAAGACTTTGTTGCCGAATATGCAGACGAAATCGGCATTGTCCCAGAGCCGCGTCGATGGCGGTGACGAAAACCTCGGAGGCGTTCGTACCGGCAAGGCCGGCCGGGCCCCTGACCAGGTGGGGGTTGCGTCACATCGCTACATCGGTCGGTGCGCTCGGCAGGCTCGCGAGTCAGCCGTTCGCAAGCCTGATGACAATCATGGTCATTGCCGTGACGCTCGCGCTGCCCGCCGCGGCCCACGTGATCATAAAGAACGTACAGTCCTTAAGCGGGAGCTGGGAGAACGCGCTGGATTTCTCGCTTTACCTTGTGGAGGGAACCTCGGCGGACGATGCTACGAGGATCGCCGAGCTCATCCGGCAGCGCGCCGACGTGCAGGCGGTTACGCTCATCCTGTCTGACCAGGCACTGGAAGAGTTCAAGTCGCAGTCCGGGTTCGGCGAGGCTCTGGATTACCTGTCGGTGAACCCGCTGCCGCATACGGTTGTCGTGCGGCCGGCCTCCAGCAATACGGAACAATCGCTGACGCTGATGCACGAGGAACTCGCAAATCTCCCGGAGACCGACTTCCTGCAGGCCGACACCGAGTGGGTGCAACGCTTTCACGCGATCCTCGACATGGTGCAGCGCGCGATCACCATCGGGGCAGCGCTGCTGGCCGCCGCGATCGTCGTCATCATCGGCAACACCATCCGCCTGGACATCCAGAACCGGCGGGAGGAGATCGAGGTGACGAAGCTGATCGGCGCCAGCAACGGCTTCGTGCGACGGCCGTTCCTTTATTCCGGTCTCTGGTACGGCTTAGGCGGCGGCCTGCTGGCGCTCCTGCTGGTTGCCTACGGGATGTTTGCCCTCAAGGATCCGGTGGGGCGGCTCGCCGGGTTGTACAACAGCTCGTTCAGTGTACTGTCGCTGAGCCTCACCGAGAGTCTCGCAATCGTCGGCACCGGCGTCGCGCTGGGACTCGCCGGCTCGTGGCTTGCGGTAGCGCGTCACCTGCGCCGCGTAGAGCCGCGCTGACGCACCTCTTGTACCGCGGCCCGGCGCCGGTCGACCCCGTAAGCGATTGTTCTTGCAAGGTTGCGGGGGGTTCTCAACGGCGGAACCTGCAGCCTCATTAGCACTCTAATGGGGCGAGTGCTAAAATGCTCACCCACCAAAGGGAGGTACCACCAGAGATGACGACGGCTGTTGCGACGTTTAACCGCGACCTGGCCCTGGCCGGCCCGGTCGGCAGTCTCGATGCCTATATCCAGGCAGTCGGGTCCATTCCCGTCCTCAGCAAGGAGGACGAGCAGGCTTTGGCTCATCGCTTCCGCGACGAGCAAGACCTCGATGCCGCGCGCGATCTCGTCATGGCGCATCTTCGTTTCGTCGTACATATCGCGAAAGGCTACCTGGGCTACGGATTGCCTCTGAATGACCTGATCCAGGAAGGCAACGTTGGCCTCATGAAAGCGGTAAAGCGATTCGATCCGGACTACGGCGTACGGCTCGTGTCCTTCGCCGTGCACTGGATCCGCGCCGAAATCCACGAATACGTGCTTCGCAACTGGCGGATCGTGAAGGTCGCCACCACCAAGGCACAACGAAAACTGTTCTTCAACCTGAGGAAGAACAAGAAAAGCCTCGCCTGGCTGTCGAACGACGAGACGAACGCCGTTGCGGACGATCTCGGCGTCAGCCCGGAAGAAGTGACTGAAATGGAACGCAGGCTCAGTTCGCACGATGCAGTGTTCGACCCGGGCCCGGATGCGGACGACGAGCAGATGTTCACTCCCGCCGCCTACCTGCCGAGCCCGAATTCGGACCCTGCCGTATTGATGGAAGACCTCGACTGGCAGGATGATGCGCAGACGCGCATGACCGAAGCGCTGACCAGCCTCGACGAGCGCAGCAGGCACATCCTCGAGACGCGCTGGCTTGCGGATGAAAAACAGACGCTGCACGAACTCGCGGACGAGTACGGCGTCTCCGCCGAGCGCATTCGCCAGATCGAGAACAACGCGATCAAGAAACTCCGGTTGGCGATGGAAGCCTGAGCTCTGAAGAGAGCGCTGCAGGAGCCCGACCGCCATGGATGGCGGGAGTGCAGATCCAGCGCTCTTCCTTACATGTAGGTCTTGCTGCGGTAGCGAATATACCCGCCGTCCTCGATCCCCAGCGGGTCGTGATGTGTCCAGTGCACCAGCCCGCCCTGTTCGTTCCACTCGTACATCCCGCGGAAGCGGATCCGGTCGCCTAAACCGACCGGAACCCGTTCGGCAAGATCGATGTTGTGAGCGATGAGCACCGTCTGCCCGTTGCGAAGATCGAGGATGAAGCGCTGGTGGCGAGCGCCGTCGTTGTCGTCCGAGATGAGGCGGCACACGAGGCCGGTGCCCTCGATCCAGGTGCCGGTGTCGGATTTGCCGAATGTCCGTTTCACAGTGCCCCTGCCTTTTTGTTCTTGTCCAGGCGGCTGTGACCGGCGGATGATGAGGGTCGCCCGCAAGGTGGGCTCCTACAGCATTCTATTCATAGCGCTGTAGGAGCCCGCCCCGCGGGCGACATTCAATCAAGTTCGAAGGCGAACTTCGCTTAGCTCGTCAGCGGCACCATCGTGATTTCGACACGCCGGTTGGCCTGCCGTCCATCGGCGGTTCCGTTATCCGCTACCGGACGTGCTTCGCCCATGCCGACGGTAATCAGCCTCTCGCTGCCGAGATTCTGCGACTGCAGGTACTGCGCAACCGATCCCGCGCGGCGCTCGGAGAGGCTCTGGTTATACGAATCGCTTCCGGTGCTGTCAGTGTGTCCGGCAACTTCGACGACAGTCTTGTTGTACTCTTTCATGACCTTGCCGACCGAAGTGAGCACATCGAAGAAGGCCGGGCTCAGATCGGAACTGTCGGTTGCGAAGGTGACGTTGCCGGGCATGTTCAACGTAATATTGTCGCCGATCCGCGTAACGCTGACGCCGGTACCCTGCAGCTCTGCTCTGAGTTTCGCTTCCTGCCTGTCCATGTAATTACCTACCGCGCCGCCTGCAAGCGCGCCGACGCCGGCCAGAATCATTGCTCTTTGCCTGCGCTCGACGGCGTCGTCGCCGGACACGAGACCCACTACCGCGCCTGCCGCCGCGCCGATCATGGCGCCCTTGGCGGTGCTGCTCGTCTTCGACTCCTGGGTGTACGCGTCGAGTGTTTCACATCCACCGATCGCGATCGTCATCAACGCTGCGAGAGCAGCAATGGCCAGAGATTTTGTGTTCATTATCATTCCTTAACGTAGCGCCCAAAACGAATACAGTTCTGCCAGCCGCCTTGCCCCAAACGGCAGGCTCAGCTGAATCCAGGGGCGTATTGTAGCGGCTTCAAACCTGAACAAGGACTTAAAGGAGCCTCGCAAAACGGCGACTGGTTCTCATTTTGAGAAAGGCGCCGGAGCTTCGCGGGAAAGAAGCTTCGCTGTGTAGAATGCCTACAGACCGCCGATCCCTGTCCCGGGAGGACGAATGTCCGAAACTCATCTCTGGCTGTCGGCTTACGGCGACAGCCACCGCGAAATATCCTGCCCGGCCATTTACTGGGCAGCAGTCCTGATTCTCGTACCCGCCATTGCAGGCATGCTGTGGTCGCTGCCTATTCCGGACGAGTTCACGCAGATATCGCCGCTTCTCAACTGGGGCAGCGCATTCCTGATGGCGTCGCTCGTGTACTACTTCATCATCTCGTTGCCCCTGGCCATCGGCATGCTGCCGTTCATGCTCGCCGTCGCGGCGCTGGGCGTGCTGCTGTCGCGGGCGGACGTCTCCGTTGCCGGCGTCTCGCTCGGGCTCGTCATCGTCGCGCTGACCGGTCTTTACTTCGGCCATCACGCCGGCGGCGGCGTACCGGCCGTCCTGCGCGACATCCAGCTCGTGATGATTGGCCCGATCTGGTTGCTTTCGAATCTGTACAAGCGCCTGGGCATTCCTTTCTGAGAATGGGACTTAGTTAAGCGTATAGGCATCGCCGGCGGGGTTGCCTTTGGCGGAATGGCTCCCTTCGGTCCGCTTTATTTCCGCCAAAGGCAACCCCGCCCTCGATGCCTCCTATCCTCGGCGCACCGCCCCCGATTCCGGTAACATCACCGGTCCAATTCCCCGCAGAAGCGCCCAGGAGTGTTCGTGGCCAGTACCGCCCCAGTCAACAAGCCCGGATCCGACAAGAAAACACTGGATCCGCTGGATCTGTTCGATGTCAGATCCGAACTCTCCGACGAGGAACGCATGGTGCAGGACTCGGTGGCTCGGTTCGTCGATGTCAAAGTGTTGCCGGTGATCCGCGATGCGTTCGAGAAGCACTACTTCCCGAAGGACCTGATTCCGCAGGTCGCGGAACTGGGACTGCTCGGCAGTTCGATCGAGGGCTATGACTGTGCGGGCCTCAACAGCGTCTCGTACGGGCTGATCTGCCAGGAACTCGAGCGCGGCGATAGCGGCCTTCGCAGTTTCGTGTCGGTGCAGAGCAGCCTCGTGATGTATCCGATCTATGCATACGGGTCGGAAGAACAGAAGCAGCGCTGGCTGCCGCTGATGGCTCGGGGCGAGGCGATCGGCTGCTTCGGCCTGACGGAACCGCAGGGCGGCTCGGATCCCGCCAACATGAAGACGCGCGCGAAGCGCGACGGCAAGGACTGGATCCTGAACGGCTCCAAGATGTGGATCACCAACGGCAACATCGCGGATGCGGCGGTCGTGTGGGCGGTAACGGACGAGGGCGTTCGCGGATTCCTCGTCGAGAAGGGGATGCCGGGTTTCTCGGCACAGGAGATCGAGAACAAGTTCTCGCTGCGCGCGTCCGTTACGTCGGCGCTGTTCTTCGACAACGTGAGGGTGCCGGAAGCCAACGTGCTGCCCGGGGTCACGGGCCTTAAAGGACCGTTGAGCTGCCTGACGCAGGCGCGCTACGGAATAACCTGGGGCGTGATCGGCGCCGCGCAGGCCTGCCTGAACGAAGTGCTGGACTACACGCGCGAGCGTGTGCTGTTCGACAAGCCGCTGTCATCCAACCAGGCGATACAGCTGCGCCTGGCGGACATGGCGCGTCGCATCACGACCGCGCAACTCCTGTCGCTGCGGCTCGGGCGGCTGAAGGATGAAGGAAAGATGACCCCGACCCAGGTTTCCGTGGCCAAGTGGAACAACTGCCGCGCGGCCCTCGACATCGCGCGCGACGCTCGGGACATGCTGGGTGGCGCCGGTATCAGCGCCGAGCACGTACCGATACGCCATATGCTGAACCTGGAAAGCGTCATCACCTACGAAGGCACGGAAACGGTGCACCAGCTCGTCGTCGGCAAGGAATTGACCGGGGTGAACGCGTTCTGACCTGACCGGGACGGCTGTGCGAGAACCATCGTAATAGACGCGAAGGCAGAGCCGCTCGATCGCGACGTATGGCGCATCGCGCTGCCGATGATTCTTTCCAATATCTCCGTGCCCCTCCTGGGCATGGTCGATACGGGTGTAACCGGACACCTCGAAAACGCCGCGTACCTCGGCGCGGTTGCGGTGGGAGCCACGATATTCGGCTTCCTCTACACCGGCGTGAATTTCCTGCGCATGGGCACGACCGGAATTGCCGCGCAACGCTACGGCGCCGACGATGCAGAGGGACTTCGCACCAGCCTCGGGCAGGCGCTCATAGTTGCGCTAGCGATCGCTTGTCTCCTGCTGATCCTGCAGGAACCGATCGGCTCGTTCGCGCTCGGTCTAATCGGTGCGGACGCGGAAATTTCCCGTTTCGCGGCCGAGTATTTCTTCATCCGTATCTGGAGCGCGCCGGCCACGCTCGCGAATTTCGCTCTGATCGGCTGGTTCATCGGGCTGCAAAATGCAGGCGTGCCGCTCTTGATCGTGCTGGTGATCAACCTCACGAACATCGTCCTCGACCTGCTGCTGGTGCTGGTCTTCGGCATGAAAGTGGACGGCATTGCCGCCGCTTCCGTCGTCGCGGAGTTTTCGGGGATGCTCGTTGGCCTCAGCATCGCGGCCGCCGAACTCAGGCGGCGCGGCGGCCGGTGGGATCGCTCCCGGCTGCTGAGGCCCACCGCCTACGCAGCCTTTCTATCGGTGAACGGCCATCTCTTCATTCGCACCATGGCGCTCATGTTCACGTTCGGCTTCGTCACGGCACAGGGCGCACGGCAGGGCGGGCTCATACTTGCCGCCAATGCGATCCTCATGAATCTGCAGAACCTCCTTTCTTTCGCGCTCGATGGCTTCGCACATGCGGCGGAAGCGCTGGTCGGGAAAGCGGTCGGAGCGAGCAGCAGGGATGCGTTGCAGCAGTCGGTACGGCTGACTTTGCGCTGGTCGCTTTACGTGGCGCTGGGTTTCTGCGTGCTCTTTCTCGCCGGCGGTCCCCTGTTCATCAAGCTGCTGACCGATCTACCCGACGTTCGCGAAACGACGATGCGCTACTTGCCGTGGATGATCGTCTCACCGCTCGTTTCGGTGTGGTCGTTCCTGTATGACGGAGTATTCGTGGGCGCGACCCGGGCGCGTGAAATGCGCAACATCATGGTCGTATCGACATTCGTCGTCTTCATCCCTGCCTTCTACGCCCTGCGCTTCCTCGGCAACCACGGCCTCTGGCTCGCCTTCATGCTGTTCATGGCGAGCCGTGGTATTGGAATGCACTACTACTACAAAGGTCGCGTTTTGCCGGCCATGCCGCGTTGAGATCCGCCGCAACCAGCCACTGCGGTGCTCAATTAACGCGTGGCGGAAGTGGATGCACGTGTGGCAATGGTTTGCCGCCGTAACCGGGAATGAGTACTTGGATATTCTCCGGGGTCAAATGGTAACCGTCAAAGAATTTCCAAAACTTTCCATTATCCTGCGTGTCCAGTAGCCTACTCCAGGGCAAGGCCGATGTGCAGAGGCTCCCTAGACATCGCCGGTGGGAACGATGGCCGCTGTTTCAACCATGAGGATGACGGCGCGTTCCGGTGCACGCGTACGATGGACAACACCTTTGGGAACTACAACGCCTTCCTGCGGCTGAAGATCAATCGATCGATCCTCCAGGTCGACGATGAAATGGCCGTCAAGTACAAAGAAGAACTCGTCGTCGTTCTCGTGTTGATGCCAGTGATACTCGCCTTGCATAACGCCAAGGCGCACAACGGAATCGTTGACCTTGCAAAGGGTCTGGTTGTACCAGCGATCTGTGCAGGCTTTTACCAGGCTCGGCACATCGATTGTGGCGAGTGCCGGGAACTTTATATCCATGTGGGTGGCATATGGATACGTCTCGGTGCCAGTCATAGGGGCTCCAATTGATGGATATATAGTGCGCTGTCTAATTGTATGTAGATTACGAAGTTCCGCGGACTCGCCGGTGACTATTCAGGTTCGTACGCTTCGTCCTCGAGCGTTACCCAGGTGGCGTCCGCCTGCCTGATATAATCTGGCCGGTCTTTGTTCCATGTTTTCTGAACGTCGAGGTTGTAGTTCAGGTACAGCGCGCCGTCGACAATCGCGAACGCCTCCGGTTGGGTCGACACCTTGTATCCCTGAGAGGTGCCGTATGCGCAGAAGCCGCCGTAACGAGGCGCGTATTTCTCCGGATTGGCGGCGAAGGTATCCCGGTTGGCCGTGTTGGCGAAATGCCATTCGGCATCCTGCCAGACGAAGGTGATGTCCGGTTTGCCGCGCACGGGTCTGCCTTCCACGTGGTAGGCGACGGGATCGTAGCCACGGATGGCCCCTGCTTCGGTCATGAACACGGGGTCTTCGGCGTTGGCCGGACCGCCGAACAGGAATAAGGAGATCAAGAGTACATATCGAAACATGGCGAATACCTGCGAAAACGAATCATGGTTCCAACGTGCCATCAGACCCTGCCAAAAGTGGATTTATTTCACGCTCGGTTGAGCTTCCGA
>Ga0268386_10002010_pt1 | contig 14250 bp, 11 predicted proteins | sample RVTome_15_FD_200260 | JGI IMG/M metagenome (GOLD analysis project Ga0268386, IMG submission 200260) | Soil microbial communities from uranium-contaminated site in the Upper Colorado River Basin, Wyoming, United States - RVT150D86... ...
TGGAGCTGGTGATCGCGGGCGAGCTGGAGATCGCGGGCAGCCACGGAATGCAGGCGCACGCCTACCCGCAGATGCTGCAGATGATCGAGGACGGGCGGCTGAAGCCGGAGAAGCTGCTCGGCGAAACCACCACGCTGGCCCTCGCCGCCGAGCGGCTGCACGATCCGGACGGCTTCGCGGCCGCCGGAATCACGGTCATCGACCGGTTCTGAACGACGCTGCCGACCGGTGGTCCGCTACCGGGTTGAAGAGGAGGACGATGCTGGGGAACCTGACGAGGCGAATTCGCCGCGGATCCGCCCGGCCGGATCGACCGGTACATGGGAGGAGCGCGGCCGGCCGGCTTTGCGGGCTAGCCCTGGCCGCCGTGACGGCGTCGGGGTGCGCCGGCGATTCCGTCGCCCCCGGCACACCGCCGGCACGGGCCCACCATCGCCTCGTGTCGATCCCGCCCGGCGAAGTGCTGCTGGTCGGAGGGAGCACGCGCGCCGACAGCGGCTACGTGTGGTTCGACGACGTCTGGTCGTGGCGGGCGAACGCCGCATCCTGGATTTCCGCGTCTCCGCTTCCGTTCACGCGCAGCAGCCACGCCCTCGCCTATGACCCGGCCCGGTCGGAGGTCGTGCTGATCGGGGGGATCGGCGGGCCGGGCGACAGTGGCCGCGGAGGGGTCTGGATATCCGCCGGGGAGGATTGGCAAAGACGGGACGAGGTATCGGGCGACGGGTGGGCGGAACCGGCCGCCTGTTACGATCGGGTGCGCGAACGTGTCGTCGTGTTCGGCGGCTGGGATCGCGACAACCAGTTTCGCGGCGACACGTGGGAATGGGACGGGCGAAACCTGGAGCGCGTCACGAGTTCGGGGCCCGGGGGGCGGGCCGGTCACGATATGGCGTTCGATCCGGTGGGGGGTCGCTGCCTGATGTTCGGGGGACGGGGCGTCGACGGCTTTCTGACCGAGACATGGGCGTGGGACGGAGAAGCGTGGGAGATGGTCGCGACAAGCGCGGAGAGCCCGCCGCCGCGCTGGTTCTTCGGCATGGCGACCGACGATCGGCGCGACCGCATCGTCGTATTCGGTGGCGCGAGCGGCGCCGGCGGCCTGGACGACACCTGGGAGTGGAACGGCGCGGAATGGGCCCGGGTCGACGCTCCGGGCCCACCCGCGCGAGGAATGGGTCGGCTCGCATTCGACGGCCAGCGTGTCGTGCTGTTCGGTGGCCGGCAGTCGCGAGCCGGACGTCCGCCGTTCGCGGATCTGGCCGACACCTGGGCCTTCGACGGAGAACGCTGGTCACTCGAGGCAGCGGATCCCACCGACCTCGTGATCGTCGACGTTCACGTCGTTCCGATGACGGCCGACACGGTCCTGATGGACCACGCCGTGCTGGTCAGGGACGGCCGGATCGCCGCCGTCACGCCCATGAGTCGCCTGATCGTGCCGACCGGGGCCGCCGTGCTCGACGCGGGCGGCCGCTTCCTCGTCCCGGGCCTCGTCGACTTCCACGTTCACCTTCGATCCGAGCGCGAGCTCGACGCCTACCTGCGCCACGGCGTGACGACGATCGTCAACCTGCGCGGGACTCCGGACGTGCTGGTGACGCGCGAGGCGTTACGGGACGGCTCCCTCACCGGTCCCCGAATGTTCACGTCGGGTCCGCTGCTCGACGGCGACCCGCCCATCTGGAGCGGCGACGGCACGCGAGTCGTCACGACCGCTGCCGACGCCAGGGCAGCCGTCGCCGCACACGTGGCCGCCGGCTACGACTTCGTGAAGGTGTACAACAACCTCGATCCCGACGTGCTGGCCGCCGTGGACCAAGCCGCCCGCGAGGCGGGCCTCGCCGTCATAGGCCACCTGCCCCGCGGGCCGGTTCGATCCGAGGGGCTCCGGCGCGGACTCGGGGCGGGGATCGACCTGATCGCCCACGCGGAGGAGATCTTCTTCACGCAATTCGGCGGAGCTCCGGATTCCCTGATCCGCTCCGGTGCCTTCATGCCGCCCACCGACGACGAGCTCCGCGAAGTCGCGGAGCTGATCGCGACCCATGAAGCGGCGGTAACCCCGAATCTCTCGTTCGTCGAGATGACGGCGCGCATGCTGTCCGACCTCGACGCCGTGCTCGCCGACGCCGAGTTCGAGAGCCTGCATCCCGCGACGCGCGAGATGTGGCGGGAGCAGAATCCGACCCGCCGGCCGGATCTCGAGGCGTTCACGATACGGGAGCGGCTCAAACACGTGTTCGTGCGCCGGATGACCGCGGCGCTTCACGAGGCGGGGGTTCCGCTGCTCGTCGGGACCGATGCGTCTGCGCCCGGCATGTACCCGGGGAAGTCCGCCCACGTCGAGCTGGCCGCCCTGCAGGAAGCCGGACTCCCGCCGTTCGAGGTTCTTCGTGTCGCCACGCGCACCGCCGGCGACTTCCTGGCCCGGCACGTGGCGGACGCGCCCGCCATCGGCCGCGTCGAGCCTGGTTACGCGGCGGACCTCATCATCGTCGACGGGGATCCGCGAGCCGACCTGTCCGTGCTCGCCCGCCCGTGGCGCGTGCTGAGGGACGGGCGGCCGGTGTACGACGGGTCGCTGAGGAGAGGTCCATCGTGACCATGCACGTCATCTGGTCCCCCGAGTACGAAGTCGACATCGGGCCGCACGTCTTCCCCACGCTGAAGTATCGCCTCGTGAAGGAACGGCTGATTGCGGACGGGACGCTGGCCGAAGCCGATTTCGTGCGCCCCCGGCCCTCCGACCACGCCGACCTCGCCCGCGTGCACACGGGGGAATACCTGCGGAAGATCCGCGACGACGACCTGTCGCCGGCCGAGAAGGTGCGTCTCGAGGTGCCGTTCTCGCCGCAGCTCCGCGAAGCGATGGTCCTGTGCTGCGGCGGCACGATCGAGTGCGGACTTCGCGCCCTGGCCGACGGCCTCTGCGTCCACCTCGGGGGCGGCTTCCATCACGCGTTCGCCACCCACGGCGAAGGGTTCTGCCTGCTGAACGACGTGGCCGTGGCGGCGCGCGCGCTGCTGGCGGACGGGGCCGTCGCCCGCGTGGCCGTCGTCGACCTCGACGTCCATCACGGCAACGGCACGGCCGCGATCTTCGCCGCCGATCCGGCGGTCCGCACGTTCTCGATGCACCAGCGGAACAACTACCCGGCCGTGAAGCCGTCCGGCGACTGCGACCTCGGACTCGACGACGGAACTCCCGACGAAGTCTATCTCGGCCTGCTGGAGGAGCACCTCGCGCCCATGCTCCACGATCACCAGCCCGGGCTCGTGTTCTACCTGGCCGGGGCCGACCCGTATCGCGACGATCTGCTCGGCGGGCTCGGCCTCACGATCGGGGGGCTGCGCCGCCGCGACCGGCTCGTGTTCGAGACCTGCCGGCGGCGCGGCGCGGCGGTGGCCGTCACGCTGGCCGGCGGGTACGCTCGGGACACGAACGACACGATCGAGATCCACTGCAACACCGTGCGAGAGGCGATTCGGTGCGCGTCGAAGGCCACGAGCTGACCGAAGACGTGGGCTTCAGGGGCTGCCAGACGATGCGACGCCGAACTCCCGCCCCCGACTCTCGTAGAACTCGCGGCGCGGAGGGGACGTCGCCAGCTCGATGGCCTTCCGAATCGCGTCGCGCGCCGCGTCTGGCTTCCCGGCCCGGGCCAGGAGTTCGGCCCGGACCGCAAACAGGGGGTCGTAGGATGCGAGGGCCGCGTCGTCGAGAACGGGCGTCAGCGCCTCGAGCCCCGCTTCGGGTCCCTCCGTTTGGGCCACCGCGACGGCGCGGTTGAGGGTCACGATCGGGGACGGATCCATCTCGAGGAGTGCATCGTAGCAGTCGAGGATGCGCGGCCAATCCGTCTCCTCGAAGCTCGGGGCCAGCGCGTGGCAGCTCGCGATCTCGGCCTGAAGATGATACGGGCTCAGCTCGGCGCCTCGGGCCGAGCGACGGTGGTGCTCGAGCGCCCTGCGCAGCAGGTGGCGGTCCCAGACGTTCCGGTCCTGCCGATCGAGCGGCAGGAGGTCACCGCCACGATCGGTGCGGCCGGGGAGCCGGGCGGCCTGAAACAGAAACAGCGCGGCCAACGCCTCGATGCGCGGTCCCCGTACGGCGGGGTGCGAGGCCAGCAGCTCCACGAGCCGGATGGCCTCGCCGCACAGTTCCGCGCGCACGAGGTGGTCGGACGAGGTCGCGCCGTAGCCCTCGTTGAACATGAGATAGAGTACCTCGAGCACCGAGTCGAGCCGGGCGCGGAGCGCGTCGGCCGTGGGTATCTCGAGGGTGACCCGGCCGTCGCTCAGCGCCCGCTTCGCGCGCACCAGCCGTTGGGCGACGGTGGATTTTGACGTCAGGAACGCACGCGCGATCTCGTCGGTGGTGAATCCACCGGCCGACTTGAGCGTGAGCGCCACGCGGGCGTCCCTCGACAGCGACGGATGGCACATGGCGAGGATGAGGCGGAGCTCGTCGTCGGCGATCTCGTCGGAGAAATAGACCGGCGGCGCGGCGGCAGACGGTCCAGGGGCAAGCGGACCGGGGAGGATGGAGCGCTCCAGCTCCACCGCCTTCTCCCGCCAGCGACCCCGCCGCCGAAGCACATCGAGCGCGCGGTTCCTGGCCACCATGAGAATCCACGCGCCCGGGTCGTCGGGGATCCCCGTGGTGGGCCAGCGGCGAAGCGCCGTCACGAACGCGTCCTGCACCACGTCCTCGACCAGGTCCAGGTGCTCGATTCCCAGAATGCGGGTCAGGGTCGCGGTGAGCTGGCCGGCCCGTCGCCGGAACAGCAGGTCTGCCGCGGTCCGGGCCGGCGCGCTGCTCAATCGCCGCGTGCGTAGCGGGCCGTTCCGAACGGACGCCAGCCGTGGTCGTCGCGCACGAAGTCGCAGACCTCGATCGCGTCCGGACCGACCAGGCGGTAAACCGTGCGTCCGGTCTCGCTGGACGAGGTCCACTCGGTGGCGAGGCTCGAGTCGGTGGCTCTCGCGGCCAGGTCGAGGAACTCACCGCGCGTGTCGATCCACGTGCCCCGGAGCTCGTCTCCGGCTCCGAGCAGGTAGAAGGCACGGGACTCCATGCTCACCGGTCCCTCGATCTCGAACCGGAGCTCGAGGAAGCGGCCGTCGAGGCTCGGCTCCCAGCGCATGAAGTAGCGGGCGTCGCTGCCGAACAGCGCGCCCGTTCCGCGCCATTCGCCCACGAGCGCGTCGAGCACCGCCGGCGCGAAGGCGCCATGGGACCCGGCCCCATCCGACGACGCGGCCAGGGCGGCGGTCGCCGGGTCGCAAACCGGAGGCTCGTTGCCCGCGACCTTCCCCGCCGCCTGCGCGTGGAGAGGGCCCGCGGCGACCGCTGCCGCGATCAGCGCAAGGCATCCCGCGTTCCATCGCATGGGTCGCCCCCTCAGCCCGTGGGTTCGACTTCGCGCAGCTCGATCCGGCCACCGTAGGCCAGGTGCGGACAGGTGCGGCTCACCTCCACCGCCTCGGCGTAGTCGGCCGCCGTGATGATGAAGAAGCCGCCCATCACCTCCTTGGCCTCCGAGTACGGCCCGTCCAGCACCCTCACGTCTCCGTTCTCGCGCGTCAGCCAGCGCCCCCCGTCGTCTCGGAGCTTCTTGCCGCCGGCCAGCCGGCCCTGGGCGACGAGCCCTTCGCGCCACGCCACGTACTCGCCGATCACCTTCTCGATCTCGTCGGGCGAGATCTCGGCGAATCCGCTCGGATCTTCGTGCAGGAGAAGCACGTACTCGGCCATCGTCCACCTCCAACGTTGGGTTGCCTTTCGGTCCCGCGTTCGAGGCAAGGACGAACGAGCCAGCGCGAAATCGACAGACCTCGGCATAGTACTCAGGGCGGCGCGATCGCGCGCACGAGGACGAGTCCGGATTCGAGGCGCCCGAGACCGTGCAGTTCGACCCCTCACTCCTCCCTGTGCAGCGAGCGCTGGAGCCGCTCGACGTCCTCGCGGGCCCCGACCACCACCAGCCGGTCGTCGGCGTAGAGGACCGAGTCGGGCCCCGGCATCTCGATCACCGGTTTGCGCCGCGTCGGGGCGTAGTGCGCGACCTGCAGCACGTGCACGCCGAACTCAGAGCGTGGCGCGATCTCGCGAATCGTCTTTCCGTCGAACGCCGGGGGCACGACCAGCGTCCGGATCGAGATGCCCTCGGGCAGCTCGACGAAGCGTCCGTCCTCGTCTCCGGGCGCGGCCGAATCGGGAATCGTAAAGTGCGCCAGGAGCTGCCGCTTGTGCAGGATCTCCTGGTTGTAGATGCCGATCAGGTCGCGCTGTGACAGCCAGCCCACCAGCCTCGGCGCGTCGTAGCCCTCGACCACCGGCAGGCGCTCGGCGTGCTGCTTCCAGAACTTCTCCATCGTGTCGGCCAGAAACTCGTCGGGGGTCACGCACTCGAACGGTTCCACCAGGTCGGCCGCGATCACTACGTCCAGCGATTGTCCCGCCGCCAGCAGGTTCTTGATCGCGTGCAGCGGGACCGCGCCCACGAAGGTTCCGTCGTCGTCGGTGACGTACAGGTAATTGCGGGGGGTGTGGAGGAAGTAGTCGACCACCACGTGAAACGGGTCGCGCTCCCTGGCCGCCTCGACGTCGTCGTGCAGCACGTCGGACACGCGCAGCGTCTTCATGACGCCCGCCTCGGGCCCGGCGGGCAGCAGCACGCCGCGCCGGCGCAGCGTGTCGAGGTGGAGCGATTCGGGCTGGATCCGCCGGGCCACGAGGTTGCTGATCGTGCAGACCAGCATCAGCGGGAGGATGATCGAGTAGGAATTCGTCTGCTCGAAGATCATCATGATCGCCATGATCGGGGCGTGCGTCGTGCCGGCGAGCACGGCGCCCATCCCCACCAGGGCATAGGCACCGTACTCGGCCGTGTGCTGCGGGAACCAACCATGCACGAGATAGCCGAACGCCCCGCCCACCAGCGCGCCCATCATCAGGGTCGGCGTGAAGATCCCGCCCGCGCCGCCGCATCCGCGCGTGAGCGCCGTGGCCAGCAGCTTCGCTACCGGGAGGGCGAGCAACAGGTAGAGCGGTAGCTGTTCGTGCAGGACCAGGTTCACCGACTCGGCCCCGTTGCCGAACACCTGCGGGAAGGCGATCCCGATCGCGCCGACCAGCGCGAACCCGGTCACGGTGCGCGCCGGACCGGGCGCCCGCCACTTCCGGAACGCCTCGTCCACGCCGCCGATGCAGCGGATGGTCAGCACCGAGAACAGCCCGCCCAGCACGCCGAGTGCCAGGTAGGCGGCGAGCTCCCACACCGACACGAGCTCGTACGTGGGGATCACGAAGCGCGGGAGGTCGCCCATCGCGCCGCGGAAGATCAGCGTCGAGATCACCGAGGCGATGACAACGGGTCCGAAGATCTCGAGCGCGAAGCTGCCGATAAGGATCTCCATGACGAAGATCGTGCCACCGATCGGAGCGTTGTAGACCGCCGAGATGGCGGCCGCCGCGCCGCAGCACACCAGCACCCGCACCTGCTGCGTGCCGAGCCCGAACCGCCGCCCGAGCCGCGAGCCGATCGCCGCTGCGAGCTCGATCATCGGGCCCTCGCGGCCCAGCGAGCCGCCCGACGAAACGGTGACGACGCCCGCCAGCGTCGCCGGCAGCGCCTGCCGCGTGGAGATGTGCCCGCCGCGCAGGGCGAGCGCCTCGGTCAGGCCCGCCGTCCCGGCGCCGCGTACGTCGTGCCGGAGCAGCCACGCCATGCCGGCCACCACGGCGCCGCCCAGCACCGGGACGAGCATCCGCCGCCACCACTGCGCGGCCTCGGCGCCGGCCAGCACGTCGTGCGCCGTCCCCCAGAACGCCATCTGGAGGAGCGACATCAGGTAGGCGATCGCCAGGGCCGATACGCCCGCCAGGACGCCGACGGTCGGGATCAGCAGCAGGTAGACGTTCTCTCCCGAGGCCCGCGGGGCGAGCTTCGTCCGGACCGTCCGCCGGATCCTCTCCTCGATCGTCTGCCGCAGCGTCGAAGGAATCGTCCGCCTCACCGCCGATGTCCACGCACGTGGGGATGCCCGGAACTTCTCTCCTCGCGCGTCGCGCCACCAGCGGCGGCGGGATCGGCGGCGGAAGGTCGCGCCCGGAACCCGCAAAGGGTCGGGGTGGTTTGATCGTCAGGCGCATCCCGAAACACCACCAGACCAGGAAAATCGAATGATTCGCCCTGTATCCCTATCGAGGTTCTTCCCCGGCACGCTGCTGGCGATCATGCTGATCGCCGGAAGCGCGGACGCGCAGGAGGCGCAGCCCGAGGAGCCGTTCACCCCGGAGCGCTTCGCGGCCCTCCAGGAGGAGAATGCACTGATCCTGCTCGACGTATACGCGGACTGGTGTCCTGTGTGCGCCCAGCAGCAGAAGGTGCTCGCCAGGTATCGTGAGGCCCATCCGGATGTGCCGCTCCACACCCTCACCATCGATTTCGACGACCAGAAGGAGTACGTCCGCCAGTTCGACGCTCCGCGCCAGTCGACGTTGATCCTCTACCAGGGCAAGGAGCGGGTCTGGTTCAGCGTGGCCGAGCTGAGGGATGACGTGATCTTCGCGGCGCTCGACGCGGCAGCGCGGTACTCGCGGCAGTGACGCTCGATCTGGCCGCTGTTCCCCTGGCTCTGATCGCCGGGGTGGCCGGGGTTCTTTCACCCTGCGTCTGGCCTCTCGTACCCGTCGTCGCTTCGTCGTCGGCGACGAGCGGACGATCGGGCCCGGTCTACCTCGCGCTGGGTCTGAGCCTGTCCTTCGCCGTGGCCGGCACCGTGCTCACCCTGCTGCTCGTCAGCGCGGGGCTCGACCCGGAGCTGTTCCGATACGTGGCCGCGACGCTGCTCGTCGGGTTCGGCGTCGTTCTGGTCGTACGGCCCCTCGGCGACTGGCTGACCAGGCGGCTGTCCGGCCTGGTGGCCCGCGTTCCATTGGCCCCCTCCGGCAGCGCCTCGTCGGCGCCCGGACAGTTCGGTATCGGCGCGCTGCTCGGCGTCGTGTGGCTGCCCTGTGTCGGCCCGACGCTCGGCGCCGCCATAGCCCTCGCGTCGCTCGGCCAGAGCATGGGCATGGCGTTTGTCGTCATGCTCGCCTATGGCGTCGGCACAGCCGGGGTTCTGCTCGCCGCGGGCGTGCTGTCCGACCGCCTGCTGACCCGCTGGCGCCCCACCCTCCTGAGCAGCGGTGGACGCGGGAAGAAGCTGCTCGGCTGGATGTTGTTGATGCTCGGCGTGTTCGTGCTGACCGGCTTCGACAAGGTCCTCGAGGCCCTCGCCGTCGACATCGTTCCCTCCTGGGTGTACACGCTCTAACCGGCCGCCGGACCCGCCCGGTCGCGGGTCAGGGCGATCCCGTATTATCGAGGAGATGATCGCTCCCGCACGCCTCGATCCAGAATCCCTGCCGCGTCCCGCCGAGCGCGCCGTAGCCGTGCGCGTGCGCCCGGCGGCCGAGCGCGCCCTGCGCTCCGGACACCCGTGGCTGTTCGAGGAGAGCATCACGTCGATCAGCCGGCAGGCGGACCCGGGCGACGTGGCCGTCGTGTTCGACGGGAAGAACCGCTTCCTGGCGGCGGGTCTGTACGATCCGGACGACCTGATCCGCGTACGGGTTCTCGCGCACCGGGAGCCCGAGGAGGTCGGGCCCGACATGTTTCGCCGGCGGGTGGAGGCGGCGCTCCGCCTCCGAAGTGACGTGGTCTCCGCCGAGACCACCGGCTTCCGGATACTGAGCGGCGAGAACGACGCCATGCCGGGGCTGGTCGTCGATCAGTACGGGCGCACCCTGGTGATGGAGCTGTTCACGGCGGCGTGGCTCCCGCGGCTGCGGGAGGTCGTTCCCGTGCTGGAGAACCTGCTGGGCCCCGAGCGCATCCTGCTACTCGTGTCGAACCGCGTGGCGGCCAGCCCGGCGTGTCCGGCCGGCGCCACGGGCGGCGCCGTGCTCCGGGGCTCGGAGCCGGACGACGGCCTGCCGTTCCTCGAAACGGGCCTCCGCTTCGAGGCGCACCCGTTCGAGGGCCACAAGACGGGGTTCTACCTCGATCAGCGCGAGAACCGCCGCCGCCTCGAGCCGCGCACGTCGGGTGCGCGGGTGCTGAACGTGTTCAGCTACACGGGCGCCTTCTCGCTGTACGCGGCGCGGGGCGGCGCGTCGGAGGTCGTGAGTGTCGACCGCGCCGCGCCCGCTCTCGCCCAGGCCCGCCGGCACTTCGAGCTCAACGCACGCGACGGAAACGTGGCGGCCTGCCGGCACCGGACCGTCGAGGGCGACGTCTTCGAGGTGATGGAGGGGCTGGACGGCGATCGCGAGCGCTTCGACGTCGTGGTCATCGACCCGCCGTCCTTCGCCCGGGCGGCCAGCCACCGCGAGAAGGCGATCGCCGCCTACCGCGCGCTGACGGGCCTCGCGCTGCCGCTCGTCCGCCCCGGCGGGCTCCTCGTGCAGGCCTCCTGCTCGTCGCGCGTCGGAGCGGACGAGTTCTTCGACGCCGTGGGCGACGCGGCCCGCGGGGCCGGACGGCCCCTGCACGAGCTCGAGCGCACCGGGCACCCTCCCGATCACCCTGTCACCTTCCCCGAGGGCGCCTACCTCAAGTGCCTCTGGGCGCGCGTGCCCTGAGGCTCGATCCGGAACTGGGGACGGCAGCCCTGCGACGACCTCCCCCTACGACACCGGCGTCTTCGGCGAGTAGCGCAGGACGAACAGCCCCTCGCCGCCGCTCGAGACGATGATCGTGCCGCTCTCGAAGTAGGGGTAGACGCTCCAGGCGCCAAGCCGCCAGCTCGCCTCATCGTTCGCTCCGAAGGGTACCGTGTCGAAGAAGCCCACCTCGCGCGGCGCGTCGATGTCGGAGATGTCGAGGATCCGGAGTCCCGCGTCGTAGTTCGCCTGGTACACGAGGTCGCCCACGACGTACATGTTGTGGTCGATCGACTTCGTGGGGTGGATGTACTCGCCCTTCAGCACCGGATCGTCGAGTTCGGTGACGTCCCAGATCAGCGTCCGGGTGCCGTCCACCAGGCCCTGGAACTCGTCGCCCTCGTCGCCCATCAGGAAGTGGCGGTGGTCCTCGGTCAGCCAGCCCTGGTGGGGAAGCGCGGCGTCCGGATAGTCGCCCACGCCGATCGTGGAGGGGCTGGCGCGCTCCGAGACGTCCTGGATGACGAGTCCCGCGAAGGCCGAGGTGAAGCAGACCTCGCGGCCCTGGAAGTCGGCGTCGGGCCCGCGGTACACGACGCACTGGCTGTCGTGCGAGAAGCCGGCCATCGGGCTGTCGCCCTGGTGGCTGACGCATCCCGCACCCGCCGGATTCAGCGGATCCGCCAGGTCGATCATGTGCAGGCCGCCGCCGCACTGGGCATCGACCGCGTAGGCGAAGCCGGTCTCCTCGTTCACGATGATGTTGTGGGAGGACTGGACGCCGTCGTAGGTGACGTCCGGCTCCACCGTGGCGGGGGTGTCCTCGATGTCGCGCAGCCGGGTGAGGTCGAAGATCTGCACCCCGTGCGGGCCCGCGCCGTCGGACACGACGAGCACGTAGTTCCGATAGGTCTTCACGTCGCGCCACAGGGACGCGGGTGAGCCCTCGGTCCGCGGGAGCGTGGCCAGGTGCACGGGATGGCTCGCGTCCGTCACGTCCACGAAGGCCGTTCCGTCGTTCCGCCCGACGATCGCGATCTCGTGGCCGGTCTCGGGATCGGTCCAGCCCCAGATGTCGTTCACCTGCACGGCCCGTCCGCTGCCGAGATCGCCGGTGGGCACGAAGGCGAGCAGGTCGACGCCGGCGCAGTCGAACGCGCCGGCCGTGCCGTCCCGACAGAGGACTTCCTCGCCGGCCACGGCCGGGAGCTCGTCGAGCTCGCCGTACACCTCGGCCTGGGTCCGCCAGCCCTCGCCGGTTCGCGCCAGTATGGTCGCGGTGCCGGATCCGACGTCGTCCTCGGGGAAGCCGACCACGCCGAAATCTTCGGCGAGCGCCACGTTCGTCCCGGTGAACTCGGTCTGCGGCTCGCGCTCGATCACCAGTCGCTCCGCCGCCGCCCATGTACCCGACTGGTCCACGGAGGTCGAGAAGGCGCCGCCGAGCCCGCCGACCCACACGACCTGCCGCGCGCTGGCGAGCGAGTAGCCGAAGTGCAACGCACCCGCCCGGTCCGGGCGGAGGCGGGCGCTCTCGGACCACTCTCCGGATTCGGCGTCCCGCGTCATCACGAGCGTCTGGCCCTGCTGGCCGTCCTGCAGGGGCGCGCCGACGAGTAGCCGATCGCCGCCCATCGCCAGGATCGCGCGGCCGAAGCCCGCCCCGGGCGTCGCGCCCTCGACGAGATCCGTGCGGGTCCACGCGTCGCCCTCATGGTCGAAGATGAACACGGCGCCCGTCGAGCCGGCGCGCTTCGCCGCCCCGACGTACGCAATCCCGTCGACCAGCGCGAGCGCGTGACCGAACCCGATGTCGGCCTCGCCCGCGTCCGGCGTTAGCCGTCCGCCGTGCGCCCATCCGTCGTCGCCGCGCGTGAAGGCGTGCACGGCCGGGGCGTCGCTCTCGACTTCACCCGGCCCGATCATGCCCTCGATGATGCCCCGCATCGACAGGATCTCCACGTCGTAGGTGCCCGCAAGGGCGAGGCCCTCCTCGATCGCGACCGCGATGCCGAGTCCCGTGCCAGCGTCATCGCCCGCGGCCTGCAGCTTGGCCGTCTGCTCGAATCCGTCGTCCGTCATCCGGAAGACGTAGGCTGCGCCGCGGCCGTCGTCCGCCCGCGGGGCGCCGACGATCAGCTCGCCGCCCGAGACGTCCACGGCCCAGCCGAACCGATCGCCCGGCGTCCCGTCGTCGGCCGAGATCCGGGCCGTCTCGGCCCACTCGCCACCGGTCCAGCGGTAGGCGAAGACCATCCCCGGCCCCTGCTCGGACCCGGGCTGTCCGACCAGGACGTGGTCGCCGATCACGGCGGTGGACGCGCCGAACCCGACGCCGAAGTCCTGGGCGACGACAGGCTCGACTCCCACGAACAGCAGAAGCGGGAGGAGCAGGGAAGCGAGGAGCGAACGGCGACGGATGGCGGGACGGGACGTCGGCATGCGGGCCTCCGATGTGTGAGCAATCGGCATGCGCCCGGCGGCACACCGAGGAATTCGGCTCCGCAACCTGTCACGCGGAGCCGCGGAAAGACAGATCGAGGGCCTGACGATCGAGAACTGGGCGGCCGAGGGCTGAGCTCGGGGGCGTGCGTCCCCAGCGATTGGAGCCGGGCGAGGCGCGGTATCGCCTACGTCCCAATCCCCTCGATCGCCGCGACCTCCTCGTCGGTCAGCTCGAATTCGTACACTTCGAAGTTCTGCTCCATGTGGCGGGGGTTCTTCGTGCCGGTGAGCGGGATCATCCCGAGCTGAAGGGCGAAGCGAAAGATCACCTGGGGCCGGGTCCGGCCGTGACGCTCGGCGATGTCAGCCAGGGCGGGACGGCCGAGCACGTCGGGGTTGGCGGTGAGCAGCGAGAAGCCCTGGTAGACGATGCCGCGCTCGTCACAGATGCGCCGCGCCTCCGCGTCCCAGCCCATGCGCGCGAAGCAGCGATTCTGCGCGAAAGCCGGCGGGACCTCGGCGAAGTTGCATAGCAGATCGAGCTGGTCGGGCCGGACGTTGCTCACCCCGATCAGCCGCGCCTTCCCCTTCTCGTGCAGCGCTTCCATCGCGCGCCACGCGTCGCGATCGGCGTCGCCGAGGCCGCTCGGCACGGACGGGCCGTGCAGCACGTAGCTGTCGATGCGCTCGACGCCCAGATGCTCGAGGGAGCTCGCGAAGGACTGCTCCACCTGCTCGGCGACTCTCGCGTGCGGGTCATAGGGGATCCGATGATCCTGCCCCGCGGGAAAGGTGTACTTCGTCTGCACGAACACCTCGTCCCGCGACAGCTCGCCGCGCTCGAACGAGCGCGTGAGGGCGACCCCGACGCCCTCCTCGTGGTAGTGCTTGCGCTGGTTGGCCGTGTCGATTCCGCGAAAGCCGGCACGCAGGGCGCGCGCCACGAGCGGGGCGGTCAGCTCCTCCTTCCAGGCCGTCCCGTAGATGAAGCTGGGGACGGGAACGCCCTGGACGGTGCGGGTGCGGTCGGTCATTCAGTCCGTCGTCGCCCGCTCCGCTTCCGCCTCCGGCCCCGGGCTGACCCAGCGTCTCAGCCACTCGTTCTGCTCCCACAGCATGTGGAGCAGCGACTCGCGTGCCCGGTACCA
>Ga0268386_10002011_pt1 | contig 14242 bp, 7 predicted proteins | sample RVTome_15_FD_200260 | JGI IMG/M metagenome (GOLD analysis project Ga0268386, IMG submission 200260) | Soil microbial communities from uranium-contaminated site in the Upper Colorado River Basin, Wyoming, United States - RVT150D86... ...
ACGTTCACGGGTCGGAGACCGCCCCGTGAACGCCGAGCAGCTGACCGTCCACGGGGCGCGCGAGCACAACCTGAAGAACGTCACGGTGAGCGTCCCGCGCAACGCTCTCGTCTGCGTGACGGGGCTCTCCGGCTCCGGGAAGTCGTCGCTCGCGTTCGACACGATCTACGCCGAGGGCCAACGACGCTACGTCGAGTCGCTCTCCGCCTACGCGCGCCAGTTCCTGCAGATGATGGAGAAGCCCGATGTCGACTCCATCGACGGGCTCTCGCCGGCGATCTCGATCGACCAGAAGACGACGTCGCGCAACCCGCGCTCGACGGTCGGCACCGTGACCGAGATCTACGACTACCTGCGCCTGCTGTACGCCCGCATCGGACGGCCGCACTGCCCGGTCTGCGGGCGGCCGATCGCGGGGCAGTCGCTCGACCAGATCGTCGAGCAGGTGCTGCGCCTCGAGGAGGGGACGAAGTTCACGGTGAACGCGCCCGTCGTGCGCGACCGCAAAGGCGAGTTCAGGGACGTCCTCGACGAGCTGCGGCGCGACGGCTTCACGCGTGTGACGGTCGACGGCGAGCAGCGCCTCCTCGAGGAGGAGATCGAGCTCGACAAGAAGTTCAAGCACACGATCGAGGTCGTCGTCGACCGTCTCGTGATGAAGCCGGACCTCCGCCAGCGGCTCACGCAGTCGGTGGAGACGGCCACCGCGATCGCCGAGGGCCTCGTGGTCATCGACGTGGTGGACGGGGAGCCGTTGACCTTCTCCGAGAACCTCGCCTGCCCCGAGCACGGCGTCTCGCTCCCGGAGCTCGAGCCGCGCGTCTTCTCCTTCAACTCGCCGCACGGCGCCTGCCCGCGCTGCACCGGCTTGGGCGCCCAGCTCGAGATCGACCCGGATTTGCTTGTCCCAGACAGTTCTCTCTCAATCGACGAGGGAGCGCTGGTGCCGTGGACGATCGGGAGCCAGAGCTTCTACGAGAGCGTCATCGAGGCGATCGCGGACCGGTACGAGATCCCGCTCGATGTGCCCTGGCGCGACCTCACACGAGAGCAGCAGGACAAGTTCCTGTACGGCACCGGCGGCGACAAGATCTTCGTCACGTACCGGAACCGCATGGGCCGCAAGCGCCAGTACACGATGGCCTTCGAGGGGCTCGTGAACAACCTCCAGCGCCGCTACCGCGAGACCGACTCGTCCCAGCAGCGCGACCGGATCGAGGAGTACATGAGCTTCCGCGCGTGCCCGGAGTGCGGCGGCGCGCGGCTCAAGCCCGAGGTGCTCGCGGTCACGATCGGCGGCAAGTCGATCCACGCGTTCACGCAGATGTCGGTGACGCGCGCGCTCGCCTTCCTCGACCAGCTCGAGCTGACCAAGACCGAGGAGCTGATCGGGCGGCGGATCGTGAAGGAGGTGCGCGAGCGGCTGACCTTCCTCGACAACGTCGGGGTCGGCTACCTCCAGCTCGATCGCGCGGCGAAGACGCTCTCGGGCGGCGAGGCGCAGCGGCTGCGCCTCGCGACGCAGATCGGCTCGCAGCTCGTCGGCGTCCTGTACATCCTCGACGAGCCCTCGATCGGGCTCCACCAGCGCGACAACGGGAAGCTGATCGCGACGCTCGAGCGGCTGCGCGACCTCGGGAACACCGTGCTCGTCGTCGAGCACGACGAGCAGATGATGCGCTCGGCCGACTGGATCGTCGACCTCGGCCCGGGCGCCGGCGAGCACGGGGGCCAGATCGTCGCGGACGGGACGGCCGACGACGTCGCCTCGACGCCCGGCTCGGTGACGGGTCACTTCCTGAGCGGCGAGCGCCGGATCGCCGTGCCGCCGCGCCGTGGCGACGACGGCCGCGGCTGGTTCTCGATCCAGGGCGCCTCGATGCACAACCTCAAGTCGATCGACGTCGACTTCCCGGTCGGGCGTTTCGTCGCCGTGACCGGCGTGTCCGGATCGGGCAAGTCCACGCTCGTCAACGAGATCCTCTACAAGGCGCTCGCGAACAAGCTCAACCGCATGCGCGTGAAGCCGGGCGATCACCTCGGCGTCGAGGGCATCGACGTCTTCGACAAGGTGATCGACATCGACCAGACGCCGATCGGCCGCACGCCGCGCTCGAACCCGGCGACGTACACCGATCTCTTCACACACGTGCGCGAGCTCTACTCGCTGACTCCGGAGTCGAAGATCCGCGGCTACAAGCCGGGGCGCTTCTCCTTCAACGTCAAGGGCGGGCGCTGCGAGTCGTGCAAGGGCGACGGCACGATCAAGATCGAGATGCACTTCCTGCCCGACGTCTACGTCCCCTGCGAGACCTGCCACGGGCGGCGCTACAACAAGGAGACGCTCGAGGTCCGCTTCAAGGGCAAGTCGATCGCCGACGTCCTCGAGATGTCGGTCGAGGAAGCGCTCGAGTTCTTCGCGAAGATCCCGAAGATCCGCCGGCGGCTGCAGACGCTGCACGACGTGGGCCTCGACTACGTCAAGCTCGGGCAGCCCGCGACGACCCTCTCCGGAGGCGAGGCGCAGCGGGTGAAGCTCGCCGCGGAGCTTTCGAAGATCGCGACCGGGAAGACGCTGTACATGCTCGACGAGCCGACGACCGGGCTCCACTTCGCCGACATCGAGAAGCTGCTCGAGGTGCTCCAGCGCCTCGTGGACGCAGGCAACACGGTGCTCGTGATCGAGCACAACCTCGACGTGATCAAGCAGGCCGACTGGATCGTCGACCTCGGCCCCGAGGGCGGCGAGGCCGGGGGCGAGGTGATCGCCACCGGGACGCCGGAGGACGTCGCCGAGGTTCCCGAGTCGTCGACCGGGCAGTTCCTCCGCAGCGTGCTCGCGGAGCCTGCGGCCGCGGCCGCCTGAGGCTGCCGCAGCGCTTGCCGACTGCGCCTGCGGCTACTGGCGGGGCGTCAGCTCATCGTTTCCTAACAGTCGTTTCGATGGCGCCGCGCGGGATGGCGGTTCTCCTTTGACGACATTCCCGCGATGTGAGATAAGACGCGCCATCGGGAAGGGGAGAGAGCATCACCATGCTCGCCCGGCGGCGTGCGCCCAGAGCCGCGCGCGCGGTCGCACGTCCTCACGACTGGTCGGGCGGCGATCTCGACGCCTGCTCGGAAAGCGATTCTGCGGTAGACAGGAGGGATGAACGCGTGAACGCATCACGAGGTGTAAAGGCCCTCGTCGTGCTCGTCACGGCGCTTGGCCTTTCGATCGGACTCGCGAGCGCTGCGTCGAGCGCAGGCGCTCAAGGTAACCAGAACGGGCCACCGCCCGGGCTCCTCAAGAAGCTCCAGGACGAGGCGCGCGGGCCCGTGGCCGCCAGCACGGAGGACAGCACGAAGTACCACGGCTTCATCCGTGTGGGGCGTGGCGGCGATCTGTTGCCGGGCAACAGGGGCAACGCACAGGCCAAGGCGCAGGCATTCCTGAGCGAGTACGGCGCTCTGCTCGGTGTCGGTGACTCGTCCGGAACGCTCGTCCCGAGCGGGACGAGGAGCGACCAGCAGGACGCCACCCACGTGACCTTCAACCAGGTGTTCAGGGGCGTGCCCGTCTTCGGGGGCACGATCAAGGCGCACGTCGACGACGACGGCAACCTGACCGGCGTCAACGGCAACGTCATCCCCGACCTGAACGTCAACACGACGCCGAAGCTGAGCGCCGCGCAAGCGGGCCAGCGGGCGATCGCGCACGTCATCGCAGAGCCTCCGCGTGATGAGAACGGCGACCCGCCCAAGTTCCTGACGGCGGGCGACCTGGAGGCCTCGGCGAAGCTCTTCGTCTACCGCGTCGGCCTGATCCGCGGCGTCCCCGGGACGAGCCAGCTCGTCTACGAGGTCGAGGTCACGAACGGCAAGAGCGTGCGTGAATTCGTCTTCGTCCACGCGCACGTGGGCAAGATCGTCAACCGCTACTCGGGAATCGGCGGCGCGCTGTTCAGGCGCCTGTTCGAGCAGAACCTGGGCAACCAGGTTTGGCAGGAGGGCGACCCGTTCCCGGGCTCGCTGAACATCGATCAGCAGAACATCGTCAACTTCAGCGGCGACAGCTACTACTTCTTCTTCAATGCCTTCGGCCGCGACTCGTACGACGCGGCCGGGCACGAGATGCAGTCGATCAACAACGACCCCACCATCAACTGTCCGAACGCGAACTGGAACGGCACCACGACGAACTACTGCAACGGGGTGACGTCGGACGACGTGGTCGCGCACGAGTGGGGCCACGCGTACACCCAGTTCACGTCCAACCTCATCTACCAGTGGCAGCCGGGGGCGCTGAACGAGGCGTACTCGGACATCTGGGGCGAGACCGTCGACATCCTCAACGGCGCCCAGACGGACACGCCCGGCGGGCTGCGCACAGTCGGCGCCTGCTCGACGCACACCGGCAACCCGGCGGTCGTCATCAACTCACCGGCGTCGATCGCGCAGACCTGTCCCGCGGGTCGTGCCACGTTCGGACCGGCCGTGGACGAGGTCGGAACGACGGGCAACGTCGTTCTCGTCGACGACGGCACCGCCCCAACGTCGGACGGATGCGAGACGCCGTTCGTCAATGCCGCAGCGATTGCGGGCAACGTCGCCCTGATCGACCGGGGCGTTTGCGGATTCGCGGTCAAGGTGAAGAACGCCCAGGATGCAGGCGCCATCGCGGTCGTGATCGCGAACACCGCGGACGCAGTGCAGGGCATGGGCGGGGCCGATCCGACGATCACGATCTCGTCCCTCCTGATCTCGCTGTCACACGGCGACGCGATCAAGGGCGAGCTTGGGACCAGCGCCGTCAACGTGTCGCTGAAGGAGGTTCCTGTCGCGGGTGCGGAGAACTCGTACCGCTGGCTCATGGGCGAGGATTCCACTGCCTTCGGCGGTGCGATCCGCGACATGTGGACGCCGACCTGCCTCGGCGACCCGGGCAAGGTGACGGACGCGGAGTATCACTGCGACACGACCGACAACGGCGGAGTGCACTCGAACTCCGGCGTTCCCAACCACGGGTATGCGCTGCTCGTCGACGGTACCCGTGGCACTCCGTACAACGGCCAGAACGTCAACGCGATCGGCCTCACGAAGGCCGCCCATCTCTACTGGCGGGCCGGTGCGGTCTACCAGACCGAGACGAGCGACTTCGCCGATCATGCCGATGCGCTCGAGGCGTCCTGCGCCGATCTGATCGGCGAGCCGCTCGAGGGTCTCAGCACGTCGACGACCCCGGCTGGGCCCTCCGGGGAGTCGTTCACCGCTGCCGATTGCCAGGCGGTGGCGGTGATGATCGCCGCGGTCGAGCTGCGGACGGATCCGACGGAGCAATGCAATTTCACGCCGCTCCTCGATCCGAACACTCCGCCGCTCTGCGCCCCCGGCGAGGACTCGCGCCGGCTCTATCGCGAGGACTTCGAGCACCCGCAGGGCCTCCGCGGCTGGACGCTCACGAACGAGGGCGTCTTCGCCGGCTGGCCGGACCTCGACTGGGTGCAGGACTCGTCGCTGCCGGGCGGGAGAAGCGGCCGTGCTGCGTTCGCCGAGGAGCCGGACGCCGGAGACTGCGCCGGTGGTGCGAACGACATCTCGGGCGTCATGCGCCTCGAGAGCCCCGTGATCCGGCTGAGGGGAACGCCGAACACCCAGAGCATGAAGCTGTCGTTCGACCACTACGTGGCGACGGAGCTCGGGTGGGACGGCGGCAACCTGAAGATCAGCGTCAACGGAGGCCCGTACGTGCTCGTTCCGGCCTCCGCGTTCACGTTCAACTCGTACAACATGACGCTCCAGACGGCCGCGGCGGGCAATACCAACCCGCTCGCCGGTGAGCCCGGGTTCACCGGGACCGACGGCGGTCAGGTGACCGGTAGCTGGGGCCAGTCGCACGTCGATCTCAGCGCACTCGGGGTCGGGGCACGGGACGAGATCCGTCTCCGGTTCGACTTCGGCATGGACGGGTGCACCGGCATCGACGGCTGGTACGTCGACGACGTCGTCGTCTCGGCCTGCGAGCAGCGTGGGCCCGCGAGGTCGACCGCGGCGATGAGGAAGCCGACGGGTTAGTAGCGTCGAATATCGGTATCGTCGGAGAAGGGGCGCCGAAGCGGCGCCCCTTCTCGTCTCAGCTCAGGCGGTGCGAGACGAGCGCGAGCTCGCGCGGCCCGGCGATCGTCAGCTCGACGATCCGAACCGGGCCGACCCGGGGCACGAAGGACATCGACTCGATGCCCGCGTCTGCGATCGGCGTCTTGGAGGCGAACGTGAAGCGTGTCGCGAGGCGCGTACGTCCGCGGTCGTCCTCGACTCGCGCTCGTTTGGACGCGACCGTGACCGCGACGTTGCGCCACACGAACGTGTCTCCGAGACGGACGAGGTACGACTTGCCGGCCGGGAGACCGAAGCGGAAGAGCGCCTCCCAGCGGTCACCGCTCGTATCCCACGCCTGGACCGTGGTACCCGCCCACCGGACGCGAAGCGCGGGTGCGCCGGGCAGCCCGACGAGGACGAGCCCGCGGTCCGCCTTCCGCACGGACATCGTCCGCGACACGTCGGTCTCGGTGTGGCGGAACGTCCAACGATTGCCGTCCGCGAGCGGAAACGGATTCGGGCGCGGCACCGCGTCGGCGCACGCCACGGTGGTGAGCATGACGGTCAGAAAGCCGACCGAGATCCACCTGGCCATGTCACGGACTCCCCTTTTCGACGCCCCGACACTGTAGCTCGGGTCGAGCCAGCGTCTCACGGAAGGGCCGGCGGGCAGAGCGCGAGCGGCATGCGCGTCTTCGCCACGAGACCGGTCGCGGTCGTCACGACAACCGAGACGCTTCCTCCGCAGCGATCGTATGAGACTCCGGCGAAGCGGGCGGCGAACGTCCCGCGGCGAGTCGCTCGCATCGTCCTCTTGTGCGAGACGGCGTGGGCCCCGACCCGGATCAGGATCCGTTGGCGGGGGCGGAAGCGTTCGCCCTGGACGACGAGCGGTGAAAGCTGGGCGATCCGGACGATCGGGCCTGCCGGTTCGGGCTTGGCGTCCGCGCCGCCCGTCGAGGCTGACAGCAGCGCGAGCACGGCGATTCCGATGAGAATGACACCTCTCACGCGACCGAGTGTGCCACACGTCCAGCGGCGCCAAACTAGATTCTCCGCCGTGCAGCTGCCGGCTCATCGCTGCGGCTTCTTGGTTGTCGTGGCCGCCGTCGCGCTCGCTGGGTGTGCACCCCTCGACGGCGACTCCGACGAGCCGGTCGTCCCGGCGGCGAGCCTGCCGGGCATGGTGCTCCAGCCCGAGGATCTTCCGCCCGTGTTTTCCCGCTTCGACGAGGGGCCGCTGGCGATCGCCGATGCTCCAACGGGAGACCGCGCCGATCCGGAGCGCTTCGGACGAACGGGAGGCTGGAAGGCGCGCTACCGGCGGCAGGGATCGGCCGGAACGCGGGGTCCGCTCGTCGTCGAGTCGCGCGCCGACCTCTTCGGGAGCTCGGACGGGGCGGCAAGCGAGCTCGACGCGCACGTCGAGGAGCTCGAGCTACAGGTCCTTCACCCGTCCGGAACCGACCTCGTCGAGATCGAGGATCTCGGCGACGAGGCGGTGGCACTGACTCAGGCCTCCGACGACGTCCCGGGCACGATCGCGTCGCACACGATCGCGTGGCGGTTTCGGAACGCGACCGCGTCCGTCTCGGCGAACGGCTTCAGCGGCAGGCTTCGGCTCGCCGACGTGCTCGAGCTCGCGCGAGCACAGCAGCGCCGGCTCGCGGCCGTGACGGCGTCGGGCGACGGGTGAGCCGGCTCCTCTTTATGTGGTTCCGCACGAACACCCGACTCGTCGTATAGTCCTCCGGTCGGCAGATCAACGAGGGGAAGGAGACAGAGATGAAACGTGGCCTAGCAGCCGCGTGCTTTGCGCTTGCGCTACTGATGCTGTCGGGCCCCGGGGGTGGAGCCGCGGGTGTCACCCAGGGAACTCCCGGGACTCCCGTCCCGAAGACGGTGCCGGGGTACCCGCCGCCGACCGCGTCGGGAATCTTCGATTTCAAAGACGTCAACTTCGGCACCGCTATCACCGAGTGCCCACAGGCCGGGATGCCGAACGGCGCTCCGCAGCCGCTCGACCGGCGTGAGATCGACGACGTCGAGCAGTACGCGAGCGGCGGCAACGATCGCCGCACGAACGAGGAGTACAGCTGCTTCCCGCAAAACGAGCCGAGCATCGACACGAACCCGGTCAACCCGCAGAACATCGTGACGGGGATCAACGACTACCGGCTCGGAACGGGGTCGTCCGGATTCGCAGCGACGACCAACGGCCAGCGCTGGTACAGCGGGATCATCCCGTTCCCGTCAGTCAATCCGGCCGGAACGACGCAGGGCTTCCTGGTCAGCGGTGGCGACCCGGCCGTCGTCTTTGACCGGGCAGGGGTCGTCTACTACGCACAGATCACGTTCAATCGCGACGACGACACGGGCGGAGTCACGGTGCAGCGCTCGCTGAACGGCGGTTTCACGTGGAGTCGAGCGTGCATCCTCAACACCGTCCCGCCGTCGGGCACCTGTGGAGGTCCGGGCGATCCGCGTACGCCGGGCGACGGCGTCGTGTCGTTCCAGCAGGACAACGACTCTGTCGCGAACGGGAGCATTCCCTTCGACGACAAGGAGTACATCGCAGCCGGCCCGCGCCCGACGGGCGTCGCGGCCCAGTGCTACACGCCGGCCCACGCACCGACCGCATGTCCGCCGGATACTCCGATCAGCCCCGACCGGCTCTACGTGACGTGGACGAAGTTCACGGCGACGAGCGCGAACATCATGGAGAGCCACTCCGACGATCAGGGACGTTCGTGGTCGGCGGCGCAGCCGATCAGTGGTAGCGCCCCGTTCTGCGTCGGCGGCGCCGGGAACGCGTGCGACTTCAACCAGTTCTCGACGCCGACCGTGAGCCCGCAGAACGGCGCGGTCTACGTGTCATTCGAGAACTTCAACACGCCGGACGAGAATCAGTACCTCGTCGTTCGTTCGACCGACGGGGGCGCGACGTGGCAGGGGCCGTTCTTCGTCACGCCGGTGTTCGACCTGAACTTCCCGCGAGCAGGCGTGAGCGGCAGGGTGGACTGCACGGCGCGTGGCCAGCAGGCCACTCGCATCGTCTATACCAACAGCTGCTTCCGCTCCAACCCGGGCGGAAACATGGTCGTCGACCGGCGGGGCGGGAACTTCGCGAACGACCTGTACCTGGTCATGTCGGACAACCGCAACGGCACCGTGTACAGCTCGAACGCCGACGTCTTCCTGTTCAAGTCGATCGACGGCGGGTCGACCTGGATCGGGCCGACGCGGGTCAACGACGACAGATCGGAGCTCACGGCCGGTACGAGCATCGACGGCAACAGCGGACGCGACTGCCTCCGGCCGGCCGGCTTCATCGGCTACGGCGGCACGGCCGCCAATCCGTTCGCGGCTCCGTGCCGGGGTGACTTCGGCGCCGACCAGTGGTGGCCGTGGGTCGACATCAACGACAACGGCCATCTGAACATCCTGTTCCACGACCGGCGGCTCGACGAGAGCTCGGTCCCGCACGAGTGGCCGACCACGCGTGCCGCGCCGATCGGTCGACCGGGCAACTACCTCGTGTGGACGTGGGGTGCACAGTGCGACGTGACGCAGTCCAATGCGACGCAGTGCATGGCTCCGGGGGCTGTGGCCATTCCGCAGCCCGTTGCTCCGGTCAATCCCGGGGTAGACCCGGTGCCCGGCCAGGGCCCCACCTTCCTCGGGTCGCTGCACAACTTCGGCATCACGGACGTGCCGTCGAACTTCGACTACTCGTTCCGTGCCGGCATCTTCGCGGGCGACTACAACAACGTCGCCGTGGCGCCGAACGGCAACCAGGCGTTCGGCTACTGGACCGACGCCCGTAACGGGCGCTCGTCGGGTGGCCCCGCCGGAGGAGGCGGGCCGCAGGGCGGTCGCAACCCGATCTGCGAGCAGGCCGACGGGTTCATGGACCAGTATCCGAGCCGGAACGCCAACGCAGGCCAGAAGGACCCGAAAGGGCAGGACGCGATGTTCCTCGTCACGCCCTGTGCAATCGACGACTAGTCGAACGCGTCAGCGAGAACGCGAGAAGGGCCGCCATGCGCGGCCCTTCTCGCTATGCGAGCACGGCCTGCGTCTGCATGACCCGGGCGACGTGCTTGCCGGTGGCGTCGTGCAGGTCGGTCTCGACGACGATCGTCGTGCGGCCGATGTGCAGCGGTCGGGCGGTCGCGTCGACGTGGCCCTCCCGCACGGCGCGGAAGAAGTTCGTCTTCGACTCGATGGTCGCGGTGCCGGCGGCGCCCTCGGGCAGGTTGAGGAACGCGCAGTAGGCGCCCGCGGCGTCCGCGAGCGACATGAGCGCGCCGCCGTGAAGGATCCCGCCCGCGGTGCAGAGCCGCTCCTGGTACGGCAGCCGGGCGTGCACCTCTTCGTGCGTGGCGGACACCATCTCGATCCCGAGCGTGTCTGCGAGCGGCATCGACGCTCGCGCGGTGGCCGTGAGCGCGGCGTCGACCTCGCTCACGCCGGTACGTGCTCCACGCGGCCCACGGAATCCAGCTGCGCGATCCGCTCGAGGAGCCGAACCCAGCGCAGCCGCTCGGCCATCTCGCGCGCCTCGGCGAGGAGCGGCTCGGCCTCGTCGCGTCGGCCGTCGGAGACGAGCGACCACGCGTAGTCGACGAGGATCTCGGCGACCCAGGGCACGTAGTCGAGGCTCCGAGCGGCCGCAAGGGCGACGCCGAAGCGGTCCGCCGCGTCGCCGTGCTCGCCGCGGAGCGTCGCGAGCACGCCGTCGAGCCGTCCGGCCGCGGCGGTCACCGCCCGGGGGGCATCCTTCTCGAACTCGTCTCGCACCGCTGCGAGCGCGCGCTCCGCCGCTGTGCGGTCTTGCGTGTGCGGTACGAACGAGGCGGCTTCGTTCAGCGCGATCGCGATGAACGCGTCCTGCTCGCGATCCTCGAGATTGTCGGCGACTTCCTCCGACGCGATCGTCAGCGCATCGTCGAAGCGGCCCTCGACGACAGCGCTGACCCGGCGACGGACGAGAAGCGTCTGCCGCCACTGCCGGTCGCCCGGGTCGGCCGTTGCGAATCCGGTGTGCTCGAGCCACTGCCTGCTCTCGGTCTCGTGACCGCGGTGCCACGCCAGGAGCGCGAGGTCACAGTGCGCCTGGAGTGACATGAGGTCCTGCGTGGAGGGGGCGTAGTCGCCCGCGAGCTCCTCCATCTCGTCCCAGCGTCCCCGCATGAGACCGTCGTCGATGGCGGCGGCCGTAAGGCTTTCGACCCACTGGCGGTCTCCTCGCCGGCGCGCGAACGCGAGCGCCTCGTCGAGCATCGGAGGGACCTCCTCGCTTCGATCCATCTGGTCCAGCGAAACGATGAGGTTGTTATACGCTCGCAGTGCTTCCCAGACGAGGTCGTGCTCGAGCGCGATACGCAACGCCGCGTGCACGAGCGCGTACGCCTCCTGTGGGCGATCGATGGCGTAGAGCATCGACTTCGTGTTCAGCGCCGACGAGAGGAGGGCCATGTCCCGTGTCTTCTCGGCGACGGGGAGGGCGCTCTCGATGCGCACCATCGCCGTGTCGTAGCTCCCGACGAAGAAATGCAGTCGCGCGAGCTCGGCTGCCAGGGCGGCGCCGTCCCGGTCGAGCTCCTCGCCGCCGAGCACCGCGTAGGCCTGCTCGGCGAGCCGGATCGCGTCCTCGGTTCGGCCGTGCGACCAGATCGCCCGGGCGATGCCGACGGCCGTCCGCGCCGCCCCGTGCGAGTCACCCGCCTCGACGTACGACTCGCGGGCGAGCGTGAACAGCCGCTCGGCGTCGTCCATGTGGTTCCCCATGCGGGCCATGCCGCCGGCGCGCTCGATGAGGCGCGCGCGCTCGAGCGGGTCGTCGGCGAGCTCCGCCGACGCCTCGAAGGCCCGCTGCGCCTCCTCCGCCGCCGCCAGCGACGTCGCGCGCTCGCCCGCCCGCTCGAGCCAGTCGCGCCCGCTGGCTCGAATGTCCGCGGCGTCGGCCGCGTCCTCGTCCGCCCGGAACGCGTCGAGGAAGTGAGCCGCGATGACCTCGGCGATCTCGTCGGGGTCGATGCCCGCCGTCTCGGAGAGGTACCGCGCCGCGGCCAGGTGCTTCGCCTTTCGATCGCGCCGTGCGAGCGTGTCGTACGCGACCCGTTGCACCAGCGCCTGCAGGAATCCGTACTGGCCGCGCTCGGGCGAGAACGGGTCGCTGTCGAGGTAGAGGAGCTCCTTGCGGACGAGGTCGTCGAGGTGGGGCCGCAGCTCCGTCTCGTCGCGATTCGAGAGCGCGGCGAGGCCGCGCCCGGTGAACGTCTTCCCGAGGACGCTCGCGTTCTGGAGGAGCGCGCGCTGGTCGGAGTCGAGCGAGTCGAGGCGCGCGCCGATCAGCGTCTGCAACGTCTCGGGAACCTGGAGCGACGAGAGGTCGCCGGTCACGCGATAGCCCTCCTCGCCGCGCCCGAGCAGCCCGCGGTCGAGCAGCATGCGGACGGTCTCGACGGCGTAGAACGGCACGCCCTCGGCGCGTTCGCGGATCCGCTCGATCGCGTCCTCGTCGATGCCGGGGACGAGCCCTCGCAGGAGCGCGTCGATCGCGTCGTCGCCGAGAGGGTCGAGGGTGACGGAGGTGAAGGAGCGAACGCGTGCCCCCCAGCCCGGGTGTCGGTCGACGACGTCGGGGCGCGCGAGCGTCAGGACGAAGATCGGATGCGCGCGCGACCGCTCGAGCAAGGCTTCGACGAACTCGAGCAGCGCTGCATCCGCCCAGTGGATGTCCTCGAAGACCATGACGACGGGGTTCTGCTGCGCCATCCGCTCCACGAAGAGACGCCACGCTGAGAACAGGTCTTCTCGGTCGGGCGCGACCCGCTCCGTCAGCCCGAGCAGGTGCTGGAGCCTCGGCTCGATGAACGCGCGCTCCTCCGCGTCCTCGACGGCCCCGGCGATCGCCTCGGCGAGCTTCGGGATCGCGCTCTCCGCCGGCTCGTCCTCGGCGATCCGGGCGCGCATGCGAACCATGTCGGCGAGCGCCCAGTACGCGACGCCCTCGCCGTAGGCGAGGCAGCGGCCGCGGTGCCAGTAGACGGTGTCGACCAGGCCGTCGACGTACTTCTCGAACTCCCACGACAGGCGCGACTTGCCCATCCCGGCGGTGCCGACGATCGAGAGGAGCCGCGCGCTCTTCTGGTCGACCGTCGCATGGAAGAGCTCCTTCGCGAGCCGGAGCTCGCGCTCGCGCCCGACGAAGGGCGACTCGAGCCCCGCCGAGCGGCCCTCGCCGCCCCGGTTCGCGATCACGCGGAGCGCCTGCCAGAGCTGGACCGGCTCCGACTTCCCCTTGAGCTCGCGCTCGCCGGCGGCTGCGTATGCGACCGCCGCCTCGGTCGCTCGGTGCGTCGAGTCGCCGACGAGCACCGTCCCGGGCGCGGCCGCCGCCTGGATGCGCGACGCGGTGTTGACCAGGTCGCCCGTGACCATGCCCTGACCGGTGGCGCCGATCGCCACAGCCGCCTCGCCCGTGAGAACCCCGGCTCGCAGGTGGAGCTCCGCCTCGCCGGCGCCGCCCATGGTCGCAACGGCGTCGACGAGCTCGAGCGCGGCCCGAACAGCCCGCTCCGCGTCGTCCTCCCGCGCGACCGGAGCCCCCCAGACGGCCATGACTGCGTCGCCGATGAACTTCTCGACCGACCCCCCGTACCGCTCGATCACGGTGCGAGCCGTGTCGAAGTATCGCGTCTGGAGGTCGCGCACGTCCTCGTAGTCGCGTCCTTCGGAGAGCGCGGTGTAGCCGACGAGGTCTGCGAAGAGAACGGAGACGAGGCGACGCTCGGCCGCCGGTGACGGCGACGCCTCCTGCCTCGTGGGAGGTGCCGTCGAGACCAGCGGCTGCCCGCATTCCCCGCAGAACTTGACACCGAGCGCGTTGGCCGCCCCGCACGACGTACAGGCACGCGTCAGCGACGAGCCGCACTCGCCGCAGAACTTCCTCTCCGCCTCGTTCCCCGTCCCGCAGGCGGGGCACACCACCGCGTCCGCCACGGGCGCACTCTAGTGCAGGGCGGGAAAAACGCTCAATCCGGTGCGGCTACGCTCCCGAGGTGGCGTTCCTCGACACGGCGGGGCCGCGCGACGGGCTGTCGCCCGAGCACGCATGGTGGCTGCGGGTCCCGGCGACGCTCCTGAGCCCGCGCCC
>Ga0268386_10002012_pt1 | contig 14239 bp, 9 predicted proteins | sample RVTome_15_FD_200260 | JGI IMG/M metagenome (GOLD analysis project Ga0268386, IMG submission 200260) | Soil microbial communities from uranium-contaminated site in the Upper Colorado River Basin, Wyoming, United States - RVT150D86... ...
CGAGGCCCTCCTTGCCCTCGGGATCGAGGTGGGAGCCGGTGCGCACGGTCAGGGAGATTCTGACGAGGGGGAGCGTCCGGTCCTCCGCCACGAACGCGACCATCCCGTTCTTGAGGACGACGCGGTGGTCGCGGGGGGAGGGCGGGGTGAAGGAGAGGGGGGCGAAGACGAGCTGGTCGGGGTGGGCGGGGATCTCCGGGGCCTCCGCGCGGAGGGAGCCCGGGCCGAGGGCGAGGAGCAGCGCGGCCACGGCCGTCCGGGGGCGGGGGGTCATCGCTTCTCCTCGCTCGCGAGGGCGGAGAGGCGCTCCTGGGCGCGCTTGAGGATCAGCTCCAGGGCCGGCTTCATCTCCGCGGGCATCCGGGAGGCCGCCTCCTGCATCCGGGCGATCCCCTCCTGGAGCTTGGCGGGGTCGGTCTCGGCCGACATCTCCGCGAGGCTCTGGCGCACCATCGCCTGGGCCGGGGGAGGCAGCTTCGCGACCTCGGGATCCTCCGGAGGGGCGCCCCCCTTGCGGAGGAAGGTGCCCACCGTGCGGGCCTCCTTCGTCAGGTACCCCGCGGCCACCCGCCGGAGGTCCTCCGCGGTCACCGCGGAGGCCCGGTCGGCCCAGGTGTTGATGTAGCGCCAGTCGCCGAGCGCGTCGTAGACCATGAGCTGGACCATGATCGAGAAGGGCGAGGCCAGGCGCCGGTAGGCGTTGGCCTTGGCCTGGTTCTTCACCTTCTGCAGCTCCTCGCCGGGCACCGGCTCCCGCTGGAGCTTCTCGACCTCCTCGTAGACCGCCCGCTCCACCGACGCCGGGTCCCGGCCGTCCTTCACCACGCACTCGATCTCGACGATGCCGCCGTACTTGCGCACGTCCACCGAGGCCCCGGCCTCGTTGGCCACCTGCCGGCCGAGGACGAGGCCCTTGTAGAGCCGCCCGGTGCGCCCGGAGAGGACGTCGGTGAGGAGGTCCAGGGCCACGAAGTCCTCGTGCACGAAGGGGACGCCCTTCCACCAGATCCGCACGGTGGGGGAGGTCTCGGCCTCGGCGTTGAAGCGCTTCTCGGCGAGCTGCTCGGGCTCGAGGGTGACCACGGGGGGCGGGTCGGTCTTCCCCCGGGGGATGCGGCCGAAGTAGCGCTCGAGGAGCGGCCTCGCCCGGGCGAGCTGGAAGTCGCCCACGAGCACCCCGGTCAGGTTGTTGGGGGCGTAGTAGGTCGCGAAGTAGTCCTTGGCCTGGGCGAGGGTGTAGGACGGGATGTCGGAGGCCCAGCCGATCACCGGCCAGTGGTAGGGGTGGGCCTGCCAGAAGAGGGCGGCGAACGCCTCGTCGAACTTGCCGAGGGGAGTGGACTCGATCCGGAGCCGCCGCTCCTCGAAGACCACGTCGCGCTCCGAGTAGAACTCCCGGAAGACCGGGTTGAGCAGCCGGTCCGACTCCAGCCAGGCCCACAGCTCGAGCTTGTTGGCGGGGACGCGGACGAAGTAGGCGGTGTGGTCCTCGGCGGTGAAGGCGTTCATGAACTCCCCGCCGTTCCTCGTGTAGATCTGGTCGAGCTGGTCCTTGACGATGGTGGCCCGCTGCTTCTCGACCAGCTCGTCGAAGCGCTTCTCCAGCTCCCGGTAGCGCTCGGTCCGGCTCTCGGGCTTCAGCAGGTCGTCGATCTCCCCCCGCCGGAGCCGCTCCCGCATGACCTCCATCTCGGCGCGCATCTCCTCCCGGACCGCCTCCTGCTCCTCGATGAGCCGGAGGTCGGCCGGGAGGTCCTTCGTGCCGATGACGTGGGTCCCCTTGAACATCATGTGCTCGAAGAAGTGGCTGAGCCCGGTGATGCCGGGCCGCTCGTTCACCGACCCCACCCGGGCCGTCCAGCCCGCGGCCACCGTGGGGGAGTCGTGGTGCTCGTAGAGCAGCCACTTCATGCCGTTGTCGAGGACGAGCTCCTGGACCTCGATCCGCGGCTTCTCGGCGCCGGCCAGGGGAAGCGCCGCCCCCAGGAGGAAGAGCGCCCCGAGGGGCAGGCGGGCGGTGTTCATGGGAGTGGACCTCTCCTTTGCCGGGGGCGAGGGTATCAGCCGCCCCCCGGACCGGCAAGCCGGCCGTTCATTTGACGCCCCCGAGCACGGTCGCTAACCTGACCGATGCGTGGAGATGCGGCGTGCGGTGCTCCTGGCCATGAGCCTGTCGTTCCCATCGATGGCGGCCCCGTCGCGGGCCCAGGAGCCGCCGGCCGCGGTCCCGGACGCCGCCCCCGAGCCGGGCGAGGAGGCCGAGCCCGAGGAGGAGGTGGTGGGTCCCGCGCCGGGCGCGCCCACCGTCACCCTGGGTATGGCGGTCCGGCTCGCCCTCGAGCGCAACTTCGGCCTCCTCGGCGGAGCGGACAGCCTCGTCGCGTCCCGCTACCGCGAGGGGGCGGCCAGGGCCCAGTTCCATCCCCGGATCACCCCCCGCTACCAGCGCAACGCGGGCTACGACGTCCTCGGCCTCGACGTCTCCCAGCGGCTCCCCTGGACCGGAGGGACCCTCACCGCCGCGGGGACCCTGACCGCCACCCCCGAGAACCAGAACCCCTTCCCGCGCTCCTCGGACGTGCGCCTGGTCCTGAACCAGCCGCTCCTCCGCGGCTTCGGCCCCACCGCGACCTACTACGACCTCGAGAACTCCCGTCGCGGCCGCATCGCCCAGGAGCGGTCGTACGAGCTGCAGCGGCAGCGCCTGGCCGTCCAGGTCGCCGCGTCCTTCTACAGCGTGATCGCCCAGAGGCAGCTCGTGGCCGTCTCCCGGACCAGCCTGAAGCGGAGCGACAACCTGAAGCGAGCCTCGGAGGCCCGCCTCCAGATCGGCATGGCGAGCAAGCTCGACGTCTTCCGCACCGAGATCCAGGCCTCCCAGACCGAGGACGCCCTCCTCCGCTCCGAGGCCGCGCTCCAGACCGCCCTCGAGCAGTTCCGCTTCCTCCTCGCCCTCCCCCCGGGCCACCCCGTCGAGCCGGAGGCGGTCGTCCTCTCGGCGGACCTCCCGAGCGGCCAGGAGCCCCCGGAGGCCCTGATCGAGCGGGCCCTCGAGGGCCGCCTGGAGCTGAAGGAGACCCGCGACCAGCTCGACGACGCCAAGCGCGCGGCCGCCCTCGCCGGTCAGAACCTCCTCCCCCAGCTCGACCTCGGCCTCGGGGTGAGCCGCATCGGCTTCGGCACGAGCTGGAGCGACGCCTACCGGGCGGGGGACACGCGCTTCAGCCTGTTCGTCACCTCCTCCTACCCCCTGGAGCGGGCGAGCGAGAAGGCCAACAAGGCGGTGGCCGACCTGGAGGTGGACGCCCGGGAGCGTTTCGTCCGGCAGCGCGAGCTGGAGGTGGAGGCGGAGGTCCGAGGGGCCGTCCGCGAGCTGGAGCGCATCCGCAAGAGCGTGGAGCTGCAAAGGCAGGGGGTGGAGATCGCGGCCCAGCAGCGCCGCCTCGCCACCCTCCGCTACCAGCGCGGCCTCGCGAGCAACTTCGACGTGGTGGACGCGGAGAGCAGCCTCGTCCTCGCCCGGAGCACCCTGGTGAGCCTCCTCACGAGCTACCACGTGGCCCGCCTGGACCTGAAGCGGGTCGTCGGCACGATGGACGTGGAGCGGGAGTTCCCCATCGACGCCGTGGAGGCCGGGGAGCCGGCGTCCTCCCCGGGAGGGGCCCCGTGAGCTCCCTCTCGATGGGCGTCGCCGCCCGCCGGGCCCGGGAGGCGTGGGACCGCCTGCGGGACGGGGCGGGCGCGGCCGCCCGAGGAGCCCGTCCCTGGCTCCGGCGCGAGACCTGGACGCGGGAGAACGTGTCGGGCCTGGTATCGGCCGCTCGCCGGCGGCCCTGGCGGACGCTCCTCGCGCTCCTCGGGCTCGCGTCCCTCGCCCTCGTCCCCTGGCTCTCCCTGCGGGGCGCCGGCGAGGGCCGGGCGGCCACCGCCCCGGTGCGCCGGGGCGCCTTCAAGGTCACGATCGTGGAGTCGGGGACGCTCCAGGCCCTCCGCTCGGTGACCTACGCCTCGAGCATCCAGAGCAACCAGGCCAAGATCGTGGCCCTCGCCCCCGAGGGGAAGCTCGTCCAGGAGGGCGACCTCCTTATCCTGTTCGACGCCGCCCCCTTCGAGGAGGAGATCCGCCGGAACCAGGCGCTCCTCGCCCAGGCGGAGGCCGACCTGCAGAAGGCCCGCCAGGACCTTCAGCTCCAGGCGATCCAGAACCAGGAGGAGCTGTCCGCGGCCCGCCTCAAGGTGGAGAGGAGCGGCCTCGAGCTGAAGGACGTCCAGGAGGGCAAGGGACGGGTGAAGGAGGAGGAGGCGGACTCGGCGGTGGCCAACGCGGAGCGGGAGCTGCAGAAGGTCCGGACCCAGCTCGAGGACCTCCGGCCGCTCCTCGCCGAGGGCTTCATCACCAAGATGGAGCTGGAGCGGGCCGAGCAGACCGTCGCCCGGGCCGAGGACGAGCTGGCCCTCACCCGGCGCCGGCGGGACGCCCTCCTGAACTTCGGGCGCCCCCTCGAGCTGTCCCAGGCCCGCTCCGACGCCCAGTCCAGCCGGGAGTCCCACCGCCAGCTCGAGTCGGCGGCCGCCTACCGGATGGCCCAGAAGCAGACGGCGATCGCGTCGGCGGAGAGCCGGATCGAGGAGGCGAGCGCCAAGCTCGCCCTCGCCCGGGAGCAGCTCGCCCGCTGCGAGGTCCGGGCCGACGTCCCCGGCATCGTGGTCTACCGCGACGTCTTCTTCGGCTCCGAGCAGCGCAAGCCCCAGGTGGGGGACCAGGTCTGGGCCAACCAGCCCCTCCTGATCCTCCCCGACATCTCGAAGATGGTCGTGGAGACCAAGGTGCGCGAGACGGACATCCACAAGGTCGAGCGCAACCAGGCCGTCACCGTGCGGGTGGAGGCCTATCCCGACCTCCGCCTGACCGGGGCGGTGACCCTCGTGGGGACCCTCGCCCAGGAGGAGCGCGAGCGGCGGGGGGTGAAGTTCTTCGGGGTCACCATCCAGGTGAACGAGTCGGAGCCGCGCCTGCGCCCGGGGATGACCGCCCGGGTGGAGATCCAGGTCGAGGAGCGGAAGGACGCCCTCCACGTCCCCCTCGAGGCGGTCTTCGAGAAGGACGGCCGGCCGGTCGTCTACGTGGCCGGGGGGCGTCCCCGTCCCCGCGATGTCGTCCTCGGCCCCTCCAACCAGGACTTCGTGGTGATCGAGAAGGGGCTCGCTCCCGAGGAGCGGGTCTACCTGCGCGACCCCGACGCCCCGCCCTCGGACTTCGGCGGTCTCACCGGGCAGTAGTCCGTCGGTCAAGCGCTTGAACCGGACGGACTCCGCCGTCCCCGCGGCCCGCGCGGACGATCGGTTAAGATGGCGCCGCTTCCTGTCACAGGCGGGGTGGTGCGCGCGACCGATCGCGAGGAGTTCGAGGGGACGGGCCGGTTCGAGCTGCGGCGCCGGCTGGGCGCGGGCGGCTTCGGAGTCGTCTACGAAGCGGTCGACCGGGAGCGGGGGACCCGGGTGGCCCTCAAGGTCCTCCGGGCCTCCCAGAGCGACGCCCTCTACGACTTCAAGCAGGAGTTCCGGGCCCTCGCCGACATCGTCCACCCCAACCTCGTCTCCCTCTACGAGCTGCTCTCCGAGGGCGGGCGCTGGTTCTTCACGATGGAGCTGGTGAAGGGCCGCTCGTTCCTCGACTGGGTGTGGGAGCAGCCCCGCCCCGAGCGGGACCCCGCGGCCCCCACCCAGTCCATGGGGGTCGCTCCCACCGCCGGGGTCACCCCGACCGGGGGGCCGGAGCCGGTCACGCCCTCCCGCTCCGCCTTCTCGGCCCTCCCGTTCGTCGCCGGCCGGCTGCGGTCGGGGGTCGGCCAGCTCGCGGCCGGGATCACCGCGCTCCACGCCGCGGGGAAGCTGCACCGGGACATCAAGCCCTCGAACGTCCTCGTGACCGAGGAGGGCAGGGTGGTCGTCCTCGACTTCGGCCTGGTGGCGGACCTCGAGATGGATCCCGGCCAGGAGACCACCGCGATCGTGGGGACCCCCGCCTACATGTCCCCCGAGCAGGGGGAGGGCGTGGCGGTGACCGAGGCCAGCGACTGGTACGCGGTCGGGGTGATGCTCTACGAGGCGCTCACCGGCCGGGTGCCCTTCTCGGGACCCTTCGCGGACGTGGTGCTGGAGAAGCGGAGCCGCCCGCCCATCCCCCCCTCCGAGCTGGTGGAGGGGGTCCCCGAGGACCTGGAGGCGCTCGCGGTGGCCCTCCTCGACCGCGATCCCCGCAGGCGCCCTTCCGGCCGCGAGGTGCTCCGCGCCCTCGGCGCCACCGCCCCCGAGGTGGCGGCCACCGCGGCCGTCTCGCCGCCGCCCTTCGCGGGGGCGGCCCTCGTCGGACGCGAGGAGCACCTGGGACGGCTCGAGGCGGCCTACGCCGAGTCGCGGCGCGGCCGCGCGGTGGCCGCCCTCCTCCCCGGCCGCAGCGGGATGGGGAAGACCGCCCTCGCCCGCCACTTCCTCGAGGGCCTGCGCCAGACCGACCCCGACGCGGTGGTCCTGGCCGGCCGCTGCTACGAGCAGGAGTCGGTCCCCTACAAGGCTCTCGACAGCGCGGTGGACGCGCTCTCCCGCCAGCTCCGGAAGCTGTCCCGCGAGGAGGCGCAGGCGCTGCTCCCGGGGGACCTCCTCGCCCTCGAGCGGGTCTTCCCCGTGCTGCGGAGCGTGGAGGCCGTCCAGGGGGCGCCCCGGCGGGTCCTCGACATCCCCGACCCCCAGGAGCTGCGCCGCCGGGCCTTCTCCGCCCTGCGCGAGCTGCTCACGCGCCTGGCCACGAGGCGCCCCCTCGTCCTCTTCCTCGACGACCTGCAGTGGGGCGACGAGGACAGCGCGGCCCTCCTCGGAGAGCTGCTCCGGCCCCCCGACCCGCCCGCGCTCCTCTTCCTCGCCGCCTACCGCGACGAGGACGCGGAGGGGAGCCCCCTCCTCCGGCGGCTGCTCCCGGCCCTCCCGCAGATGGTGGAGGTCCGGGCGGTCCCGGTGGGCGACCTCGCCCCCGAGGACGCGCGCGCCCTCGCGCTGCGCCGGCTCGACGAGGACGGGGCGGGGGCCCAAGCCCGCGCGGAGGCCATCGCCCGGGAGTCCCGGGGCAACCCGTTCTTCATCGACGAGCTGGCCCGCTACGCCCGCCCGGCTCCCGGGACCGACGACCGGGCGGCCGGCGCCCCCGCGGCCCCGCCCCCCGCGGCCTCTCTCTCCGAGGTGATCCGCGCCCGGGTGGCCCGCCTTCCCCGAGACGCCCAGCGTCTGCTCGAAGTCCTCGCGGTGGCCGGCCAGCCCCTGGAGCTGGCGGTGGCCCGGGAGGCGGCCCGGCTCGGAGGGGGCGAGGAGCACGCCACCCTGCGCACCCTGCGGTCCGGCCACCTCGTGCGCACCGCGGGGACCCGCGAGGGCGGCCGGATCGAGACCTTCCACGACCGCATCCGCGAGGCGGTCGCCCGCTCCCTCGCCCCCGAGGCCCTCCGGTCCCACCACCAGGCGCTGGCCCGCTCCCTCGAGGCCTCGGGCCGCGCCGACCCCGAGAGCCTGGCCGTGCACTACCGCGCCTCGGGAGACGAGGAGCGGGCGGCCCGCTACGCGGTGGCGGCGGCGGGCCAGGCCGCGGCCGCCCTCGCGTTCGACCGGGCGGCCCGCCTCTACCGCTTCGCCCTCGAGCTGCGGCCGGTCCCCGGAGTGGAGGTGAAGGGCCTGAGGGTCCGCCTGGGCGACGCCCTGGCCAGCGCCGGCCGCGGGGGGGAGGCCGCCCAGGCGTACCTGCTGGCGGCCCGGGAGGCGGATGGCGCCGAGGCGGTCGAGCTGCGCCGGCGGGTGGCCGAGCAGCTCCTGATCAGCGGCCACATCGACGAGGGGAGCGCGGCCCTCCGCGACGTCCTGCGGATGCTCGGCCTGCGGCTCCCGGCTTCCCCGAAGGGCGCGCTCTTCCGCCTCCTCGCCCGCCGGGTCCTCCTGCGCCTCCGCGGCTACGGGTTCCGCGAGCGTCCCGCGAGCGAGGTCTCCCCCGAGGAGCTGATCCGCATCGACACCTGCTGGTCGGTCGTGCTCGGCCTCAGCTTCGTCGACACCGTGCGGGGGGCGGAGTTCCAGACTCGCCACCTCCTCTTCGCCCTTCGCGCGGGGGAGCCCTACCGGGTCGCGCGCGCGCTCGCCCTCGAGGCGGGCCACGCCGCCACCGCGGGGAGCCGGGGCCGCCGCCGCACGGAGACGCTCTCGGCCATGACCACCGCGATCGCGGAGCGGGTGAACCATCCCCACGCGCTCGCCCTCGCCACCTTCGTCGCCGGGATGGCCTGCTACCTGGAGGGACGCTGGCGAAAGGCCCACGAGCAGCTCGACCGCGCCGAGGAGATCTTCCGCGAGCGGTGCACCGGGGTGGCCTGGGAGCGCGACAACGCCCAGCTCTACTCCCTGCGCAACCTCTTCTTCATGGGGGAGCTGGCCGAGCTGCAGCGCCGGCTCCCCTCGTTCATCGAGGACGTGGAGCGGCGGGGCGACCTCTACGCGAAGACCCACCTCGCCCGGGTCACCTACGTGATGCGCCTCGCCGAGGACTCCCCGGCGGCGGCGCTCCGGGAGCTGGACGCGGCCCTCGAGGGCTGGTCCCGCCAGGGCTTCATGCTCCAGCACTTCTGGGACCTGATCGGCCGGGGGGAGACCGCCCTCTACCGGGGAGACGCCGAGGAGGCCCACCGCATCGTCTGCGAGGGCTGGCCCCGCATGCGGCGGTCCCTCTACCTGCGCATCCAGTTCAGCCTCGTGTCGGCCCTCTCGCTGCGCGGCCGCGCTGCCCTCGCGGTGGCGGCCCTCGCCGGCGGCGGCCCGGGCGAGGGGGAGGCGCGGCTGCGGGAAGCCCTGGGCGACGCCCGGCGCCTCGAGCGCGAGCGCGTCGAGTGGGGCGTCCCCCTCGCCCGCCTGATCCAGGCCGGGGCCGCGAGCGTCGCCGGGCGCGCCCAGGAGGCGATCGAGCGCCTGATCGCCGCCGAGCGCGCGGCCGAGGCCACCGACATGGCCCTCCACGCGGCGGTGGCCCGCCGCTGCCGGGGCCTCCTCCTCGGGGGGGAGGGCGGCCGGAGCCTGTGCGAGGCGGCCGACGCCTGGATGGCCGGGCAGCGGATCCGCAGCCCCGAGCGGATGAGCGGGATGCTGTGCCCCGGCCGGTGGAGCGGATGAGCGACGCCCGCGCCCTGGATCCGCGCGGCCTCGGCGGGAGCGGAGCCGCCGGGGCCGACCGCCCCCGGCTCGCGGGACGGGCCCCCGCGGTCTTCCGCGACCTCCTCGACCGTTCCCTGGCGTCTCCCCTGCGGCTGCGGGCGGGGGACGACGAGGTCGTCCTCGGCGCGCCGCGGGGAGGGGGCACCGCGGGTCCCGCGCCGGCCGCCCTCACCCTCCGCGTCCTCCGCCCGCGCTTCTTCCGGCGGGTCCTCGCCGGGGGCAACCTCGGCCTCGGCGAGGCGTGGATGGACGGCGACTTCGTCCTCGAGGACGGGGACCTGCCCGACCTCCTGACCCTCCTCCTCCGCTCCCGGCTCGACGAGCGCCTCCGGGGCGACGGGCGCCTCCTCGCGTCGGTCCTCCTCGTGCGCCTCGCCAACGCGCTCCGGGGCCGGGCCGGGAACGTCCGGCGCCACTACGACAAGGGCGACGACCTGTTCGAGAGCTTCCTCGACGAGAGCGGCGCCTACTCCTGCGGGTACGTGGCCGAGCCGGGCGAGGACCTCGCCCGGCTGCAGGAGAACAAGTTCGAGCGCCTGTGCGCGAAGCTCCACCTCCGTCCGGGGGAAAGGCTCCTCGACGTCGGCTGCGGCTACGGAGGCCTCCTCGTCCACGCGGCCCGGCGGCACGGCGTGCTCGGCCACGGGGTCACCCTGAGCCGGCGGCACTTCGAGAGGGGCCGGGAGCGGGTAGCGAAGGCCGGGCTCGCCGGCCGGGTGCGGATCGAGCTCGCGGACTACCGCGCGCTCGCGGGCCGGGGGCCCTTCGACAAGGTGGTCACCGTCGGGATGATGGAGCACGTCCCCCGCCGGGAGTACGGCCGCTTCGTCGGGACGATCGGGGGCCTGCTCGCCCCCGACGGCCTCGGGCTCATCCACACCGTCGGCTGCAACGGGCCCGAGAACGTCCACGATCCGTTCATCCAGAAGCACGTCTTCCCGGGCTCCGGCCAGCCCCGGCTCAGCGAGATCGCGGCCGCCCTGGAGCGCCACCGCCTGGCCGTCCTCGACGTGGAGAACACGATCCGGCACTACGCCCCCACCGCGGAGGCGTGGCTCCGGCGCTTCCGGGAGGCCCGGCCCCGCCTCGACCCCGCGCGCTACGACGACCGCTTCGCCCGGATGTGGGAGTACTACCTCTCCTGCGCGATCGCGGCCGCCCGGGCCTCCGACGCGGCCCTCTACCAGGTCCTGTTCGCCCGCGACCGGGCGGTGGAGATGCCGTGGCGGCGGGTGTAGCCGACTGGTCGTCGCTCCGGGCGGCGGTGCGCGCGCGCGGCCTCCAGCGCCGGACGCCGGGGCGCATCCTCGTGGAGCTGGGGGTCGCGGTCCTCCTCGCCGCCGGCGGCTTCGTCGGCTTCCTCGCCACGAGCGACGGCTGGGTGCGGGGGGCGGCGGTGGCGCTGGGGGCGCTCGGGGCCCTCGCGATCGGGACCAACACCCACACGTCCTCCCACTACGGGACCAGCGATCGGCGCCGGGTGAACGAGCTGCTGACCTACTTCGGCTTCCCCTTCTGCCTGCACTACTCGGCCACCTTCTGGTGGTGGAAGCACGTGGCGCGCCACCACCCCAGCCCGAACGTGGTGGGCCGGGACGCGGACGCCGACCTCCAGCCGTGGCTCGCCTTCACCCGGCCCGAGGTCGAGCGGGCCCGGGGCCTCCGCCGGCTCTATTACCGCGGCCAGTGGCCGTTCGCCTTCCTCCTCCTCGCGGGCATCCACCTGAACATGATGATCTCGGGCTGGGCGTTCCTCCTCGCCCGGCTCCGCGACCCCCGGGAGCGCCGCCCCGCCCACCTCTACGACCTCGCGGCCCTCCTGCTCTTCTGGGCGGTCTGGGTGGGCGCGCCGCTGGCCTTCGCCCCCGCGGGAGACGTCCTGGCCTTCCACGCGCTGCGGACGGTCCTCGTGGGCTACGGGCTGTTCGCGGTCCTCGCTCCCGGCCACTTCCCGGCGGAGGCGGCGGCGTTCTCCCCCGGGGCGGCCGCCCCCGCCGCCGACGACGCCGAGTCCGGCTTCCTCCGCCTCCAGACCGCGGCCACCGTCGACTACCGGCCCGGCCCGTTCGGCCGCTTCCTGTGCGCCGGCCTCGAGTACCAGATCGAGCACCACCTCTTCCCCGGCCTGAGCCACGTCCACTACCCGGCGGTGAGCGTGCTCGTCCGCGACTTCTGCCTCCGCCAGCGCCTTCCGTATCGCTCCCTCGGCTGGGGGGAGGCGGTCGTGAAGTCGTTCCTCGTCTTCGTCCGGCCCAAGCCCGTCCTGGACCGGCTGCCCGCGCCGCCGGGGGCGGCGGCCGGAGACGCGTGAGGGGAAGCGCCCCTCTCGTGGAGCTGCGCGACGCGCGCAAGCTCTATCCCCGGGGGACGAGGGCGGTCGTCGCCCTCGACGGGGTGAGCCTCACCCTGGCCGAGGGCGAGAAGGTCGCGATCATGGGGCCCTCGGGCTCGGGCAAGTCCACCCTCCTCGCGATCCTCGGCTGCCTCGACCGGCCCACGAGCGGCGAATACCGCCTGGACGGCGAGCCCGTCTCGTCCCTCGACGACGACCGCCTCTCCCGGATCCGCAATCGGCGGATCGGCTTCGTCTTCCAGTCCTTCCACCTGCTCCCCCAGCTCACGGTGGCGGAGAACGTCGAGACCCCGCTCCTCTACGGCGACGTCCCCCCGGCCGAGTGGCGGCCCCGGTCCCTCGCCGTCCTCGCCCGGGTGGGCCTCGCCGAGCGGGCGGAACACCGTCCCTCGGAGCTCTCGGGCGGGGAAGCCCAGCGGGCGGCCATCGCCCGGGCCCTCGTCACCGAGCCGCGCCTCCTCCTCGCCGACGAGCCCACCGGCAACCTCGACTCCGCCACCGGAGAGGAGATCGCCCGGCTCCTCGACAGCCTCCACGCCGAGGGCCGCACGATCGTCCTCGTGACCCACAACGAGATCCTCGCCCGGCGGGCGGAGCGGATGATCCGCCTGCGGGACGGACGGGTCGAGGCCGAGGAGCGCCTGGCGTAGATGGCCCCCCGCGTCCTCCTCCGGCTCGGCCTGCGCAGCCTGCTCCTCCACAAGCTGCGCTCCAGCCTGTCCATCCTCGGGGTCGTCTTCGGGGTGGCGGCGGTGGTGGCGATGTCGTCGGTGGGCGAGGGAGCGCGCCGGGAGTCCCTCGAGCAGATCGCCGGCCTCGGCATCGACAGCGTCACCGTGCGCACGCGCCGTCCCCCTCCGGGGTCGCCTCCCGAGGCCGGCTTGAGGCTGCGGGACGCCGAGTCGGCGGCGGCGGTCGTCCCCGGGGTGATCGCTTCCGCCCCGCTGCGGGAGGCGACCCTCGCGGTGGAAGCGGGAGCGCGCCGCACCGAGGCGGTGGTCGTCGGGACCACCCCCGGCTACCGGGCGGCGGCCCGCCTCCCCCTCGCCGCGGGCCGCTTCCTCACCGCCCTCGACGTGCAGGACCGCAAGCGGGTCGCCGTGCTCGGGGCGGCGGTGGCCCGGGCGGTGCTGCCCCTCGGCGAGCCCCTGGGGGCCCGCGTCCTCCTCGGGGGCGACTGGTACCAGGTGGTGGGGGTGCTGGAGGGCCGCTCCTCGCCCCGGGGCCGGCCGGGGCCCATCCGCACCCGGGACGTGAACCGGACGGTGTTCGTCCCCCTGCCGTCCCTCGACCGCGGGAGCGATCCCCGGCCGGACGGGATCGACGAGATCGTCCTGCGGGTGGCCGACGCGGACCGGGTGGGGCCGGCCGCGGAGGTGGTGAAGAGCCTCCTCCGGCGGACCACCGGCGGGGAGGCCTTCGACGTGATCGTCCCCCGGGAGATCCTTCGCCAGCGCGAGCGCACCCAGCGCGTCTTCAACGTGGTCACCGGGGCGATCGCCGCGATCAGCCTGCTCGTGGGGGGGATCGGGATCATGAACATCATGCTCGCGAGCGTGGCCGAGCGCACCCGGGAGGTGGGGGTGCGGCGCGCCCTCGGGGCCACCCGGCGCGACATCGCCCTCCAGCTCCTCGTCGAGTCCTCGCTCCTCACCACCGCGGGAGGGGTCCTGGGGGCGCTCCTGGGGATCGGCGGCTCCTTCGCGATCCACCACTACGCCGAGTGGCCCACCGCGATCGCCCCCCTCATGCTCGCCGTCGCCCTCCTGATGGCGCTGGGGGTGGGGATCGGCTTCGGCTTCTACCCGGCCTGGTACGCCGCCCAGCTCCAGCCCATGGAGGCGCTGCGCCGCGAGTAGCCTTCAGGGGCCGTCCCCGTCCAGGCGGCGGGGATCGAGGAAGGGCCGGATCTCGCGGATGCGGCCGTCGGTCGCCCGGAACCAGGCGAACGCGGGGACGACCCCGTTCGTCGTCTGCAGGTCGAAGCGGCAGGCGACCTCGTCGCCCTCGCCCAGGCAGCTCGCGACGCGGGCGCCCCGGACGGCCCCCAGGACCTGCCGGAGGGCCTCCACCACCGCCTCTCGGCCCTCGACCCTCGACGGCACGAGCGGCCCCTCCAGGGTGACGTCGGCGGCCAGGGGGGCCCGGCCCGGGTCCCGGTCGCCGAGGGCGCGCACGCAGGCTTCCGCCGCCTCGATCGCCGATCGGCGGGCCATGTACACCTCCCAGGCGATCCCGTCCGGGTCCTTGAACGCGACGTAGAGCCTCCCCAGGCCCTCGTCGAGCTTGACCCCGGTATTCGGCACTCCCGCGGCCTCCAGCCCGGCCGCGACGCGGCGCAGCTCGGCCTCCTCCGGGCAGGCGAGGGCCACGTGGTCGAGTCCGACGCGGAACGGGTCGAAGCGGTCGCCGCCCGGGCTGTCCTTCTCGGGCCCCTTCACCGCGAAGACGGTGGCCCCCGCGGCGAACAGGAACAGGTTCGGGGACTCGAGGATGGCCGGGAAGCCGAGCACCTCGAGATAGAAGCGGCGGGACCGGGGAAGGTCCGCGCTCCGGAGGGCGACGTGGTGGACGCCGGGCGTCCGCGGAGCGAGCTTCAACGCAACGCCTCCTCCGAGTCTGCGCGAGCATCGGCCGCCCCTCCGG
>Ga0268386_10002013_pt1 | contig 14235 bp, 8 predicted proteins | sample RVTome_15_FD_200260 | JGI IMG/M metagenome (GOLD analysis project Ga0268386, IMG submission 200260) | Soil microbial communities from uranium-contaminated site in the Upper Colorado River Basin, Wyoming, United States - RVT150D86... ...
GCGGCCCGCCGCGACGGCCTCGCGCACGGCCTGAAAGACCCCGAAAGACGCCGCGTCCACGTTGTGGATCAGCACGTCCGCACCCCTGCTGAGCTGCGCCACCGCGGCCTCCTTGGCCGCGGCCACGTCGTCCCAGTTCCCGATGAAGGTCTCGAGCACGACGACGTCCGGATCCACCGAGCGGGCGCCCGCCTCGAAGGCGCGAAACGTGCCAACGGCCGGAGGGATCTCGACTCCGCCGACCATGCCGATCGTCCCGGATCGGCTCATGGACGCGGCCAGGATGCCGGCGAGGTAGCTGCCCTCCTCGAGCTGGAAGATCAGCGGCACGACGTTCTCCGCGTATCGACCTCCGCCCGACACGACGATGGTCGTGTTCGGAAAGCGGCCGCCCGCGCGAATCGCGGCGTCCTGGTACTCGAAGCCGTGCGCGAAGATCAGGTCGTACCCCGCCGAGCCGTACGACAGGAACGCCTCGTCGAACTCCGCCGGCGTCCGGGTCTGTTGGTGGCTGATCTCCGCGCCGAGCGTTTCCTGTAGCAGGAGCAGACCCTCGTATGCGCCGGCGTACCAACCGGCGTCGCTGACCGGCCCGGCGGTGAGGAGGGCGGCGCGTAGCGCATCGCCGGACGCGTCGCCTCCGTCACCTCGGGCGCACCCGAGCAAGGTGACGAGAAGGAGAAGAGGAAGGGTCCAGGCTGGGCGCGACATCGGTGGACTCGGCCGAAGGGGTCCGGATTCGACGCGTGATTCCGGGTGGGGTCGGCGCGCCCCGAGAGGGAGATCACGTCGATGAGATTCGCTAGGTAAACCGGTGACTGTCGGGTGTTCACCGGGCCGGATATGTTGGGTCGCTGTTTCCCCCCCCGAAACGAAAGGGCGCCTCTCGGAAGAGGCGCCCGATCAGGCGAGCCGCGTCGGCGAAACACGACCGGCCGTCCTATCCTCCCCCGCGGAGTGGAGTGCACATGACGGAGCAGCGCGGCAACTGGAGCTCGAACGTCGGCTTCATCCTCGCGGCCACCGGCAGCGCGATCGGTCTCGGGAACCTCTGGAAGTTCCCGTTCATCACGTGGAACAACAACGGCGGTGCGTTCGTCCTGGTCTACCTCATCTGCATCGCCGCGGTCGGGCTGCCGATCATGATGGCCGAGCTGCTGATCGGGAGAAAGACCCAGAAGAGCGTCGTCGGCGCCCTCAAGGAGGCCATCGGACCGGCTTGGGGCCTCGTCGGCATGTGGGGCGTGCTGTGCGGCTTCATCCTCCTGAGCTACTACACCGTCATTGCCGGGTGGTCGCTCTACTTCTTCGCCAGGACCGCGGGGTGGATGGCGGGTGGCTTCCCGGCGGGCACGTCGTTGGGAGAGGTCTTCGGCGCACAGTCGGCGAACGGGGGCCTACAGCTGGTGCTCTCACTCGGCTTCAGCATCGCGACCGTCGCCGTGGTGTACTTCGGCGTTCAACGAGGCATCGAGCGGATCGCCCGGGCGTTCCTCCCGATTCTGTTCGGAATCCTCCTGCTGCTGTTCGCCTCCTCCCTCGGCATGAGCGGATCGGGCGAAGCGCTGAGGTTCATCTTCCGGCCGAGCTTCGGTGAGCTCGACGGAAGGAGCGTGTTGGAGGCGCTCGGGCATTCGTTCTTCACGCTCTCGCTGGGCATGGGCGCCATGGTGACGTACGGCTCCTATATCTCGAAGGATCAGTCCATCGTGAAGGCGTCGGCCGTGATCGTCGTGCTCGACACCGTCATCGCGCTCGTGGCGACGGTGATCATGTTCACAGTCATCTTCACCGCGAGCATGCAGGATCAGGTCAGCGAGACCGGGACCGTGGGAATGCTGTTCATCTCCCTCCCTCAGCTCTTCTTCGCTGAGGATATCGTCCCCTTCGGTACGATCCTGGCGCCCCTCTTCTACATCCTCGTCGCGCTCGCGGCGTTGACTTCCACGATCTCGCTGTTGGAGGTCGTCACGTCGTATGTGATCGACGAGCATGGAGTCGGGCGCCACAAGGCGACCCTGGCCTGCGGAGGGTCCATCTTCCTGGCCACGATTCTGGCCGCCCTCTCGTTCGGAGGCGCCACCTGGCCGACCAACCTCGCGCTGCCGGGTCCTGTCGGCGACCTCCTTTTCGGCGGCAAGACGAGCTGGTTCGGAATGGCCGACCACTTCGTGTCCAACTGGATGCTCCCGACGGGCGGGTTCGCGATCACGATTGCGGCCGGTTGGTTCATGACGCGTGAAGACACCACCGCCGAGCTGGACGACCATACCGCGCCCGGCTGGTTCAGGTACGATTTTTGGCGGTTCTTCATCCGCTACGTCGCCCCGCTGGCGGTGAGCGCCATCGTGATCGCGGTGATCTTCTTCGGCGTGGACTTCAGCTGAGGCGTGCCTATCGCCCGCTCAGCTCCGGCAGGGCGAGATGCCGCGCGAGGAACGCCTCCATCAACTCGATCCGCGTGCGCGTCGTCGACTTGTAGCGCCTCAGGCCGTGGTCCTCGTCGGGCAGCTCGACGTACTCGAGCAGGTCGCCCTTGCCGACCTCGCGCATGCGCTGCGCCCACACCTGCGACTGTCGTGGTGGCACCGACCCGTCGCGTAGCCCCTGGATGAGGAGCTGGGGCACCGTGACGTTCTGGACGAAGTTGATCGGCGATCGTCGATGGTACTCCTCGGGGATCTCCTCCGGAGGGCCGCCGAACTCCGAGCGCTCACGAACCGGTGTGCGACCCGCGGTCCACGCGCGGCCCTCCGCGCCGTACCGGTCGATCGCCAGCAGCTCCCAGTCGCTCACCGGGGCGCGGATCACCTGCGCCTGGAACGCATCGGGTCGCTCGGTCGCGATCACGAAGCTCATGTACCCGCCCCCGCTTCCACCCCACGTCGCCTTGCGGCCCATGTCCACGTAGCCGAGAGAGTCGAGGAAGGGCACGACGCGCATGACGTCGTCGAGCTCGACCCCACCGTAGTCGGCGATGTGCAGATCGTGGAATCCATCCCCGAATCCCACGCTCCCCCGCGGGTTCGGCGCGACGGCCACGAATCCCCGGCTCACGAAGTACTGTGTCAGGAGCCGGAACGAATGGTTCCATTGACCGGGATGCCCGTGGAGCCGAACCAGGACGGGGTACGAACGGTTCGGATCGAAGTCGGGCGGCAACCACATCATGCCCGGGATGGGGATGTTGTCCGACGCCGCGTACGAAACCTCCTCGGCCGGGCGCAGCCGGCTCGGGTCGATCCGCCCCATCGAGCGCGTGACCTGACGGAGGTCGCCACCGTCCGGTCGCACGCTCCAGACGTCGGTCGTACGCACCGACGTGCTCTCGAGGAACGCGATGCGCGAACCGTCGGGCGAGAACGCCGGAGAGGAGCGCATGCCCTTGCCCGCCGTCAGCACGCGCGGCTCGCCCGTACCGTCCGAGCGAGCGATCACGAGCTCCCTGCTCATACCGACCTCGTCGTTGCGTACGTAGACCAGCCACGCACCGTCCGGCGACCAGGCCGGGGAGGAGTGCTCGCGTGCCTCGTAGGTGATCGGGGCGATCGTGCCCGCCGCCACGTCGACCACGCCGATCTGAGGGAAGCCGCTCGCGCCGTTCGTGACCGCCATGCGCGTGCCGTCCGGCGACCAAACGCCGCCACCCGCACCCCCGTCGAAATCGTCGCGCACGAGCAGCCTCGAGTCGCCGCCCGGACGGTCGACGACGTGGATGGCACCCCCCCGCGTGAACGCCAGCTTCCCGTCGGCCGACCAGGACGCGCCGCGATCCTGGCCCTCGTCGGGGAGGAGCAGGCGCGTCCACGTCGGATTCTCGAGGTCGAGCAGGTGGATCTTGGTGCCGCGTCCGGTGCGCTGCCAGAACGCCAGCGTCCGCCCGTCCGGGGCGGGTTGTGGGTCGGTCTGGATGACCGCGTCGTTGAAGGTGAGCGCCTCGGGCACGCCTCCCGTGGCCGGCATGCGGTACACGTTCGTGTACGCCTGGAAGTAGCGGGCCTGGGTGAAGTAGAGCGTGTTGCCGTCGGGTGAGACCGTGAGCTGCTGGACCGGCTCCGGCCGCTCGCCCTCCGGCGTCCGGCTCAGCAGCGCCGGCTCACCGCCCGCCGAGGGGACGCGGAAGATCGCGTCGGTGCCCGTCGGCGCCGCGTCGCTCGTGTAGTAGAGCCAACGCCCGTCCGGCGACCAGGCGAACGAGCTGACCTCGGATACCGTGAGCCAGTCGTCGACCGTGTAGGCCTGGGCCGCGACGGGCGCGGCGCCGACGGAGGCGAGTACGAGCACGGTGACTGTACAATGCGTGGGGGTCATCGGGCCTCCCTGTCGTGCGATTGCAGGCAGGGGATATTGCCGCCGTGCGCCGCAAGCGCGACAGGGGGCAATGCCGACGCCTGCCGGCACGGCTTCGGTGCCTGCGCGCCGACCGTCCTTCGGCCGACCTCCGGGGCGAGACAGGTACCCGAGCTCGACGACCTCCCCGCCGGCCAGGGCCTGCAACCAAGCGCGCGCGACCGATGTCCTACTTCACCGGACGCTGACCGGGAGGGCGGCATGTTGGGAGAGCTCGGGCTCGAGCTTCGTCATACGCTGCGGGTCCTCGCGAGGAGCCCCGGCTTCACCGCCGTCGCCGTGCTCTCGCTCGCGCTCGGCATCGGCGCGAACACGGCGGTGTTCGGCGTGGTGAGCACGCTGCTGCTGACGCCGCTCCCGGTCGAAGCCCCCGACGAGCTCGTGCTCGTCACGTGGGCGTACGACGGAGACGCGCGCATCGACAACTACGGGTCCACCGACTACGAGGACCCCGAAAGCGGCGAGCAGTACAGAAGCAACTTCACCTATCCGGTCTTCACCGCGCTCCGGAACGGCGCCCCGGCGGGCGTCGATCTCTTCGCGTTCGCGTTCATCCGGGGTGCCAGCGTGGCCCTGGCCGACCAGCCGGCCTTCCTGGTGGGGGGCGCGCTGACGGACGGACGCTACTTCTCCTCGCTCACGCCCGGGATGGCGCTCGGCCGCCCACTCACCGCCGAGGACGACGCGCCGGGCGCGCCCGTGGTGGCGGTGCTCAGCCATTCCTTCTGGATGCGGGCGTTCGGCGGCGATCCCGAGGTGCTGGGTCGGAACGTGCGCGTCAACGGCGTCGCCGCCGAGATCGTGGGCGTGACCGGCGAGGGCTTCGACGGCCTGTCGATGGGCGGGTTCTTCCCCCGGACCGAGATCACGGTGCCGCTGGCGTCGCAGCCGCGGGTCTATCCGCGTCTCGGGTCCGGCGGCTCGTTCTTCGCGGCCGATGACGTCTTCTGGCTGCGCGTGATGGCCCGCGTCCGTGGCGGAACGGACCTCACGGCGGCCGAGGACGCTCTGGAGGCGACGTTCCGCGCGCAGCCGTCCCCGATCAACGGAACGGGCGAGCCTCCTCGCCTCCGGCTCCTGCCGGGCAGCCAGGGCGCCCAGCCCGTCGACGCCGACCGTGCCCGCCTCCTCTACTTCCTGACCGGCGTCGTCGGGATCGTGCTCCTGATCGCGTGCGTCAACCTGGCGAGCCTGATGCTCGCGCGCGGGGTGGCTCGTCAGCGGGAGATGGCCGTCCGGCGCGCGCTCGGCGCGGGTCGCGGGCGCCTCGTCCGGAGCGTGCTGCTCGAGAGCGTGGTGCTGTCCACGCTCGGCACGGTGATCGGCCTCGGGCTCGTCCTCGCCGTGGACGAGTTGTTGGGCACCCTGCTCACGGGAAGCCTGGGCGCTGGCGCGTTCGGCGACCTGGACATCCCCGTCGCGGTCGACCCGAGGGTCCTGGCCGTAACCGCGCTTACGGGCGTCGCCGCGACCCTCCTCTTCGGCTTGCTGCCGGCCCTCCGCCTGTCCGGCGTCGACCCCGGCGCATGGCTCAAGGGCCGCACGGCCGCGGCGGCAAGCCCGAGGCTCACGGTGGGACGGGTGCTGGTCGCCGTGCAGGTGGGGATCTCGCTCCCGCTCGTCGTCGGAGCGGCGCTCTTCCTGAGGACCGTCGCCAACCTGGGCGCCGTGGAGCTCGGATTCGACCCCACGAGCGTCGCGACATTCCCGCTCGATCCGGGATACACGAACCGCCCTCCCGAGGAGAACGCGCGTCTCTATCAGGAGGTGCTGGCGTCGCTCCAGGAGGTGCCCGGTGTGCGCTCGGTCACGCTGATGGAGAACGTGCTCATGAGCGGCGTGGTGTCCAACGGCAGCCTCACGGTCGGCGACCGGACCGTGATCCTGTACCGGAACGCGGTCGGCCCGGCGCTGATCGAGACACTCGGCATGCGGCTCCTCGCCGGGCGCATGCCCGGTGTGCAGGACGGCCCCGACGCGCCCCGCATCGGCGTCGTCAACGAGACCGCTGTGCGCGATCTCTTCGCGGGCGCCTCACCGGTTGGGCGCACGCTCGATACGCGGTGGAGCCAGCAGGTCCGGATCGTCGGGGTCGTCAACGACACCCCGTACCGGAGCCGGCGCGCGGAGGTACCGCCCACGCTGTACGAGTCGGCGCTCCAGCGAGACGGTTACGGCGGGCACAACGTGGTGCTCCGCACGGACGTGCCGGTTGCCCTCCTCGAGGGCCCGGTTCGTGAGGCGGTGTACCGCGTCGATCCGGACCTCCCCGTCGCGCGGATCCGGAGCCAGACGGAGATCATGGCCCAGAGCACGGCACGGGAGCGGGTCTTCACGCAGCTCCTGACGCTCTTTGGAGGGTTCGCGCTCTTCCTCGCGGCGATCGGCCTGCACGGCGTCACGTCGTACTCGGTGACCCGCCGCACGAGCGAGATCGGAGTCCGCGTGGCGGTCGGCGCCCGCCCTGGCCAGATCCTGTGGATGGTGCTGCGCCAGGTGGTGCTGCTCGCCGCGGTGGGCCTGGTCGTCGGGGTGCCGCTTTCGCTCTGGGCGGCTCCGGTCGCCGGCAGCCTCCTCTACGGGGTCGAGCCAACCGACGCCGCGACGATCGCGGCCGGCGCGGTGGTCATGGTGCTCGTGGCCGCGGGCGCTGGGCTGCTGCCCGCCGCCCGCGCGGCCCGGCTCGACGCGACGGTGGCGCTGAGCGCCGAGTAGAGCGCGCCGGGCGCGACGAACCGTAGCTCGCGGTGTAGATTCAGGGTCCTCGCATCCGATCCGAACCCGCCCACGAGCGCATGATCAAGGACCTACTCGACCGGAAGATCGAAAAGCGGCCGACCTCGATGACGTTCGAGGGTCGTATCCTGTACCTCCTCGACGACGCCGAGCTGGTGAAGAAGCAGCTCTACGAGGGCGAGGATGTCGAGCTGACGGACGAGCTGAGAGGCCTGCTCCGAGACCAGATCTCCACCGACGAGATCACGCCGGCCTACATCTGCTTCTTCTACGACGAGACGCTCGGCGACTTCCCGTACCTGGGGCTGCGCACGACCAATCGCGCCACCGGCGAGACGGAGTATCCCGTCGAGCGCAACGCCGTCCGCAACGGCGGCTTCGTCTGTTCGGTCGCGGGTAAGCGGCGCGGCAAGGGGAGCAGCCGCGAGGCGAGCCCCTACGCCGAATTGCACGCGGGCATCCAGGTCGTCGTCGCGGAGAGCATCGAGCGGATCTACAACGAGAACTGCCAGAACCTCGGAGTCCTGACGACGAGCGACTTCGGTATCATCGACCGCATCCTGGCCGGCGAAGAGATCGCGCTCTCGGAGTTCACCGACGGCACGGACGACATCACCCGCCAGATCATCGAGTACGGCGGACTCTTCGAGTTCAACGTCGCCCGCCTGCAGGGCAAGGTCACGATTCCGCGGACGGCGGCGCAGGGCGGATGGCCGCCCGAGCATGCGGCGGCGGGCGGCGGGGACGGTCCGACCACGGGGGCGACCGCCGCGGCGACCCTCGAGGCGCCGCCCGCGACCCGCCCGATGACGGTCGCCGAGAAGATCTTCGCGAGCCATCTCGTCACGAACGCCTCGAGCGGCGAGGTCGGCGTCCCGTGGGTCCGGCCCGGAGACGCGGGCTTCTTCCGGTGTGACATCCGCTTCAGCCACGAGTACGTCACCCCCATGGCGTCGATCTTCTTCGAGAAGAAGGTCGGCGAGGACGCCAAGGTCGTGGATCCGGATTCCATCCTCTTCTTCCGCGACCACCTGACCTTCCTGGACAAGGTCATGAGCCAGGAGCGGATCGAGCAGGGCCTGCTCGACGCCGCGAACGAGCTCGAGGTCAAGCAGCGCGAGTTCAGCGAGCGGCAGGGCGTCAAGCTCTACGGGGAGCAGATGGGCAAGCGGCTCGGATCGCAGGCGATCTGCCACTCGAAGATCCTCGAGGAGTACGCCGAGCCGGGCATGCTCGTGATCGGCACCGACTCGCATACGCCGCACGCGGGAGCGATCGGGGCGGTCGCGTTCGGCGTCGGCACGACGGCGATCTTCAACTCGTGGATCACCAAGGACGTGCGCGTGCGGGTGCCGGAATCGTTCAAGGTGGTCGTGAGCGGCGAGCCCGCGCGGAACGTCACGGCCAAGGACTACATGCTCGAGATCCTCCGTCATCCGTACATCCGGGACGGGCACGCGATCGGCCAGATCATCGAGTACGCCGGTCCCGCGGTGGAGGCGCTCAGCGTCGACGAGCGGGCCACCATGACGAACATGGCCGCCGAGGTCGGCGCCTTCACGGGCATCATCGCCGCCGACGCGAAGTCGGTGGAGTTCATGGTGAACGAGCGCGGCATGGACCCCGCACGCGCCGAGGCGCTCGTGGAGGGCATGCAGAGCGATCCCGGCGCCGAGTACGTGAAGGTCATCGAGATCGACGCGTCGCAGATTCGACCGATGGCCGCGCTGCCCAACGATCCCGGAAACGGCGTCTTCATCGACGAGCTCGGCGAAGAACCGATCCGCATCGACATCGCGTACGCTGGGTCGTGCACGGCGGGCAAGAAGGAGGACATGGACATGTACGCCCGTGTCTTCGCCGAGGCCGACGCCCAGGGGCTGACCGCCCATCCCGACGTGAGCGTCTACATCCAGTGCGGATCGACCGAAGTCCGCGAGTATTGCCGTGAGCGCGGCTACCTCGAGCTCTTCGAGCGGATGGGCGCCGAGTTCATCGAGCCGGGTTGCGGCGCGTGCATCGCCGCCGGGCCGGGGGTCACGACCTCGCCCGACCAGGTCTCGATCTCGTCGCAGAATCGGAACTTCCCCGGGCGCTCGGGGCCCGGAAACCTGTATCTCGGGTCGCCCTATTCGGTCGCGGCCAGCGCGATCGCAGGCTACGTGACGAGTTGGGAGCCAGGACAGCCTTTCGCGCCGTTGAAGGCGAGGAAGCTGGCGACGGTTTAGGAGCGTCGTCGGCGCCCCGCCCCTTTACCCACCCGGCCCTCCGCGATAATATGCGTCATGCATACTATCGCCGGAGCGCCCGATGCCGACTGATCCCGGGCAGCCACTCAAGCCGACCCAGCATCTGATTCTGCTCCTCCTCGCGGAGGAGCCGACGTACGGTCTGGCGCTCATGGAGCGCCTGGAGGCCCGGTCGCACGGCGCGATCAAGCTGAACGCCGGTTCACTGTACCGCACCATCGCCGCGCTCGTGGCAGATGGGCTGGTCGAGCCGCTGCGGGCGGAGGCGCGCCCCGAGGGCGCGGGCGCGCCGCGGAAGCTCTACGGAGTGACCCCGGGCGGCCTCGACGCGCTGCGGGCGGAGGCGCGCAGGCAGGCCGGGCTCGTCGAGGCGGCGCGGGCGCTGGATCTGCTGGGAGAGTCGTCGTGACCCCGGTCGGCACCCTTGGAGCGCGCGGCCAGCGACGCGCCCGGGAACGCGCTTCGTGACGAGAGGTCGATCGCGCATGCTGCGCGCGCTGCTGTGGCTGTACCCGTCGCGACACCGGCGGGAGTACGGGGAGGAGATGATCGCGGTGGCGGAGCACCGCAGGAGACGAGCGAGCGGTCGCGCCGGCCTCGGAACGGGACTCGTGCTGGCATGGGATCTCTTCTGGGGCGCTCTAGGCGTGTGGAAGGACACCACGAGGAGGTGGACGATGGGAATGGGAAGGGGATGGGGTCTCGATGCGCGCTTTCTCACGCGCTCGCTGTGGCGGTCGCGCGGATACGTCGCGACGGCCGTGCTGGTGCTCGCCGCGGCCGTCGCCGTGAACGTGACGGTGTTCAGCTACGTGCGCGGCACGCTGCTGAACGAGCCGCCGTATCCGGAGCCCGAGTCGATCATGATCGTCTGGGGCAGCAACCCGACCGACGGCCAGCTCCGCGACGTGATCTCGGGGCCGACCTACATCGACCTCAAGGAGCGCGTCACGTCGCTGGAGCCGCTCGCGGCGTTCAATCACGACGCGGCCTACCTCACGCTCGAGAATCCCGAAGTCGTCGACGCGATGGAGGTGACGGTCGAGTTCTTGGACGTGCTCGGCGTCCCGCCGGCGATGGGTCGGCTCTTCGACGAGCGGGACCGGATGTCAGGAGCCGCCGCGACCGTCGTTGTCACCCACGCCTTCTGGCGGGACCGTCTGGCATCGGATCGCGATGCCGTCGGAGCGCCCCTCGACATCGAGGGCGTGCCGCACACCGTGATCGGCGTGCTGCCCGAGGGCTTCGAGTTCCTGTCCCCAGCGCCGCTCTTCTTGCCGCTGCGCGACGACGTGCTCGCCGCCGACAGCCGCAGCCGCATCCATTACCACGTCCTCGGCCGCCTCAGGCCAGGCGCCGCCGTCGCCGACGCCAACATGGACGCCGCCTCGGTCATGGCCGGCATTCTCGCCGAGTACCCGTTCTACGAGGGCTGGAGCTTCCGTGTGGAACCGCTACACGAGGTCTCCGTCGAGTCGGTGCGACCGGTCATCGTGATCCTCGCCGTGACGGTCGCTCTGGTGCTGCTTGTCGCGTTGATGAACCTTGCGACGCTCTTCCGGATCCGGGCGCTGACGCGAGCCGGCGAGCTGGGTCTGCGCGCGGCGCTGGGCGCCGGGCGCGCGACGCTCCTGCGGGTCCTGGCGCTGGAGGCGATCGCGCTCGCGACCGTCGGGGCGATGCTCGGTCTGGCGCTCTCGCCCTTCCTGCTCGAGGCGGTCACCGACATGGTCCCGGTCTGGATCGCGATCCCGGACTCCGCCGCGCGCGTGCCCGTGCTCCGAGCCGTGCTCGATCCAGCGGTCGCGGCGACGGCCTTCGCCGCGGCGCTCCTGGGCGCCCTCGCGCTCACCGGGCCGGCGTTCGCGTCCGCGCTGCGCGCGGCCTCGCCGACGCCAGAAACGGGCGTTCGCGTTCGGGCCGGGATCCGGAGCACCCGCCTGCTCGTCGGCCTCGAGCTCGCGGTCGCGACCATCCTGTGCATCGGCGCGGGGCTCACCGCGAGGAGCGCCGAGAACCTCCTCTCCGAGGACGTAGGGCTCGAGGCAGAGGGCCTGCTGACCCTCTACGTCGGGGACGTCTGGGTGCTGCCGCCGGACCAGCAGGTGCAGTACTTCCGCGATGTCGTCGAGCAGGTCGAGCGAATCCCGGGCGTGCGCCGCGCGGGCGTCATCGACTACGTGGACTTCCAGGCGGAGGACGATTACGCGGGCATCACCTTTCTGGATCGTAAGCTGCAACGCCGCGCCCGGGTCCGCGCGGAGTGGCGCAGGGTCGACGCGGGGCTCTTCGAGGCCGCCGGCATGTCGGTTGTCCTCGGCCGGGGTCTCGAGGGCGCCGACTTCTTCGGGTCGCCTCGGGCCGTGGTCGTCAACCAGGCGTTTGCGAGTGAGCACTACCCGGGCGGCAGCGCGCTCGGCGAGTATGTCACCCTGCACGAGGACGCCTACACGGCGGTCGAGATCGTGGGGGTCGTGGCCGACGTCCGGTCGCTCGGGCCCGCCGCGCCTCCGCCCGCGATGCTGTACGCCCCGAACCAGGGCGCGCCGCGAGGAACGCAAGGTCTGTACGTGCGGGTCGAGGGCGATCCCATGGCGATCGCGAGTCAGGTTCGTGACGCCGTCTGGTCGGTCGATCCCAGCCAGCCGATCGCCTGGATCTCGCCGATGACCGACCTGGTCGAAGCGTGGGTGGCGATCCCGCGGGCGACGCGCGCGCTCGTGCTCGGCCTCGCGACCCTCGCGTGGCTGTTGTCGGCGGTCGGCGTCTTCGGCGTGGTAGCGTATGCGCTCCGCACCCGCCGGGCCGAGCTGGGCATCCGGCTCGCGCTCGGCGCATCGCCGGACCGGCTCGAGGTCGACCAGCTCCGAGCGATCTCGCCGATCGTCGTCCTCGGGGTGGGATCCGGCCTTTTCCTCGGTGTGCTCGGCGCACGCGCCGCGGGCGCCATCCTCTACGGCGTGGCGCCCACGGATCCCGTCGCGCTCGGCGTCGCCGCGGTCGTGATGTGCGCGGCTGCCCTCACGGCCACGTATCTGCCGGCGCGCCGCGCGGCTCGCATCGATCCGAGCGAGGTGATCCGGAAGGAGTAGTCCTTGCTTTCGGCGTCACATGCACACAATGTAACCCTCACATTGTGAGCATCGCGGGCGGCGGCGCCCGGACCTGAGCGAGCGCGAGGAGGATGGGAATGCGGACCATGGGGCTGCGACGATGGGGCGTCGGGACGAGGATGGGGACGCTGGCCACCGCGAGCTTGGCGATCGCCCGGACAGTGGCCTGCCTGTGCCTCGCGTTCGCGAGCGCAGCGGCGGGGACGAGCGGTCAGGCATCCGCGGACAGGACCACCCGCGTCCCGGCCGAGGCACCGCTGCGCACCGAGGCCGGCCGTCTGATCGTGACCGCCGACGGCCCGGGCGGCGCCGCGCTCGACTTCATCCTGAGCACCGGCAACGCGACCACGGTCCTCACCGAATCGGCCGCCGCCCGCCTGGCGGGAAGCACCGACGTCCGGTTGGGCGGCGTAGTCGTCGACATGTCCGACCCCCATGTCGTGCCCGACGCGGAGCTCACGCTGGATGGTCATGCCGTGACGGGCATGATCGGCGCGAACACGCTGAGCCGCTACGATCTCCTCATCGACGCACCCGGCGGCCGGCTGGTGCTCGCGGAGATCGGACCGCGGGTGGAGTGGCCCGGCGTCGCGCTCTCGCGTCCCGTGCGGATGCGTGTATACCACGGCGTCGTCCTCGGTATCGACGTGACCGTGAACGGCGTGGAGTACATGGCGGCGCTCGATCTCGGGGTGCCTTCGCTGATGGTCAACGAGGCGCTGCGTACGGCGGCCGGGCTGGAGAGAGAGGACTCGGTGACGCTCGGCCTCGGCGACGCCACGTTCCCCAACCAAGCGACGTCGCTGAGCGATCATCCGATGTTCGAGCGCTGGGACCCGAACGGAAGCGGCTTCCTGTACGTGGGAGCCTCGATCGCGACCGATTGCGCGATCGCGCTCAGCTGGGTGCGCGGCGAGCTCAGGACGTGCGTCCGATGAGCCCCGACTATCTGGGCGAGTTCGAGCACATGGTCCTTCTCTCGATCATGCGGCTCGGCGCCGACGCGTACGGCCTGGCGATCCGGGAAGAGCTCGAGTCCGTGGCCGGACGCTCGCCGTCGAGCGGCTCCCTCTACACGACTCTCGACCGCATGGAGCGAAAGGGGCTCCTCGAGTCGTACGCCGGCGACGCGAGCAACGAACGCGGCGGGCGCGCCCGGCGGTACGTGCGCGTGACCCCCGCGGGCCGGGCGCTGCTCGCGCGCTCGCGCGGCGCGCTCATGGCATTGTGGGAGGGGCTCGAGGGAGCCCTCGATCGATGAGCACGCGCCGAGGCGATCGAGGGCCCGCTCCCGGCGTGCCTCGTCCGCCCCGATGGCTCGAGCGCATCGTGGAGCGCGCCGTGCCGCGGGGCCTGTCCGGCGAGGGTACCCTCGGGGACCTCGCCGAGGCGTACGAGCGGCGGGCGCGCCGATCGGTCGCGCGCGCCAACGTCTGGTATCTCGCGCAGACCGCGTCGATCGTCGTGTACCGCGGGTTCTCCGGAAACGGGACGCGCGCCACGAGCGACCTCGACCTCCTCATGGATCTGCGTTGGTCCCTGCGAAGCCTCGCGCGGCATCCCGGGTTCGCAGTGGGTGTCGTGGTCGTCCTCGGGCTCGGGCTCGGGGCGGTGTGCGCGGTCTTTTCGGTCGTCGACGGGACGCTCCGTAACACGAGCTGGTGGGGCGAGCCCGACCGAACCGTCGCGATCTGGCCGGACAACGAGTTCTCCTTCGGTCAGATCGAGCTCTACCAGGACGAGCAGGCCCCGTACCGATCGGTCGGCGGCTACACGGAGCTCGCCTT
>Ga0268386_10002014_pt1 | contig 14234 bp, 13 predicted proteins | sample RVTome_15_FD_200260 | JGI IMG/M metagenome (GOLD analysis project Ga0268386, IMG submission 200260) | Soil microbial communities from uranium-contaminated site in the Upper Colorado River Basin, Wyoming, United States - RVT150D86... ...
ATGGTCTTGGTGAGGACTTGCTCTATCGACGCCGCGAAAACCAGGCGACCGATCCCGCACCAGATGATCGCGCCCATGCACATCGCGCACGGTTCGCCCGAAGTGTAGAGGGTGGTGCCCTTCAATTCCTCGGGCCCGTACCCGGCAAGGAAGCGGCGGATGGCGACCATCTCGCCATGGGCGGTGGGGTCGCGCTCTTGCGTGGTGAGATTGCGGCCTTTGGCTAGCACCTTGCCGTCGCGGATGATCACCGCGCCGAAGGGAAAATCGCCTTTCGCCGCTTCCGCGATGGCGAGGCGCATGAACTTCACGTCCTCTTCAGTCGCCGGCATGTCGATAGCGCGTGCGACGGCGCGGGTCGCCACAGGCAGCGCTGCGGCGCCGAGCGCGCCGATAACCAGATGGCGGCGGCTCAGGTTGAAAGAGGGGCTGAGGTCTCTGCGCATTTACGGTCTCCCGCCTGAATTGGACATCTACCGTACCGATTTTGGCCATCCTTCCATCAAAATGGCTAGCGCGGAGCGGCAATTGAGGGTGGCCGTGGGGAGGCTCCAAGGCTACCTTAGACCGGCTCCAAAGGGGGTGGAGATGGGCGGACACTCCTTGCGCGCCTTCTGTCTGGTACAGGCCTTAATCTTGGGCGTGCTGCTCAACGGCGCCGTTCGCGCCGAGGATGGCCACACGGTCACGCTCCCGGTCGCCCCTGCGCCCGCGGCTCCAAGCACCACGGACGCGCAACTTTCAGCCGAGCCTGCCGCTGAGCCGCAAATTGTCGAGCCACCTCCGCCACCGCCGCCTCATCCGGTCGTGGGTGCGATCCGCACGCAGCTTGCCGACCCCACGCTCCGCAAGGGCGCCACCGCCGATCTCGACGCGCTTGAAGCGTTCTACGGCGAGCGCACCGAGCCGCCGCTCTGGATCACCGACGCGGGGTTCTCGCCCCAAGCCCAAGCCGCCATCAAGGAGATCCAGGATGCCGCGTCCTGGGGCCTCGACCCCGAGGCCTTCGACCTGCCGGCCGCGGGCGACGCGCCGGCGAGCGTGGAGGCGCAAGCCGCCGACGAGATCAAGCTCGACCTCGCCATTCTGAAATATGCGCGGCATGCAAGCGGCGGCCGCCTGACGCCGTCGCGCGTAAGCCCCCTGTTCGACCAGAGGCCGAGCCTGCGCAAATCGGAGACGGTGCTGACCGAGATCGCCGTCGCGGACGCCGCTGACGCTTATCTCCGCTCGCTGCATCCCAAGCACCCACAATTCGAGCAGTTGCGGCAGGAGCTGCTCAGGACCAAGGGCAATCCTTATGAGCCGGTCAATGAGCGTGACACACAGCGTCTCATTCTCAACATGGAGCGTTGGCGCTGGATGCCGTCCGAACTTGGTTCATTCCATGTCTGGAACAACGTGCCGGAGTTCAACGCCCGCGTGGTCAAGGGCCGCAACGTCATCTACGTGGAGAAGACTATTGTCGGCCAACTGAAATACGCCACCCCGTTCTTCTCCGCGCCGATGCGCTCGATCGTGTTCCACCCGGAATGGGTGGTGCCTGAGACCATCCTAAGAGAGGACCTGCAGCCGTCCTTGCAGCAGCCCGGATTTTTCGGCTCGAATACGGCGGTCCTGCAACAGCACAACCTCAGGGTTGCCTATAAGGGACAGCCGATCGATCCCAACAGCGTCGATTGGCCGAACGTGAATATCCGCCAATACACCTTCATCCAATCGTCGGGGCCGCATAACGTGCTCGGCAAGTTCAAGTTCAATTTCCCGAACAAGCACGCCGTCTATATGCACGACACGCCGCAGCGCGAGCTGTTCGCCGAGACGGTGCGAACTCTGAGCCATGGCTGCATCCGCGTGCACCAGCCCGACCGCTTCGCCACGCTGCTGCTGGCCGAGGACAAAGGCTGGTCGGCGGAGCAGGTGTACAAAATGCTCGACGGGGGCAACAGCACGGTGAAACTCAACCGATCGATACCGGTGCATCTCACCTATTTCACCGCCGTGGCGGACGAGCGGGGCGGTGTGCGGACCTATGCCGATATCTACGGGCTTGACGGCCCCACGGCGCAGGCGCTGTTCGGTAGCGCCGCAGCCAGCTTCCCAGCACCGCCGCCGCCTGCCGCCGCGGTGGCTTCCCAAGAGCAAAGACGGCAGCCTACCAGGAGAGCGTCAGGCGACCCCATCGCGGCGTTCGGCAGCGCCATCTCCGGCCTGTTCGGCAACTAGGCTGATACCCCTGCGCTACTCTGTTCGAGCGCCGCGAGGACAGAGCGGGCCAATTCGGTGAGAGAGGGATCGCGCGCGCCCATCACCAGCACGAGGTCGCCGGGGCTTGCCTGTTCGGCGAGTTTTGCGATTAGCCAATCGCGCGACGGGGCGAATTCGGCCGCTGTCCCGCGCGCGGCGATCTCGGCCACGATGTCGGCGGCGGAAAAATCGCGCGTGGCCGTGCCGCCGGCATAGAACACCTCCAGCATCCACAGGCGATCTTCGGGCTTAAGCTCGCGAGCGAAGGTGGCGACGAAATCGGGACGCAGAAAGCGGGTCGGGCCGTAGCCATGCGGCTGGTAGATGGCGAGCACGCGCTTGGCGCGGAGATGCGCGGTCCTGATCGCGGCGGCGATCTTGTCGGCATTATGGGCGAAATCGTCGACCACCTCGATACCGCCCGCGTGGCCCACCGTCTGGAAGCGCCGGCTTATGCCGCTGAAGCGCGCCAGCGGCCCCACCATGTCCGCCAACGGCACGCCAACGATACGGCACGCCGCAATTGCGGCGAGGGCATTCATGACATTGTGCTCGCCCGGCACCGGCAACTCGAATTCCGTGTCTTCCACGCGGAAGCGGCTGGACGAAGCGCCAAGCACGACATCCAGCCCGCGAATGTCGGCGCGCGGGCTGAGGCCGAATCTGAGCGCGCCGCCGGCGAAGGCGTCGAGATTTTCCGCGTCCCCCACGACCAGCGCATCGCGGATGCGCGCGCGCAGGACGTGGAACATGGCGGCGACGTCAGCCATCTCCTTGTGGTCGCGCTGAAGATTGAGGATCACGCCGATGGCCGGCGCGTAGCGTATGAGCGAGCCGTCACTCTCGTCGGCCTCGACCACGAGAAGGTCGGAGCTTCCGGCATAGGCGTTCCCCGGCAGCCCTTCAGCTTGCAGCAGCGGCAGATCGCCGCCGGTGATGACGGACGGATCGCGCCCCGCCCCGCGCAGGATCTCGAAAATCATGGCAGTCACCGTCGACTTACCGCTGGTGCCGGTCACGGCGATGCTGCGATAGGCCGACACGAAATGCGCGAGCAGCTCGGAGCGATGGACGATGGGAACTCCCCTCGCCACCGCTGCGGTGTAGTCGGGGACTTGCTCCTCGACCGCGGTCGAGACGATGAGTGCGGCACAGTCGGGGCCGATGCCGCTGCCGTCCTGGGGCAGCACCTCGATGCCAAGACCCTCAAGCTGCGCTCGGAGCGAGGCACGCTCGCCGTGGTCGAAGGCGCGGTCGCTGCCGCTCGCGCGTCCGCCGGTCATCACCTGGAACTGGGCGAGCGCGCTCATGCCCGATCCGCCGAGCCCCGCATAGTGAAAGCGCCCTTCGGAGCCGGGATCGGGTAGGACACGCGGGGCCGGCTCGGCGATCAGCACGAAATCGCCTTCGCGCATGCGGGCGAAGAGTTCGCACACACCGTCGTTCGATAGGCGCACGCAGCCGTGCGACATGGGCCGCCCGAGCAGACCTTCGTGGTTTGTGCCGTGGAGGTAGATGTAACGCTCAAGCGAATCGTAACCGGGTCCGCGATTGACCCCATCCTCGAGTCCATCGAGCGTGAGGATACGCGTGAGGATGAGGTCGTCGTCACACGCCTCGCCGTACCATGCCGCGCCGGTCGGCTCGCGGGATGAGAACACCATGCCTCGGGGAGCATCCGCGCCGATGCGCTGCTTGACGCGATGCCAACCCGGCGGCGTCCGGTAAGAGCCTTCCTCGCCGCCGATCCCAGCGCGCGCGGTTGATACCGGCCACGCGGCGACGGCGTTGCCTCCTTCGAGCCACACCGCCATCTGGCGCTCGACATCGACCACCAGCAGGCGCTGAGGCAGCTCAGACGGAGCGCCCGGCCGGGACAGGCCCCCACGCGCCAGAGCGAAAGCACGGCCGGCCAATATGGAATCGAGAGGAGAGGTCACGGGACGCACTTTGCCATATCGGGCGCGCCCGCCGTTATCCTCTTATTTACGCCCGTCAGAACAGCGGCCCGCCATAGGGATAGTAATATTTCCAGTAGCGGTACTGGTAAGGGCGCCAATAGGGACGGTTGGTCCAGCCGTAGCGGCGGTCATAGCGGCGGACCTGGCGCCTCGTCTCAATTGGACGGCGCTTGATCTGTTCGGTCCCGCTACTCAGCGCACGGTGTGCCGCCGCGTAATCGCCGAAACTCGGCGGAATAGCCGAAGCCGGTCCCGGCGCGGCCAAAAGCAGGCCGGCAAAAAGCGTAAGAGCAAGCACGAGACGCATGAGGACCGACCTTTAGACCATTTTTGTAACGCTAAACAGCCCACATAGTTCATAGCCACACCGATGCGGTGAGCAGGATCAGGATTTCGCCGATCTGCTCCAGCGCGCCCAACACGTCACCGGTCTGGCCGCCGATCTGCCGCTTACAGAGCCAAGCCATGAGCGCAATCGCCGCCGCGAGCAGCGGCACCACGATGAGTGCGCCGATCGGCCCGAGGCACAGGCCAAGCGCGACTAGGCCAAGCAGGGCAGCGGCAATGACGCTGGCCTGCGGCGGGCGCCCGGCTTCCGCCGCGAGCCCGTCCTGCCGTGCGCTCGGCACCAGCCACATGAACAGCGGCAAGATGGCGCGTGATCCGGCATGCGCCGCGACCAAAGCGGGCGCGACCAGCATGGGGTCGGCGAGGCTGGAGATGGCGCCCGCGCGCAAGAGGATCGACAGTACCAGCGCCGACACGCCATAGGCGCCGGTCCGGCTATCGCGCATGATCTCGAGCTTGCGCTCGCGTGTCCTGCCGCCGCCGAAGCCGTCGGCGGTGTCGGCAAGGCCGTCTTCATGTAGCGCGCCGGTGACGGTAAGGGTGGCGCCGACCGTAAGCAGAGCAACGACGAAGGGGTGGAAACCAATTGTGTAGCCAAGCCAGTAGATGAGCGCGGCAAAGGCCCCAATGAGGGCGCCGACCAGCGGGAAGGTCCACGCCGCCCGGGCGATCTCGCTGCCGAGTTCCGGTGCGGCATGGGGCATCGGCAGGCGCGTCAAGAAGGCTAGGCCGGTCTTGAGGTCCGTGCTAAGGCCGCTCACCGAGACGCCGGTCATCCACCCTCCTTCTTGAGGCAGCTTTGATCAGATTCGCTGGACGCAATCCAGACCGCACCGGTCAGGTTCCGCCGATCGGGCGCTGAAATGACGCGCTTTGCTTCCCTCGCCGATTTGCGAACGGCCTGCCTCGATCTGCCTGACGGCGATCATGAGGCTACGGCCGCGGTGGCGCGGCGCGAGGAGGCGCTGACCAAGCCGCCGCGCAGTCTCGGGCGGCTCGAAGAGGTGGTGGCGTGGCTCGCGCATTGGCAGGGCCGGAGTCCGCCCCGTTTGAACAACATTGAAATCCTCGTCTTTGCCGGCAATCACGGGGTCACGGCCAAGGGCGTGTCGGCCTATCCGCCCGAGGTCACGGCGCAGATGGTCAACAATTTTGCCTCTGGCGGCGCGGCCATCAATCAACTCGCGCATGTGGCCGGTGCGGAGCTGCGCGTGGTGGCGCTGTCGCTCGAGACACCCACGGCGGATTTCACGGAAAGCCCCGCCATGGACGAGCCCGAATTTCTCGATGCGGTATGGTCGGGCTACGACGCGCTTTCGCCCGAGGCCGACCTTGTCGTCCTTGGCGAGATGGGCATCGGCAACACCACGGCGGCGGCCGCCGTTTGCGCGGCACTGTTCGGCGGCGGCGGAGCACGCTTTGCCGGCCATGGCACTGGCCTCGACGAGACGGGGCTGAAGCGCAAGGAAGCCGTGATCGACCGGGCGCTCTCCCGACATCAAGATTTGCTCGACGATCCGTTACAGGTCGCAGCGGCCTTAGGGGGGCGGGAGCTTGCCGCCATCCTCGGCGCGTGTTTGGCCGGGCGCCAGGCGCGCATTCCCGTGGTCCTCGACGGGTTCGTTTCCACCGCCGCCGTGGCACCGCTCATGAAGCTTCGCGCCGGCTCGCTCGACCATGTGCTGGCAGGGCACCTGTCGGCTGAATCGGGCCACCGCCTGCTGCTGCAGGAGCTTGGCTTGCGCCCACTGCTCGATCTCGGCATGCGGCTCGGCGAAGGCTCGGGTGCGGCGGTCGCCGTGTTGGTGCTGCGCGCCGCGCTCGCCTGCCATACCGGCATGGCGACCTTCGCTGAGGCGCAGGTCTCGGATAAGCCCGGTTAAGCGCTAGCCATGGCGTGGAAGAACGTGCCGGTGACGTGGCCACGCCGTCCGCCGGCCTTGCCGAGCGCTTCTCCCTTTCCATCGGCGAGCTCGACCAAAGACTCATCGCTGCCGGGCGTGATCAGCGCCGCATAATGGAACTCATGCCCACGAACGAGCGTGCCCTGGGACCCAAGCGGGCCGTCGGCGAGGAGCCGCGCCTGGCGATAGCCAAGATGCAGCCTGCGCTTGGCGAAACTGGTGACATGGCCGAGCAGGCCAGTCATGGCGTGAGACACGCCGTCGCCGTCCTCGAGCGCTTCGCCGAGAACCATGTAGCCGCCGCACTCGCCATGCACCGGTCGCGTCGCGGCGAAGCGGGCGAGGCCAGAGCGGAAGCTTCTGACAACGGCGAGGCGTCCGGCGTGCAGCTCGGGGTATCCGCCGGGAAGCCAGCAAGCGTCGCAAGACTCAGGCGGCTTCTCGTCGGCAAGCGGCGAGAATGGCACGATCTCGGCCCCGGCTTTGCGCCAGCCGTCGATCACATGCGGATAGACAAAGCTGAAAGCAGCATCTTGCGCCAGCGCGATGCGCTGACCCGGCGGCGGTATCGACGGATAAGGCCCGGCGGCGGAAAGATGCGGCGGTGCGGCGAGCTTAAGAATGGCATCGAGGTCGAGACATTGCTCCGCCATGGCCGCGAGCCGGTCGAGCCACGCCGCAAGGTCCGCGTGCTCGGCTGCCTGCACCAGGCCGAGATGGCGTTCGGGCAGTACCAGCGTCTCATCGCGCTGAATTGAGCCGAGCACAGGGATACCCAATGCAGCGATGGCATTGGCCACGAGCCGGCGATGCCGCTCGCTGCCGACACGGTTGAGTACAATTCCTGCAATCCGCACATCTGGATCGTGCACGGCGAAGCCTCGCACCAAAGCTGCGGCTGATTGCGATTGCCCCGCGACATCGATCACCAGCAGCACCGGCAGGTTAAAACGCGCGGCGAGGTCCGCCGTGGCCCCGGTGCGGTGCGGCGCGGCTTCGATCCCGTCATAGAGGCCCATGACGCCTTCGATGACGAGCACATCCGCGCGCGCGGCTCCTTCGCCCAGGAGCGCATCGAGCAGAGAAGGGGGCATGGCCCAGCTGTCGAGATTGAAGCTTGCCTTACCCGTAGCCGCCTCATGGAAGGCGGGGTCGATATAGTCGGGGCCGGCTTTGGCGCCCTGCACGGCAAGCCCGCGCCGGTGAAGCGCCGCAAGCAGCGCCAAGGTCACGGTGGTCTTGCCGGCGCCGGAACGCGGGGCGGCGACGAGGAGGCCGCGCGCCGTCATCGCGCTTCCCGGAAGCGGCGGCGATAGTCGGCGTCATAGAGCGCGCTGTCGCGGAAATCCTCCGCCGCGAGCGCGCGTCCGACCAGGATCAGCGCCGTGCGCTCGATGGGTTCGACGGCGAGCTTGGCAGCGATACCGGCGAGGGTGCCGCGCACGATGCGCTCCCCCGGCTGGCTCGCTTGCGTCACCACCGCCACCGGGCAGTCCGCGCCGTAGAACGGGGTCAGTTCCTCAACGATCTGGTCGAGCGCCTGGATGGCGAGATGGATGGCAAGCGTGGCACCCGTGGCGGCAAAGGCGGCCAGCTTCTCGCCTTCGGGCATGCGTGAGGCGCGGCCCTCCACACGGGTCAGCACCACGGTTTGCGCAACTTCCGGCACGGTCAGCTCGCACCGAAGAGCTGCTGCCGCGGCGGCAAAGGCCGGCACGCCCGGGGTCAGCGTATAGGGAATGCCGAGACGTTCGAGCCGGCGAAGCTGCTCGGCCAGCGCGCTGAACACGGACAAGTCGCCCGATTGCAGCCGCGCCACGTCGTGTCCGGTCTCATACGCCGCCACGAACTCAGCCTCGATCTCGTCGAGAGACAACGGCGCGGTATCGACGATGCGCGCGCCTTCGGGGCAATAGGCAAGCAGCGCCTTCGATACGATGGAGCCGGCATAGAGGCAGACGGGACAGCGCGCGATGAGATCGCGCCCCCGCACGGTGATAAGGTCGGGCGCACCAGGGCCCGCGCCGATGAAATGCACCGTCACGGCTTGACCCACACCCATTGCGTCACCGGCAGAGCCGGACGCCAGCCGGTCTTGCCGCCGACTGGCTCGGCGCGCGCGAGCGCAATGCGGAAAAGCTCGCCGCCTTGCGCCGCATGGCGCGCGATCAGCAGAGCTTCCGTGGCGAGCGTCACGGCGTTGACCACGAGACGTCCGCCCGGACGCAGCGCGGCGGTGGCGGCATCGAGCACACCCTCGTCGCTGGCGCCTCCGCCGATGAAGATCGCATCGGGTTGAGCCAATTCTGCAAGGGCTTGGGGGGCCGAGCCATCCACGACTTCAAGACCCGGCACGCCAAAGGACGCGGCATTACGGGTAATGCGCTCGGCGCGCTCGGGGTGCGCGTCGATAGCGATTGCGCGCATGGATGGATCGGCAAGCATCCACTCGATGGCCACCGAGCCAGAGCCTGCGCCGATGTCCCATAGAAGCTGGCCGCGCAGCGGGGCGAGCGCGGAGAGCGTGATGGCGCGGATCTCGCGCTTGGTGATCTGGCCGTCATGCTCGAACAGCGCATCGGCGAGGCCCGGCGTATAGGCAATCACGCGTGCGCCCGGCGCGGCATCAACCTCAATGGCGACGGTGTTAAGCGGCGCGATATCGGTCAGGTCGAAACCTGAGGCAGTTGCTGTGCGCACCTGCTCATGCTCGCCGCCCAAAGCTTCGAGCACGGTCAGGCGCGAGGCGCCAAACCCGATCTCAGCCAGGAGTTGTGCGAGATGAGCCGGTCCGTCGCTATCGGAGGTTAGTGCCAGCACGCGCGCGCCGGGATGAAGATGCGGCCGGATGCGGTCGAGCGCGCGGCCATGCAGCGACACAAGCACGATCTCCGGCAGCGACCAGCCGAGGCGCGCGGCGGCGAGGCTGAAGGCAGACGGCGCCGGCACCACCAAGGTTTCCTCCGGCGACACATGGCTCGCCAGCAGCGCACCCACGCCATAGAAGAACGGGTCGCCCGAAGCGAGCACGCAGACCTGCCGCCCGCGTTCCGCCAGGACCTCGCCGACCGAGAATGGGCTCGGCCACGGCTTGGTCTCACCGCGGATCAGCGGCGCCGCCAGCCCTAAATGCCGCTCGCCCCCGAACACGATGTCGGCACGGGAAACGAGTCCCCGCGCCACCGGGCTCAGGCCCTCCACGCCGTCCTCACCGATGCCGACGATGGACAGCCAGCGTCTGGTTGAGGCAGTGTCCGGCATGACCGGTTCAGCGCGCATCACGCGCATCCTCATTCTCGGCGGCACGAGCGAAGCGCGGCGTCTCGCGGAGGCGCTCGCCAGCCGAACCGACATCGCCGTGACAGTCTCGCTCGCCGGCCGTACCGCGTCCGCTCCGCCTCTGCCAGTGCCGGTGAGGATCGGCGGCTTCGGCGGTGCGGATGGACTCGCGGACTATCTCCGCGCCGAGCAGATCGATGCGCTGATCGACGCGACCCATCCGCATGCGGCCGTGATCTCCGCCAACGCGGCTGAGGCCGCCAGAACCGCCGGTGTCAGGCTGCTCGCGCTTCGCCGTCCCGCCTGGGTGCCGCAAACGGGCGACCGCTGGGTTGAGGTGGCGAATGTCGAGGAGGCGGTGCAGGCGCTTGGTCAAGCGCCGCGCCGCGTGTTCCTCGCGCTTGGGCGCAACGCCATCCGCCCCTTTGCCGCGGCGCCGCAGCACATCTATCTCATCCGCAGCGTCGATCCGGTCGATCCACCGCTTGCCGTGCCGCATGCGACCTACATCACCGCGCGCGGCCCCTTCAGTGAAGCCGAGGACCGCGCGTTGATGGAGCGCCATCGCATCGAATTGGTGGTGGCCAAGAACAGCGGCGGGGACGCGGCACGCGGCAAGATCGACGCCGCCCGCGCGCGCGGCCTGCCGGTGATCATGCTGAAGCAGCCAGTCCCGCCGGTGGTTCCTTCGGTCGGGGCAGTCGAAGAGGTGTTGGCGTGGCTCGATCATGCCATGACCTTCGCCGCGGCGCGCGGCGTATAGACGAGGGGCGTCTTGCCCTCGCGCGGGATCACGCGCGTCTCTGCCGAGCCCACGATGATCAAGGTTGCCATATTAGCCGGCATATCACCCGCGTCTGCGAGGGTTGTCACCGTCAGGCTTTCGTCAGGCCTTCCCACGGCGCGGCTGAAGATCACGGGTACGGTGACAGGGAGCTTGCGCCCGAGAAGCGCGAAAGCGTGGCTAAGCTGCCAGGGCCGCGCCTTGGAGACGGGATTGTAAAGGGCGATGACGAAGCCGGCGGCAGCGGCAGCGTCGAGCCGCCTCTCGATCAGCTCCCAGGGCTTCAAATTGTCGGACAGCGACAGCGCGCAGAAATCGTGCCCCAGAGGCGCGCCGGCATGCGCGGCGGCGGCGAGCATGGCGGTAATGCCTGGCACCATGGCGACATCGAGCATGCGCCAGGCGGTAGGTCCAGCCTCGATTTCCTCGCACACGGACGCGGCCATGGCGAATACTCCGGGATCGCCGCCCGAGACGATGGCGACATTGGCGCCGTCGGCGGCGTGGCGCAGCGCCGCGCTCGCTCGCTCGTGTTCTTCGCGATTGTCGGAGGCGTGTCGCGACTGGCCTTGTCTCGCCGGCACGCGGTCGAGATAAGGGCCATAGCCGTAAATCGCGCTGGCGGCTTCGAGCGACTCGATGGCCTCTTGCGTGAGATAGCGCGCGTCGCCGGGGCCAAGCCCGATGACGGAAAGACGCCCGCTCATGGCCGCGTCTCCCAGCCCGGCACCAGCACCATGGCGAAATACGGCGCGCAGCCGTCGAGCTTGTCGGTGAGCTTCATCACCGAGGCATTGGCCATGGTACCACGCTCGACATAGATGGCGCGGTCGAGCCGCCCGGCCCGGTCGAGCGCGCGGCGCACCTTGGCGAGATGGCGGCCGATCTTCATCACCACGGCGGCATTGGCGTCGGCGAGACGGCGCTCGAGCTCGTATTCGGGGAGCGTGCCGGAAAGCACGGTGAACACGTCGTCGCCTTGAGCGATCGGCGTGCCGATCGCCGACCAGCAGCCAGACATGCCGGTCACACCGGCGATCACCTCGGTCAGATAGCGGGGAGCAAGCCGTACATGCAGATGCATGTAGGAGCCGTAGAATAGCGGGTCGCCCTCGGCGATGACCGCGACCGTGCGGCCGGCGTCGAGATGTTGCGAGACCGATGCGGCGGCGCCGTCATAGAAGGCGAGCAGCGTCTCGCGATAGGCGGCGTCCTCTTTCGGGATCTCGGTTGTCACCGGATAGAGCAGCGGCAGTTCCTCGACGCCGTCCTTGAAATGCGCGGCGGCGATGGCGCGCGCATTGCTCGAATTCCCCGCCTTGGCGAAATGCACCACGACGTCTGCGTTTTTAAGCGCGTCGATGGCGTTAAGCGTGAGCAGGCCCGGATCGCCTGGGCCGACGCCGACGCCGATGAGACGGCCGCTCATAGTCCCGGCCTTGCCAAAGCATTGATCGCGGCCGCGGTCATGGCGCTGCCGCCCATGCGCCCGCGCACGATGAGATACGGCACGTTTAGCGGGTTGGTAGCGAGCGCCTCCTTGGATTCCGCCGCACCCACGAAGCCTACAGGGATACCGAGAATCGCGGCAGGTTTAGCCGCGCCCGCCTCGAGCATTTCGAGCAAGCGGAACAGCGCCGTCGGCGCATTGCCAATGGCGACCACGCTGCAGTCGAGCCGGTCCCGCCAAAGTTTGAGCGCGGCGGCGGAGCGGGTGGAGCCGAGCTTCTCCGCCAAGCCCGGGACGCGGGAATCGCGCAAGGTACAGATCACCTCGTTGCTGGCGGGAAGCCGCGCGCGCGTGACCCCATGCGCCACCATCTCTGAATCGCACAGGATCGGTGCGCCGCATTGCAGCGCCGCACGCGCGGCACTTACCAAATCCGGCGCGAACTCGATCATCTCCGCCGCGTCGATCTGGCCGCAGGCATGGATCATGCGAACGGCGATCTCGGCCTCATCCTCCGTGAAGCGGGAGAGATCGGCCTCGGCGCGGATGATGGCGAATGAGCGCTCATAGATGGCGGCGCCGTCGCGCAGATAATCCTGCTTAAGCATGGACCACCTCGCGCGTTTCGATGATGCGGTCGATTTCCTCGTCGAGGCCGGCGGGGTCGGCATAGGACGATGGCGTGGCGCGTGCGGTGCCGTCACGCACGATGCCGCAACCGCGCGCCGTGCCGACGACGGTAAGCGGCGCGGTGGCAGGATAGGCGCAGCCTTTGGCGCAACCCGAGACGTGCAGAACGACGCGGTCGCCGTGCAGCGGCAGGTCTTGCGCAAGCGCGGCGGCGATTGCGCGGCTTTCGATCAAACCCGAAGCGCAAGCAGGTGCGCCGGGACACGCGACGATGCGGCGGCGTGAATCGGAGGGCTCGACTGCGAAGCCCAGACGCCCCGCCTCGTCTCTTATCGTCTTTACCTTTGTCCTCTTGAAAGGCCAAAGCAGCAGCGTGCGATCGAGCGCAGGCCGCGCCCATAAGGCACCGTGCGCACGAGCGGTCTCGGTAAGCGCCCTCAGCGTGTGAGCCTGGGCATGGCCAAAGGCCAGCCCCACGCCCAGCGCATAGAGATCGTCCTTGAGACAATGCGTGCCAACCGGCTCTGCGGGAAGCCGGGGCGGCGGGGAGGACTCAAGCACGATGCGGGTACGGATGGCGTCCCGGAACGTAGCGATCCCGCCACGCCGCAGCACGTCGGCGGCGCGCGCTTCCGGACCATGTGCCGCAATCGACGCAAGGAGGTGCAGCACGACATTACACGCCTCATCAGGCGCGATCGCACCAAGCGGCGCAGCCGTTGCTCCATCGCCTGCGAGCGCGATATGAAGCAGCGGACCGTCCGCCGTGGCGACGGCCCGGACTCTGATGTCCGCCGCAAGGGCATCGAGGTGAAGCCTGCCACCGCCATCCACGATCACCGACACTTTCGGGGCGAGCGCAAGCCCCGCTGCCGCAATGGCTTGGCGAAGCTCGCGTGCCAGCGTGTCGGCGTCGAGCAGGGCGGAAGGTTCGTCTCCCAGAGGGCCGGCGATGACAGGGGTGCCATCGTTGATCTCGATACCGAGCGCAGAAACCGCAGCGGCGAAAGGCGGTGCCGAGTCAGGCCTGAGCCCGCGAACCTGGAGGCTACCACGGGCCGAGATTTCTATCGTGCCATTGCCGTGCACCCGCGCTGAGGCGCAGAGGCCGGCGAGCACCTTGAGCTTCATGGGGCCGGCCGGGACGATGCGCGCGAGCAATCCGTCGCCGGTCGGCATCGCCGCCAACAGGCTCGGACAAGCGCCGCGGACAAAAGGCACGGTCATAATGCGGCCTCCGTCTGAGCCATCAGATCGGCGCCGAGATCGTTGCGCCGCGGATGCCACAGGCCCTTGCGACGCGCGGTTTCGAGACGTTCGGCGATGGCGCGCGCCGCGTCCGGGTTCTCGCGCAGGAGAAACTCGCGCACCTCAGGATCGGCAAGGTAAACCTCGTGCACCAGGTCGAACAGCGCGCTCGCCACCTGATCCGTGGTCTCGGCGAAATCGACCAGGCGATCGACGGTCTCGGCGAGCTCCGCCGCGCCGCGCGCCCCATGGCGCATCATGCCTTCGATGAAAAGCGGATTGGTGGCGCGCCCGCGCACGATCCGCGCCAGCGCCGCATCCAACGGCCGTGCGCGCGGGCGCTTCGGATCGGTGGTGTCGAGCATGATGAGGTCGGCCTCGCG
>Ga0268386_10002015_pt1 | contig 14233 bp, 12 predicted proteins | sample RVTome_15_FD_200260 | JGI IMG/M metagenome (GOLD analysis project Ga0268386, IMG submission 200260) | Soil microbial communities from uranium-contaminated site in the Upper Colorado River Basin, Wyoming, United States - RVT150D86... ...
ATCCGGACGGATCAGGATAGGCCTGCGGCAGGACAGAGGGCGCGCCGTGGCGACTCTTGCCTGACTGGTAGCCTTTCCTGACGCGAAGCGTCCTGTCCTGGCGGCAGCCTTTTCCTGCCGTGAGGCCTTCTTTGTCGCAGGATTCTGGCTTGACGGCAGTCCTGTCCTGACGTGGAGCGTCCTGTCCTGGCGGCAGCCCTTTCCTGCCGTGAGGCCTTCTTTGACGGAGAGGCTGGACGCTCGGACTCGGCGACACGTATACTCAATGTATATCCGCAGAAAGAGAGCGCCATGCAGACGAAGATCCAGAGATGGGGCAACAGCCTGGGATTGAGAATCCCGCGGTCAATTGCCGAAGAGGCGAAGGTGGGACCAGGTTCGGAAGTTGAGCTGTCGATCCAGAACGGCAACCTGATCGTAAAGCCGGCAAGACGCCGGACGTACGACTTGAAGGACCTCGTTCGAAAGATAACCCCCAGAAATCTCCATGACGAGGTCGACACCGGAGGGCCGGTCGGCCGAGAGACCTGGTAGTGGCGGGGAAGTTCGTTCCCGAACGCAGCGATGTCGTGTGGCTCGAGTTCAATCCTCAGGCCGGCGGCGAACAGGCCGGCCATCGTCCCGCGCTGGTGATCTCGCCGAAGTCGTACAACCGAAGGGTGGGGCTCGCGATCGTATGTCCCATCACCTCTCGCGTGAAAGGCTATCCGTTCGAGGTTGAACTACCTCAGGGTCTGGAGGTAAAAGGCGCGATTCTGTGCGATCAGGTCAAGAGCCTGGACTGGCGCGCCCGGCGGGCGACCCGTTTCGGGTCTGTGCCGGACGCGATCATGCAGGAGGTAACGGCGCGGATACTGGCGTTGATCGAGCCGACGGAGTGAAGGAGCTGACATGGTCCCTCACGGCAAGAAAGGCCTGCTGGCAGGAGAGGATGCTGCGCATCAGGACAGGCCCGCGGCAAGCAAGATTCTGACCTGACGGTAGTCCTATCCTGACGCGCAGCGTCCTTTCCTGGCGGCAGCCCTTCCTGACGCGCAGCGTCCTGTCCAGCCCGGCCATACGGCGGCGCGCGCTGAAGCGTGCCTCTGGCGCGCTGAAGCGAAGCACAGCGCCGCAGGACCCGGCTAAGATGTTGGCGGAGCCTCTGTGACCGCACCCGTGAACATCGCCGTTCTCACCACACCTGCCATCCGCATCGCCCCGCGGCTTTTCTGGCTGCTGCACACCGGCGGCTGGACGGGGGCGTTTCTGCTCAGCTATCTGTCGGCGCTCGCGCACGGCAAGCCGGCCGGGTACTGGACCGTATCGCTGTCGGCGTACGGGACCGGCTTCGTCGCGACGCTCGGCCTGCGCTGGGTGTTGCAGCGCGTGTGGAGCCTGCCGCCGGGGCGGCTCGTGACGGCCATGGTACTGCCGGTGCTCGCCGCCTCCGGGCTCATGAGCGTGATGTTTCTCGTCGCCCTGGTGGATTGGTGCGGCGACGACTGCGCGCCGTCGTCGGCGATCGGTTACGCCGCCTACATGACGACCTATATCTACGTGGTCATGACCTGGGTCGGACTCTATGTCGGCATCAAGTATTACCGACAGCTTCAGGATCAGACCCGGCAGGCGCTCGCCGCGAACGCGATGGCACACCAGGCGCAGCTCAAGATGCTGCGTTATCAATTGAACCCGCATTTCCTCTTCAACACGCTGAATGCGATCTCAACGCTGATCCTCGATCGCGACACGAGTACGGCCAACCGGGTCGTGCAGGGCCTGAGTGCGTTCCTGCGCCATTCGCTCGACAACGATCCGATGCAGCGGGTGACGCTGAAGCAGGAGCTCGATGCGCTCAATCTCTATCTCGGCATCGAGAAGACGCGCTTTGCCGAGCGCCTGCAGATCGAGACCACGATCGAGCCCGACTGCTACTCGGCACTGCTCCCGAGCCTGCTGCTGCAGCCGCTCGTCGAGAACGCGATCAAGTACGCAGTCGCGCGCAAGGTCGAGGGCGGCAAGCTCCGCATCGGCGCGCGCCGCGTGGGTGACACGCTCGTGCTCACCGTCGCGGACAATGGCCCCGGGTGCCCGGCGCTCGAAGGCGGGAAGCTCCCGCCCGGGAACGGCGTCGGCCTGCGCAACACGCGCGAGCGCTTGCGCGTGCTGTACGGCGAAGCATCGGGGTTCGACGTGCGCAATCGCGCCGAAGGCGGCATCGAAGTGACCTTGCGCCTGCCGTTCGAGAGTGCCGGCGCGCCACGTGAGTAGCGTCATGGAAGCGAGCCGTGCGCCGATCAGGACACTGATCGTCGATGACGAGCCGCTCGCGCGTCGCGGGCTCGAGCTGCGGCTCGCAAGCCAGGCCGACGTGGCGATCGTCGGACAGTGCGGCGACGGGGCAGCGGCGCTCGAGGCGATCGCGCGGCTCGAGCCGGATCTCGTCTTCCTCGACGTGCAGATGCCCGGCGTCGACGGCTTCGACCTGCTGCGCGCCATTCCTGCCGCGCAGATGCCGCTGATCGTGTTCGTCACCGCATTCGATCACTACGCGATCCGTGCCTTCGAGGCCTCGGCTGTCGACTATCTGCTGAAGCCGGTCGACGACAGCCGCCTGCACCAGGCGATGTTCCGCGTGCGCGAAGCGCGCGAGCAGCAGGAAGCGCAGGGTCACTGCGCGAAGCTCCTGAATCTCCTCGGCGAGCTGAGCGGACGCCCGGCGCTCACGCTGGCGGAGGCGCTCGACGTCGAATCCGCGCAGCGCCTGCGCCGCGAGGACAAGCTCGCGATCCGCGACGGCAACCGCACCGTGCGCCTCGAGATGAAAAGCATCCGCTGGGTCGACGCCGCGGGCGACTACATGTGCATCCACACCGACGGGGAGACCTTCGTGCTGCGCGCGACCATGCGCGAGCTCGAGCAGCAGCTCGACCCGCAGCGCTTCCCGCGCGTGCACCGCTCGACGATCGTCAATGTCGCGCGCGTCACCGAGATGCGCGCGCACACGAATGGCGAATACTTCCTGACGCTCGACTGCGGCCACGAGCTCAAGCTCTCGCGCAGCTATCGCGACAGGCTCGAGCTGCTGCTGTAACGAGTCCCTCACCCGCCTCCGGCGACCTCTCCCGCAAGCGGGAGAGGTGAAGGCACCCTCACCCGACTTCGTCGACCTCCCTCACAGGGCGAGGTTTGCTGACCCTCACCCGCGTTCCGCTCCCTCTCCCTCATCAGAGTCTGTGAGGGGGAGGGTGTTCTGGGAGAGGTGCAGTGACCCTCACCCGACTTCGTCGACCTCTCCCTGATGACAGGGAGAGGTGAAGCAAACGGTTCGTCGCATGCACTCCACGGTTCACCGCAACCGTGCGAACTTCGTGGGATCGCAGTGTCAGACTCGCACACAGCCACGCATCGTGCGTGATGCAGCTTGCTTCCGAGTCACTCCACGATGAAGCTCACCGAAGCCTCGCTCACGAATCCCGCCGCGGTCGCAGTTGCCGTCGCGCTCGTCTGCCTGTTCGGCGGGATCGCGCTCACCGGTCTGCCGCTGCAGCTCTTTCCCGACATCGAGCGGCCGCAGATGACGGTGGAGACGCAGTGGCGCGCCGCTTCGCCGCAGGAGCTCGAGTCCGAGATCGTCGAGCCGATCGAGAACGTGTTGCAGGGCCTGCCCGGTCTCGAGGAGATGGAGTCCAACGTCAACGGCGGCGGCAGCTGGATCAACCTGACCTTCGCGATCGGCACCGACATGAAGGCGATGCTGGTCGAGGTGCTCGCCCGCCTGAACCGCCTGCCACCGCTCCCGCGCGATTCGAATCCGCCGGTCGTGCAGATCGGCTCGGACGATGCGAACGCGTCGCTCACCTATTTCTTCGTGCAGAAGCTGCCCGGCACGTCCGGCGACATCGCCGATTACCGGCGCCTGATCGAGGAGCGCATTGTGCCGCGCATCACCTCGGTCGAGGGCGTCGCGGGTATCGAGGTGAACGGCGGGCCCGGCGAAGAGGTCCTGGTCACGCTCGATCTCACTCGCGCTGCGGGCTATGGCATCAGCATTCCCGACGTCGCCGCCGAAGCGGCGCGCGCGACCGACATCTCCGGCGGCAGCTTCGATGCCGGCCGCCGTCAGTACACGTTGCGCTACGCCGGCAGCTACGCACCGGAGGAACTCGGTGAGCTGATTCTCGCCTGGCGCGACGGCCGGCCGGTGCGGCTCGCCGACATCGCCACGATCGAGATCGGACGCCCGGAGCAGCGCTTCTTCTCGTACCAGAACGGCAATCCCGCGATCGGCCTGCGGATCATGCGTGAAAGCGGCGCGAACGTGCTCGCGACGCTCGACGAGGTGAAGCGCGTCGTCGACGAGCTGCGTGAGCGCGAACTCGCGCCGCTCGGGCTCGCGATTGAGCAGAGCTACGACTCCTCGGTCTTCATCCATCGCGCGATCGGGCTGCTGTCGGGGAGCCTCTTCGCCGGAGTGCTGCTCGCGGTGGGGTGCCTCTGGTGGTTCCTGCGCGATGCGCGCGCGACGGTGCTGATCGCGACCGCGATCCCGATCTCGCTGCTCGCGACGTTCATCCTGCTCGAGCTCACCGGCCGCAGCCTCAACGTGATTTCGCTCGCCGGCCTCGCGTTTGCGGTCGGCATGGTCATGGACGCGGCCGTCGTGGTGGCCGAGAACATCGTGCGCCTGCGCGAGAACGGTATGCCAACGGCGAAGGCGGCGCTCGCCGGCACACGCCAGGTGAGTGGCGCACTCCTCGCCTCGACGCTGACCACGGTGGCGGTCTTCCTGCCGGTGATCTTCATGCGCGACGTCGAGGGGCAGCTCTTCGCCGACCTCGCGCTCACGATCTCGATCGCGGTCGGTGTGTCGCTGCTCGTCGCAGTGACGGTGCTGCCGGCGGCAGCCGGCAACTGGCTCAAGACGCGACCGAAGGCGGCGCGTCAGGGTGAATATCCGCGCCTCGTGGCGTGGGCGTTGCGCGCTACCGCCACGCGACCGCGGCAACTCGGCTGGGCCGTTGCGCTCGTGCTGATGCCGATGCTCGCCGCGTGGCTGCTGCTGCCGCGCGTCGACTATCTGCCGTCCGTCAAGCGCGCGGCGGTCGATGCGTGGTTCAACTTTCCGCCCGGCATGAGTCCCGCGGCGGTCGATCGCGAAATCGGCGCGGTGATTCGCGAGCGGATGGCGCCATACATGAGCGGTGACAAGTCACCGCACCTCAGCAACTGGTATCTGATGCTGTGGCCGAACGGCGGCACGCTCGGGGCGCGCGTCGTCGATCCGGCGGAGATCGGCGAGCTCGAGCGCGTGATCCGCGACGAGATCGTGAGCGGCTTTCCGGATACGCGTGCGTTCGCCGCGGAAGGCGAGCTCTTCGGCGGCTTCGGTGGCTCGAGCCGCGCGATTGCGATTCATCTACAACATGGGGATGGCGAAGCACTCACCGCCGCTGCCGAGCGAGGCCGGACTTTGCTCGCCGAGGACTTTCCCGGCGCCAACGTGCAGGCCTGGCCCACGGCCGACGCCGGGCAGCCGGAACTGCGCGTGACGCCGAACGATCGGCGCCTCGCCGAGATCGGCTGGAGTCGGCCGGAGCTCGGCACGGCGGTGCGCGTGCTCGGCGAGGGCATGTGGCTCGGTGAGCACTTCGATGGCGACCGGCGGTTTCCGATCATCCTGCGTAGCGACCAGCGCGGTGGTCCCGAGCAGCTCGCGCAGGTGCCGCTCGCGACGCCGTCCGGCAGTGTGCTGACACTCGGCGAGCTCGCTGAGCTGCGCACCGTGCTGAGTCCGAGCCAGCTGCGTCGCGTCGACCGGCGCCGCAGCATCACGCTGACCGTCGATCCGCCGGCGAACCTGTCGCTCGAGGAGGCGCTCGAGATCGTCGAAAGCGAGATCGTGCCGGCGGTGCGCGCTGCGCTCCCGGAGGATGCGGGCGTCCGCGTCGCGGGCAGCGCCGACCGCCTCGACGAAGTGCTGCGCACGATGGGCGGCAACTTTGCGATGGCCCTGCTCGTGCTGTTCCTGCTGATGGCAGCCATTTTCCGCTCGCTGAAGGACAGTGCCTTCGTGATGGCGACATTGCCGATGGCCGTGCTCGGCGGTGTGCTGGGTCTGCGTGTGCTCGGTGTCGTGAGCACCCAGTCGCTCGATCTGCTGTCGATGATCGGCTTCATCATGCTGCTCGGCATGGTGATCAATAACGCGATCCTGCTGGTCGCGCAGACCCGCGCCGCCGAGCGCGAAGGCTGTGACATCGAGGAAGCGCTGCGGCAGGCGCTCAATCAACGCCTGCGGCCGATCCTGATCGCTGCGCTGACCGGCGTGTTCGGCGCGCTGCCGATGGCCGTGAATCCCGGCCCGGGCGCCGTCATTTATCGCGGCCTCGCGGCGGTCACCGTCGGCGGCGTCGCATTGAGTCTGTTGTTCACGATCGTGCTCGTGCCGGCGCTGCTGCGTCTCGCGAGCGCGCGGCGCGCGGCGGCGGCCACTGAGACCGACATCGTCTACCTGCCCGCGCGCGCGTTTCGTTGACCGTTTCGAGGGAGAACTGCCATGCGTCTGCGCTCGATCTTGCCAACGGCTGCTGCTCTTGCTGCGACGGTCACCCTGATTGCATCAATGCCCGATGCGGGTGCCCAGGACCTGCCGCCCGCCAGCGTGTCGCTCGCGGAAGCTGTGCGCGCCGAGTTCGCGCCGCTCCACTGGGCGAGCGGGAGCGTCGTGAGTCGCGAAGATGCGCGCGTGGCGAGCGAGCTCGAGGGTCGTGTGATCGCGGTCGCCGAGGTCGGGCAGACGATCGCGAAGGGTGAGGTGCTTGCGCGCCTCGACGACACTGCGCTGCGCCTGCGTGAGCGTGACGATCAGGCGAGCCTCGCGCGCATCGAGGCGCAGCTCGACTACGCCGTGAGTCAGGAGCAGCGTTACGAGCAGCTCGTGGCACAGGCCAGCATCGCGAGCGCGCAGCTCGACCAGGCGCGCTCGGAGCGCCGCGTGCTCGAACAGGATCTGGTCCGCGCCCGCGTCGCACTCGAGCGCACCCGCCACGCATTGCGGCAGTCGATCGTGCGCGCGCCGTTCGACGGTGTCGTCGCGGAGCGCTTCATTCAGCTCGGGGAGTATCTGGCGACCGGTGCGCCGGTCGCGCGGCTCGTGAATCCGAAGGCGGTCGAGATCCGCGTACGTGCGCCGGTGGAACTCGCCTCTGAGCTCGCCGCAGCGACGCGCGTGACGCTGCGCGCCGGCAACAGTCTCAGCGAGCAGGCGATCAGTGCACTGGTGCCGATCGCCGACGAGACCTCGCGCCAGCTCGAGCTGCGCATCGCGTTGCAGGGTGCGACGCTTTCGATCGGCGCTGCGGTCGAGGTGGGGCTGCCGGCCGCCGAACCCCGTCTCGTCGTCGCTGTGCCGCGCGATGCGCTGATCCTGCGCAAGGAAGGCAGCTACGTGCTGCGAGTATCGGACGAGCTCATCGCCGAGCAGCTGCGTGTCGATGCCGGCGCCGCGCAGGACGGGCTCATCGAGGTCGTGCGCGGCGAGGTCGAGCCTGGGGATCAGTTGATCGTGCGCGGCGGCGAGCGCGTGCAGCCGGGGCAGCGAGTGCGGGGGCCGAGTCTGGCAGCGTTGTAGCAGCGGAGGATGCGGCCGCATCAGGAGAGGGCTGTCGCCAGGAGAAGACCCGGACGGATCACGACAGGCCTCCGGCAGGTCAGACGGCCTGGCGACAGCCCTTTCCTGGCGGCAGCCCTTTCCTGGCGGCAGCCCTTTCCTGGCGACAGCCCTTTCCTGGCGGCAGCCCTTTCCTGGCGACAGCCCTTTCCTGTCAATCGCCTTTCCTGGCGACAGCCCTTTTCCTTCTTGGCGACAGCCCGCCGCTGCTCTCAGTGAGCAATGACCAGCGATGAGAAGAGAACCGGCAATATCTCCTCGGTGCTGGTCGAGCCGCGTGCGTTTTTCGTCACGAGGGTCAGATGCTGCAGCTCAGGCAGGCCGCAGGGAATGACCATCCTGCCACCGGGTTTCAGTTGCTCGAGAAGTGGAACCGGGATCAGCTCCGCCGCCGCGGCGACCAGCACCTTGTCGAACGGTGCTTCACTCGCCCAGCTTCTGCAGCCATCACCCGTGCGCACGTCGACATTGTCAAACCCCAGCCTGTTGAGCCTCGTCGTCGCCTCGTGCGCAAGCTCCGGAACGATTTCCGAGCTGTAGACATGCCTCGCCAGTGTGGCCAGGATCGCGGCCTGGTAGCCGAGGCCGGTGCCCACGTCGAGAACGGTGTCCTCGCGTTGCACGTCGAGCAGATGCGTCATCAGCGCGACGATGAATGGCTGCGAAATCGTCTTGCCACAGCCGATCGGCAGCGGCTGATCGAGGTAGGCGAATGCGCGTAATTCGTCAGGCACGAACTCATGGCGCGGGACGGTGCCCATCGCGTCCATGACGGACGCCGCCAGAGACTCCGCGTGGATAACGTCGCCCGCCATCTGCGCATGCAGCGCAATCTGCTCGAGCATCTCGTTGCGTGCTTCGGCGAAAAGCGGCTCCGGATCCACGGGCCTGACCTCTCGTCTCGAGGAATGAGGCATCGCTCTGCTCTACTGCGGGCGATGCTATTGTGGACGTCGATCTCGATGCAGGATGGCCCTTCTCCATGCAACGAGCAACCCTCAGAAGTCCTGTGGCGCTGGTGCTGGTTGGGTTCGGCCTGCCGACGGGCCCGACTCTCGCCCAGAACCATGCCCTGGCGCCGTGCGACGAGAGCGCGCTGCCGCAGTTCGAGCAGTTCGCGGTTGCCCGAGAGGATGTCCATGCTCCACAACTCGATCTCGACAGCCATCCCATCGGCCGCCGTTTCGTGACGCGTCTCAGAGAAGCCGTGCGGACCGAGTTGCCCGACCTTGCGGGACACTACCTCGTCGTCGACTGGAGCTGCGGTACGGCATGCATGATGTTCGCCATCGTCGATCTGTGGAGCGGCCAGATCTGGCACGACGAAGGACTGATTCTGACGCGGGGGATCGCGACGCGATCCGACAGTCGGCTCGTGATCCTGAATCCAGGACCGGCCTGGCGTGCGGAGCAGACACCCACTCGCTATTACCTCTGGCAGAGCAGCGCGCTCGAAGCGCTCTGCGAGGAACCGGACAGATCCTGAGAGGTCACCACGGTGGGAGAGGGTGTGAAGACGCTGCTCGGATCAGAAGCTCGCCGCATTCAGCCACAGGTGCGCCGCGATGCTCGCGGCATAGCCGAATGCGATGGCGGGGGTCCACTTGAGATGGCCGAAGAAGGTGTAGAAGCCGCGCGCCTGACCCATCAGTGCCACGCCGGCTGCAGAACCGATCGAGAGCATGCTGCCGCCGACGCCCGCGGTCAGTGTCACGAGCAACCATTGGCCGAGCGGCATGTCCGGATTCATCGTGAGCACGGCGAACATCACGGGAATGTTGTCCACGATCGCCGACAGGATGCCGACCATCACGTTCGCGGTCGTCGGGCCCCAGTCGGTGTACATGACATCCGACACGAGCTCGAGATACCCGATGAAGCCGAGGCCGCCGACGCAGAGCACGACGCCATAGAAGAAGAGCAGCGTGTCCCACTCGGCACGCGCGACGCTGCGGAAGACGTCGAAAGCCACCGGTGCGCCAAGATCCTCCTCGTCGATCGCTTCGTCGAGCTCACGGTGCTTCGTCTTCTTGAGGTAGTAGCCGAAAAACTGCAGGTATGCGAGTCCCGTCATCATCCCGAGCATTGGCGGCAGGTGCAAAAAGTTGTGAAAGCTCACGGCCGTTGCGATCGTGAGCAGGAACAGTGCCACGACGCGCCGCGCGCCTCGTTTCATCCTCACGATTTCTCCCGAGGGCTTCGGCGCAACGTCCGGCACGGAAAAATGCATCAGTGCGGCGGGCACCACGAAATTCACGAGCGACGGGATGAACAGCAGGAAGAAGGACCGGAATTCGACGATCCCCTTTTGCCAGACCATGAGTGTCGTGATGTCACCGAAGGGCGAGAACGCGCCGCCGGCGTTCGCCGCGACTACGATATTGACGCAGCCGAGGCCAATGAAGCGCGGGCTGTCCGCGCCCACTGCCATGAGTACGGCGCACATGAGCAGCGCGGTCGTGAGATTGTCAGCAACCGGAGAGATGAAGAACGAGAGAATACCGGTCGCCCAGAAGAGCTGTCGGTAGCCGAACCCCTTGCGCACGAGCCACGAACGCAGCGCATCGAACACCCGGCGTTCGTCCATCGCGTTGATGTAGGTCATCGCGACCAGCAGAAACAACATCAACTCGGCGTACTCGAGGATGTTGTGGCGGACCGCCTCCGCGACCGCGCCCGTCGGATCCTCGCCGCCATGCACCCACGCGATCATGGCCCAGATGATCCCCGCGGCCAGGATCACCGGCTTTGACTTGCGCAGGTGCGTGAATTCCTCGGCCATCACGAACAGATAGGCGATCACGAAGATTGCGAGCGCTGTATAGCCCACGCCATGGTTCGTCAGATCCAACCCACCATCGGTCGCCGCCTGAGCAACGCCATTCCCGGCGAAGATGAGTGCAAGAGTGACGATGGACGCAGCTCTTCTGCTCATGTGACTTCCCCTTAAGAATCGCGGCCGAACGTTGTTTCTTCTGTCGGCCCGCACCCGGGTTTAAAGAATGCCACCGATGCCGGCCGATGTCGCCTGGCGATGCATGGAACTGCGCCGGGCGGAGTCGGGTCGCGGATGAGCTGCAATCCCAGCGTGATCGTCGGATTCGCGCACTGCGGCGTCCGCACGAGGCGCCGAGACGGACACGGCCCAGATGTCGGTCAGCGAACTGCGACACGTCCGGCGTGCAGCGAACCCTGTACGGTCGGTCCATGCATTATGTGAGATCGCTCGACGGACTGCGGGGTGTCGCAGTGCTTGCAGTGCTCTGCATGCATGCCGCGTTCGCGACACCTGTCGAGCATCGAGAGGCGACCGACGTCATTGCATTCTCGGTGCTGCGCTTTGGCTGGCTCGGGGTCGACTGCTTCTTCGTTCTCTCCGGCTTCCTGATCACGAGCATTCTGCTCTCGGTCCGCGACGGCGGCGCGACCAGCAGTGCGTTCGCGAACTTCTATGCGCGCCGTGCCCTGCGGATCTTCCCGATCTATTACCTGTACCTCGGCGTGCTGGCCTTGCCCGTCGGTCAAGCGCCCGCGCATACGACTGAACTGACCTGGCTCGCGACCTATACGCAGAACGTCTTCTGGCCGCTCTATGGATCACAGCTCTGGCCATGGGTCGGTCACTTGTGGTCGCTCGCGATCGAAGAGCACTTCTACCTGATCTGGCCCTGGATCGTCCTCTGCGTCACCCCGCGCAATGTGCCGCGCCTCATCGTCGTCACGATCATCGGAGTCATTGCGTTGCGCATCGCCGCGTTCGAGACCGGCTGGGGCGGCTTCGTCTACATGTCGACGCTGACCCGCATGGATTCACTGCTCGTCGGCGCATTGCTGTCCTATGCGCGAGCCGGTTTCGCGCCGAGTCTCGCACCCTGGCTCCTGTCTCGCCCGGCATGGCTCGTCGTCGGCTGCTTTTCGCTGTATCTGCTCGCACAGCTCTTTGCGGGCATTGGCGTGATCGGCCTGGTCAATCAGTCGGTCGGCTACACCCTCTTCGCGTTTGGATGTGCCGGCGTGATCGGGAACTTGACCGGGCAGCCGTCTCGTTGCGCGAGACCGCTCGAGCACTCGAGCATCGTAGCGGTGGGCAGGGTCAGCTACGGCGTCTACATCTATCACATGCCGGTGTTCGTGCTTCTGAAAGTTGTCCTGCGGATGCTTCACCCGGCCTGGCAGACGGGCTCGTACCTCGTGGACTTCTGCTCGTTCATGCTCGTCGGCACCGCGGTGACACTCGGCATCGCAGCCGTCAGCTATCGTCTCATCGAACGACCTTTATTGCGCCTGAAGCCGGCTAGATCATCCGCCGCGACGGGTGCTGCCGAGTTTTCGAGCGTCGGGTAACCAGGAGAGGCCTGTCGGCAGGAAGGATCCGGACGGATCAGGACGAGCCGACACGTAAACGGGATGCTGCCGCCTCAGAAAGGCCTGCGGCAGAACAGGCCTCCCGGCAGGAAGGGATCCTGGCGGATCAGGAAAGACCTTCAGCGTAACGGACGGCGCCGTGGTCGCCGTCGAGTATGTCGCTTGACGGCAGTCCTCTCCTGACGCGCAAGCGTCCTGTCCTGCCGGAGGCCTGTCCTGCCGGAGGCCATCCTGCCGCAGGCCTCATGTACTTTAGAATGGACCTCATGAAGCTGACGATCTTCACGACTGGCGGGACACTCGACAAGGTGTACTTCGACGCGAAGGGCGGCTACGAGGTCGGCACACCCGTCGTGCGGCAGATCCTCGAGAACGCGCGCGTGACGGATCCGGTCGAAATCGTGGAGCTGCTGCGCAAGGACAGTCTCGACATGACGGATGCCGATCGGGCGTTGATCCGCGACGCGGTCGACGCCTGTGCGAACGACGGTGTGGTCATCACACACGGCACGGACACGGTGGTCGAGACGGCGCGTACGCTGACCTCGATCTCAGGCAAGACCATCGTGCTGACCGGCGCACTGCAGCCTGGTCGATTCAGCGACAGCGATGGGCCTTTCAATCTCGGCATGGCTATCGCCGTCGCACAATCCGCTCCGCCCGGCGTCTACCTCGTCGCGAACGGACGCGTGTTCGATGCGCGACGCGTGCGCAAGAACCGCGCTGAGAACCGCTTCGAGCCTTTCCCCTCGCCCTGTGAGGGAGAGGGTTAGGGTGAGGGACGCCAGGGGCCGATCGGACGCAACTCGCTCGGCGTGAGGACACGTCGGTGATAAGTGATCAGCTCGTCGATGTTCCGGTCGAAGAGGCGGGCGAGCACGAGTTCGAGCTCGCGCTGTTCACGCTCGGCACGCCACGCGACCGCCGCGAGATCGTCGACGGAATTGACCGGCTGCCCGTTTGCAGTGACGAGCACGTCGTAGCTGCGCACCGCGAGCTGGTCCGCTGCGGACGCAGGTTGGACGTGGTGCACCATCAGCCGTCCGACGCCGATCAGCGGCGCGAGACGGGAGCGGTTGGACTCGGCGAAGTACGCGCCCGCGATGCCGAACGCGCGACGCTGCGTCAGCAGCGGAACCGGCGGCAACGATCCGCGCAGCACGACATTGCTGCCATCGCGCTCGACGTGCAGCACGACGTGATCGAGCGTGCCGCGCAGTGCATTCATCAGCTCGCCGTGAGTCGCGACGGGTTGCGCCGGGTCCCCCAGCGCCACGATGTGGTCGCCAGGCTCGAGGCGCAGCGATCCAGACGGTTGCCGCACGTGCACGACCGTCAACGTGCGGTCGCCACCTTCGTCGTAGGCGAATTCGACCTGCAGATCGGGCGGCGACGGATCTTCGCCCGCACGCAGCAGATCGAGGATCCGGCAGACGTTCGGCATCGGCACTGCGAAGCTCAGCCCCTCGACCGACTCATCGGAGATCTTCGCGGTGCTGAGGCCTACGATGCGCCCGGTGTCCAGACTGATCAATGGACCGCCCGAGTTGCCGGCGTTGATCGGCGCATCCGTCTGCAGCATGTCGGGACCGAGCCGTGACGTGATTGCCGATGCGATACCGCGCGTTCCTGTGAAACGCAGGCCCCATGGGTGTCCGAACGCGCCGACGGGATGTCCGACCGGCGGGACGCTCTCGCAATCGAGCACCGGTTCGGGCGGGCGGCCGTCGATCGCCTGCGGATCGTAGGCAATCACGGCGACGTCGAGATACGGATCGACGTAGACGCGTTCCGCCGGCAACGGCCTGCCGCGGCGGAAGCTGATCGCGAGCGTGCTGTACGAGTGACTCGCAACGTGCGCATTCGTCAGCACCCACCCTCGATCGGCATCGACGACCAGGCCCGAGCCCGAGTGCGTGCCTTGCTCGTCATCATCGAGCGCGACGTCGATCGCCGCCCTGATATAGACGGTCCAGTTCCCGGCCGCCTGGAACGCCCGCTCTGCGGGCTCGGACGCAGCTGCAGGCACTGCCAGCAGGCCGAGCGCCAAAGCCGGCGCCATTCTCGTCGCCATGAGCATCTCGCCGTCCCGAGGGTAGACGGCTTCGATTCTCAATGGATCTCGGAAGCAGAGATGTCGGCCTCGTCACGAAACGACGAGAGCCCCGTTGCAAAAGACTATGGATGGACTGGTTCCACAATCTGATAAGGGTC
>Ga0268386_10002016_pt1 | contig 14231 bp, 15 predicted proteins | sample RVTome_15_FD_200260 | JGI IMG/M metagenome (GOLD analysis project Ga0268386, IMG submission 200260) | Soil microbial communities from uranium-contaminated site in the Upper Colorado River Basin, Wyoming, United States - RVT150D86... ...
CCTCTTCCACCACCGACCCGAGGATCGGACGCCGCGACCAGCGAAGATCGAACGCGCGTATCACCAGGCAGATACGGCGGTGCAAAGGCTCATCGACTCTCTCGCCGCCTGAGACCGAGAGGGGACTACTGGCCACCGGCGGCAAGGAGCAACGCGTACACGGAACCGCTGACCGCTGAAAGCTGATCGCTGACTGCTGATCGCTACCACAGTGAAATCTGAGAGACAAATCCTCAGACCGGCGGCGCGAGGTTCCTAGCACTCGCCTGGCACCTCGCTCCCCGAGCAAGAAGAACGGAGGTCAGGCTGGGAGCTCTGTTCTGCGGCTCGCGCTGCGCGCTCGCTTCGACCGCGGATGAGCCGTTCTCGCCAGAAGTCCCTTCGAGCAGCCGGGCTTCGCCGCTACGGATCGGGCGAAGCCCGGTTGGCGGCGGCTAGTGGATCGCCAACATTCGGTCCAGCGCCACGCGGGCGTCGCGCGCCGTGGCCGCCGGGACCCTCACCACGTTGGCCGGACGCCCCTCGAGGAGGCTCTCGAGCGCCCACAACACGTGGGGAGGGTCGATGCGGAACATGGTGCTGCACAGGCAGAAGCAGTCGTCGAGCGGCACCACCTGCTTCCCGGGCGACACCTCCGCCGCCAGCCGGTTCACCATGTTCAGCTCGGTCCCCACCGCCCACTTCGTCCCGCCGGGGCTCTCACGCACGGTCTTGAGGATCCCCTCGGTCGAGCCGATCGCGTCGGCCTTCTGGGCAACCTCGAAGCGGCACTCGGGGTGCACGATCACCTTGACGCCTGGGATCTGCTCCCGCCGCCGGTCGACCATGTCGGGGGTGAAGCGGTTGTGGACCGAGCAGTGGCCCTTCCACAGGAGCACCTTCGCGGCGCCGATCGCTTCCGGGCTCAACCCTCCCGCGACTTCGTAGGGGTCCCAGACGGCCATCGCCTCCAGGGGGATCCCCATCCGGAAGCCCGTGTTCCGGCCGAGGTGCTGGTCAGGGAAGAAGAGGACCCTCGGCTTCCGCCGGAACGCCCAGTCGAGCACGGCCCGCGCGTTCGACGACGTGCAGACCGCCCCCCCGTTCCGGCCCACGAACGCCTTCAGCTCCGCGGTGGAGTTCATGTAGGTGACGGGCACGACGTCGTCGCCGACGACGCTGGCGACCTGCTCCCAGCACTCTTCGACCTGGTCGGTCGCGGCCATGTCCGCCATCGTGCAGCCCGCGTTCATGTCGGGCAGCACCACCTGCTGGTGGTCGGCGGAGAGGATGTCGGCCGACTCCGCCATGAAATGCACGCCGCAGAAGACGATGTAGTCCGCCTCGGGCCGGCCGGCGGCCTCCCGGGCGAGCTTGAACGAATCGCCCCGGAAGTCGGCGTGGCGGATCACCTCGTCCCTCTGGTAGTGGTGGCCGAGGATCACCAGGCGGTTCCCCAGGGCCGCCCGGGCCGCCGCGATCCTCTCCTGGACCTGGTCACCGCTCGCGTTCCTGACCGCTTCCGGCAGCGCAGCCTGCAGCATCGATCCTCGCCCGATTATACGGGCGCGCGCCAGATCCAGGCCGTTGGATGGCCGGCGGAGCGAATTGAGCAGAACCTTCCAGACCCTGCCGGCGTTAACGGATGTGAAGTGCCGAGGGCCGCCGCGGCTCATCGGCGGGAGGTTCTCGATGAAGCCGAGCCTGATCGCAGTCGCCGTCCTCGCCGCTCCGGTCCTGGCCGCCCCCCTCCATTCGCAGCCCGCTTCCTCGGGGACCGCGTGGCTGCACGTCCGAGTGGAGGAAGGCGCTGGGAAGAAGGTGCACGTCAACCTCCCGCTGGCGGTGGTCGAGGCCGTGCTCGAGGCCGCGCCGGAGGCCATCGGACCCAGGGGCCGCGTCCACCTCGGCCACGAAGGCCTGACCCTTGGCCGTGGCCGGCACATGTCGGTCGCCGACCTGAGGCGGGCCTGGAGCGAGCTGAAAGCGGCGGGCGACACCGAGATCGTGACCGTGGAGGACGACGACGAGGCCGTCCGGGTCGCGCGCAAGGGCGACCTGGTGCAGGTCCGCGTCCAGCGCCAGGACGAGCGCGAGGGCGTACACGTGGACGTCCCGGTCGCCCTCGTCGATGCGCTGCTCTCGGCGGAGGGGGAGGGCCTGGACGTCAGGGCCGGCCTCGCCGAGCTGAGGAAGCTCCGGGGCGACGTGGTGCGCGTCCACGACGAGGACGCCACCGTCCGGGTGTGGATCGACGAGAACGCCGGGTCCTCCGGAGGGCGCTGAAGTGCTGCTCAAGATCGGCGTCCTCCTCGCCGCCATCCCCCTCTCCCTGATCGGGGTGGTGGCCGGGACCGGCCTCCTGGTCGTGGACGTCAAGGAGTCCGACGGCCCCCGGATCGTGGTGCCCGTCCCGCTCCTGCTCGTCGAGGCCGCGGCACGGTTCGCGCCCGACCACGCGCGCCACGTCCGCCTCGACCGCCACCTCGAGGGCCCTCACCTGGAGGCCGCGGCCGCGGCCCTCGACGCGCTGGCCGAGGCGCCGGACTGCGAGCTGGTGCGCGTGGACGACGGCGAGACGCACGTCCGCGTCTGGAAGCGCGGCGAGCTCCTCGAGGTGCGCGTGGAAGGACCGGACGAGGACGTGAGCGCGACCGTGCCGCTGGCGCTGGCGCGCCGCGCGGTGGGCCAGGTGCGCGACGGCCGGGTCTACCCCGGCGACCTCGTGGCCGCCCTGCGCGCCGCGCGGCTGACCCGCCTGGTCGACGTCCGGGACGGCGACGACCACGTGACGGTCACGGTCTGGTAGGCGCGCCCGACCCCCCGGCGCCGTTGGGCGGCCCGGAGGACGACCTGCCGTGCTACCTTGATCGCCACCATGGCGCGCGGCGGCATCGGCATCTGTCTCGTGGCCTCGGCCGCCCTGACGGCCTCGGGTCTCTTCGGCGGAACGAGCGGAACGCCCTCCTCGCAGGCCCGGCAACGGCTCAGAGCGGGCGTCTTCCTCTATGCCGCCCCCGGCCTCCCCGACCCCAACTTCGCGGAGGCGGTCGTCCTGTTGATCCACCATTCGGCCGAGGGCTCGATGGGGCTCGTGGTGAACCGCCCCACCGAGGTGCCGGTCCGTGACGCGCTCACCAAGCTGGGCGAGCTGCGAGCCCTCGAGCTGCCGCTGTACTGGGGCGGGCCGGTCGAGCCGGAAGCGATGACGGCGCTTCTCCGCTCACCGCGGACCGTCGACGGCGCGGAGCGCGTGCTGCCGGACGTCCACTTCACCACCGAGCTGGGTCCGCTGAAGAAGGCGGCCCGGCAGGCCGAGGCGGCGAGCCGCGTACGCGTCTATGCGGGCTACGCGGGCTGGTCCGGGGGCCAGCTCGAGAAGGAGACGCGGCTGGGCTCGTGGGTCGTCGCCCCGGCCGACGCCACGTCCGTGTTCGCCCCGGATCCGGCCGCGCTCTGGCTGCGTGTCCACGACCTGATGCGGCGGATCGAGGTACGGCTCCTCGCCCACCCCTCGGCCGCGGGCGGCTGAGGCCGCCCCGCCCCCGGTGTCCGGGCAGCTACAATCGGTAGCGAATGCCCGTGCGGCGGCTCGCAGCACTACTCCTCATGAACGTCCTCCCGGCCGCCGTCGCGGCCCAACCCCCGGGCTCCGGGGGCGGCACGTCTCCGGGCGAGGCGCCCCCGATCCTGCTCTCCCGACAGCTCATGGAGAAGGAGGGGCTCGAGGTGGGAGAGATCGTCTCGCTCTCGAGCGCCCCGTCGGGCTCGCACCCCGGCCGTTTCCGGATCGTCGGCGTGTACGAGCCCGTGGCGGACCCCGCTCGACTGGGCGATCCGTCGCTGGCCGCACGCCTGCACCTGCCGGACCTGATCGACCTCACCCGCGACGCCGCCGATCCCCAGTCGCTCGAGCGCGTGGGCGCCGTCAACGTCAAGCTGGCCGGCGAGCCTGACGTGAGCGCGTTCGACCGGGAGCTGGCCGCGCGGATGCCGGGGCTGGAGGTGCACCCCACCGTGCCGCTCGACAGGGAGGCCGATCCCTTCGTCGTCCTCGAGCGCTTCCACCTCGCCATCGCCGTCGTCACCGTCTTCGCGAGCTCGATGTTCCTGCTGGCCCTCATGGTCATGCTGGTGGACGAGCGGCGGCAGACGGTGGCGATCCTGCGGATGATCGGCCTCCGCCGGGGGAGGATCCTGGTCCAGGTGCTGTCCGAGGGGCTGTTGATCGCCCTCGCGGGCGCGGTATTCGGCGTCTTCCTGGCCGCGGTCCTCGAGGATGGGTTCAACCGCTTCTTCCGGTGGCGCTACGACACCTCGCTCGTGTTCGTCCGCGTGACCCCGCAGATCGCCGCGCGCTCGGTGCTCCTCGCGGTCCCGCTGGGCCTGGCCGCCAGCCTGGCGTCGTCGTGGAGCCTGCTCCGCCGCGAGGCGCTCTCCCTGGCTCGCCGATGAGGGCCTGGACCTTCGCCGCCCGCAGCCTGGTGCGGCAGCCCGGACGCACGGCGCTGGGCGTGATGGGCGTGGCTGCGGTGGGGGCGCTGCTGTTCGACATGCTCCTGCTGTCGCGAGGCCTCGTGGTCTCGCTCCGCGAGCTGCTGGACAGCGCGGGTTTCGACGTCAGGGTCATGTCGACCGACATGCCGTTCGCGGGCCCGAACGTCACCGGCGTGACTCCGGCCGTCGCCGCCATGCGACGACTCCCCGAGGTCGAGGACGTGGTCCCCATCCTGTTCGGCGAGGCCGCCGCGTTCGGACGCGACGGCGGCCCGGTCGAGTTGACTCTCTTCGGTGCGGAGACGGGTCGAAGGTCGCCCTGGACCATGCTGGAAGGCGAGGGTCTCTCCCCCTTCGCCGGCGCGCCGCCCCTGATCGTGAACCGGAACCTGGCCCGCGCCCTGGAGCTCGCCCCCGGGACGGCGATCGAGCTGCGGGGTGCCTGCCGGGACGGCGCGGGATCCCTGCCCGCGTCCCGCTTCCGGGTGTCCGGGATCGCGGAGTTCCCCTTCGACGAGGCCTCGGCCCTCACCGCCGCCACGACGCTCGTGGACTTCCGCCGGACCTGCGGTCTCGAGGGCCGGGACGAGGCGAACCTGCTCCTGGTCGCCTCGCGGGAGGGACACGGGCCCGCCGCGGCGGTCGAGGCCATCCGGGCGTTGCGGCCCGACCTCCACGCCTTCAGCAACGAGGAGTTGGTGGCGCGGTTCCAGCAGGTCGGGTTCTCGTACTTCAGCCAGATCTCCACCGTCCTCAGCACCGTGACGCTGGTGTTCGGGTTCCTGCTCATCACGGTCCTGCTCACGGTGTCGGTGAACCAGCGCTACGCGGAGATCGCCACGCTGCGGGCCCTCGGCTTCGCGAGAAGGAGGATCGTGCTCGACGTGCTCTGCCAGTCCGCCCTCCTGGTGGGGACGGGTGGCGTCCTCTCGCTCCCCCTCGGGCTCGCCCTCTCCACGTGGCTGGACGCGATCCTCCGCGCCATGCCCGACATCCCCGCCCGGGTCAGCTTCTTCGTCTTCGAGCCTCGCGCCGTCGCCGTCCATATGTCTCTCCTGACCCTGACCGCGGTCCTCGCCGCGCTCTATCCGATGCGGCTGGTGGCCCGGCTCCCCATCGCGGCGACGCTGCGCAGCGAGTCCGTGACGTGAGCGCGCCCATCGTGGAGGCCCGCGGCGTCACCAAGGCCTTCCCCATGCCCGCTGGGCCCGTGGTCGCGATCCGGGACCTGGACCTCACGATCGCGGGCGGGGAGTACCTGGCCATCTGCGGGCCGTCCGGGTGCGGCAAGTCCACGCTCCTTCACATGCTGGGATGCGTCGAGGCCCCTACATCGGGCACGCTGCGGGTGGACGGCCGCGACGTCGCCGACATGGCCGACGCGGAGCGCAGCGCGCTCCGGCTGGCACGGATCGGCTTCGTGTTCCAGCGCTTCTTCCTGCTGCCCATGCTGACCGCGTGGGAGAACGTGGAGCTGCCGCAGGCCGAGGCGGGCTCTCCGCGCGCCCGGCGGCGGCAGCGGACCGCGGAGCTGCTCGACTACGTGGGCCTCGGCCACCGCTCGCACCACCGGCCGCCCCAGCTCTCGGGGGGCGAGGCCCAGCGCGTGGCCATCGCGCGCGCGCTCGCGAACCGGCCGCGGCTGCTGCTCGCGGACGAGCCCACCGGGGAGCTGGACCAGGCGACCGGCCGGCAGATCGTGGGCCTGTTCGACCGCGTCCACGCCGACGGCACGACGGTCGTCGTGGTGACCCACGACGCCGCCATCGCCTCCCGCACGCCGCGGACCCTCTTCATGCGCGACGGGAGCATCGAGTCGGACGCGACGGGGGCCGCCGCCACGGAGGGCCGGTGATCCTCCGCCTGGCCGCCCGCTCGCTCGCCGCCCACCCCGTGCGCAGCGCCGTGCTGGCCTGCGGGTTCGGCCTCGGGGTCTCCGTCATGGCGACCCTGCTGGGCGTCGGCGAGGTCATCCTCTCCCAGGCGAGGGCTCCTGCACTTCGAGGCGGGGGCGACGCCGTGATCGTGGGGGCGACCGGGCCGATCGGCTCCGCGCGCTACATCCTGTCGAGCGTGCTCGGAACGCCCCCCTTGAGTGAGCGGGTCGAGATCGCCTCCCCCACCTCCCGCGCGGCTCTCTACCTCGTCCGCGGCGGCCGCGTGGTCCCGATCCGGGCGAGGGGGGGCATCCCCAGCCTGGAGCGCGCCCTGGGAGATCCCGAGACATCGGGAGCCGCCTCCTGGGAGGACACGGCGCGCGACGCCCGCTGGAGCGCTCCCGAACCGGGAGACGTGCTGCGCTCCATGGACCGCTTCCACGCCATCCCCGACGTCCCCGCCCGGGCCGACTCGTGGGCCGAATGGCTCTACTTCAACGGCCGGGCCGGCGACACGCGCTTCTACCTGACCTTCCTGGTCGGACCGAAACGCCCGAGCGGCCGGCGAGCCGCCGGGGTCCGGCTGCAGATCGACCGCGGGGGCCGGCTGGAGTCCTACTCCGAAGGGGCGGAGGTCGACGAAGCCGAGGTGCTCGCGCGCGCTCCGGACCTCGCCATCGCGAGCAGCACGGTGCGGCTGGAAGGGACCCGCTATCGTCTGAGCGTCGACCTCCCGCGGGATCCGGGCTCGCTGCCGTCCGCCCGGGCCGCGGCACGGGCCGTCGGAGAGCTCTCGATCGAGGCCCCGCCCGGCCGCTCGATCCCGCCGATCACCATCCGAGGGGCAGGGGGCTGGATCTCGGGCTACGTGGTCCCGGTGATGTCGGGAGCGCTCGGCGGCTCCCTCGACCTGGGCGGTGAGCGGGTCGCGCTCGACGGCGGCACGGGCTACCACGACCACAACTGGGGGTTCTGGGAAGGCGTGACCTGGCAGTGGGGCCAGGTGCAGCACGGCGAGCTGTCGTTCGTGTACGGGCGCGTCCATCCGCCCCCCGACGCCGCCGACCCTCGCCGCATACCGGGCTTCCTCGGCGTGCTGGGGCCCGAGGGGCCGCTGGGCTACGCGGCCGACGTGTCGATCGAGGAGACGAGCGAGCCCGGGACCGAGCGGCCCCGGCGTATCGTGGTGGAGGGCCGCGGGCCCGCCCTGTCCTTGAAGATGGACCTGGTGGTGGAGGATGCCGCGGTGACGCGTATGGGCCAGGGGACCTTCGGTGGCGGCATGGATTTCTACCAGCTCCGGGCCCGCTACCGGGTCGCCGGCCAGGCTGCGGGGCGGGCGGTCGACTTCGAGGCCCTCGGCTCGGCGGAGACGTTCCGGGGACGGTGAGGAGGGGGCCGCGGTGATCGGTCCGTGGCGCATCCCGGAGGGGCTCCGGGTCCTCCCCGGCGGGTCGTGGCGCATCGGAGATCTCCCGGTGGCGCACGAGCCGAGCCTGGCCTACCTGAAACGCCATCTGGTCTTCGAGGACGATGGCCGGCCTGATTCGTTGCGGTCCGCCGGCCGCCCGCCGTGTTAACCTGATGCCGGGCCATCGACCCGCGGCGCGGGCGGTGAGCAGGGAGGCGAGCTTGGCGCAGCCGGCGTAGACGCCCGGATCCTCGCGGGGACCGGGACGGAACAGGAGCCGCACCCCCCACCTCCCGTATCCCCGACGCCCGCCTGCGTCCTCAACTCCCACTGGAGGCTTCGATGAGCGCACGACCGCCGGGGACCGACCGTCCGTGGACGGGGAGGACGACCGTCCTGACCTTCGCCGAGAAGCGCCGGAGCGGCGAGCCGATCGTGATGGTGACCGCCTACGATCACCCCACCGCACGCCTCGTCGACGCGGCCGGCGTCGACGCCGTCCTGGTGGGCGACTCCCTGGCCATGGCCGTGCTGGGACATCCGAACACGCTGTCCGTCACCATGGACGAGATGCTCCATCACGCCCGCGCCGTCAGCCGCGGCGCGCGGCGGGCGCTGCTGGTGGGCGACCTGCCGTTCATGAGCTACCAGGCGGACGCGGGCGACGCGGTCCGCAACGCCGGGCGGTTCCTGGCGGAGGCGGGCATGGACGCCGTGAAGCTCGAAGGCGGCCGGGCCTTCGCCGCGACCGTCCGCGCCATCGTGCGCGCCGGCATCCCGGTGCAAGGGCACGTGGGGCTGCGGCCGCAGAGCCTCAATGCCCTCGGCGGCTTCAAGGTCCAGGCGCGCACGGCCGAGGCCGCCCGGGAGCTCCTCGAGGACGCCCTGGCCCTGGAGGACGCCGGCTGCTTCTCGATCGTGCTCGAGGGCGTGCCCGAGCGAGTGGCCGGCCACGTCACCGAGCGGCTCCGCATACCCACCATAGGCATCGGTGCCGGCCGGTCCACCAGCGGCCAGGTGCTGGTGCTGGCCGACATACTGGGTCTTCAAGAGCAGGTGCAGCCCCGGTTCGTCAAGCGGTACGCCAGCCTGGCCGAGGCCGGCCGCGCCGCCGTGGCCACCTTCCGGGACGACGTCCAGGCCCGCCGTTTCCCGGCCGCGGAGCACCGCTACGACCTGCCCGACGAGGAATGGGACGCCTATCTCGGCGCGGTGGGGGACAGCTTCCCGTCGGCCACGCTGCACGAGGCGTGAAGGCGATGGACGTCCTGATCCTGGGCACCGGCGCAATGGCGTCGCTGGCCGGCGCCCAGCTGGCGCGAGCCGGACGGGCCAGCGTCACCTTCGCCGGGACCTGGGGCGCGGGGCTCGACGCCATCGACACGGACGGGGTGACGGTCGAGGAGGTGGCCGGCACCTGGACGGCCACCGCCAGGGCGCTCCCGATCGGGATGGTCCCGCCCGGCGCCACCGACCTGGTGGTCGTGCTCGTAAAGAGCCATCGCACGCGCGACGTCGCGGCCGTGGCCGCGCTCGCCGCGCGCCCGGAAGGACTCGTCCTGACGCTGCAGAACGGCCTGGGCAACCGCGAGGTGCTCGAGCGTGCCTGCGGACGCGGGCGGGTGGCGGTCGGGGTGATCACCGCCGGCGCCACGCTGGCGGCGCCGGGGCGGGTGCGCGTGGCCGCCCGGGGTTCGGTGACGCTGGCCGAGGACGGCATCGGCCCGGGCGAGCTGAAAACCCTGGTCGCGCTGTTCGCCGGCGCGGGCTTCGTGGTGGAGACGGCGGCGGAGGCCGAGCCCCTTGTATGGCGGAAGCTGGCGGTCAACTGCGCCATCAACCCGCTCTCCGCGCTGCTGGGCTTGACGAACGGCGCCCTGCTCGCGTCGGCGCCGGCGAGGCAACGCCTGGCAGGTGCCGCCCGCGAGGTCGCGGCGGTGGCGGCGGCGCGGGGCGTCGTCCTCGGGGACGATCCCGTGCGGCTGGCCCTCGAGGTGGCGGCGCGCACGTCGCGGAACCGGTCGTCGATGCTGCAGGACCTCGACCGCGGCAGCGCCACCGAGATCGACTTCCTGTGCGGCGCGGTGGTGCGCGAGGGCCGGCGCCTCGGCGTCCCGACCCCCGTCAACGACTGGCTATGGAGAGAGGTCCTCCGGCGCGAGTCGCAGGGGCCCGCGGCCCATCCGGAGTTGGGCGGCCCGTGAAGTGGGTCGCCACGGTCGCCGACGTGCGCCGGTGGCGTGAGGGGTGCGCGGAGCCTCTCGGCCTCGTCCCCACCATGGGCTATCTCCACGACGGCCACCTCTCGCTGGTGGAGCGCGCCCGCCGCGAGAACGTGCGGGTGGCGGCGAGCGTCTTCGTGAACCCCGCCCAGTTCGGCCCGGGAGAGGACCTGGCCCGCTACCCCCGCGACCGCGAGCGGGACCGCGCGCTCCTGGAGCGCGCCGGGTGCGACCTCGTGTTCGCCCCGCCGGCGGAGGAGGTGTACCCGGGGGGCTTCGAGACCTTCGTGGAGGTGGGTCCGACCGGCGCGCGCCTCGAGGGCGAGCGCCGGCCCGGCCACTTCCGGGGCGTGGCCACGGTCGTGCTGAAGCTCCTCGGGATCTTCCGTCCCCACCGGGCCTACTTCGGCCGCAAGGACGCCCAGCAGCTGGCGGTGCTGCGGCGCGTGGTCCGCGACCTCGACGTCGGCGTCGAGCTGGTCGGGTGCCCGATCGTGCGCGAGCCGGACGGGCTCGCGATGAGCAGCCGGAACGGCTACCTGGACCCCGACGAGCGCCGGGCGGCGACGGTGCTGTTCCGCGCCCTCCAGGCCGGGCGGGACGCCTGGCGCGGCGGCGAGCGCGACGGCACGGCCCTCGGTGCGGCGATGCGCAGGACGCTCGACGCCGAGCCCCGCGCGCGGACCGACTATGCGGCCGTCGCCGACCCGGAGACCTTCCGTGAGCTGGGGCACGTCGATGGACGGGCGCTGCTGTGCCTGGCCGTCTTCATCGGGCGCACCCGCCTGATCGACAACCTGGCGCTCGACGGCGATGAGCCGCTCGACGGCGAAGAGGTTCATCCGCCTCGCCCCGGGGGAGAGGTGCCGCTGCCGCGCCGAGAGGTAGGGTCTTCAACCTGATCTTTGGCCTCTTCCTTCCGCGGGGCCGTCGCCGGCCACGACTCTGCGGCCGTATATCTCACGGTGTGAACCGCGGGGGCGGCACGCTGGTCGCCAGCCGGCAGAGCAGCGACAGCGGGTTGTATCCGCCACGCCAGTGGCGGCCCGTAGTCCACGCGTCAGCGTGGTGAAGCTGATCCCCAGAGGGGACGGAAAGTCATAAGCCGCGCCGTTAGGCGTGGGGAGGGGGACCGGGAGGTACCCTTTCGCCAGGCTGGCGGAGGGTGCCCGGTCGCTCCTGACCGAGCGACCGGGCAGTCGGCGCCGAGCTGGATGGCTCTCATGCGTGACGCATAGAGCCTCCCACTCGGGCCGCTCATTGTCCAGGTCCGCCTCGCCGGCGTCATGGCCGACGACGCGCACCTGGTCGATCTCATCGAGATCGTGTGTTTCCACTGCGGCCGGCCGTTCCAGATCTGCTTCGGTGACAACCGTGGGCAACACTACTGCCTCGACGGAGAGTGCCGGAAGTTGGGGTACCGAGCCCGCACCCGCGAGCGGGGCCGGCGCTACCAGGGCAACGAGAACGGCCGGAAGAACCACGCCGGCCGGCAGCAAGCCCTCCGAGATCGCAGAGCAGACGGTGAGGCCAGTTCGCTCGTGCCCGGCGCGGAGACACCGCCACCGAGCGACGAGCCCGTCTCCAAGGCACACGAACCACCTCCAGAGCCAATCGACCGAGCAGCTCGACCGGCGGGCGAGGCACGTGGCCCCGTACCGGATCGCCCCACCGAGAGCTCACCGCAACCCGGTTGCGGCTTTTGTGATCGCGGTGACGCCGACGTGACGCACGGAGCTCCTATCCAAACTCCACTTCCCGCCGATACCGTGTGGTTGCAGGGTCAGCCGTCAGGCGGTGAGGAGGTGCCGGATGCAGGATCGCGAGGGCAGGACCTGGGAGCGGGCGGCGCAAATCCTCGGCCAGATCGCCAACGCCCAGCAGGGCCAGATCTCCCCCGACTCTACCGGTGCATCGTCTGCGAGAAGGTGGGCCGGGTCGTCTTCCGCATCAGCAGGGAGCGGCCGGAAGGAGTCCGGGTCGGCCGATCCCGCGGAGCGTGACTACGTGAGAGCCATCCTCGATTGCTATCTGTGGCTGCCCGGGACGGCCACCGTCACTTCCCGCCACGATCGACGCTGCGCGCAGCAGTTGTACCGACGTGGGATTCCCCTCGACGTGGTCAGGAGCGCGATGGTGGTGGCCATGGCCCGCAGGACGTTTCGACGCGGTGACCCGTTGCCGCGCGTGAGGGCGGTCCACTACTTTCTGCCCGTGGTCGAGGAGCTGCGGGAGTTCCCCTGCGATCCCGGGTACGTCCAGTACCTCGAACTCCAGCTGCGACCTCTCGCCGATGCGAAGGCCGCGCAGAGTGGAGGGAAGCAAACCAGTCCGTCGTCGTGAGCCGGCGGTCGGAAGAGTGTCGCCGAACAGCGGGGTGAGCAGCATGCTCGTCATGGAGATGGGCGCCTCTTCCGTTTTCCCCAGAGCCCGAACGGTACCCCGAGCGCGCCCGCGTAGGTGTCCTCGCATAGACAACGCCGGGCCCGGGAAGCGGTTCACCAGGAGGAGCCGATGCGTTTCGCAGGAGTGGACATCGCCTCGCTGACCCACGTGATCGCCATCATGACCGAGACCGGCAAGGTCCTCGTCAAGCCCACCTCGTTCGGCGAGGATGCCGCCGGCTACGAGAAGGCCTTCGCGCTGCTCGGTCCCAACACCGACGTCTTCGTGGTCATGGAGGCCACGGGCCACTACGGACGCAACTTCATGGCGGCGCTCTGGGCGCGCGGCTATCAGCTTGCGCTCATCAATCCCATACGCACACGCCTGTTCGCGCACGAAGACCTCCGGCGCGCCAAGAACGACCCCATCGATGCGCTCGGCCTGGCCCGCTTCGGCATCCAGAAAGGGCCTCTGCTCCCGACGCCGCCCTTCGACGAGGCCACCGATCAGTTGCGCGAGTTCGTCTACCTGCTCGAGCGGCTCACTCAGGATTTCGGCGATCGGGTGCGCCAGCTCCATCGCCTGATCGACCTGGGGTTTCCCGAGTTCACGCGCCAGGTCCCGAACCCGAGTGCTCAGCGGGCCACGGCCATTCTCGCCGCCTACCCATCGGCCCAGGCCTTCTCCGACTCCTGCCTCCGCGAGTTGGCCACCCTGCGCTATGACGGCAGCCACTATATCGGGAAGCCTCTCGCCTCTGTCCTCGTCGAAACCGCCAAGGCCTCCGTGGGGCGGCATCACGGTCCCGCATACCACCTCGAGACGCGCTACATCTGCCAGGACATCGATCGCCTCCGCTTCGAGCTGCGCCAGATCCAGCAAGAGATCGAGCGCAGGCTCGCCGAAAATCCGGTCGCCGTCCTCCTGGCCACCATTGACGGACTCGGCGCGATCGCCATCGCTCGCATCATCGCGGCGGTCGGTGATCCCGCGCGCTTCCGCAGCGGCGCCGCCCTGGCCTCCTACGTCGGGGCGGTACCTGGCACGGACAGATCAGGCAAGGGGCATCGAAGAAGTGACCCTCTTTGCCCGCTCGGCAACGCACGCCTGCGCCGCACGCTGTTCATGACCACGCTCGGCGCCGTCCGCAGGAACCCTTGGCTCGGTGCCTACTATGCTCGGTTGCGGGCGAGGGGCAAGCCGCCCAAGCTCGCCCTGCTGGCCGCGATGCGAAAGCTCCTCATGGCCATCTACAGCGTTGCCAAGCACCGCAAACCGTTCGTGCCCCAACTGCCGTGAAGGGGGCAGCCTCGCGCGAACACACATCTCCTGGCGCGGCGGGACGCCGGACGAAACGGTGCGACCGGACGGCCGGGCGGGGCATGACTTCGATTAGCGAGGAGGGGGCGGCGCGCGTGATCCGCGTTGCGGCCGCACTGGACTCGATCCAGGAAGCTCTGCGACACATCGAGCAGGCCACTCAGGCCCTCTCCGGAGTCGATCGGATGATCCTCGAACGGAAGAAGATGGACTCCCTCTCCGACGAACTCACGCGAACCTGGTTCGCCGTCGCTGCCGCCGCTAACCGACCTTGCCGGAAGGGCCACTTCGAACCGCCACGCCGGTGAGCCGCCCCACAGCGGCCAACCTCCTACTCGCCCCGCGGCCTCGACCCCGGCACTGGCGCGGGTACCGACGTCGACGAGGTGCTCGCTCAACAGTGGACCTGACGGTACCTCCATGTCGACGGCGACCGTCCCGTCGGCGTACGCCCTCTTGAGCGTGATGCGCACCAGCCCGTCGGGGAGGCGAACCAGCCGCTCCTGGGCGACCGGCGGACGCAGCACGTAACGCAGCCGC
>Ga0268386_10002017_pt1 | contig 14228 bp, 14 predicted proteins | sample RVTome_15_FD_200260 | JGI IMG/M metagenome (GOLD analysis project Ga0268386, IMG submission 200260) | Soil microbial communities from uranium-contaminated site in the Upper Colorado River Basin, Wyoming, United States - RVT150D86... ...
TTCGCGCCCGCCTTCCTGAGCTGGCTCTCATAGAGGCCATAGAAGAAGTCCTTCCTGGACTCGCCTTGGAAGTCGATCCCCTTGCGCCACTCGTCGGTGCCGAACAGGTCGGTCAACGGCTGCACGAACTCCTTCGTGGCCTTGAAGCGATTGATGTCCCGGTACATGAAGGAGACGTATGAGCGTGAGCGCGTTGTGTGATGGCTTGTACTGCCCCAATGGGAGTTGGCGAGGGATTTTCGGGCACTCGGAGGGGGGAGCGGGTCGGCTCAAATCTCAGGAATCGTAGTCGCCGGCAGGACGGGGCGCGCGACGGCGGGTTGCGGCGAGGAGTTGGCCGAGGGTCGGCGGCCGAGCGGCCTCGTATGGTCAGCGGCGGCAGGGCAGGCCGAGAGGGCTACGCGGCCTTGGCCAGGATCGGGTGGCGGCGGTCGGGATCGAGGAAGGTGATTCGGAAGGGTGGGGCGCGTGAGGGGTTTCGTCGCCTGCCGCGGGGGGGGGGGTGACTTCGCTGCGTCGTGCGAGGCGGGCCAGTTGAAGAATGCCTCGGCCGGCGTGCGGCCGCCGAGCGCCTGGTGGGGGCGGCCGCCTCCGCTCCGGCCTGCTCCCGGCCGGCAGCGTAGGCACTGACGAAGGGGTCGTCCGAGTCACGTAGCTCGCGCAGGCTCGTTCCGAGGCCGAGCGCGAGCAGGCGCTAGACCCGGCGAGAAACAGGCGGTCGGCATACGAGAGCGAGTTGTGATTCACGAGGTTCACGGGCATGGCGTGGAAGTGGCACGGAGGGGCGCGTCGGTCAAGGCGAGCGGGCGTCGTGATGAGGGTGGCGCAGTCCTCGCTGCGCGGCAACGACGGGCCGATCGGACGCCTCGCGCTCGAGTGGCTCGCCGAAGGTCGCGCCTTCCGGCTGGTGTTCTTCCCGCGGAGGAATACCGGCGAAGCACCCTCGGAGAGCTGCTGCAAGCCTCGAGGACGTGGCCGCCGAGGGAGACACTTTCGCGTATCCGATCCGGCACCTGACGCCCGCCGCCCGCTGAGGCGGGCGCTGTCGGGTGGGCGGCGAAGGCAAGCCCTGCTACGGGCCTCTGGGGCTCGTGAAACAGTCCCGCGGGCGGACGTGCCCGGCGGCTCGACGAGAACGCCCTTCCGCATCCTTCTCGGCTAACGGGCGGGCGGCGCCGACTGCGGTAAGATTCGCCTCATGCCACCGCTCGTGATCGCCCACAGGGGCGACTCGGCGCACCGGCCCGAGAACACGCTGGCCTCCTTCGCGAGCGCGCTCGAGTGCGGGGCGGATCTCGTCGAGCTGGACGTCCAGCTCACCAAGGACGGGCACGTGGTGGTGATCCACGACCCGACGGTCGACCGGACCACGGGCGGGCACGGGCGGGTCGGCGAGCTGACGCTGCGGGAGGTCCGGGCCCTGTCGGCGGGCTACCCGGAGCGGTTCGGGTCGGACTTCGCGGGGGAGCGGGTCCCCACGCTGGCGGAGGCGATGGGGTTCCTGAGGGAGCGGGCCCGCGTGCTGGTCGAGATCAAGCCCCACTCGGTCACCGGCGACGCCGAGGGGGGGATCGAGGCGCGGGCGCTCGCCGAGGTGCGGCGCGCGAGGATGGAGAAGGACGTGGCGTTCATTTCTTTCGACCGCCGGGCGCTCGTGCGCTGCCGCGACCTGGCTCCGGAGATCGCCCGGGGCCCGCTGTTCCACCGGGCCGAGGCCGGCGAGGTGCTGGCGGTGGCCAGGGAGGTGGGCGGGGAGCTCGTGATGCCGGCGAAGGGCATGCTCAGCGAAGACCTGAGGGACCGCGCCCGCGAGGCGGGGATCAAGGTGGCCACCTGGGTCGTGGACGACCCGGAGGAGCTGAGGGCGCTGGCCCGGTTCGACCTTTACGGCATCGGCTCCAACCGCCCCGGCGTCCTGCTCGACGCGATCCGCGAGGTGGAGCTGGCGCCGCCCTCCGGCCCCTCGCGGTGAGCCCGGCGAGCGCCGGCCCCGGCACCACGGAGAGCGTGGTCGGGGAGATCGAGGAGATCGTCCAGCGCGAGACGCGCGGCTGGGACACCCAGGATCCCGACCTCCTCCTGACGGTGTTCCATCCCGACATGGTCTGGCCCTGGCCGCCCACGGCCGAGTCCCACGACCCGATGGAGTGGCTCCTGGTCCAGGGGCGCTTCGACGATCGGCGCTGGCGAGACGCTTGGGCGGAGCTGTTCCGCACCCACCGTCTCGCCCACAACCGCCGCTCCGTCCGCAAGGTGGTGGTCTCCCACGAAGGGGACGGGGCCTTCGCGGTCGTCGACATCGACACGCTCTGGGTGAGCCCGGCCGGCGTCGAGAACCGGTGGAGGGGACGGACCTGCAAGGTGTACTCGAAGGTGCGAGGGGTGTGGAAGATGACCATGCAGACCGGGGTGCTGAGCTACCCCGGGATGGACCTGTGACCGCCGAGGCGATCGTGGCGGTCCGGCCGGAGAGGGCGGAGGACCACGCGGCGATCCGCCGCGTGAACACGGAGGCGTTCGGCCGGCCCAACGAGGCCTGGCTGGTTGACGCGCTCCGGAAGACGGCGGGGTTCGTCCCTGAGCTGAGCCTGGTGGCGGAGGCCGGCGGCGAGGTGGTCGGGCACATCCTCGTCACCCGAATCCTGATCCGGGAGGGCAGCGAGACCGTGTCCGCCCTGGCGCTCGCGCCCATGGCCGTGCTGCCCTCGTACCAGCGCACGGGCATCGGCTCGGCGCTGGTCCGGCACGCGCTCGCGGAGGCGCGCCGGCTGGGGCACGGCGCGGTCGTCGTCCTGGGGCACGCCTCGTACTACCCCCGGTTCGGGTTCTCCCCCGCGCGCGGGCACGGGATCCGCGCGCCGTTCCCGGTCCGGGACGAGTCCTTCATGGTCCTGGAGCTGGCGCCGTCGGCGCTGGCCGGGGTCATGGGCGAGGTGGAGTACCCGCCCGAGTTCGGCGCGTTCGGCTCCTCGTCGCGATGAGCTCCGGTTCGAGCCGCGGGGGGCGGACGGCCGCCGGCCGACCGGCCGCCGAGCTACGACATCCACGAAGTGCTCGCGCGGGAGCTGATGCGCGAGGCGAACCGCGGCCGGGACGTCATCGGAGCCCACCACCTGGAGACCACGAAGCACGAGCTGCAGCGCCGCCGGGACATGGCGCTCCTGGGATCGAACCCCGCGCCGAATGTTGGCGCGCCTGGCCGGACGCCCGAGGCTCGTCGCGCTGCCGGTGGCCATCGACCTCGAGCGCGGCTGGAGGGACTTCCACGTCAACGCCAACGACTCGACGAGCTCGCTCGCCGCGAGCGTCGAGGGGAACCCCTATCAGGACCTCACGAGGACCGTCGAGGTTCGGCCCGTGCCGGTGCTCCGCCTGCAGGACGTCCTGGAGAGGATCCCTCCGCAGGTGGAGGTCGAGTACGTGAAGACGGACGTGCAGGGGCTCGACCTCCAGGTGTTGAAGTCGGCCGGCCAGGCGCTGCGCCGCGTGGACCGCGTCAAGGCCGAGGTGATCGCCGGCTCCATCTACCAGGCCACGGGCGACTCCCGCCCCGGCACCGAGGCCGAGTTCGTCGCCTACATGGAGCAGATGGGCTTCGGGTTCGTGGGCGACTCCGACGTGCAGCCCGAGAGACTGTGGATGGACAAGACGTTCGTGCGGCGGGGCGGCTTCGGCACCGCGTGGAGGGACCTCCGCCGGGCCCTGAGATGAGGAGGCGGTCCAGCCGTCACGGCGTCGAGACGCCGGCGGTGCCGGCCGCCTCGAGCTTCCGGGTGAAGCGCAGGTTGCGGATGCGGCCGGCGTCGAGGCCGAAGCCGGTGACGTCGCCTGCGGCCCCGCGGTCGAAGCGGATCACCAGCCCCGACGCGGTGAACTCGTCGGCGACGGCAGGACGAAGGGGCATCTCGGGCGTGTTCCTGGCCCTCACCGCCAGGTGCCCCTCGTTCACGACGAGCTCGAAGCGGGCCCGCAGCTCGTCCGATTCGTAGGCCCCGGCGTACTCCGCGAGCTGCCGCGCGGACGGCTCCGTCGGGTCGATCGCTTCCCGGAGGACGGGATCGCGGCCGGGCATGGCTTCGTGGAAGGACAGCCGGCGGCCGGGCGCGGGCGGGTCGAACGTGATGTCCATCTCGCCCGGCGCATCCATCAGGCGGAAGAGAGTCGGGCTGAAGGGCTGCAGCTCGTACGTGCCTCCGAAGACGTCGACCTCCAGGCGGCCGTGGCGGAAGGAGAGGTCGCGGAGCGTGCCGGTCACCGGGTCGCGGTAGGTCCCCGCCTTCTGCTCCAGCTCGGTCCGGCGGACCCGGACCGGACCTTTGGCGCTTGCCTTGTCCGGGGGCTCGGAAGCGTCCGGGTGCCCCCCGCCTCCGGCCGCGATCGCGTCGGCGAGCACCACGTCCGCCACGCGGCGGGCCAGCGCGCTCGGGTTGGCGGTGGCGAGGTTGCACAGGCACACCACCGAGGCGTGCTGCGCGGGGAACCGGATCAGGTCTGCCCGGTAGCCCGCCCAGGCGCCGCCGTGGCCGACCACCTCGAGTCCCTTGTGCTCGTCGAGCACCAGGCCGAAGGCGTAGTCCAGCGTCCGCCCGGACGCGAGCTGCGCAGGCTGGACCATCTGCTGGAGGAGCTCACGACCACCGACCGTGCCCTCGTAGAAGTTCCGGTCCCACAGGTTCATGTCACGGACGGTCGTGTACAGCGAGCCGTCCCCCGTCTGCTCGAAGTTGGACATCTCGATCCGGAACCCTCCGTCCTTCCGCGGCGAGTACCCGGTGGCGCGGTTCGGGACGATCTGGGTGTGGTCGTCGTGGAAATGCGTGTCCTTCATGCCGAGCGGCCGGAAGATCCGCTCGGCCGCGAACTGCGGGAGCGACCGGCCGGACGCCCGCTCGACGACCATCGAGAGGAGGAAGTAGCCGGAGTTGCTGTAGAGGTGCTCCGTGCCCGGGTCGAAGTTGAGGGCCTTCTGGCGAGTGATCACGTCGAGGGCGTCCTGGTCGGTGGCGACGTCCTCGAACCTCCATCCCGCCAGGTCCATCAGCCCGAGGTAGTCCCGGATTCCGCTGGTGTGGTGGATCAGGTGGCGTATCGTCACCGTCCGGCCGTAGTCGGGCAGCTCGGGGACGTGTTTCCGCACGTCGTCGTCGAGGCCCAGCTTCCCGTCCTGCGCCAGGAGCAGGACGCTCATGGCGGTGAACTGCTTCGACGTCGACCCGATGTCGAAGACCGTCTGGGAGCCGATGCGGGTCCCGTGCTCCAGGTTCGCCATTCCGTACCCGCGCTCGTGCAGCACCTTGCCGTCGCGGGCGACCAGGACGGCGCAGCCCGGCGAGTCCGGCTCGTCGAAGGCGGAGAACACCTGGTCGATCCGCGGCCCGACGGCGGCGGTGTCGAGAGCCCAAGGCGAGGCGTCCGCCCGCGCCGCCACGAGCGGGGCGGCGGCGAGAACGAGCAGGGCGGCGAAGGCCCGGCGTGGGCAGCGGGTGAGACGCATGGGAATGACCTCAGGCGAGAAGGGGATGGATCACCAGGCCCGACGGCAGCTTCGGGTGGAAGAACGTGCTCTTGGCCGGCATCGACTGCCGGTCCTCCGCCACGGCCACGATCTGGCGGACGGGAGTCGAACGCATCAGCACCGCGAGACGGCAGGCCCGGGTGGCCACGGCCTCTTCGGCCTCGGCGAGGGAGTGGACGTAGCTCACCGCGTCCTCGGGCACGTCGAGCACCCGGGGGAGCACGCCCTGGTGCAGGAAGAAGGTATCCAGGGCGCGCAGGCTCGGCGCCGCGTCCGCCGCGAGGAGGTCCTCCGCCTCCGGCAGTGCCTCGGCCACCAGCGCACCGGCCCCGGGCTCGGCCAGGCCGAAGGCGTAGGGCATCGTGGACTGGGCCGCCTGCGCGGCTGCCGCGGCGGCGTCCGCCGCGTCGTTCACCAGGAACCACGGCTCGAGCGACTTTCGCGCGCCGGCGAGCGAGGGGCCTCGGGAGAGGATGCGGTGGTACGGCAGCACGACCAGGCCCGGGTCCTCCAGCGCCGTGAAGTACCCGAGCGTCCACGCCCCGTCGGGCCCTGCCAGGTCGCGGTGCCGCAGGGCAGTCGCGTAGCGATGGTGGCCGTCCGCGATGTAGGCCCGCGCCGATCGCAGGACCGAGCCGAATGCCGATTGGGCGCGCTCGTCGGTGACCCGCCAGAGCCGGTGCCCGATCCCGCCGTCGTCCGTGCAGGTGAGGTCGGGTGGGCGCGACGTCGTCTCCGCCGCCGTGCGGGCGAAGCGGCCTTCCGCGTCGGCGAACATCACGAAGATCGGGCTGAAGTTCGCGCGCGTGGCCTGGAGGACCCGGAAGCGGTCCTCGCGCGCAGCCGGCCGGGTGTGCTCGTGGGGAAGGACCGAGCCGCCGGGGTCCTCGGCCCGGAACCGCGCCAGCAGGCCGGTCCGGCGCAGGGCGCGGCCGCCCAGGGTGAACTGCTGCTCGAGGAGGTAGAGCGCGGGGACCGGGTCCGGACCCAGGATCCCCTCGGCCAGCCAGCGCCGGTACGTCTCGCCCGCCTCCGCGTAGCCGGCGTCGCCCGGGGTGCGGTTGAGGACGAGGCGGACGCCGTTGTGCGGGTCACGAGCGTAGAGCGCGTCGCGATAGGACGGGGAGATCACGTCGTACGGCGGGCACAGGACCTTCGAGAGGTCGCCGTCCGATACGCGATAGAGGACTCCCGCGAAAGGCTGGATCTCAGGCAATGGGCACCCGCTTGGTCATCGACCCCCCATCCTCACCCTCCCCACGCAGGGGGAGGGGAAAGCCGTTCCCCGTACCGGCTCCGCAACCTGTCCCTCGGTCGTCTGCGTTCTCGCTCGTCGCTCCCTCTCCACTCCTAGACCGCACTCGTGTAGTCCACGCGGTAGAGCAGGCGGGCCGTGCCCAGGCGGACCTCGTCGCCCGTCTTCAGGACGCCGGTCTCGATCTTCTTGCCGTTCACGAAGCTGCCGTTGCGGCTCTTGAGGTCCACCAGGACGAAGCCCTCGGAAGACCGGTCGATCCGCGCGTGGAACGAGGAGACCTTGGGGTCGGTGATCACGATGTCGTTGTTGCGGTGGCGGCCCAGGGTATAGGTGTCCCGGTTAAGGGGGAACGAGGTCTCGCTGCCGTCCTTGATCAGCACGAGGCGGCTGACCGTGAGCTTCTCGGCGTTGGCGAGGTACTGGACCGCCTTGGGGCTCACGATGTCCTTCGTGTCGTCCTCGGGCTTGCGCGGCCGCATGCCGGAGGAGAACTCGACTGAGACCGGCACCGGCGGGGGGGCGGGCGCGCGGACCTCCGGCGCTCTCATGGTGTGGTGGGGGCCGGGGTCGGCCGCCGGGGCCGGGGCCGCGGCGGGCGCCGCCACCGGAGGCACCAGTACGACGAACCTCGCCACCAGCAGGTTGTGGAGGATCTGGAGCGTGGAGCGTTCGTCCGGGTTCGCCGCCAGCCGGCAGATCTCGGCCAGGCTGCGCCGTCCGTCCACCAGGAAGAAGACCTTCCACTCCTCCGGGGTGAGGGTCGCGCTGTGTTTCACCCGCTCGGGGTTCGCGACCGCCTCCACCGCCGTCGAGTGATCGGGGAAGACCTGGTCCAGCCGCGGCTCCTGGTCGATGCGGCGCACGCCCTCCATGACCAGGGTCTTCAGGTCCATGTCGAGGGTCACGGCGGTCGCGGGGGGAGGGACGCCGTCGAAGAACGTGAAGATCCCTTCGCGCCAGGCGAACGTGTCGAAGATGACCTCCGAGACCTGCACCTTGAGGAACGAGGCCAGCTCCCCCTCGGTGAGGAGCCGCTCGGAGAGCAGCATCTGACCGATCCGCTGCGCGCCAGCCGTCCGGCGGGCGAGGAGACGCTCGACGACCTCGGGGCCGACCTTGCCGAACCGCACCAGGAGCGGTCCGAACCGCAGCTCGTCCCGTGTGGTGTTGGCGAATACCGGCCGGCCGTCGCACACGAACAGCTTCGACTCCTGTTCGGGCCGCTCCAGTACCAGGACGCCCGTGCGCCGCCCCATCTCGAGGAAGCTGAGGACGTCCGGGACCTCGAAACGGGAGAGGTCGCCTTCGAGCACCTTGTTCATGGATAGGGTGCCCCGGGGGAAGGAACGGCCGGAAACTCGTTTCCGGCCGGATTGTAGCATGTGGGTTCCGGGCAGCCCGTGGTATGATCTGGATCGCCCCGCCGCACGGGGTCTGCCGTCGAAGCTTGCCGACTGGCGCACCTCCTCCGGCGACTCGGAGGGGTCGTGAGCACCTTCAAAGAGCTGATTCGCCGGGTCAAGTCCGAGATCCGCGAGGTGTCCGTCCAGGAAGCCCGCCAGCGCGAGGGTGCCGTGCTGCTGGACGTCCGCGAGGCGGACGAGTGGTCACAGGGGTACGTCCCCGGGGCCGTCTACGTCCCCCGCGGGTACCTGGAGCTGCGCATCGAGGAGAAGGTCCCCGACAAGGACCGCGAGGTGATCGCGTACTGCGCGGGCGGGACACGCAGCGCCCTGGCCGTGAAGGCGCTCCAGGAGCTGGGCTACCGAAAGGCCTCCTCGATGGCCGGAGGATTCTCGCGGTGGAAGGAGGCCGGGTTTCCCATCGTGGTGCCCCGGACCCTGACCGCCGAGCAGAAGTCGCGCTACAGCCGGCACCTGCTCGTGCCCGAGGTCGGCGAGGCCGGCCAGGCCCGTCTGCTGGAGTCCAAGGTGCTCCTGGTCGGGGCCGGCGGGCTTGGATCTCCGGCGGGTCTGTACCTGGCCGCCGCCGGCGTCGGGACGATCGGAGTGCTGGATTCGGACGTCGTCGACCTCAGCAACCTCCAGCGCCAGATCCTCCACACCAACGCCTCCGTCGGCCGGCCCAAGACCGAGTCCGCCGCGGCCACGCTGAAGGCGCTCAACCCGGACGTCCACGTGGTCCGTCACGACCTGCGCCTGGATTCGAGCAACGTCATGGAGGTGATCGCGCCCTACGACGTGATCGTGGACGGCTGCGACAACTTCTCCACCAAGTACCTGGTCAACGACGCCGCCGTGCTGACTGGGAAGACCACGGTCTACGGCAGCATCTTCCGCTTCGAGGGGCAGGCCTCCGTGTTCGTCCCCGGCCGGGGCCCATGCTACCGGTGCCTGTTCCCGGAGCCGACGCCCTCGGAGTTGGCCCCTTCGTGCGACGAGGCGGGTGTCCTCGGCGTGCTCCCCGGCGTCGTCGGGCTCATCCAGGCCACCGAGGCCGTCAAGGTCATCCTGGGACGGGGCGAGACCCTGATGGGGCGGCTCCTGACCTACGACGCCCTGAAGATGTCGTTCCGGGAGTTCAAGGTGCGCCGCGATCCGCGCTGCGCGGTCTGTGGCGACGCGCCGACCATCCGCGAGGTCAGCGACCTGGCCTGGTCCTGCCATTTCGAGCCGAGGGCCCCGGAGCCGGTGGGGGCGTGACCGTGGCGGCCCTCGCCCCCGCCCCCGCGGCGGAGTCCATCCTCCAGGCCATCGGGAACACGCCGCTCGTCCGCCTGCACCTCCCCGGCGTCCCGGCGGGCGTGGAGCTGTGGGGCAAGTGCGAGTGGTTCAACCCGGGCGGCTCGGTGAAGGACCGCACCGCGCTCTCCCTGGTGACCGAAGGTGAGCGCTCGGGCGCACTGGTCCGCGGCAGGACCGTCATCGACTCCTCCTCCGGCAACACCGCGGTGGGGCTCGCCCTGGTGGGGCGGGCCAGGGGATACCCGGTGGAGCTGGTGATGCCCTCGAGCGTGGGCGCGGAGCGCCAGCGGCTCTGCCGCGCGTACGGGGCGAAGATCACGTACACCGACGCGGCGTCGGGCTCCGACGGGGCCATCCAGCGCGTGCGCGAGATCGTGGCGGCGCAGCCGGACCGCTATTTCTATGCCGACCAGTACCGTAGCGAGGCGAACCCCCTGGCCCACTACCGGGGCACCGGCCCGGAGGTGTGGGAGCAGACCGGCAGGCGGCTCACGCATTTCGTGGCCGGGCTCGGGACGACCGGCACGCTGATGGGGACGGGCCGCTTCCTCCACGAGGGCGGCCGCGGCGTGAGCGTGGTCGCGGTGGAGCCCGACCACGGCCTCCATGGCATCGAGGGGCTGAAGCACCTGGAGACGGCCCTCGTTCCGGAGGTGTACCGGCCGGACGTCCAGGACGCCAGGGTCTCGGTCACGACCGAGGACGCCTACGCGGCCTGCGCGGAGGTGTTGGAATCCGACGGGCTCTTCGTCGGCCACTCCGCGGGGGCGGCGCTGTGGGCGGCCCGCGAGGTGGCCCGCGAGGCGCGCGAGGGGGTGGTGGTCGCGCTCCTGCCGGACGGGGGCGAGCGATACCTGTCCGGTCCGGAGCCCACTCGTTGAAGATCGATCGGGCCCTCAGCGACGAGATCTGCGCGCACGCGCTGTCGGGCTATCCGTACGAGGTCTGCGGGGTGATGCTGGGCCGGGCCGAAGGCGGGGTCTCCCGCGTGGAGAGGGTCGTCCGGGTCACGAACCGCGAGCCGGAGACACCGAAGATCCGCTACCAGATCGCGCCGAAGGATCTGATCCGGATCCAGCGCGAGGGCCGGGAGGCCGGTCACGAGATCCTCGGCTACTATCACAGCCACCCGGACCACCCGGCGCGCCCGTCCGAAACGGACCGCCGCATCGCCGCGGAGGGCCTCTCCGACGGCGTGATCCACGTCGTGGTCGGGGTCGATGCCGGGCGGGAGGCGACGCCGAAGGCGTGGATCTTCCAGGACGCCACCCAGGGCTTCGAGGAAGAGGCTCTCGAGATCGTGTAGCGGAAAGGAAGAGCGAGCGATGGCGGTACGCGTGCAGATCCCTTCCCCCCTGCGCCCCCTCACCGGAGGCGCCGAGCAGGTGGAGGTCGAGGCCCAGGACGTCGCGGGCCTGATCGACGGGCTGGAGAGCCGCCACAAGGGGATGAGGGACCGGCTCTGTCAGCCCACCGGCGAGCTGCGGAGCTACGTCCGGATCTTCGTCAACGACGAGGACATCCGCTTCCTGCAGGAGAAGCAGACGCCCCTCAAGCCGGGCGACACCGTCTCGATCGTCCCCGCGATCGCGGGGGGACGCAGTGGCTGAGCTGCTCGCGTGAGGGCGCACACGTCACCGATGTACCTCGCCCGGTTCGGGGTCCTCTCTGGGCCTCGGAACCGGCTGCCCAGCATTGGGCGTTGGCGCTGAGCCTCCAAGCCCGAGTGGCGCGTCCCCCGAGGGGGCTGACGCCGCCGTCAAGGCTGAGCCGTCACATAGAGCATGAGGCGGCTCTCCCGGAAGCCAATCTGGACGAGCGAGAAGAAGTCACGGCCCGTCGTGAAGATAGGGGATCTCGAAGTCATAGTCCACGGCTGGCATGTGGCTAGAGCCCGAGCTTCACCACACCTTCGTCTGCTGGCTCGACGAAGAAGAGATATGGCACCCGGATGCCGCGAGTGCGGGCCGTGGCCACGATGGCGGCGGGGTCGGGACCATGCGCGACCAATTCCTCGCCTTCGACGATCACCCATTGGCCGGCAAGCTCACGTAGCTGGCGCTCGTGATCACGCCGCCACGCGGCCTCACGATCTCGCGGTCGAGTGGCCGGCCCCTGGGAGGCACCACGATCGGCGAAGCGCCGATGTTCCCCAGCACGCTAGCTTCCCCAATCGAGGTTGAGACCCAGTCCGAGTGTGGACGACCTGAAGAAGCCGATCGCTCGGTCAAGTGCCTCGCTCTCCGCGAGTGAGCCAACGTGTTCGCTCGTGATCCTGAGGAGCGCGCCGTCCGGGACTAGCGCCGATCGTTCCAGGATTACAGAACCCTGTCCCTCGCCCGTGGGGAACTCCGACAGGAAGGACACGCCGCTGGTTGTCAGGACCGGAGGGCCTGACGACCGCTCCGTAGTCGAGAATCCAGCATGCTATCGAGACGTCTCCGGGATTCGCAGTCGTGTTCTCCACCTTGATGTCGCTCAGGCGAAGCTTGAGATCGCCCAGCCGAGAGTACATGGCGGACTGCAACTCGACCCAGCGCCCTGCCAGGTCGAACGCGGGCGGATCCAGAGTCGCGTAGTAGGCCAGGTCCGACTGCCGCACATGGAAATCTGCCCGGTCGAGGCACCCCACAGCGCCGTCCTCCAGTCACCATTATGGCCGATTGAAGCGTGTCCGAACCCGTCAGTTCGTCGTGAGCCCCTCCCGCGGCCCTCGCCGGGTGATGTGGGCCCGCAGCCGCTCCCCGACCAGGTCGAGCGCGGTGACCAGGACGAGGATGCACAGCAGGACCGTGGCGAAGCGGTCCCACTGGTAGTACTCCTGATAGGCATGGAGCTGCACGCCGATGCCCCCGGCGCCCACGTACCCGACGATCGCCGCCGAGCGCAGGTTGTACTCGAGCATCCACAGGGCCTGGCTCCACAGCAGCGGCCGCGTCTGCGGCCACAGGCCGAACTGGAAGGCCTGGAGGGGGTGAGCGCCGAGGGCACGCAGGCCGGCGGCGACCTTCAGGTCCACCGATTCGAAGGCGTCGGAGAAGAACTTCCCCAGGTAACCCATGCTGTAGAAGGTCAGGGCCACGACACCGGCCACAGGGTTCGCCCCCACCACGGCCACGGCCAGGAGGGCCCAGATCAGGCTCGGCAGCGTGCGGATGGCGTTCATCGCCATCCGCGCGAGGATCACGAGCGGGCGCGGCGCCAGGGTCCGGGCCCCCGCCAGCGCCAGCGGGATCGAGAGCGCCACCGCCGCCAGCGTCGCCAGCACCGCGATCTGGAAGGTCTCGGCGAGCCCGGACAGGGTGGTGCCCAGGACCGAGAGGTCGGGCGGGAAGAAGCGCCCCAGGAAGCGGCGGAGGTTCGCCAGGTAGTCGAGGTCGCGCCCCGGGCCGCGGAGCGCCGGCAGGGAGAACGCCCCCAGCGCCAGCAGCGCCAGGAACGCGATGCTGCCGGCGTCGAGGCGCTCGTGCCAGCGCAGCCGGGGCGGGCCGGCCGTGCCCCCCGGTCCGGGCGACGGTGGGCCGCTCATGAGGAGGCGGGGGCCGCCCGCACGGGTCCGAGCCGCCATCCACCCGGCGCCTCCGGCGCGAGCGTCAGCACGCGGTCGGCGAACTGCGTGACGAGGGGGCGGTCGTGGAGCACGCACACCAGGGTGGCCCCGCGCCGTCCCGCTTCCTGCCGGAGCAACTCCAGGGCCCGGGCCGCGCCGTCCGCGTCCAAGGCGGAGACCGGCTCGTCGGCGATCACGACCTCCGGCTCCAGGAACAGGGCGCGAGCGATCGCGGCGCGCTGCTGCTCGCCGCCCGAGGCCTCGGAGGCCCAGCGCAAGGCCTGGGCGCCGAGGCCCAATGCCTGCAGCAGCCGGTACGCCTCGGCGCGCTCACGTTCCGGGAGGCCGATCGCCGTGGCCCACCAGTGATGGCGGCCCAGCCGGCCGCACCGCACGTTGTCGAGGAGCGTGCTGGTCGGCACCAGGCGCAGGTCCTGGAACACGAGGCCCAGGCGGCCGCGCATGGCCTCGGGGGCCCTGGGGCCCGTCGGCCCGTCGTAGAGGACCCGCCCTTCGCTCGGGTCCAGCAGCCCGGCCAGGCAGGCGAGCAAGCTCGACTTGCCCACCCCGGAAGGCCCGACCACGGCCAGGAACTCGCCACGGGCCAGGGCGAGGTCGAGCTCCCGGAACAGCCAGCGCCCGTCGCGCTCCAGGCCCAGGCCGCGGAGCGCCAGATGGGCGGCCGAGTGTACGGCAGGATCGGCCGGCGCCTCCCCCCGGGCGTCCACCCCGCTCAGTTCTTGCCGGCCAGCCGCATCGCCTCGTCGAGCGGTTCGAGGTGCCGCGCCTCGTCGACACCGACCAGCCTCGACGTGAACAGCCGATCGCGGAGGGCCGAGTGGCCGGGCTCGTTGAGGCCCTCGAGGGCGCGGACCAGCGCGGTCCGGTCGCCCGCCGAGAGCGTCTTGCGGCCGGCGACCACGTGCGTGGGGACGGGTCCCTGTTCGGCGACCTTCTTCAGGAGGCGCCGCTGCTCGATGCTCAGGTGCTTGTCCTCGTCCAGCACGTAGTAGCTGACCGCCGCGGCTTCGGCCTCGCCGTTGAGCACGCGCTCGACGGCCGACACGTAGCCGCTCCCGTACCAGACGTTCCCCGCCCCGAAGAACGCCTCCGGGTCGGCGCCCGCGGAAAGCAGCCCCTTGCGCACGAGGTCGGCGTGCGGCACCAGGTACCCCGAGGTGCTGGTCCGGCTCGAGAACG
>Ga0268386_10002018_pt1 | contig 14225 bp, 23 predicted proteins | sample RVTome_15_FD_200260 | JGI IMG/M metagenome (GOLD analysis project Ga0268386, IMG submission 200260) | Soil microbial communities from uranium-contaminated site in the Upper Colorado River Basin, Wyoming, United States - RVT150D86... ...
AGTACCTCGACATCCTGTTCATCGGTGACGACAGGCTCGTCCACAACGCCGAGCAACTGGTGACCGTCGACCCCGACCTCGAGGTCGTCCGAATCATCAACGTCGACGTCCCCGGGGAGCGCGAGAAGGTCGACGAGTTTCTCGCCGAGCACGGCCGCTCCCGCTGAAATGCTCGAAGATCGCGCCCGGCTGGCCCGCATCCTCGTGGCCACCGGGGTGGTCGGCCTCATCGCATCGCTCACGGTGGGGATCCTCGGGTGGATGCTGGCCGGGCGGCTGACGACAGCTGCCTCGGAATTGGTCGACCCGATGGGCCGGATCGCCATCGACGTGGCAAACGCACTCGACGCCGGGGTCGTCCTCGTCCAGCAGACCACCGAGGCGATAACCGGCATCGAGGATGCGGCCCGCTCGACGGGACGCGCTCTCGAATCGGCAACGGATGCCATGGATCAGGCTTCCGAGCTGTTGGTTGGCAACATCGCCGACAGTCTTCAGGCGACGGTCGACACCTTCCCCGGACTGATCGACACCGCCAGCGTGATCGACACCACTATGCGCGCACTGAGCTTTTTTGGAGTCGACTACGACCCCGATGAGCCCCTCGACGAGGCGTTGATCGATCTTCAGCTCTCCCTGACCCCAATCCCGGGCCAGATCAGGGGCCAGGCCGAAGTCCTGGGCACGCTTCAGACCGACATCGGCCGGATCGGCGGAGACGCCGGGTCGCTGGCCGCGGTCCTCCTCGAAACCAGGATCTCGATGAGTGCAGTGGAGAGCATCGTCGACCATGCAGCCGCCGACGCGGCCGCAGCCGCTTCGGCAGTGGAGTCGATTCGGGTCGAGTTCGACATGATCGACACCACGATCCTGACGATGTCGCTCGCCGCCGCGATCGCATTGGCGGCCGCCGCGGCCGGCCCATTGCTGGTCGGCCTTCACCTGATTCGTGTTGCGGGAAGTGGTGCCTAGCCGGACATCAATCCTGGCTGGCGCGCTCGAGATGCAGGTAATCGTCCGTCGTCGAGAAGGTTCGGGGAACTTGCAGACCCTCTACCAGACTGGCCCGTGCCTCCTCCTGGCCGATCATCCGTGGTGAGGTGAGGTCGATCTCCACACCGTCGACCAGCAGTTTGGCGGTTCCTCGGGCCAGGGCGTTCTGCACCCAATCGGAGCGGGCCCCATAGCGGACCACGCACACATACCCCTCACGGGTCGGATAGGCATCCATCGGGGTTCGGTAGGTGTGTCCGGTGCGACGCCCGACGTGTACCAGCACCGGGTAGCGATTCAACTCCACCTGCCGTGGGTTGAACACGAGCTTGTTGATCTTGGCGATGAATCTCGGTATCGGCATACGGCGTAAGCTTACACCGTATGCGGCCCCTCGTCAACCGTCAGTCGATGGGATCGACGTCGATGACGTCCACTTCACTGCGAACCACCTGGACGCGGCTGGTGAATCTTCTCGTCAACTGTTGATAGATGAGCCGGCGCACCCCCGGGATGAGAAGCGTGAAGCCGAGGATGTCGGTGATGAAGCCGGGAGAGATCAGAAAGGCGCCAGCAACGAGGATCGCGGCGCCATCACTGAGCTCACGCCCGGGCAACATGCCCTGACCCGCCTTCTCCCGAAGACGACGCCAGACGGCAATCCCACTGCGGCGAACCAGGTACGACCCGACGACGGCGGTGCCAAAAGCGATGGCGAGTGCCCACCAGATGCCTATCTGGCTCTCCACCAAGAGGAATGTGGCCAACTCGATCAGAGCCACGAGAGCGAACATCCCAAAGAAGCGCACCAGTCAACGGTACCCGCCTATCCGACTCACTCTCACCTCGACGAAATGTCCTCGCTTGCTCTTTGCCGCTATCTTCACCTGTCCGTTGGGGAGGACGGAAGGAGCGAACGACGCAATGATCGAGCAGTTCCAGCAGGCTCTCGAATCGATATCGATAAACGACGTGGGTCTCGTTACCGCCGCTCTGCTCTCCTGGGTGGCAATCGTCTATTTCGTGATGGCCTTCGGCGTCCGCTCCGGTGATCTCGTCTGGACCGGCTACTGGCCAGGTCGTCTACCCGCCAACCTGCGATGGCGGAGCTTCCTGTATGGCCTGGGCCTGGTGATCGCCGGATACGTCCTGATGGTCCTCACCGATGTGTTCGAATCGAGCATCATCCCTGATCGCTGGATGACCTCTGCCGGTTTCGTGGTGACAGCGTTTCTCGGCATCGCCGGCCTGTCTTCGCTGGCGAAGGGGAGCCGATGGGAGCGGATGTTCTTCATGCCCATAACCCTGCTGGGAGCGGGTCTCGCCGCCTGGGCAACGTTCTTCTGACCAACGTCGCGCACTACTGGTAGAGGTCGCCGAGTGAATCGGACGCATCGCTGAACCACAGGTCCGCCAACCTCACCATGGCTATCGGAGCTCCGATCGCCGACAAGACGAGGACTGGGGCGGCCCACGAGCCTGATGAGACGGACGCCGCCGCCAAGCAGACCAACAGGGACACGAAGACGAGAGCCCGTGCCGCCGAACGCTTGATGAGCAGGCGCCGCTGCGCGATACAGGCTGCCCGATACTTGAGGAAGGCTGGCGACGGCGATGAGCCGGCGACCTGGTCGACTCTGCTACTCCGCCTCAGGCTCAGAACGTAGAACCTCGGCGACAGCTTCTCGATAAAGAACGGATCGGCCCGCCAACCGTCGTGATGTCGGGACCACTCGAGCTCTCTCATCGCTGCTCCTTTTCACCATCGTACCGGGTCCGACGATGTGCAGGTTCCCAGTGGAGCTGATGACGAATCATCACGGCATCGTCTGACCAGGGACGTTTTCGCCATACAGCCCCAGGCCAAAACGACCGATCACATAGTGTGCCCCAATCGGTCTCCATTGCGCGCCGCCCCTCAGCATGGTGGCTGGTAGTGAGCATTGCCTGCTGGGTGTTCGCCGCCGGCGTGCTCGTCGCCGCGTTCAGAATCCAGAACGAGGCATCCCAACCAATCGGCGAAGGTCAGGTGTTCGTGGCGGATGCCGACTCCATCGGCCACCTGATCGACAACCGCTTGGAGCTGGACGAAGCGGTCCGACACGCTCGCAACTCACTGGCCGTCGAAGCCGTATCGATCGTCGACCCCTCCGGGGAGGTAGTTGCATCCACGTCCGACTCGTTGATGGGGGTGGAGCTGACCAACCCGCTCCTGGCTTTCGGTGCCCAATCCAATCGTTTCGTCGCCTTGGCCAGCCCGGTCAGCAGCGACATCGCCATCGACGGGGTCGTGGAGTGGCCTAGCGGCAGCGTCCTCTATCAGGTGATCTCTCCGCTGTCCGACGGCCGATCGAGTCTGGTCCACTACGACCTCTCTGAGATGCTCGAGCGGCGCGCCCGCCCCGATGAGGTGCAGCCGGAGACAATCCGTCTGATGACTCTGGGCGCTGTGTTCGCAATGATCGGCGCAGCGGTCATCATCGGTCACACCAGGGTTGCCAAGCGCTACCGCGATGTGGCACGAGAGTCCGAGCTGCTTCGCCAACAGTCCCATGAGCTGGAGTTGGCCAATGTCGAGTTGCAGAAGGCACGCCATGCGGCTGAGGGGGCGCTCGCCATTGCAGAAGAGAAGATCAGAGTGCGGTCCGACTTCGTGCTCATGATCAACCATGAGCTGCGCACGCCTCTCACGAGTGTGGTCACTGGTGCGCGACTGCTCAAAGAGGGCGACCTCGAGGCGGCCGACTCACACCAGGTGATCGATGCCATGGTGGCCGACGGCACCAGGCTCCAGGAGATCATCGACCAGATCCTCGCCGTTGCCCGACTCGAGAACCAGGGTCTCACGTCGGACCTGAAGGTCGTCTCCCTCGATGACCTCCGTGCGTCGCTCGGATCGAGCCATGCAGCGATCGATGAAATCGATGTCCGCAGCCATCGCACGGGCATCAGGGTTCACACCGACCTGACCACACTGCGACTGGCGGTTGCATCGCTGGTAGACAACGCAAGGACGCACGGAGCCCAGAGTGTCAAGGTCGGGCTCAGCGCCGAGCAGGTGATTCGACCGATGGTCGAGGTGGGCAAGAGGCCGAAGGTGGGGATCTTCATCACCGTCACCGACGACGGGCCGGGTATTCCGGAGGACTTCCTCCCCAGGATCTTCGAGAAGTTCGAGAAGTCGAGCTTCAGCTCCGGAACCGGTCTGGGCCTGTACATGGTCCGAATCATGATCGAAGCCCTCGGTGGCTCGGTCGCGGTGTCGACGTCGCCGTTCGGGACCGTCTTCCAGATCGCACTTCCGGCCGTCCTCAGCCCCATCATGGCGGCGACGCGATGAGGTGGCATCGTGCCGTGGCTTCCGCACTGCTCGGGCTCCTCGCCGTTGCGTGCAACGGCTCATCAGGTGATTCGACCGTGTTCACCCTCGCTGAGTTCGCCATCGATGGGCCGGAGCGATTGGGCAGTGGGACATCGACGATCACGGCCTCGAATGTCGGCGAGTTCCCACACACCATCGTGGTCACCGACTCGGATGGGACCGTCGTGGCCGGCAGTGAGCTGATCCAGCCAGGGCAGAGTGCCGACCTCGACCTGACGCTCGACACCGGGACCTATCAGTTCACCTGCCGGATCGTTGCGGAGATCGATGACGGGACGTTCATCGACCATTTCGAGGCCGGGATGCTGCATCTCGTCGAGGTTTCGAGTTAGACCAGCGAATTGACGTTTAGGTCCGCGGACCCGTACGTCTCTCTCAGACTGTCGCCGATAACTACCCCGTGCTTCCTCCCGATGCCGCACGAAGCGGGGGTGGCAGCAGGGTCTAGGTTGGGTGCCCGGAGGGTGTCCAGCACCGGATGCCGCCCCCGTGTCGTGTCACAGCCTCGTTGGGCATCATCCGGCCCGGCGTAGTTGCCCCACGGCGAGCCTGCATACTGGCGCGCCTAGCCGGGGCATGGGGCGGACCGCCACGGCGTACCCTGCGCAGATGGGATTGTTCCAACAAGCAGAGCCGCAGCAGGTCCAGATCCTGGGGAGCCCGATGCGGTGCGAGATCTGTCATCACGACCTCTTCTATCAGCGTGAGGGGAAGATCCAGACCACCGCGATGACGTTCTTCGACCTCGACTGGCTCAACGCCAGCGCCAACTGCGTGGTCTGCGCCCAATGTGGCTACGTCCACTGGTTCCTCCCCATCGGCTGAAATCGGACCTCGAGTGACACCTGCCGAACTGCTCCGCTCTCTCCAACCGCCGCCACCCGCCCAGCCGGTCGAGAGTTCCGACTGGGACGTGGTCATCATCGGGGGCGGGCACAACGGTCTCACCGCTGCCGCCTACCTGGCACGTTCCGGCAAGCGGGTGGTGCTTTTGGAGCGACGGGATCGGCTCGGTGGAGCGGCAACTCTCGAAGAAATGTGGCCGGGGTACATCGTCTCCCCATGCGCTTATCTCGCCGGCCTGTTCCACCAGCGTGTCATCGACGATCTCGGACTTCGATCCCACGGCCTGGAGATCGTGATGGGAGACCCGACCTACTTCGCCCCCTTTGATGATGGGCACTCCTTCACCGCGTGGGCCGACGACCAGAAGACGGCCGATTCGATCCGCGCCTTCGCCCCTCAGGACGTCGAGGGGCACTTCGCCCGTCAGCGGCTCTTCGACAGCCTCCGCGAGGCGTTGCGTCCCTTCGGCGATGAAGACCTCTGGCTGGACCACTCCCCCACCAGAGAGGAGATCGAGCGGCGGCTGGGAGGCGACGCCGAGCTGCTGGCGACATTGTTCACCGACAGTCAGGTAGAGCATCTCCGCCGCTTCTACACCGACGAGCGGATGGTCACCGCATATGCGGGCCAGGGGATAATCGGCACCAACGCCTCCCCATTCGAACCGGGGACGGCATCGATCGACTTCCACCACTCCTCCGGCCACCAGGAGGGTCAGCCCGGCGAGTGGGGGTTCGTCATGGGTGGGATGGGGGCGCTGTCCCATGCCCTCCTCGAGGCGGCGACCGCTGCCGGAGCGGTCGTGGCCGTCGACCATCCCGTTTCCCGCATCGTGCCGACAGAGGGTGTCGAGTTGGCCCGCGGAGGGATGGTCAGGGCGCCGGTGGTGGTTGTCAATGCCGACCCGGCCGTTGCGGCGAGCCTACTTGGCGACGATGCCCCGGTCCCGTTCACTCATGCTGTGGCCGCGGTGCCCAGGGAGAGCGCCACCCTGAAGGTGACCTTCGCCCTGTCAGCCCTGCCGACCTTTGGTGAGCCGCACGCAACGCTCGCCCAGGTGGAGGTCGCACGATCTGCCGAGGCGATCCACGAGTCGTATCTGGCGGCCAAACGGGGAGAGGTCTCCGACGAGCTGTGGTGTGAGCTGTACTTCCAGACACCGTACGACCCGTCGATCGCGCCACCCGGCAAGCACGTATTGTCCGCCTTCTGCCAATACGTCCCCTACAAATGGGCCGATGGCCAATCGTGGGACGACCACCGCGACGATGTGGCCACGCGGGTGGTGGCTTCTATCGAGCGGTTCGCCCCCGGGTTCGCCGATCTGATAGACCGCACCCATGTGGACGGCCCACCCGACCTGGAGGAGAGGGTCGGTCTCACCGGCGGCCACATCTTCCACGGATCCTGCCTCCCCGACCACATGTGGGACCGGCGGCTCCCGTACAGGACCGGCGCTTCGGGCGTCTATCTGTGCGGAGCTGGCACCCATCCGGGGGGTTCGGTGATCGGCGCCAATGGGCGTAACGCCGCCAGGGTTGTCCTGGAAGACACGGTGATGGTTTAGTGACAGGTCCCCTAAACGGCATTACCGTGACCGAGGTGAACGGGGAACTTCAGCTCTGGTGACGGGACCTTGAAAGGGCGTCTGTCGACTCTGGCGCTACTCATCGCCTGCTCGGCCTGCAACGGCGCCACCGCCGACACAACGACCACGTCGGTCACCCTGGGCACCACCACGACGCTGATTCCCACCACAACCCAACCGACGAGCGACGTCCCCGAAGGCTTCGAGCTGTTCGAGTCAGCTGACGGTTTCCAGGTGTCCTTGCCCTCCCGGTGGGTGCCACTCGACCTCTCGGTGGGCGACTTGGAGTCTGTGCTCGACGAGTTGGGAGAATCCATGGATCCCGAGACGATCGAGTTCATCAGGGAATCCCTGGCCAGCGGTGTCGATTTCTCGCTGTTCGCGATTGACATAGCCGGTGATCCCAACGTGAACGTGATCGTCGTTCCTCGCACTCCCCTCGATACGCCCGACAACCTCGAAGACCTGCTGCCCGTTCAACTCGAAGAACTGCTCGGGGTCACGATCCTGTCAACCGACCGGGTCGAGCATGGAGGCCTCGATGGCGTGCGGATCGCATATCTGGCCGAGTTCCCCAACGGTGTCGCCGAAGGCCACCAGTACTACATGGTCGGCGACGACAGCGTGTTCATCTTCAGCTTCACTTCCTTCGACCCGGACTCTCATCGCGACGACTTTCCTCGCGTGATGGAGACGTTTCGGCCAACCGGCTAACTGAGCCGGTCCCCGGCAAAGAGGGCGGTGCCCGCAACCAGAGCTCCGATCTTGGCCCGCGACACGTCGCGCGCGAGCGGGACCATGCCGCAGTTCGTCGACGGATAGGTGCGCTCGGGTGGGACATGTTCGGCCACCCGCTCGATCAATGCAGCGACCTCGTCGGGGGTCTCCACCCGGTCGGTAGCCACATCGATGACACCAACCTGGACGCTCTTGTCACCCAGGAGGTCGAGCACCTCGAGGGGAACATTGGAGCCGGCGATCTCTAGAGACACCTGGTCGATGCCCGATTCGGCGAGCACCGGGAAAGTCGCCTCGTACTGACGCCACTCCGGGCCGAGACCGTGCTTCCAGTCGATGTTGGCTTTCACGCCGTAGCCGTAACAGATGTGGACCGCTGTGGCGGCCTCCACACCTGCGATGGCTTTCTCCAACGCGGCGATGCCCCAATCCGAGACCTCGTCGAGGAAGACGTTGAAGGCCGGCTCGTCGAACTGGATGATGTCGACTCCGGCGGCGGCCATCTCACGGGCCTCGGCGTTGAGCGCTTCGGCGAAGACCATGGCCAGAGTCTCCCGGTCCCCGTAGTGCTCGTCGAGGAGGGTGTCGGTCATGGTCATCGGGCCGGGGAGTTGACCCTTGACTCCGTGCTCGGTTATCGAGCGGACGAATCTCATGTCGTCGACGAAGACCGGGCTTCGTCGGGACACCTCACTCACCACCCGTGGGACAGAGGCGTCGTATCGCCGACGGATCTGCACGGTGGCCCGGTTGACCGCGTCGACTCCATCCAGGCGTTCGATGAACGTGGTGACGAAGTGTTGTCTGGTCTGCTCGCCGTCGGTGACGATGTCCAGCCCGGCTTTCTCCTGTTCGTCGACCACCACGCGGACGGCATCGAGCTGCGCCTCGCGAAGAGCGTCGCCTTCAAACAGCCAGCCGGCCCACAACTGATCGCGGGACGCCAGCCACGGTGGCTTGGGAAGACTTCCGGCGATGGTGGTCAGCAGGGGCATCCGAGCAGGCTAAGTGCTCTCCGGCGTAAGTAAGTGCGCGTGTTTCGGCGAGGCAGCGGCGTCAGGCGCTAAGTCACCAGGGGTGGATTCGGCCATCCCAGGTGAGGAACTTGCCGTGGTCGGCTGGCGTCAGTTCGTCGAGAACTCGCTTCACCCCAACGGCGCTCTCCGTGACGCTCACCGAGGCACTCCTACCACCCATGTCGGTCCGCACCCATCCGGGATGGATGACCACGGCGATGGCACCGGCGTCTCGCCAGGAGGCGGCCCGCCTTCGGAACTCGTCGTTGAGGGCTGCCTTGGAGTCCCCGTAGACGCCGAGGCTCCCCGACCGACCCCGTCTCGCCCCCATCTGTGAGGTCATGATCCCCACCTGGCCGCCCGGCGTCAGCAGCCCGGCGTCGAGCAGCGTTTGGATTGTCCGGATCGGTGCCACGGTGTTGACCGCGATCATTTCCTCCCGGGGTGCGCGGAGGACGCCGGCGTTGTGGATGATTCGATCGAGCGGCTGATCGAGACTGTCGACAAGCTGGTCGAGATGCCCCTGGTCCCGAACCTCGAATGTGTGGGTGATGACACCGGGACGCGGCGGTCGCCCGTCCCGGATGGTGGCGTGGACCCGCCAGCCGTCTTCCAGGTGGGCATCGACCAACCCGAGCCCGATGCCACGGCTGGCTCCGACGACGAGAACCCCTGGCAATGACGTTGCCGGGCGGCTCTAGGCGCCGCCGAGACGCCCGACCACGTTGTAGACGACGTGGGTCGGGTCGAGACCGCAGGCGGCGAAGAACCCGAAAGTCGGGTGAGTGCTCCTGTCTTCGAGCGCCCGGTCGTGGTGCTCCGCGCTCTGCCAGATGGAGACCATGTGGATCTCCCGATCACCTTGGGAGAGGTAACAGTCAACCAGGCCATCAGGACGCTCCCCGACCGCGATGTTGGACCACGCCCCGTAGATGTAGGCGGCACCTGGATCGTCGACCGATGCATGGGCAATTGAAAGAATCAACTCTTGGCTCCTCGCACAGACTCACCCTCGTCGGGCTGGGGCAACCATATCGGAGTGCTAGTCGCCATAATTCCCATGGCTCATGTGTCGGCTCGGGTGAGTCGACGCTTCGTCAGCCCGGGCGCTCGGCGTACCTGACCGATCGAAACGGCCAGACCTTTCGAAGCCAGTCAGTGACGGCGCTCCACAACACATGATCCATCTCAGCGCGGCTGGAACGAACCCAGGAGCTCACATAGGCGCCGGATTCCCCACGGGTGTCGGGGTAGATGTAGAGACACCCGATCACCTCGTCCCCGTCGAGTACCGAATAGGTGAACGCCTTGCGCTCGGCGAACTCGTTCGAGTGCATCTCCAGATCAGCCAGATTCTCCTCGAGTGTCATCGGCCTCGGCCAGTCGCCCCAGTCCCCGGGTGTGGAATGGATGTGCTCGACGCTCGACATCCAAGCGACATGGTCACGCTCGTTGTGCTCGGGACCCAGCGGCTCGAGCCTGAACCCTGGCCCTTGAAAGCTCGTGGGTGGGTCGAAGTCATCGGGGATGAAGGCTGGTGACATCCGGTCTTGCTAGCACATGAAGGCCTCAGCCGACTCCTCGTCGCAAACAAGCTCTGGTCGAGGTGAGCTGGTGCGACGACGGTGGACGTGACGTTCCATCGAGGAGATCCAGGAGTAGGCGTCGAGGGGACGGCCCCGGAGGTGACCCCCTCGACGCGAGTGTCAGCATCTGGTCGCGGGCGGTTTCATCGCCATGGCCCTTCTTTTGGTCGCAGGGACCTTTCTCCTCACCTCGATCCAGCGTTTTGGCATACACGCCGCCCGGACCAGCCACGACATTTCGAACCTCGAGCTCAGCTGGTCCCGATGGCAACCAGACAATTGACCGCCTCCGGTTCTGAACGAGACTGAGATGAGAGATGCTCCAGGGGCCTGCCATGGCTCCGATCGAGCTGTCATCCGAGTCAATAGGGTGGAGTCGGTGAAAACCCCGGCTTTTTCGAGTCGAAGCCGTTGTGGACATCTGGAGCCGGTTGGGAACGGAATGAGTGTCAGACGGGATGACGCCCGTTGGCCGACAGTGGCGGCGGTGGGAGTCCTGGCTGTTTACAACCTGGCGCAGAACCGCTGGCTCGATGAGCGGGGATATGTCTGCGGGAACCTAGTGGTATCCGGGCTGCTCGTGGAACTGGGCCGAACGTCGGGACTGGGCTGGGACGAAATGGGACTGGTCCTCGGAGACGTGAAGGGAGCACGTCGCATCGGGGCTCTAGGTCTCGCGACGGCATTGGTCGGGCTCTCGGCGGTCGGTTCCCGCCAACGATGGCGGGTGTTGCTCAGGGATGAGCGAGTGGCAGCCGACTCGGTGCGCGAGGCGATGCGCAAGGTTCTCATCCGGTTCCCTCTAGGCACGGCCCTCTTCGAAGAGGTCGCCTTTCGAGGCGTTCTGTCAGCGCTGTTGAGGCGGTCCCGAACGCCGGTCATGGCCGAGGCCATGTCGGCGATCGCGTTCGGGCTTTGGCACATGATCCCCACTCTGAGCACGCTCGACGCCAATCCCCCAGGACGCAACCAGGGCCCTGCCAAACGCATCGGCATCATCACCACCGGGTGCGTGGCTGCGGGTGTGGGCGGTCTCGTGTTCAGCTCGCTCAGGAAGAAGACGGGGAGCCTCTTGGCGCCATGGTTCGTGCACAGTTCCTTCAACTGCCTCACGTATCTGGCTGCCCGCGCCGCTCGCTGACCGAGACCCGTGGCAGGGAATGATCGAGGCGTTTCAGATCGTTATGACCGTCTTGGCATGACTGTGACCCTCACCCAGGTAGCTGAGCGCGTCTGCGATCTCGGCGAGCTGGTAACGGCGATCGGTGACCGGGGTCACCAGGCCCGATTCGATCATCCCGGTGAGGGTCTCGAAGTCGGGCCGGTTGTACTTGGCGATGAAAAGGTCGACTTCCGACTCCTCACCATCGAGTGGCGAGGAGCTCACCGGCATCGGGGAGGACTTCCTGGCCGAGTTTCCGGTAGACGAGTTCCCCGACGTGGACACCTACGTGCGCCAGCACCTCGTGCCACGCCAGGCGGTCAAATCGGGTTTCGAGTTCGTTATCGATCTCCTTCTCGACGGTCTGGAGCGAGCCGAGACGCCCGCTGATCATCCCACCGATCGGGCCTCATATCCGAGGCCAGACGGTTGGCTCTGCCGGCTTGGATTGACTCACGACCGGTCGGCAGTCGGCGTCCTCGCCTAAATCCGATACTCTTGGGCTCGGGCGTGCTGGGATGTCGTGACTGGAGTGACATGACATCATTCGATGCACAGCTCAGAATGGCCGATGAGATCGCCGCGCCCATCACGGTCCTCGTGGACCTCACGGACGACCGTCTCTCCCTGACCACCGATGGGAAACGGCTGGCCAGCTGGCGGCTCAGCGATATCAAGATCGCTCCCACCGCCAACGGCTACCGGATCGGTGCCGAGGGGGAAGAGGTGATCCTGACAGTGACCAATCGGGAGAAATTCGCCACCGAGATAGGTCGCATAATCGGAACCCGATAGGCGTTCAACCAGCAACCGAAAGGGTCGGCTGCAAGGCGATCGCGGGATTGAGAACCGACGTCGACGCCACGCACTACCGATATCCAAATCAGTGCCTTCTCTCTGCACACGTCGACCACTCTCAGTGTATGTTTCGTCGACGTTGGGGCTACGGCGCGGACCCTGCCCTGGCGAACGCCTATGGGGTCTGCACAACAGAATGGGAGTCATTGCAATATGAGGAGAGCTTCATTGCTCGGCGTGATCGTGCTTCTGATCATGGCCTTCGCCCCTGCGGCGTGGGCTGGTGAGGTGAAGGGCCCCCCGGGGCCAGGCGGGGCCGAAGGGGGGACGACTCCGATCGACGGCTTCTTCGCTGGAACCGGTGCTGCCTCGATCTGCTCGTTCTCAGGATTGAACGATGTGATCGACGAGTTCGAGTCAACACAAACCCAGTCGTTCGGCACGTTCATGGTGCTCGTCAAGAAGGCCTTCGACTTGAGCCCACAGGAAGCCAAGGAGTTTCTCGGTGAAACCCCAGCCGACTCCTGTAACCCGAATCGGTTTCCATTAGGCAACCCCAAGAAGTAGCCGAAGCGACCATTCGAAACAGAAGACCCCGGCACGTCGTGTCGGGGTCTTCCGCGTGTTCCTCGCTAGCCCGTGAACGACGAGGTGTACGGGGACGATCCAGTGACCACCCACTTCATCGGTGGTCCGTATCGTGGCGATGAGATGATCCACGACGAGAACCCTTTCATCGAAGAACCCGAGCGGCGTGATCCGGTGCGACGCTTCCGCGGCCGCCTCACCGCTCCGGTCACCATCGTCACCTCGGGCTCGGGAGAGCGGCGGACGGGCCTAACCGTGTCGTCGCTCCTGGTCATCGATGGTGACCCCGGTTTCGTGGAGATGGTGGTGGGGCCGACCTCGGACCTCTGGCACACCATCGTTGAGAGCGGCCGTTTCGTCGTCCACATCTGCCATCGAGAAGATCGTCACCTGTCCGAGGTTTTCGCCGGGCTCCGCCCCTTCCCCGGTGGCGTGTTCGCCGGGGTCGACATCACCGATTCAGGGTATGGCCCGATAATCGATCGTCTCGCCAGCCGCGCTTACTGCCGACTCGTGGACCAGCACGAGCTGGCTTACGAGGGGCTGGTACGTGGTGAGATCGACGAAGTCACCGCTGGAGACATCACCGACCCTCTCGTCTACTTTCGAGGTGGTTACCACTCGCTGGGATGAGGCTCGGCCGCCGGCTCCACCCTGCCGGTCGCGGTCGGTAGAGCTCTGCGACCGCTGTCTACTGGTCTCGAAAGTCCTCGCGCATCTCACCGACCGCCTGATCGTGCTGGAGAATCTGTTCGAGGCCCTTGTTGAACTCCTCGACGATCCCCCATCGATAGAACGCTCGCTGGGTGTCGCTCAACCGCGACATCCGCTGGGTGAGTGCCTCCCGATCGACCCAGAACTCGGCTCTCATGTCCGAGCTCATCTCGCCGCGCCACCCACAGACGTCGTCGACCGAGTAGTCCATGTCGCTCAAGGCCGCCGAAATCCCTTCACTCCGGTTCGAGCCCCAACTCGACGAAGATGCGATGCCGCTCCTCGTTGAACCGGTCGTCTGAGATCTCGTCGGCCTCGTACCGGGCGCTCAGGCGGGCGAATTCCTGCATCAGGGCGTCCTCCTGCGCTCGGCTGATGTCGGTCTCGTCCTCTGGTCCGGACTCGAGCTTCTTGGCCTTCTTCAGTTCCTTCTTCTCCTGGCGCGCCTTTTCACGCGCCCGTTTCTGAAAGCTCTCCTTGCTGCGTTTGGCCACTAGCCGGGGCCAGCCTCAGCTGGAGCGAGGCTTGGCGAGGTTGACCTTCAGTTGGCGACCGTCGACTTCTTTGCCGTTGAGAGAGGAGATGGCGTTCTCTGCCTGCTCGCTGCTGCTCATCTCGACAAAGCCGAAGCCACGAGATCGGCCCGTGTCGCGGTCGGTGATGACCTGGGCCCGGGTTACTTCACCAAAGTCGGCGAAGAGAGTCTCCAGCCGGCTTGAAGAGGTTTCGAAGGACAGATTTCCTACGAAGATGTTGGATGACATTGCATGCTCCTTTGAGCTCTAACCGTCGTTTTACAGACACCGAGCACCAG
>Ga0268386_10002019_pt1 | contig 14223 bp, 14 predicted proteins | sample RVTome_15_FD_200260 | JGI IMG/M metagenome (GOLD analysis project Ga0268386, IMG submission 200260) | Soil microbial communities from uranium-contaminated site in the Upper Colorado River Basin, Wyoming, United States - RVT150D86... ...
GGGCGACGCGATGTTCTATCCCGAGGTCCCGCTCCTCTACGCCGCGGTGGTCATCGTGGCGGTGCTCCTGGTGGCCGACGGCATCGCGTGGCTCAAGGTCCGGCTCGAGCCGCTCGAGGAGTACATCGACGGGGCGCCGATCCTCCTCGTCGAGGACGGCCGCGTGCTGGAGGCGAACCTGCGGCGGGAGAAGATCTCCGAGGGCGAGCTCCACGGGATGCTCCGGGAGCGGCGCGTGGAGGACATCGCGGACGTGCGCTACGCCATCCTGGAGTCCACGGGCGCCCTCAGCGTGTTCCGCGCGCCGGACGGCGGGGGCGGAGAGCCGCGGTCCCTGGTGCCGCCGCGGCGAGGCGGCGAGGCACAGCGTGGCTGAGGCGTCGCCGCGGCCTTTTCACGCGGTACGCGTCTGAAACACGCCCGGATCTCCGACCCCCGCGAAGGCCGCGCCCCGCGGGGCTTTGCGCGTGGAACGTCTATTGCCCGGCTCCTCGACGCGCGCCCGAACGAACGCCCGAACGAACGCCCGGGCGCGCGCGCGCGCGCGCGACCGGAGCCGCGCAACCGACACCGGGGGGACTGGCCGTGGGCATCAAGCGCGAAGAGGAACGCGAGCGGTTCGTCGCCGTCGAGCCCCGGACCGAGCGCCGATACGTCATCGTGCGTTCCGTCCAGATCCACGATGCGAGCACGTTCGGGCGGCCGAACAAGGAGCGCGAGGGGCTCGACATCTACCGGACGACGGGAGGGCTCGACGTGAACAGGGTGTCGAAGACCGAGTTCGACGTCCTCGACCCGGTACGGGGCCGCGTCCGCGTCGTGCGCAAGCCCTAGCGCGGCGCCGATCCGCGCATCACGCGGGCGATCACCAGCCGCTCGACGTCGAGCGCGTCCCTCTCCTCGAACGCGACCCGCTCGTCCGGCAGGATGAGGAGCGGGAACGGCGTCCCCTCGGGCAGGGTTCCCAGGTACGCGCCCGTCGCGTCGAACACGTCGATGGGCTCGGGCGCGCCGCCGTCCCGCGCGCCGGGCGCGAGCCGCGCGATCCAGATGTCGCCCGAGGGGGCGAGGAGCACGTTCCGGATCGCGGGAACCTCGGACGCGAAGCCCCGCGCCTCGACGACTTCCGCACCCGTCGCCTCGCAGCGTCCCGCGCTGCTCATCATCCGCATCCCCGTCCCCGCCTCGGCCATGGCGTCCGCTTCCGTCGCGGGTCTGGCCGGGAACGGCCGGCGGATGGACCGGCGGAGCGTCCCGTCGAGATCGAACACGTCGATCCGGTACGACGTCCCGGTCACCGCGACGATCGAGCGCCCCTCCGTGTCCCACTGGACGAGGGGCGAGAAAAAGGGCTGGAGCGCGATCCGCATGCAGCCGAAGTCGGCCATGTCGGGCATGGGGAGCTCGAGCTCGGCGAGGATCGCGGTGTCGGGAGCGGCCGGGCCGGAGGCCGTGGCCTCCGCGGCGGGCGGCGCCGGCCAGGCGCGCAGCTCGATCTTCCGCGCGTCCTCGCCGCTCCCCGCCAGACCGCGGGCCACGGCGTAGCCCTCCGGTGTGAGCGCGAAGTGCCGGAGCGTGCCGGGCTCGGTGTAGAACGCGAACGGCCGCTGCGGCAGGACCTCGCCGTCCGGGCCGAAGAGAACCATGCTCCCCTTCCCGATGTCGAACACCGCCGCCGTCCCGTCCGCGCGCACGCCGAAGCTCACCGGAAAGCGGAGCTCGCCGGGTCCCTCGCCTTCGGCGCCCATCGAGCGCAGGTGCGACCCATCCGGTGCGAACACGACCACGCGGTGGGACTGCCGATCGAGCACGTACAGGTTCCCGGCCGCGTCCGCCCCCAGCTCGTCGAAGTTGACCGACGTGAACGACTGCGGCCCCTCATCCGCACCGCCGAGCCGGAACTCCTCCTCGAACGTCCAGGCGAGGGGCCGGTCGTCCGCCGGCGAGGTCACGATCTCGACCCCGGCCGAGTCGGCGCGCGTCACGGGGAGGGCGCGGTCGGACCCCCCGCACGCGGCGGATGACGCCGCTCCGAGGGCGACGAGCGAAAGGGCGAGCGACGGAAGACGGGGGTCGGACGGCACGGCGTCGTCTACGCGGTGTCCCGCGACGATCCGCCGGGAGGGCGCTCTGCGAGGTCCTCCTCCACCTCCTCGGCCAGGAGGATCGCCTTCGCCACCTCGAGCATCTTGATCCGCCGCGACGACGCCATCTTCTGGAGCCGACGGTAGGCGTCCTCCTCGGTGAGGTGATGCCGCTCCATGAGCTTCCCCTTCGCCTTCTCGATCTCCTTGCGGGCGGCGAGCGCTTCTCGGAGATCATCGACCTCCTGGCGCAGGTCCTCGAACTGCTCGAACCGCCGGCGGACGAGGTGGATCGTGGGGCGCAGGTCGTCTTCGGTCACGGGCTCGGCGAGGTAGGCCATGACGTGGTCCGCCAGGGCCTTCTCGACCTGCTCCATCTCGTGTTCGCGCGCGATGACGACAGCGGGCAGGGGAGCGTGCTTCTCGATCTCGAGCAGCGCGTCGACCCCGTCGCCCTCCGCGAGACGGATCGCCGTGACGATGAGGTCGGCTTCCTTCGAGATCCCCGCGCCGACGAGCTCGTTCTGATTCGAGGCCGTCATCACGACCTCGTGGCCGAGCCGCTCGAGGATCTCCGTCAGCGTCGCGCGGCGATCGGGGTCCGGGTGCGCGAGCACGATTCGGCAGGATTCTGTGTCCACGGGACCTCGACGGTTCCGATCGGACCCCCACCCGACCTTGTACACGAGGGGAGAACCCGCGATTATTCAAGCCGCTGTCTCACGCGCCACGTGCCTGAGGCGGCGGAGACTCGTCTTTGTTTCTAGCTCCTCCAAGGCGGCGGAGCAAATCGGATCCGCCGGACCGGCCCGCGAATGGCGCCGGCCGGCCGGTTTCGTGACGCGAACGCCTGGAGTGAGCAGTGTCAGCTCCCCTCGACCGCTGTCCGCGCTGCGGGGGGCCCGCCACCGGGGCCGGAATCCCGTGCCTGGGCTGCAGCGGTCCCCCCACCGCCGCGGGGGGTTACGGATATCTGATGGCACGAGGCCGCGGGAGACCGGACGGGCCGCCGCTACAGCCCTTCGTGGGGTGGTTCCTCATGGTGCTCGGTGCCATCGGGCTCTCTTACGGGTTGTGGCGGCTCCTGAACGCCGCCGCCCAGAGGTCCGCATCACCCGCGCAGATGGGTGGTGGAGACAGCGCGGGCGTCCTGTGGGCTCTCGTCCTCTTCTTCCTCCTCCCGGGCGCCATGGTCGCCGGCGCCGGCATCGCGTTGTTGCGGCGGAGGTCGCCGGAAGCCTGAGCCTCGCTCGCCACCCGCTGTTCGACGCTCCACTTGACGAGCGCGCCCAACCGGGTCGGCCGCCGGGGCTCATCTCCCCACGTGTGCTCGAGCGGAGTCGGCGAGTCGGGGCGCGCGAAGCTGAAGGCGACTCGATCGTGACGGTGCGGCCGACGGACCGTTCCCGCTACGCCTCGCGCAGCAGGCGCGACGGCTCGATGCCCGTCACCCGGCGCGCGGGCAGCCAGCAGGCGAGCAACGCGATCGCGCCCAGACCGACCGCCACGCCCCCGAGCGTGACCGGGTCCCACGGAGAGACGCCGACGAGGACGCTCCGGATCACCCGACCGCCCAGATAGACGCCGGGCGCCCCCAGCAGGAGACCGAGCACGATGAGGACCGCGCCCTCGCGGAGGACGTGACGCAGGACGCGCCCGTGGTCGGCGCCCAGCGCCAGGCGGAGCGCGAGCTCGTGCCGGCGCCGCGTGACCGAGCCGGCCACCACTCCGAACACTCCCATGGCGGCGAGGAGGAGCGCGCCCAGCGAGAAGCCCGCGATGAGGACCGCGCTCACGCGCTGCTGCGAGAGCGAGGCGGACACGATGTCCTCCATCGTGCGGACGTCGGAGACGGGGAGGCGCGGATCCACCGCGGCCACCGCGGCGCGCACCTCGGGCGCGAGACTCTCCGGATCGCGCGTCGAGCGGATGGCGTAGGAGAGGGACGTGTATCCGGTCGGGCCGCCGTTCCGGAGGTAGACCTGCGGGCGGCCATCCTCGTGCACGTCGTACAGGCGCGCGTGCCCGACGACGCCGATCACCTCGAGCGAGTCGCCGTTGACGACGATCCGCGCGCCGAGCGCGCTCCGCCCCGGGAAGAACTGCAACGCGACCTGGTCGTCCACCAGCGCCTCGCGGCGGCCCTCGGGCGGCTGGGGCGCGAACGTCCGTCCCTCGAGGACCCGCATCCCGACGGCCTCGACATATCCGGGACGCACCTGGATGTAGTCGACGAGCGGGTGGTCCGTCTCCTGGACGCCGGTGTTCCCCGGCGCGCCCGGCACCGCGATCGTCGTCTGGTCGCTCCCGCCCGCGAGCGGCAGGCCCGAGACCGCGCCGACGGCCGTCACGCCCGGGATCCGCGCCAGCTCGCGCTGGATCGCCTCGTGACGCGGCTCGGACTCCTCCGCTGACTGGGCGTCGGCGATGGGGACGCGCAGGGTGAGGATGCCCTCGGTGTCGAACCCGGGTCTCGAGCGCAGGAGCTCCGCGAAGCTCCGCACCACGAGCCCGCCCGCGCTGAGGAGGATGAGCGAGAGCGCCACCTGGAGGACGACCATCCCGCGCCGGGCCCGGCCGTGACCGCCGCCGCCGCGCACCGCCGAGGCGCCGAGGAGCCTGGAGAGCCGCGCGCGGCTCGCCCACACGGCGGGCAGCGCCGCCGCCAGAAGACCGAGGAGGAGCCCGACGGCGGCCACGGTGAGGCCGATCCGCCAGTCGACCGCGATCTGCCCGAGCCGCGGGAGGTCGGGCGGGGCGAGCGAGACGAACGCGCTCGTGGCCCAGATCGCGGCCACCGCGCCGGCGGCCCCGCCCGCCATGCCGAGGACCGCGCCCTCGAGCATCGTGGCGCGCATGAGCGCCATCCGGTTCGCGCCCAGGGCGCGCGACACGGCGAGCTCGTTCTCGCGCTCCACCGCCCGCACGAGGAGGAGCGAGGCGAGGTTCACGAGGAGGACGAGGAGCAGGAACACGCCCGCCAGACCCACCACGAGGAGGGCCGGCTCCACGCCGGCGACCATGTCGGGCTTGAGCGCGACCGGGTAGAACTCGAGCCCGCGGTCCTGGAAGTCGCGCTCGTCCACGACCCGCCCCACCGCCGCGACCGCCGCCTCGACCGCCGGCCCGGGCGTGCCGTCCCGGACGCGGATGAGCCCGGCGAACGCGCCCGATCCGGGGCTGGTGGTGGACAGGTCGTAGTCGAAGGGGATGTACGCCTCCGCGCCCGACGGCGCGCCGAGGCTCGAGTGCCGCACGAAGTCGAACCCCTCGGGAAGGACCCCGATGACCGTGAACGGATACCCGTCCAGGCGGAGCTCGCGGCCGAGGATCTCCTCCTCTCCGCCGAGCTGGTTCCACAGCGGTCGCGTGAGGACGATCACGTCTCCCGCGCCCTCGCCGCCCTCGTCGGGCGCGAACCCGCGGCCCAGCGAGGGCTCGACGCCGAGCACGCCGAACAGGTTCGGCGTGGTCAGCATCACGTCGATCTCCGTCGGCCGCTCGTCGGTGTCGCCGGTGAGCGTGAAACCGCCGCTCCGGAGCGCGACGGCGTCCTCGATCACCCCGCCCGCCCTCGCCAGCTCCACGACGTCGGTCCCCGCCATCCAGCCGCGGTCGAGATCGAAGAACGCGCGGTAGTCGCGCCACACGTAGTAGAGGTCGTCGGGCTCCTCGTACGGGAGCGGCGCGATCAGCACCTGGTGGACGAGGGTGTACACGACCGTGAACGCCCCGAGCCCCACCGTGAGCGTGCCGAGGATCGCGAGCGAGAACACCGGCGCGCGCCGGAGCCGCCGGAAGACGAGCTGCGCGTCCCGGCCCCAGCCGCTGCTCCGCCGCCACGCGACCGCCGGGCTCACGCGCTCGCCGAGCCCGTTCTTGAGCGAGTCGACGAGGGCCCGCGACCACACGCCCGCGAGCGCCAGCCCGCCGCGCTCGCGCGCCGCCCGCGCGCGTGCGACGTACGTGTCGACCAGCGCGTCCCCCATCTCGTCGCGGAACTCGGCCGGGTAGAGCCGGAGGAGGAGCCGGAACCAGCGGCGCGACAGGCGCGTCTCGTTCCCGGCGGTCGCGTTCCGGGAGCCACCGCCGCCCTTCACGTCGCCGTCTCCGGAAGGAGCCCGCCCCGCCGCGCGGCGCGCATGAGCCCGGCAAGCCGGGCCGCCTCGGCCCGCGCGATCCCGAGGCCGTAGTCCGTGAGCGCGTAGTTGTTGCGGCGCTCGTCGTCCGCATCGCCCCCGGCCGGCGCGATCCAACCGCGCTCCGCCATGCGCGCGAGCGCCCGGTAGAGCGTGCCCACGTCGATCCGCTCGCCCCGCTCCCCGGCGTCCTGGAGGATCCCGTATCCGTGGCGATCCCCCGAGGCGAGGCTCAGGAGCACCTGGAACTCCACCGGCCTCAGGGGAAGGTGCGCTTCCGGCGGTCTTCGTCGGTCCATGCCCATGGTTGGCTCCGCGCTGACGGACTCGTTTGCGCTGCACATATATGCGCTACACATATAGTCTGTCAAGCGACGATCCTCGGGAGGGCCCGGCGACGACGAGGCCGACCGGCCGCGCGGACCTGATCAGGCGCCGGCGGGCTCGATGTTGCTGTTCAGCCGGAACAGGTTCAGCGGGTCGAATTCGGCCTTGATCCGGCTCAAACGATCGTACGCGGGGCCGTAGTTCCCCGACTCCTCGGCGCGCTCGAAGTCGATGTTGTCGTAATAACCGCCCGTGAACGACTCGAGGTCGGCGAACCACCCGCGCGCGACCGACATCGCCTCTTCGTCCTGTGCGGGATCCGTCCAGCCGCCTGCGATGATGATCATCGTCTCGGCGTTCCGATGCGGGAACGCCGTGGCGAGCTCGTCGACCCGGCTCACCGCGCCGCCCGACGTGTGGGTGAAGAACGCGATTCTCGGATCGGACACATAGGACTCGATCATCGCGTCGATCAGCTCGGGCGTGATCTCCCTCACCATGCCGCTCTTGGCGTACGAGCGGATCCCGTGGCCGAAGGCCTCGTCCTCCTGCGTCTGCATCACCATGTGGTCCTGCACCACGACGCCATCCTCGACCGGCGTCCCGATGCGGCGCAGGGGCGCGAGCTCGCGCTCGCCGGCCGCCGGGTCGCCCGCGTACACGACCTCCATCGCGAGGACGCCCTGGCCATCCGGCGTGGTGAGCAGCACGGGGCCGACGTAGAGCTCATCGGACAGGCCGCCGTACCAGTCGCCGTAGAAGTCGAGGACTTCGCGGGCCTGGTCGATCGGCCACACGATCCCCCCGGACAGGACGTTCCGGTCGAAGGGGTGGAGCCGATACCCGAACTCGGTCACGACGCCGAAGTTGCCGCCCCCGCCCCGGATCGCCCAGAACAGATCGGCATCCTGTCCTTCGCTCACGCGGCGAACCTCGCCATCGGCCGTTACCATCTCGGCCGACACCAGGTTGTCGATGGCCAGGCCGAACTTGCGATTCAGGCGGCCGAACCCGCCGCCGAGCGTGAACCCGCCCACGCCCGTGTGCGACACGACGCCCGCCGTCGTGACGAGCCCCTCCGCCAGCGCGGCGGTGTCGAGGCCATTGAGGAGCGCTCCCCCGCCGGCGGCCGCCGTCCGCGCCTCCGGGTCCACCCTGACGCGGTTCATCGACGAGAGGTCGATCATCAACCCGCCGTCACACACGGACTTCCCGGGCCAGCTGTGGCCGCCGCCCTTCACGGCGACCAGGAGCTCCCGCTCCCGCGCGAACGTCACGGCGTGCGCGACGTCGGTGGGGTTCTGACAGCGGGCGATCAGGGCCGGCCGCTTGTCGTGCATGCCGTTCCAGATGCGCCGGGCCCGGTCGTACTCCGGATGGTCCGACAGGAGCAGGGGCCCGCTCATGCTGTCGGCGAGCTCCTGGACGGCGGCCCGCTCGAGCTCGATCTCCGACCCCGAGAGGGAGACCGCCGGGACGCTCGCGCCCGAACCGCTCCTCGCCATGCGCTCGCACGCGGTGAAGCCCGGAAGGGCGACGGTGACCCCCGCCGCCAGCGCTCCTCGACAGAAGTCGCGTCGATCCATGATTCCTTCCTTTCTCGTGGCGTGGGTACGCGACCGGCGAACCGTGGAACTCCCGGGCGGCGTCACTGGCATCTGGGGCCGGGAGGCGCCCATATTATGGGGTTCCCGGGCGTGGGGCACCGGGAAGGTCGGCACGGAGAGGCCCTCAGGGAGCACGTCGCGTGATCTCGATAGCGTTGATCGAAGACAACCGCCTCGTGCGTGAGGGTATCACGGCGCTGCTGGACGACTCGTCGTCGGACCTGAAGGTGGTGGCCGCGGCAGGGAGCGGCGACATGTCGAAGCTGCGAGAAGCCAACCCCCACGTGGTTCTGCTGGATCTCGGGTTGCGAAGCACCGACAGTCTCCGGGTGGCCCAGAAGGTCAGGAAGGAGCTGCCCGAGGCCAAGCTCATCGTGATGGACCTCGTCCCGGTGCACGAGGACCTCGTGGAATTCGTCCACCTCGGAGTCTCCGGCTTCATCATGAAGGATGCCACCCTCGAGGATCTGGTCAGCACGATCCGCTCCGTGGCGGCGGGATCCCACGTCCTGCCATCCCCGTTGACCAGCACGCTCTTTTCCCAGATCACGAAGGATGCGGTCATCAAGGGTCGGTCCGCCGTGGTACTCGAATCGGTTCGGATGACACCGCGCGAGCGGGAGGTGATCAACTGCATCGCCGAGGGGATGAGCAACAAGGCCATCGCCGGGGGGCTCGGCGTTTCGCCCCACACCGTGAAGAGCCACGTGCGCAACATCATGGAGAAGCTGGAGCTGCACACCCGGCTGCAGATCGCGGCCTACGCCCACGAACAAGACGACGACGACGACGGGGATTGATCGTCGCTGCCTCCTGCAAAAGAAGTACGTCGGACGCGGTAGATCTCCTCTCTCCCCGGTTCACCCCGACGCGCGATACGCGCGTCGCCGGCACGCGACCATATTCATCCGGGTCGTCACCGGTCCGGCGCGTGCCCGACCGGCACCCCCTGCAATCTCGACGCAAGCGTGGACATGGAAACGCCTCCGACAGAACGCCGGCACCTGGCCGAGCCTGGACGGTCCTTTGGGATCCGCCCGATCGGCTTGCCGCCCCGACGTACGCCCACGCCGGCGAGGCCCGCGCTCGATGGGGCCGTCGTCGAACTGGAGGGAGGGACACGATGACACCGGACCGGCCATCCGGCGAAGATCCGCTCGCGCGCCCGACCGGGTCACGCGGGGCTACCGGCCGGAAGAGCTGGCTGGTCGCGGGCTCCGTCCTCCTCGTCGCCGCCCTCGTCGCGGTGTGGGCGTTCTCGGAACGCCGGTCGGCCGCCCGGGCCCTGGAGCGCACGGAGACCGCCCTGCAGCTCCAGGTGCTCGCGAGCCGCTTCGGGATGGCGGCGTTCGAAGCGGAATACGGCGATTTCGAGACGGCCCGGAGGTTCGCTTCACAGGCCTTCGACGGGATCGCCAACTACGGGATCGAGAGGGGAGCGCTGCGACAGGATTATGCGGACGTGCTCGCCACTCGCGACGATATCATCGCCATGCTCGCGACCCGGCAGGCGCCTGTGGCCGAGCGACTCATGACACTTTTCTTCGACCTCCAGATTCCCGTCGAGACGGAGCTCGATCCATCGCGCATCCTCCCCGCCGCGGACTCGGGGCTGGGGCTCGACCCACCCCGTCGGAATGTGTTGCCGGCCGGATCGGCGGACAGCGCGCTGCGTCGCGACACCCTGCCGGGACCACCCGGCGGCCGCTGAACACCGCGACAGGGCGGTCGTTCGACCGGGGGGCCTCCCCCCGCAGGACGGTCGAACGGTCCCCCGCACAACCGTCCCACCTTCGAGCGATACCTTCACCCCCGGGCCCGCGGTACTCTTCATCCTGTGTCCGTGATGGCTGGTCCCCAGTATCCTGGGTCTGTCTCCGGCCCTCGCGGTTCCTGACGAACCACCGGTGCTGGATGAGAATGTGATGACCGATGATAAGGGCGGCCCGCCCAGAACCCTCTGGACCTACGCGTATCAGATCGAGCCCCCCCAAGTCGAGGGGCGACTCCGCTCCGTGCGGTCGCTCCTCGACGACGAGGATGCCCAGTCCGGGCGTGGAGCGCGCACGTGGGTGGGCCGGGTGGTCACCGAAGAGCGAATCACCCACATCCTCGTCGTGAGCGACAGTCCCGACCGGCGTCGGGAGGTCAACAGCAGGCTCGAGGCGGAGCTGAAGAAGCTTCGGGTGGGCTTTTCGATCACCGCGTCGATGCAGGTCGCCGGCGGCGCGGCGCGGCCACCCCCGGGGGACGATGACCCGGAGTAGCCGCCGCGGCTCGCCTCCGTCGGCCTCTCCCACCCCGCGGGCGGCCCGTCGAGACCCACGACTCTCCGCGCCCCGCGCGAAGTCGCAGTCCTCCCTCCCACGAACGGCGTACTTTTTTCGAGTGTCCGGACGGGCCGACCTCTGGTTCGCCGGGACTAGTCCTCCTGTCGCACCCTCTCGGGATGGCCATGAGCGTGCGAAGACGCGCACATTCATGTACCGGTTTCGGTAATACCCGGAACGCGTTCACGAGACGCTCGAGCCGCAATCCGCGACTCGGCGGGCGGCAGCAACCCGGACAAGAGAGTGAAGAATCATGCTGTGGACTATCGTGCTGATCCTGTTGGTATTGTGGGTGCTTGGATTCGCGACCTCGTATACGCTGGGAGGGCTTCTACACGTCCTGCTGGTCGTGGCCGTGATCATCGTGGTATTCCGGCTCATCCAGGGCCGCAAGGTCGTGTAGCTCGTCGCTCGACAGCACCGTCGTGGCCGAACTCGAACCGTCGTGGGCGACTTCGAGCGGCCGGAGGTCGGCTGCAGTTCGGACGCACGCCCACGGATCGACCAGTCCGAGAATGAGGGTGGAAGCAATGAAGGCTGTGTCAGCGGCAGAGGCCACGGGAAGGGGACCGAGAGGCGCGCGCGAGCTCGCCGGTGGTCTGGAAGAGAGACTCGGAATGCCTGCGCGGCAGTACCTGAGGCCTTCCGAATCGACCCCGCGACCCGCGCCGTGGACCGGCCTCGCCGCAGCCTCGCCCGAGGCGAAGGCCGGCCGGGGGTGATCCTCCCGGCCTGGGGGTGGCTCGCCCCAGACCGGAGCTCGGGTCCGTGGCTCAGGTAGGGATCGCCGATCGCGCTCTCCACGGCGCGGTGACGTCGGCCAGCGTACTCCTTTCGAACGAGGCCGCGACCCGCCTCATCGACCGATACCGCGGTCCGACACCCCTCGGTAGATTTCCATTCAACTTGAACGTCGATACTTCGCGGAATGACGCATTCCGGGAGCGACGGGCTCCGAATTGGAGGTCTTATGTCTACGCCCAGGCTTTTGGCGGCCACCCTCGCCGTTCTCGCCGCCACCGCGTGCAACCCCTTTCACCGTGAGCAGGCAGTCGAGATGAGCGCCGACGATGCGACGCTCAACTCGCGCTGGCATGCCAACCTCGCCTCGCCCGGAGGCCTTGCCGGTGCCGTGCAGATGAGCGGCTCGGCATCGATGGCTCCCGATCAGGAGGGGAGTCACACCCTCGTCACACTGGACCTGGCCAACGCGTCTCCCGGCGGCCTCCATCCGTGGGGACTGCACCGTGGGCACTGTGGAGGGGGAACGGACTATGGCGTGTTCGGGTCCAGCGACTCATATGAGGCCGTCGAGGTCGACGGCAACGGTCGTGCGACGGGAACGGCAACGATCGCGAGACAGATCCCGCGTACCGGTGACTATTTCGTGGTCGTCCACGCGTCGACAGCGAACTCGCGCACGGTCGTAGCCTGCGGCAATCTCGCCTCGCCGACGCGCTGACAACTGCGCGTATCCGACAGCGAAGAGCGGTCTCGAGGGCCGCGCGCGGGTGCGGTGGATGTCCCCACGACCCGCGCTCGGCCCTCACGGAACGGACATGGATAGTATATGGCGCCACGACGACCTGAAGAGTGGATGGCGCTACAACATAGACAGGTTACAGGGAGGTATTTCATGGACACCAGCGAGTGGTTCAGCAGATCCGGATCCGCGAACGTAGTGAGGGGCGCGCTGCTTCTCGGCGTCACCCTGGCATCCACCTCCTGCGCCTGGAGCAACACGGCGAAGGGCGCGGCCGTCGGCGGGGCGGGCGGCGCGGCGGTCGGCGGCGTGATCGGAAGCCAGACCGGGTCCACGGCCCGCGGAGCGATTATCGGGGCGGTCGTGGGAGGCGCCACGGGGGCCTACATCGGGCACAGGATGGACCAGCAGGCGAAGGAGCTGGAGGTCGCGATTCCGGGTGCGGTGGTGACGAGGATCGGGGAGGGGATCGTGGTGACCTTCGCCTCGGGCCTCCTGTACGATTCCGACTCCGAGGCCATCCGTTCGGACGCAGGCGCGAACCTGCAGCGTCTCGCGGCCAGCCTGGAGGAGTATTCGGACACGGAGCTGCTCATCGTCGGCCATGCCGACTCGCGCGGGACCGAGGCATACAATCAGGACTTGTCGGCGCGGCGCGCCGCGTCGGCGTCTCAGTATCTCGGGATGCAGGGCGTGGCAGCGAGCCGGGTACACGCCTCCGGCGTCGGCGAGATGGAGCCGGTGGCGTCGAACGAAACGCCGGCCGGCCGTCAGCTGAATCGACGCATCGAAGTGGCGATCTACGCCGACGAGGCCGCCCGCACGGCAGCGAGGTGAGCGGTGCTCGCTCGTCCTTCCCCGGCCCGGGCCGGCCAGCCGGGGCGTCGTGGCGTCCGCCGCGGGGCGGCGTAGGGGCGCCACTGCCCCAGCTTGTTGCCAGCAGGTCAGATAACCTCGAACGGGTCAGGGGGCGCCTATCGCATCGACGGGCGTGACGCGGCCTACCCTGCGTGCCGGTGGCCCGGAGGCGAGCAGGGCCACCACCGCCAGGACGCCAACGACGAGCGCCACCGTGCCGAGGCCCGCCGTCTCGACCGCGGCGAAGCGGTCGGCGAGACCCACGGACAGGCCGACCGCGCCCACCGTGCCCAGCGCGGCCCCGACCGCCACGAGCCTGACCACGTCCAGACGCACGAGCCACCGGATGTGGGCCCGCCGCGCCCCCACGGCCCGGCGGACCCCGAGCTCGGGGATGCGGGAGGCGATGTCGAGCGACACGAGGTCCACGAGACCGCGGATGGCGATGAGGAACGCGGCCAGCCCGGCGATGGCGAACAGCACACCGAACCCGGTCACGGCGCGACGCGCGGTCGCGAGACGCTCGGCCAGCGTCCAGATCTCGGCCGGCCCGGTGCGGATCCCGGCGGTGGCGAGGGCGTCCGCGACCTCCCTGCGCTCGTCGATCGAGGGAGCCGGCCGATCGGGGCGTGCCACGGGATCGGTCGTCGCGGGATTCCTCGTCGCGGGCGCCTCCGTCGCGGCGGTTCCCTCCCTCGCCGTCGCCCGCGTCAGGATCTGCGCCGCCGAGGGCGGGTGCTGGAGCGCCGACAGATAGAGGCCCGGGATCGGGCTCGAGCCCGCGGCCAGCCCCTCCGGATCCGGCGGTTCGACCACACCCACGATCCGGTGCCAGTACCGGCCGGGCTCGACACCGCCCGCATAGGTCGACTCCGGATCATCGCCCGCCCCGATACGGATGAGCTTCCCGAGGGGATCCACTCCGTTGAAGCGCACCTCGATCCTCGTGTCGATGATGGCCACGAGCTCCGAGCCCGGACCGTCGTCGGGCGTGAACTCCCGTCCCCGGACGACGGGGATTCCGAGATCCGCGAACAGGCCCGGCGTGACGGCATGCTGCTGGGCCAGGTGCGGCCGGAACGGCGCGATGACCATCCCTGCCGGACAGCTGCACTCGGCGAGCGTGCGCTCCGCCGTGCCCAGGGACTCGACGGCGCCGGCGCTCACGAGGTGCCAGGCGCGATCCGGGGCCGCCTGCCGCGCGGCGGCCAGCGTCTCGAGGTGCGCCCGGCCCGCGGCGGCGACGGGCTCGTCGTCCGCCGTCGTCCGGGCCGCGGCCGGCTCGCCCGCCCCCGGAAGCCCGATCACCAGCGTGTCCCTCGCCTCGGCCCACGTCCCCTCCGGCCCCGAGTCCGCCGACGCCCGGGCCAGCACCGCCGTCGTCGCGAGCAGCGA
>Ga0268386_10002021_pt1 | contig 14219 bp, 13 predicted proteins | sample RVTome_15_FD_200260 | JGI IMG/M metagenome (GOLD analysis project Ga0268386, IMG submission 200260) | Soil microbial communities from uranium-contaminated site in the Upper Colorado River Basin, Wyoming, United States - RVT150D86... ...
ACAAGGAGATCGATCCGGGAACCGTCGGTCCTTCCGACCTTGTTTCCTTGAGCACCGAGAACGTCCTCGCCAGGATGTCCGTCGCTGCCGTGGTTGTCCCGAGCCGCAGCGGATCCACGGCACGCCGGCTCGCCCGGTTCCGTTTTCCCGTCTGGATCACTGCCGCGTCCATCCGCGAGGAGACTTGCCAAGGGCTTCAATTCTCCTACGGCATCCACCCGGAAAAACTGGACGCGGCGCCCGGGGACTGGCGTTTATGGGCGAAACAGTGGGTGGCGGAGCAGGGCGTTCCGGGGGAGTATCTGATCCTGTTCGAGGGGCCCTCGCCGGACAGGCCGGATGTGGCGCAACGGATCGAAGTCATCGATCTTCGCGGCTGAAACGCCGTTCAAACGGGAGGCCTGCGTGGACGAAAGATTCAACCTGCAGTCGGCCAACTGGATTTCCTACGTCCTGGACCGGCGCAACCAGATCCCCGACATCGCGGATCCGAATCTCGTGCGGGACACATTGCTCTTTTTCCTCGGAAACCTCATCGACGGCCTGTATTTTCACGAAAAATCGAATGCGAGGCCCGTCGAAAAAGCCGTTCTCCTGAGAGACGCGGTGCGGACAAGGCCGCGCCACCGCTACGACGATATCGTCATGGATCTGCGCGAAATCTTTTCCAAAAAGGAGTGGACCGCGGTTCTCATCCCGTCCGGGTTCACGGAATCCCGCTCCGTCGACCACCTGCTGACGTCAAAATTTTTCGTGTCGAAATTGACCCGAAGCATCCGGACCGACCCGCATCTCATCCTTCACCTGAACGAAGCCCCGAAAAACGATTTGGCCATTACGGACGTATACCCGCCCTTCCACTCCGCCCTGTCCAAATCGACCCGCTGGCCGGGAATCCTGCTCTGGCGCAGGTGCGACGAGCCGCTGTTTTTCCCGCTTCCCGTGGAAAAAGCCGAAGATGCCATCCACTGGGTATTCTCAAGGGTGGATGACCTCGCGAACACGCCGGGACATCTCCTGACGCGTCATTACCTGGACGCCTTTCCTGCCTGCAGGATCCTCGCGGGTTCCCGGCTGACGTTGCTGCACTTGAGCGATACCCATATCGGAAGTAAAAAATCGATCGAAAGGATCGTCCGGGTGAAGGATCTTCTGAAAGATTACATGAACAGAAACAGAAGGTATTCGTCCGTTGTGTTCCTGTTGAGCGGAGACGTCATGCAGACACCGGACGAGAGCAACGTGATCTGCGCGAACGACCTTTATGAATACATGAAAGATTTGCAACCTTCCGGCCAGGATCCGATCTTCATACTCGGAAATCACGATATTCGAAGGAAAGGCGTATTACGGAACCGACCCGCCTCCTCATCCCTGATTCCCGAAATCCGAACCAGAATCGAATGGCTCCCGGATCATCCCGTCGGGATACTCTGCTGGAATTCCGCCGATGCGGGAAGGATGGCACGGGGAAAAATCACGGGGGAGCAATACAGGACCATCGAGGAAGGTTTGAATCCTTTCCCCGGCGGAGACACCAAACCGATACTGATCTCCCTGCTCCATCATCACCCCCTGCAGTGGCGCCGGATCGATTCCGAGATGCACAGATTCCAGATAAAGACACTTGGGACATCCCTTCGCAAGTCCGTCGGCCTCGCCTATGAGCAGATGGACGGTTTGGCGAATGCGCCGGAATTCATCCGCTTCTGCGACTCCCACGGAGTGAAGGCGATCCTTCACGGCCACAAGCACATACCCATCGCGGGAAGGATCCCCGGACACATGCTGGAAAACGGGCCGATCCTCATATTCGGTTGTGGAAGCTCCGTGGGGAAAAACACGTATATGTACAGAAAACTGTTCAACGTGGATTATGAAATCTCATGGAACGAGATCGTCCTGGACTTCCAGACGCACCTCCTGTCGGGGAGGCTGATGGCGGAAACACGGTGCGACAAGGGGCTGGCGACGATGAAGACTCATCATGGATTTCTTTCCCGGTCCTTCATCGAACCACGCGTGGAATCGCATGGAATAATCCGCTGAATATCTTCCGGAGACGCCCGGAAGAAATTTACGCTATGATACCGGTGGACCGATCAGGGGGGTGATCGCCCCCTCAACACACTTCCGGAGGTGACGTCGATGAAAGGGAACGAGAAACTCCTGGGAACCTTGAACTCCCTGTTGTCGGATGAATTGACCGCCATCAGCCAATACATGGTCCATTCGGAAATGTGCGCCAACTGGGGATACGAAAAGCTGCACAAGCACTTTGAAAAACGCGCCATCGACGAGATGAAGCACGCCGAGAAACTTATCGGCCGGATCCTCTTCCTCGAGGGAACGCCGATCGTCAGCAAACTCGGGAAGATGTCCATCGGCGCGGATGCATCCAAACAACTTGCCAGCGATCACGCGCTCGAGTCGGGGGCCATCCGGGCCTACAACCAGGCCATCAAGCTCGCCGGAGATGTCGATGACTTCGCCACGCGGGAGATCCTGGAAAAGATTCTCCAGGATGAGGACACGCATATCGACCGGATCGAGGAGTTGCAGGACCAGATAGGCCATATGACGCTTCCCCTGTTTCTCACCATGCAGGTCGGGTAGGGGAGATCGATCCGAAAGAATCCCGGAAATCCATGGATCTATCGGACAAGCGGTGCGTTCCCTGCCGGGGCGATGTTCCGGTCATGGGAGCGGAGGAGGCGGGAAGGCTGATTTCCCAGGTCTCCGGCTGGACACTCGAGGAGGAGGCAAAGGGAATCCGCCGCGAGTTCCGGTTCCGGAATTTCGCGGAGGCGATGCAGTTCGCCCGGCAGGTCGGAGAGATCGCAGAGGCCGAGGGGCACCACCCGGACCTGTCCGTCGGATGGGGGTACTGCACGGTACGGTTCCGGACCCACTCGATCCGTGGCCTGCACGAAAACGATTTCATCATGGCGGCGAAGGTCGACCGCCTCCTTTAATCGGGGTTGCTGCCGTCAGGAGAGAACGATGGAACTGAAGGGAAAACATGTTGCCGTATTGGCGGAGGACCTCTACGAGGATCTCGAGTTGTGGTATCCCGTGCACCGGTTCCGGGAGGCGGGAGCGAAGGTAACCGTCGTTGGGGGAGGCGCGAGCGGGTACACCTCCAAGCACGGGTACCCGGTTACTCCCGATGCGGATGCGGAGAAAGTGACCGCCGCCGACTTCGACGCGGTGATCATACCGGGAGGCTATGCACCCGACCGGATGCGCCGCCACAAGGCGATGGTGGACCTGGTCCGCAACATGTTTGCGGAAGGGAAGGTCGTTGCCGCGATCTGCCACGGCGGGTGGATGCTGGTTTCGGCGGATGTGTTGCGGGGCAGGAAAGCGACCTGCTTCTCCGCCATAAAGGACGACCTGGTGAACGCGGGTGCCCGGTACGAGGATCGGGAAGTGGTCCGGGACGGCAATCTGGTGACATCGCGAAAGCCGGAAGACCTGCCATCCTTCTGCCGGACGATCCTCCAGGCGCTGTCCGAGGCGAAGTCGTAACGCTCCGGCAGACCCGGGATCTCCTCCCGGCCACTACGAGCGATTCCGATGGCAATCCCCTCGGTGCGGACCCGGGTCACCCCCAGCGCCACATGGCGATGATCAGCAGCACGGCCAGCACGAGGAACAAGTTGAGGAACGTCATGAAGTAGAACGCCATCAGGTGCGAGGGTTTCCTCTCTTGCGCGGCTCCTCCCAGGATCTTCCCCACGACGGGCAGACGCAGGATCCGGTCCTCTCCATGGGGGGCGAGCAACAAGGCGTCGGTGAGATCGAATCCCGCCTGGTGCTTCCCCACGTGGAGCCCCTTCCCCCATAGCTTGCTCCCGGAGGCGTCGTAGATCGTCCCTCCGTACGCGAAGTAGGCCGGGGAACCGTCTTTCCCCGAAAACGACGAAAGCTCCTCCGTGGTCATGTCCCGTTTCTGCGGATCGACTTTCTTGTGACGGGCTTTCAGGCGCGGCCCTACGACGAACGTCACGATGAAGGCGGTTGCCGTCATGACGAGAAAGATCGCGATCTTGGCCATCAGGAGCTGACCGAAACGGGTGTGGAGAAGGACGTCCATTGTCGGGACCCGATAGAACGTGAGGATCGTCCCCGTGACGGCGATCGAAGCGATGGATCCCCATCCGACGATCAACTCACCGCGGGGCAGCCCGTGGGACGCGTAGGCGGGCTTCAGGAGAAGATGCACGTAGAGGATGGTGCCGAACCACATCACGGCGGTCAGCAAGTGGAGGAAGCCGGCGGTGAACCGGACCATGCGGTGAAACGGGGACGAATCCGGGTGCGCTTTCCCGGATTCCGCCCGTCCTGCGAGAAACGCCATCCCGGCAGCGTTGAGTTCGCCTCCCCCCGAGGGGTCGAGGTGACACGCCCTGCATGCACGGCCTGTTTCCCGGGAAATATCCTCCGTGGCCAATCCCTGGAACGAGGGATACAACATCATGAGTACGACGGAGGAAGCGCAAAAGGCAAGAATCGTTCTGGCCGACATGATATCCCTCCACCGCCGCCGGATCCTGCGGGATCCCTCCGAATCCGCCGTCGGCGACGTCGTCCGCTACCGGATGCGGTCCAGGAGGGCTGGGCCGAACAGGGCCCAGAAGTAGTCCGAATCCTCCCGGACATACCGCTTCCCGGCCCCCGCCATGATCTCGCCGGCGAGGCGCCCTTGCTTGAGGGCGCTTCTCCACCCGAAGTTGATCCGGGCGGTCCGGGTCTCCCCGTCGAACAACTCGGCGCAATCCCCCGCGGCGTAAATGTTCGGAACGCTGGTCCGGAAATAGTCGTCCACGACGATACCGGTGCCGGTCTTCACGCCGCTTCCGGAAAGAAATCCGATCGCCGGAATGCGCTCGGTGGCCACCACGACGGCGATGCAGCGGACCCTCTCTCCTTTTTCGGTGGATTCGATCTCGATTCCCCCGCCCGCTTCCCGAATCGCCGCGATATCCTGCCCGTCGAGGATCCGCACTCCCGTGGTTCGGACCGAGTCGAGGATGTTCGCCTCGAGTTCACCCGAGATCGGATAGCCTGAACGGGGCTGGTCGGGCCGGAACCAGACCACATCGTTTCCCCGCTTCCGGAGTGCGCTGCTCGCGACGATGGCCAGGAACCCCGGTCCGTAGACCGCGACCGTCCCGGAGCGAGGGACCCGGTCCGTGATTCGCAGGGTGTCCTGGAGGGAGTCGAACGGGTGGATCGCCGGATGCTCCTTCCCCAAAAGGGGCGGGATCTCCGGCTTCCCTCCGGTGGCGACGAGCAAGACGTCGTACGCCTCCTCTGCGCCGTCGGTAAAGACCACGCGGTTCCCGGTGGAGTCGATCTTCTCCGCCCGTTCCCCGTGCCGGACCCGTATCCCCCGTTCCGCCAGATCCTGCGCCTGAGGATCCGCGATCCCCGCGACGTCGGCGCGCCCCATGATCAGTTCGGTCAAGAGCGGCCTGAGGTACGGGGGGCCCTGCTCCTCGGTCACCACGACAATCTCGCCCTTCTTGTCCTTGCCCCGGACCGCCTTTGCCGCGGCGATTCCTGCGGGGCCGCATCCCAGGATCAAATACTTCATGTCGCGCCTCCTGGAGGGGTCGCTTCGGACCCCCCGTCCGCAGTCCAATGCGTGTGAGGCCCCGGGTGGCACGCCGGCCCGAACATCGGCCCGGCCAGCCTCCACGCTCTCCTTCGCCTGGGCCTTCCACTCCCTTGCAATAGTGTAATACTTATAAATTTCTAAACAAGAAGGAGGGAATTGGCGATAATAAGATATATGGATTCCGTCCCCTTCATAATCACCATGGCAACACTGCTCTTCCTCGCCGTCGTTCTGGTGATCGAATACGCGATCCGCAGACGGGAGGTGAACAGGGAATTATTGAAAAACCGCCGGAAAGAGCAGCAACTTGCGACGTATTCCGCGGAGTTGAAAACCCTGAAAGAGAAGCTTGTCCGAAAGAGCGAGATCGCCGATCAATTCCCACGGATCGCCAAGAAAATGACGGAGACATTCCCTTCGGACTCCTACCCCGCGATCGCGGTTCGTTCCGCGAAGGAGTTCTTCCGGGCCGGGAAAGTCGGATACTTCGCTCCTGCGGAGGACTCCACCGACTACACCCTTGTTGTCGGAGCAGGGTTCCCCCAGGAGTGGGTAAGCAACGTACGGATCCACTCCGACGAGGGGATCCTGGGCATGGCGCTCCAGAAGAAGATGGTCGTCTCGAAGATGGACCTGCTCGCTTCTTCCGGTCGGAGATCTTCCCGTCCGTCTCTCGAAGGGATGGACGGGACTCCCGACTTCGTCGCGCCCATATTCGGGGTTTACGGCATCGTCGGGGCCCTAGTGGTCACGGGTTGCTCCTTCCCGCTGGAAGAGGAACGAATCAACATGTCGATGCTGGCGGATCTCCTCTCCATGGCGATGCAGAACGGCACACTCCTCGACCCGACCCGGAACGGAAATTGGACGGATCCGCTCACCGGGGTGTCCAACCGGATATATTTCCTCCAGCGATTCGAGAACGAGATCCGGCGCACGGAGAACTATCGGCAATCCCTGGCGCTCTTCATGTTCGACATCGACGAGTTCAAGAAGGTCAACGACACGCACGGCCATTATGCCGGCGACGTCGTCATCAAGAGGGTGGCCGATATCGTCCGGAAGAATACCCGTGGGTCCGACCTCGTGGGACGATACGGGGGTGACGAGTTCATGGTGCTCATCACGTCGACGACCGAGGGGAAGGCGAAATCTTCCGCGGAACATTTACGGGAAAAGATTTCCACGACCGATATTTCGATTCCCGGGACCGGGGTACCGGTTCGGATCACCATCAGCGGCGGGCTCGCGATGTTCCCTTCCCACGGTCAGTCGACCACGGATCTGTTCCGGTCCGCGGACGAGGCGCTCTTCGAATCGAAGCGTCAGGGAAGGAACCGGATCCTGGTCGCGAAATCCGTCGGGCTGGATGGCGGGATCGCAAAGGGTGCGGGTGCGGATCAGGAAACTCCGATATCCACGGACATTTCCGCAGACGCCGGGTCGGATGCCGTCGAATACCCCCTCGGGAAGCTCGGCGAAAACCTGAGCATCTGAAATTCGCCGAAGTAGGACAACCGGGGGGCCGGTGAATGTACCGCGATCGCTCGATGCGTAGATCAGCCCCTATGACCTTGGGATAGACTCCGCATAGGTCGGATCATACAACCGCGCTTTCATATGCCCCATCAAGTCGTCCGGACGGTTTATTTTCGTCAGGCCGCGCCGGAAGGCAACTTCCGCGACGGCGACGCCGATCGCGACGGAAACTTCCCTGATCCGGCCAAGCCGGGGGTAGATCCGTCCCGTCGCATATTCCTCCTCCGTGACCATGCCCCCAAGCGTCTTCGCGGCCTCGAAGAACATCTCGTCGGTTACGCGCGCGGCCTCGCTGATGATTACGCCAAGCCCCACACCGGGGAAGATGTAAGAGTTGTTGCTCTGTGCCGCGACGAAGGTCTTCCCCTTGTACGTCACCGGCTCGAACGGGCTTCCGCTCGCGAACACCGCGCGCCCCTCCGACCACGTATACGCTTCCTCGGCCGTGCACTCCGACTTCGAGGTCGGGTTCGAGAGGGCGAAGATGATCGGGCGCCGGTTCGTGCGCGCCATCGCCTCGATTATGGGCCTTGTGAACATTTTCGGCGCGCCGGAAACGCCGATGATGGCCGTCGGCGCGATGGCTTCGACGGCCTGCCGGAAATCGCCGATGAACGCATGGTCGTGCGCAAAGGGCAGATGGTGTGGAGCGAGGTCCGTGCGGCCCTTCACGATGAGCCCGTTGATGTCCACGTACCAGCATCTGCGTTTCGCTTCGGATTCCGGCATCCCCTCCGCCATGAGCCCCGTAACGATCTGGCCGCCGATGCCGATGCCGGCCTCCCCCGCGCCGAGGAACAGGAATCTATGGTCGGTCAGCCGGTTCCCCGTGATGCGCAGGGCGGAGTAGAGCCCCGCCAGCGCGACGCTTCCGGTGCCCTGGATGTCGTCGTCGAACATGCAGGTGCGTTCCTTGTACTTGTTCAGGAGACGGAAAGCGTTCGCGTTGCCGAAGTCCTCGAGCTGGATGCAGGCCTTCGGGAAAATCTCCCTCGCGGCAAGGAAGAATTCCTCCACAAGTTCGTCGTACGGTTCGCCGCGCAGGCGCGGCGAAGGATGGCCTATGTAGAGCGGATCGCCCAGCAACGCCTTGTTGTCCGTTCCGCAATCCAGCATGACGGGCAGGCATTGCGTGGGATGGATGCCCGCGCAGGCGGTGTACAGGGAAAGCTTGCCCACGGGGATTCCCATCCCGTTCGCGCCGAGATCGCCCAGGCCAAGGATCCGCTCCCCGTCCGTGATGACGATGACGCGGACATCATGGTACGGCCAGTTGGTCAGGATCTCCCGGAAGCGGCCCTTGTTCTTGAAGGAAAGATACAGCCCCCGCGGGCGGCGGAAAATATGCCCGAATTCCATGCAACCCTGGCCTACCGTCGGGGTGTAGATAATGGGCAGCATCTCCTCGATGTTGTCCATGACCACCCGGTAGAAGAGGGTCTCCTGGCGGTCCTGGAGAGCGACCAGGTAGATGTACTTCTCGATGTCGCTCGGCTTGCGGTGGATGTTTTCCAGCACGCGCAAAACCTGCTGCTCCAGCGTGGACACGCGCGGCGGGAGCAGCCCGCGCAGGCCCAGTGCGTCACGTTCCCTTTCCGTGAAGGCGGTACCCTTGTTGATATGCGGATCATGCAGCAGGTCGACTCCCCGTTTCCCGTTCACGTGAAGATGCAGGTGGAATCCGTACGTCATATCGCCTCCTGTCATTTCACCCCGCCAAACCAGTAGGTTGCGGGATGTGCGGTTCGATCCGCTTTCCCTTCCGGTTCCGGATCAGGACGGGTTATCCCTTATCCGGGTTTCCAGAATTTCCCGACCCGCTCCGTCCACAACACAACCCGGTTTCGGCCTTCGCACTTCGCCTTGAACAGCGCCTGATCGCTCCGCTCAAGGAGACGTTCGATCGAATCGGTGTCGGACTGACATTCCGCGATGCCGAAGCTGGCGGTCACGGAAAAGTTTCGCTTGTCGGTCCGGAAACGAAGCCCCGCAACGGAGGCCCGCAGCCGTTCGGCGAGAACATGCGCCCCCTTTTGGTCCGTTTCGGGGAGAAGGAAGCAGAATTCCTCGCCGCCGTACCGGGCGTGCAAATCCGTGACCCGTATCCCGCGCAAGCAGACATCCGCCGCCCCCGCGAGAACCTTGTCGCCCGCGATCCGCCCGTGGTCGTCATTCACCCGCATGAGGCGATCGATATCCATCATGATGACCGAGAGCTTCAGGCGGAATCGCAGGGAGCGTCGGAATTCGATCAGCGATGCGGCATTGAATTGCCTTCGACTGTGGAGACCGGTAAGCGCGTCGACCGTGGTGAGCTTCTCGACTTCGCCGGTAAGCCGGGCGCATTCCAGGGCGATCGCGGCTTCGTTCGCAAGCGCCTGCGCGAGCAGCGCCCCGGTTTCATCGAACCGTTCCCCTTCGCGGCATTCCAGGGTGACGCACCCGATGTTCCGGGCGCCCGCGCGCATGGGAACCACCATGAATTTCCCGCTTTCGACGGGGGCGCTTGAATCGTCGACCCGGAGCCCGGTCCCGGGCTCCGGAAGGAGGACGGGACGGATCGCTTCCCGGATCTCCCTCTGGAAAACCGGATGGTTGATGACGGCGTCGGCGACCGTGCCCTTCCTGGGATCCCCTTTGATGCTGTGCGGGCGAAGCCCTTCCCCTTCGAAGAAGCAGACCGCACTGCCGTCGTGCGGGACGAGGCGCATCAGGAACCCTTCCAGATGCGACACGATTTCATCGACATCCCGCCGGGACGTGAACGCCTCGAGCGCCTGTCGCAATATCTCGATGTCGCCTGGCGCCTTTCGCTCGGCGGATCTCGCCTTCTCGAGTTCCTTCACGGGCTCCGGGTGAATCCCTTCCCCCCTGTCTTCCGGTGGATCCCTTCCGGGTCCATGGTCCCATATTCCACGGAAATCATAAAGATTTTCCGAACGGATTCACCCGTCCGAAGGGAGGGGCTCGTGGACGGGGACGCGTATGATAAACTTCACATACATCCATGGATTCCGGAAGGAGGGGCCATGAAGCAATATCAAATCGCCGTTGTCGTCGGCAGTCTCCGCAAGGAGTCGTTCAATCGCAAGGTCGCCAACGCCATCGCGAAGATGGCGCCGCCCGACTTCTCGTTCCAACAGGTGCAGATCGGCGATCTGCCGCTCTACAATCAGGATGACGATGGCAGCCCGGCCGACACCGTCCAGCGGCTGAAGCGCGAAATCACCGCTTCCCATGCCCTCCTGTTCGTCACCGCCGAATACAACCGTTCGATCCCCGGGGTGCTCAAGAACGCGATCGACCACGCCTCGCGCCCATACGGCCAGAGCGCTTGGGCGGGCAAGCCCGCCGGCGTGATCGGAGTCTCGGTCGGCGCTACCGGCACCTCCATGGCGCAACAGCACCTGCGGAACGTTCTGGCATATCTGGACGTGCCGACGCTTGGCCAGCCCGAAATCTTCCTCCAGGCGAAGGACGGGCTGTTCGATGAGGCGGGCGACATCGGGCCGGCCAGCAAGAAATATGTTCAGGGCTGGATGGATCGGTATGTCGCCTGGGTGAAAAGTCACGCTGCCTGACAGGGGTCACGGTGAGTTCCGTCGCGTAGAGACGGATTCCGGAGAAGAGTGCGCTCCCCGTCACCGCCCGGGGAGCGTCATGCCCTCCAACGTCACTCCCCCTCTTCCGGGCGGAAAACGCAAGCGGTCTCGATGGGAAGCGCCAGACCGACGACGTCTCCTTCGTTCGGCGCCACCTCGTCCGTGAGGACCGTCAGGATTCCCGCGGCGGTTTCCACGGATACGAGCCTCTCCCGGCCGAGGTATTCCGCGGAGACGACGATCCCGCGGAGGGCGGGAGGGCCGGGATCCCCGGAAATCCGCATGCGCTCGGGGCGCAGGCCGAGACGGACCCGACCGGTCGCGAGCCGCCGGACTTCCCCGGCCTTTTTGGGAGACAGTGCGACCCTTTCCTCTCCTATGCGAAGGTGCAGGTGGCCCTCCTCCTCGAAGACCACCGCATCCAGGAGGTTCATCGGGGAGGGCCCGATGAACGACCCTGCGAAAGGCGACCGTGGCGTCTCGTAGAGTTCCCGCGGCGTCCCGACCTGGAGAACGCTCCCCTCGCGCATGAGAGCCACCCGATCGCCGAGGGTCATCGCCTCCGTCTGGTCGTGCGTGACGTACAGCGTGGTGACGGCCAGTTCGCGCTGGAGGCGCTTCAACTCCGCCCGGGTTGCGGAACGCAGGGCGGCGTCGAGGTTCGACAGCGGCTCGTCGAGCAGGAAGAGACGCGGCTTCCGGACGATCGCGCGCGCGATAGCGACCCGCTGGCGCTGCCCCCCGGAGAGATCTCCCGGCCGTGCGCGGAGCAGTTCGCCGATTCCGAGCATGGACGCGGCACGGGCCACCTCCGCCGTGATCGATTCCTCCTTCCCCTTGGCTACGCGCAAGGGAAAGGCGATGTTTCCGAACACGTCCAGGTGCGGGTAGAGCGCGTAGCTCTGGAAGACCATCGCCACGTTGCGCTCCCTGGGGGAGACGAAGACCTTCTTCCCGGGCGCGGCCACCAGCTCTCCGTCGAGCCGGATTTCCCCCGAGGAGGGCGAAAGCAGTCCCGCCGCGAGGGAAAGGACCGTCGACTTTCCGCATCCGCTGGGCCCGAGAAGGACGAACAGCTCCCCTTCGCGGACCGCCAGGTCCACCCCGCGCACCGCCGGGACCTCCCCGCGCTCCGAAACGAAGGTCTTGCTGATCCCGTGGAACGTCAGCATCATTCCCTGACCGCCCCTCTCGTGAGTCCCGCCACGATCCCCCGCTGGAACACCAGCACCAGGAGGACGACCGGCACGACCGCAAGCGTCGCCGCCGCCATGATCATGCCCCAGGGGATCTCCCCGTGCAGCCCCTCGAAGAGCGCGATCCCCACGGGGATCGTCCGGGCGTTCCGGCCCGTGGTCAGGAGAAGCGCGAACAGGAACTCGTTGAAGGCGAAAATGAACGCCAGGATCGCGGTGGAGAGGATCCCGGGGGCGGCGACGGGAACCATCACTTTCCGCAGCGCGGCAAGCCGGCCGCAGCCGTCGAGGAGCGCCGCGCGGTCGAGGTCCCGGGGGATCCGGGAAAAATGACTCGCGAGGATCCACAGGGACAGGGGGAGGACCCACGCCGTGTAGGGGAGCACCAGGGCGGCGTAGGTATTGATCCAGCCCAGGGCGCTCATCATCCGGAAAAGATAACTCACCAGGCTCACGGGAGGAAACATGGAGACCGCCAGGACGAGGAAGAGGAAGGACATCCGGCCCGGCAGGTCCAGCCGGGTGACCGCGTAGGCGGCAGGGGCCGCAAGGACCACGGCGAGGATCGCGGAAAGCCCCGATATCGCGATGCCGTTCACGACATACTCCGGAAAATGGAGCGATCCCGTTCCGAGCACATCGAGGAAATGCCCTGCGGTCAGGCGTACCTCCGCTCCCGCCGAGAAAATGTCGGGGCGGCGCGACGCCGCGACGAGAACCATATAGGCGACCGGCAGGAGGCAAAACGCCGTCATCGCCGCGGCACCCACGGTGTAGAGGATCCGGATCCTGCGCTCCTCGCTCATGCGATCTCCCTCCCGAACCGGCTGGCCCGCAGGTACAGAAGGGAGAACAGGAAGGCGAGAACGAACAGGACGACGGAGACCGCCGACCCGTACCCGAAATCCCCCCCGACGAAGAAGCGGTACCCGTACATGGAAAGGGAGGTCGTGCTGCCTCCCGGGCCTCCTCCCGTGAGGACGAATACGAGGTCGAAGACGCGCAGGGAGTCGATCGTTCGGAAAAGGAGCGCCACGACGAAGACGGGGCGCAGGAGCGGGAGCGTGACCCGGAAAAACCGCTGCAAGGGGCCTGCCCGGTCCACCTCGGCTTGCCGGTAGAGATCCTCCGGGATCGCGGAGAGGCCGGCGAGGAGGAGGATCGCCACGAACGGAGTCGTCTTCCATGCGTCCGCCGCGACGAGCGCGAGGAAGGCGCCGGCGGACGTCCCGAGCCAATGGACGGGTCCTTCGGACAGCCCGATTCCGGTCACGAGCGCATTCGCCAGTCCGTACTGGACGTTGTAGATCAATTCGAAGATCCTCCCCGAGACGGCGGCCGGAATCGCCCAGGGAAGGAGGACCCCGGCGCGCAAAAACCCGCGGGCGGAGGAGGGGTGTTCGAGGAAGAGCGCGAAGGCGAGCCCCAGCGCCAGCTCGAGAGGAACGGACACGAGTGTGAAGAGCCCCGTGAAGCGGAGGGACTGCCAGAATCCCGGATCCGATCCCATGGACCGGTAATTCCCGAGGCCGATGAATCGCCGCGGAAGGAAGGTCACGTCCCGATGCACGCTGTCCAGGAGGGTCCCCGCCACGGGGACGAAGACGAATGCCAACAGGAGGGCGCAAACCGGGGCGAGAAAGGCGTACCCCTTCAGGAGTTCGCGAAGATCGTGGTCTTTCCTCATGCGGCCTCCCTCGCGGAGAATGCCCCTCGGAAAGAGGGACTGCCCTTCCTGCTCAATCGTACCGCGACAGGACGTCGCGAATTTCCCGCTGGGCGGCGCCGAGTGCCTCCCCTGGGGACAACTTGCCGGCCAGGGCGGCGTTCAGGCGGCGCTGGAGGATTTCCGATACCTGGCTGTAGTACGGCACCACCGGACGGGGCCGGGCGCGTTCGATCACTTCCCGCAATTGCTTGTAGTACGGGAGCCGCTCCACCACATCCGGATCGGCGTAGACGTCCTTCCGCCCGGAGTTCCAGCCGAGGCGAAGGGCGAGCTTCTTCTGGACTTCGAAGGAAGTGAGAAAGCCGATGAGCCTCGCGCCTTCCACCGCGGCGTCGCCGTACCGGGAAAGGCCGACATGCCACCCTCCCAGGCACGCCGTGCCGCGGCCCGGCTCGAACGCGGGAAGCGGGGCGGCGCCCGTCACCCCCTTGACCCTGGAGCCCGGCGACTGGTGAAGGGACCAGGCGTAGGGCCAGTTCCGCTCGAAAAGCGCGTTCCCCTCCTGGAAAAAGGCGCGCGCCTCTTCC
>Ga0268386_10002022_pt1 | contig 14218 bp, 15 predicted proteins | sample RVTome_15_FD_200260 | JGI IMG/M metagenome (GOLD analysis project Ga0268386, IMG submission 200260) | Soil microbial communities from uranium-contaminated site in the Upper Colorado River Basin, Wyoming, United States - RVT150D86... ...
GCGACGCCGGTCGTGGCATGGCCAGGCGGATCGAGATTGCGACCGATGCGGTGGATCTAGTCGTCACGGATTGCGGTGGCCTGACAGCGCCCGCGCACAAGCGGGCGTCTATGGACGCGGAGTATAGAGCGCGCGGCCGCCGGCGGCGGTACCGGGCGGAAGGGCACGCTCGCGGTGGGGGCGGATGCCAACGTCGTCGTCTTTGAACCGGATGCGTTCCGCGACCAAGCGACTTACGAGGCGCCGACGCGGCCGTCCACGGGGGTCCGGCATCTCCTGGTCGGCGGAGAGCCGGTCATTCGTGACGGGACGTTGGTGCTCCATGCCCGGCCGGGCCGACCATTGCGGAGGTCTTGAAGCAGCCGACGTGATGGACGTCGCGGGGGCCTGTGTCTCCGGTTACGCGCGTTTCGGATGCAAGCCGGACTGGCGCGGGCGGATCGGGGGATCGAGTAGCGGCTGTCGGGTTTCTTCAGCTCGCCTCACCCAGAATCGGGATCAACCGCCAGCGCCCGTCCGGACCCGGCACCGGGATCACTGAGCGGGGATTGGGTCAGGACCTGCCTACTCCCGGTACTTCAAGCAGATAGCCAAAGCGGTGGTGTTGCACCGACCGTGAGTACGGCCGGCTTCCCTGACTCGACGGTGCGCGAGAGCCGCGCACGGCGCGTGCGCGGCCATCCGCAACTCGGGTCTGGAGTTCCCGATCGAGCGCATCACGGTGAGCCTGGCGTGCCGACCTACGCAAGGAAGGCGCCGCCTTCGATCTGCCGACCGCGGTCGGCATCCTCTGCGCCACCGGGCTGATCAAGCCCGGCCGGCTGGAGCGCGCGCTCGCACGCAGCCCGCTCACCTCACGATGTTGCCCTCCCCGCTATTTCACCCGGCGGAGTGCGAGCTCAGATCTCACCGCGCCTTGGCCCCAGCCAGTAAGCTCATCGCCTTTCCGGCGCATCTCTCCCCGAAAGGACGTGTCCGTCGGGGTCACGCCGCTGAAGGTCAACACATCACCATCCGGAGACACCTGACCCGTGAACGGGATGTCCTTTCCGCAATACGGGCAGTTCCCGCCAGGTCTGACGGTCCCACTAGCTTTGTCTCCGTCGACGGATTTCACCGTGAGAGAATAGTCACCCGTCGCGTATTGGTTCTTGAACTCCCCGTCCCACCGACCCAGCAATGGATGAGGTGTCGCAGGGGCTTGGGCGATGGCCGCCCCTCCCGCGAGCACGACCGCCACCAGCACACCCACAGCCAAGAGCACTCCACGCCGAGTCCCCGTCTTCATAGAACCCTCTCTTTGCACCCCGCGACCAGGTCTTCGTCCTGGACCGTGGTGGCGCGAGCCGGACCGGGCCACATAGAGAATGCGAGCGCCAGCTAGGGCTCGCGAGGATTCATGGGAAGGGAACGCGCCCGTATAAACCTGGCGCCGGGCCAACGCTAACTTCTCTGCTGACCCTCCACAAGCTCGACTTTCACTTCGTCACTCCGTCTTCGGCGGCCGCTAACCCCTCGTTCTTCATGGTTGCGGGGGCCCGCAACCACTTGCAGGCAAACAGGCCGCTGGCGTTCCGGTTCGAGGTCACCACCTGAAGCCCATGTCTCAGGCCTGAGAGGGCGGCCACCAAATCTCCACATCTCTGCAGAGCGTAAGAAACATACAGGCCATCCTCGGACACGGCGAGCGGGGCCGCGGCCGGCGATCCGGCCGGGAGCGGGCCAGCGTGAATCACCATCTGCTTACTCCCTGATACAGGAAGCCGACGCCGGTGACCCCGGTCAGCGGATCGACCAGGGCCGAGACCCAGGTCTCGAGGTCGCCGGCCACGATCCACCGGAAGAGAAGGGCGCTGGTAGACACCGGGCCACTCTAGCCAAGGGCCCCGGGGGTGCCAAGCAACCGGCGGCGCGTCAGCGCCGGCAGGACTCGAGAACTCGCAGGATCTCCGCAGTGGACGGGAGGCTGCGGGTCTGGTGCCGGCCGTCCTCGACCGTGTCGTAGCTCCCAGCCATGGCGTAACGGACGATGCCGTCGCGATCGACGACGAAGAGACCCATGTCGTCGTCGGCGAGCAACCCCGGAATCTCGGCCAGGCTCGGCTTGGCGGCACCCACCTCACTGGCCGGCGGCTGCTCCATCTTCACGGCGCTGAGGAGCCCTTTGACGTAGTACCCCGGGCCGTGGGAGCGGCGCCCGAGGCCCCACGCCGGCCAGGCGCTGTGCGGGGGGTCGAGCAGATACGGGAAGGGCACCGGGAAGTGGGCGGCATAGACCCGCGCGCGGTCCGGACGGGTCGGCGTGACCTCGAGGATCTCGGCGTCCAGCGCCTGGATGCGCGGGTAGTCGCGCCGCATCTGGATCATCTGCCGGCGGCAGAAGACGCAGGCGAACCCCTTGGTGAACCACACGACGACGTTCTTCCGGCCCCGGTAGTCCTCGAGCCCTACCTCGGGGCCGGTGAGGGACGGAAGCCGAAGGCGCGGCCCCTGATCACCGATCCCAAGCACGGGAACATCGTATCACCGCCGGCGTGCGAAGGAAACATACAGGCCATCCTCGCACACGGCGAGCGGGGCCGCGGCCGGCGATCCGGCCGGGAGCGGGCCAGCGTGAATCACCATCTGCTTACTCCCTGATACAGCGCTCACCCGCGCCGAGCAGCCGATGCATACCACGAGGCGGCGCGACCGCCGACCTCGAGAGGAGCCTGACCTCGAAGCCCTCACCGCCCTACCAGAATTTCCGGAAAGGGAGGGATCAGAATTCCCGGAACCCACAGGACCCAAGCGTGCGCCGTCAGATTGCCCAACTCTGGATGAGGGGAGGAACCGCATGGGCACTTCTGCAAGACAGCGCTCAGCGGGCTATCCGAGTACCCAAGCCAGAGGCCTCCTCTGCCCCTGTAAGCCGGACAGTTTGGACGGGGACAGGCACGGCGACTCTACCCACGGCGTATGACGGGCGTCAGGCGCGGAGCCGGGTCGGGCTCAGGAGTTGCGGGTCGCCTTGACGAGCAAGAGGATCAACACGACCGCCGTGAAGGTGACGACGATCACGGAGAGGGTCTTCCCAAGCGTCTCCCACTGGACGCTCGGTGAGATCACGTCGAGGATGGCGAGATTCACGATGAGCGCCGCCGCCACGACCCCCAGGATCGCCCCGAGCATCACCGCCCGCTTGAGCATCGCACCCCCCGTTGCCCCGTCATCGGGGCTCCTTCCACCTGACGGCAGTGGCCTTGTCGATATATCCCGTGGTGCCCGTCCCGGTCTGCACGCGGAGGAACGCGCCCTCGACGCCCAGCAGCGCCAGCGGCGTCCCCGCAGGCAGGCGCTCGCGCGCGCGGGCGCCGGCCTCCGGTCGTTCCAGCAAGGGGATCGGCCCGTGGGCCAGCCAGATCTGCGATGCGACGCCCGCCGGGGCCACCCAGTCCCGGGCCGATTCCCCGTCGCGGTCCGCCGGAAGCGCGGCCGGGGTGGGCGCCGACCGGGCGGTCTCCCGGGGCGCAGCCCGCCGCCGCGCGGCCAGGGATGCGGCGGGCGCGGCGGCCGGCGGCGCCGCGCGGAACTCTCGTCCCGCCTCGACGGCGGCGGCGAGCGCCTCCGGTGGGATGCCGCTGCCCATCCGGCCCAAGAGGGTCACCCGCTCCTCGATCGGCGGGTGCGATGGCACCGCGCGGTCCCACCAGTACGCCTCCGCGCTCGCGGGCTCCACGAAGAAGAGGTGGGCGGCCGCCCTCGGCACCCGGATGGCATCGCCGCCCGCGGCGCCGACCGTCGCCAGGGCCAGGGCCAGGCCTTCCGGGTTCCGGGTCAGCAGGACCGCGTCGGCGTCCGCGAGGAACTCCCGCTGCCGGGACACGGCAGCCCTGACGCGCCGCCCGCAGAGCTGGGCGCCAAAGAGGACATAGAACGGCGAACCCATAATCAACGGGCCGTAGAAGATCATCATCGCGATGAGCGCCAGATCCGCCCGCGACGTGCCGGCCAGAGCGCCCCTCACCTCGCTGGCGAAGAACCAGAAGGCCAGCGCGCCCTCGGCCACGATGGCCAGCACCGCTACGACGGCCATCACCGCGGCGAGGGCGCTCAGCACCAGGCACCCGCGGAGGGCGAGCGGCGGCAGACCGGCCCGGCTCAGCAGGTCTAGCGGCAGCCGCAGGACGGTCAGCACCGCGGCCAGCACGGTGTTCAGCCGGGTGTCCTGGTTGCCGATGTGGGACAGCTCGTGCGCGATCACCCCGTGAAGGCCACGGCGGTCCAAGAGTGTCAGGAGTCCGCGGGTGACGACGACGGCCGCGCGCCGGGGATCGAGGCCGACGGCGAAGGCGTTCGGGCTCCGGGACTCAATCACGAACACGGCCGGCGTGGGCAGGCCGGCGGCCAGGCTGAGGTTCTCCACGGAGCGCCACAGCTCAGGCTCGCCCTCGCGGTCGATCGGACGCGACCGCGTGAGCCGGAGGACGAGGCGGGTCGCCTGCTGCAGCTCGAGCCACGCCACCGCGACGCCCGTGGCCAGGACGGCGAGCAGGGCCAGCGCCACCGTGACGGCGAACAGCAGCGCGCGCCCGGGCCCGGCTGCCTGGATCCGGTCGAAGGCCGCGCCGCCGAGGGCGGGGAGGAGGACGCCGAACTGGATCGCGGGCACGAGCAGGGGGATGAAACCGGCCACGAACGGCAGGATCAGCACGGTGAACAGGGCCAGCAGTCGCCACGTGGCCCGGCGGTTCGCGGCTACGCGATCGTAGACGAGGACGGGCGCTGGGGCCTCGGGCACGCTCAGCTTGCCGACGGGGGCGGGGGCGCCTCGGGGGCCCGCGCGCGCGGGGGCCCCGACAGATCCAGCGTCACCTCGGCCCGGCCGTCGTCGGTGGACTCGAAGAACTCGGCCGGCGAGAAGCCCAGGGTGCTCGCCACCAGGTTGCCCGGGAAGGTCTCGGCGCGCGTGTTGAACTCCAGGACGTTGCGGTTATAGAACTGGCGGGCGAACGCAATCTTGTCCTCGACGTCGCCCAGGTCGCGCTGCAGGCTGGTGAAGCTCTCGGAGGCGCGCAGCTGCGGATACGCCTCGACCACTGCGAACAGGTGGCCGAGCGCCTGGCTCAGCGCGGTGTTGGCGCTGGCCGCGGCGGCCGCGCCGCCGGCCTGCTGGAGCGCGCTCCGGGCCCGGGCCACCTCCTCGAACACGCCCCGCTCGTGCGTCGCGTAGCCCCGGACGGTCTCGACGAGGTTGGGGACTAGGCTGCCCCGGCGGCGGAGCTGGACGTCGATTCCGGACCAGGCCTCGCGCACCCGGTTCCGCCCGCGCACGAGGTTGTTGTAGACGACGATCACCCAGAGGAGGAGGGCGACCAGGACGACCAAGACAACCCCAAGCGTGGCGTCGGCAGCGCGCATCTCTGCCCTCCGGGCTTCGGCGTCCTCGATGGGCGAGAGGCCCCGGACTCGGGGCCCGGCCCGCACGCACCGATCCACCCGCCATCATAGCCCACAGCCTCAGGGCTCCGCCACGTGATCGCTGGATGAGCGGCGCGTTGCGTCCCCGATCCGGAGGGAACCGCATCTCCCGGGGATGGACGCCAGCACGCGCCGTTCTCAACCCGCGTGACCCTGCATCCGCCCTGAGGCATACTGACCCGCGGAGGAGGTGACCGATGACGACGCCAGCCTCAAAGGACCAACTGATCGCGGAGCTCGACCGGGTGGTGCAGGAGACGCTCGCCTACTTCGCCGGCCCGGGCCGGACGACGACCGCGAGGGTCGACCGCTGGCAGGGCAAAGACGCCCTCCAGCACTTCCTCTACTTCCACGACGCGACGGCCTGGGGCATCCAGTCGGTGGCCACGGGCGGCCCGCCTTGGACGCTGCCGGCTGACGCCGACACCATCAACGAGGTGTGCCGGCGGCTACACGAGCCGGAGGGCGTCGACGACCTCCTCACACAGCTGCGCCTGGCCCACGGCCGCCTGATGCGGGCGGCCCGGGGGACACCCGACCTCGACGTCCCCTGCTTCAAGCGCGCGAACGGCGAGGTCATGACCGGCCGCCAGCGGCTGGAATTGCTCGCCCGCCACTGGGCCGAGCACGTGCGCGAGCTGCGAGAGGCAACGGTGAAGACACCCTAGCCTCGTGTCCGCGGGCGTGGCGTCGCGCAGCGCCGCGCTCTGTCTCCGGAGGCCCCGCTCCCTCCCAATTCCCGGGAGTCCCGCCCCCTTCGCGGCCAAGGGCTCTCCTCCGCTGGTCGATCACGCCTTGTTCGGAGACCAGCCATACGCCTTGGCGCAGGCACCGCCCATCAGCATGGCGCGTTCACTGAGAACACTCGAGGTCGAGGGTCTTGGATGATGGATGAGGGGCAGAAGGGGACTCGCCGCGGGCCGGCCCCACCACCTCGCGGAGCACCACCCGATCCGCATGCAGCACCGAGTCAGCGATTCGCGGACAACTGCTCGGGGCCGGGGCGGCGTGGATCGTCATCCCCGCGCGCGACGGCGCGAAACGCGAGATGCCACACGAGCGCCATGAAGACGGCCGCCTCGGCTAAATCGACCGGGCGGTAGTGCACCTGTATCTACCGGTCCACGCTGGCGCGCGGCGGCCCGGCGTGCTATCCCGAGCGCATGGGCCTCGTCGACGACCTCGACGCCTTCATGCAGGAGCACCGCCGCTGCGGCGAGCTGGCCAACGAGCTCTAGGCTGCGTCGTGCCCTCTAAAATGAGGGCTAAATTAACGCGGTGTCATGCGCGAAAATAGGCGACAGGAGGGCCACTCATGTATGCCTTGATCGTCGCGCTGTTTGCGTTCGCGTTCGTTGCGCCGGCCCACGCCCAGGTGCACGTGGACATCGGTATTCATCTTCCCGCGCCGCCCAAGTTGATCATCGTGCCTCAAGTCCCCGAGGTGAGGTACGTGCCGGCCCCGGCCGCGCGCGTCAATCTCTTCCGCTACGGCGGGCAGTACTGGGCGTTCGCCAACGGGGGCTGGCACGTCAGCGCGGGGCACAACGGCCCGTGGGTGGTCGTTGGTCCCCAGTTCGTGCCCCGGCCCGTCCTGATGGTGCCGGTACAGTACTACCACGTCCCGCCCGGTCACTGGAAGCAGTGGGAGCGCAAGCATGCGCCCCGCTGGCGGGAGGATTGGGGCCCGGAGTGGGCCGACAAGAGGGGCTGGAAGCACGATCGCGGCGACGATCGGGGGAAGGGGCGCGGGAAAGGGCGCGGGAAAGGGCCCGGAAAAGGCCACGGGCGGGGCCGGTAGCGCGCCGCGCCCGGCCTTCGTCCGAAGGGGGGGTCGCCCTCGAGAGGCCGCTCCTTTCGGGCTCTCTACCGGGCGGCCACTAGACCTTCGTAAGCTGCCCCGAGTGGATCAAATCAACTAGCAAGTTCCACTCGTCCTTCTTTAGTACGGCGAGCTGGCGTCTAGGCATTCCAGTCACTGAACGGAAACGTCAGGACCTGCCTACTACCGTTACTTCAAGCAGATAGCCAAAGCGGTGGTGCTGCCCCGACCGTGAGTACGGTCGGCTTCCCTGACTCGACAGTGCGTGAGAATCGGGAACGGGTGCGCGCGGCCACCCGCAACGCCAGCTTGGAGTTCCCGGTCGCCCCGATCACCATGAGCCTGGCGCCCGCCGATGAAGGGCGGCCCCTCCCCCTCGGGCGAAAACCCGACGTCTCGGCACGCGCGCGGCGAGGAAACCACGCGATGGGGGCGATGAGGAGCGTCAGGACGTGGCCCCGCGGACCAAGGTGAGATGCTATCGCTGCGCAGTCGCCTCGATGACCACGATGTCCTGCTTCTTCGCCTGCTCGATCTTGGGTCCAGTGACAGTCAGAAACTCGAGGTCGAACTCGCGCTTTTCCCCGGGCTTCAGGGATACGAGCGGAAGGGCCTTCTTCGCCGGGCCCGCCGTTCCGAGCAGGTTGCCCTGGGCGTCGTACGCCCTCCCCTCGAGCTTGACCGAAGCCAACGTGACGTCCGCCAGGTTCTGGACGACCCCCTTGACGTGGAGATGGCCTCCCGCGCAGACGTACAGCCCTGGATCGAGCCCGGGGTGGAGGCCCACGTAGGACTTTTCTACCTTGACCTTGGCCTTCAGGTCCTCGGCCTGGACGGCTTCGACCGCTCCAACCACGACCACGAACGCGACCATCAATCCGATCAGCATTGCTCTCATGACCCGATCCTCCCCCGCGGCGCAGGGGCCGCTACTGGATGACGCGATTGGCACGGAACAGCACCTCCCGTCGCACCTTCAGGCCGATCCTCTCGGCGGTCTTGAGGTTGATGACGAACTCGATCTCCGTCGGGAGCTCAACGGGGATCTCCCTGGGAGACCTGCCCGTGAGAATCATATGAGCGAGCCGGGCGGCCTGTCGCCCCTGCTGGATCTCGTTGGCACCGTAGGAAGCCAGCGCACCATGTTCCGCCCAGAAGGCGTTCGTGTACATCGTCGGGATCTTGTGGGACGTGGCCACCTCCAAGCTCCGCCCGGGGATGTTCAAGTTCGGATTGGCCTGGACGATGAGGATACCATCGCGGCCCCCCCCTGTTAGTTTCTCCAGTGCAGCTTCCAGCTCCTGGGGGGTCGTGATCGGATGCTGGAGCAGCGTCAGCCCCAGGGGTGTGGCCACTTCCTTCGCGAGCATCACGGCCTCGTACTCCTCCTCCTCGCGGGGATCGTAGGTCAGCAGCACCCGTCGCAGGGCGGGGACGACCTCTTTGAAGAGCTCCAAGCGCTTGGCGGCCAGCATCCCCCGCAGGCTCCCGATCCCCGTGATATTGCCGCCGGGCCTGGCGAGGCTCTGGACGAGGCCCAGCTTCACCGGATCGCCCGTCTGGGTGAACACGATCGGGACGGTCCGGGTCGCCTTCTGGCACGCACGGGCATCGGGAGTTGCGACGCAGTAGAGGAGATCCGGCTTCTTCTGGACGAGGGCCTCAGCCATGCCCGGCAGTCGTGCCGAGTCTCCCTGGCCCGCGAGGACCTCGAAGAGGACGTTCTGTCCGTCGACGTAGCCGAGTTCCTTGAGGCCGTCACGGAACCCCCGTGTTTGGTTGTGCCAGGGCACCCAAGCCGAGGTGAGGATACCGATCCGGAACACCCGGCCTGGCGGCTGCGGGTAGGCGACGGCGACCATCTCGACCAGAAATAGCGCGGAGAGGGCAAGGAGCCCCGCCCCTCTGAGAAGGTGCATGGCTAATCGGCCGGCCGCGATGAGGGTGCCAGCAAGGAAGGTGAACAAGAAACTAGCCATCCTTCTCCTCGGTTCCCGGCTTCTGTCGGGAAAGCCGCCGGGTATTCGACGAGAGGCACATCGGTGGTGACCCCGGGCAGTCTCAAGGCCCCTAGCCTACCGCTGCGCGGGCTCTTGGGGGTGGCGTAGGCCAGGCCTGCCCGGCTTTGGAGCGGTGGACGGCGTGGGACGCTACCGAGGCGGATCTGCTTCGGTGGGGGGTGGCGTTCGAGAACTAGACCTACTCCACACGACGCGCGCTTGCTCCCCTCGACCATGGCACCGCCCGGGCACACTTCGGCGCGAGCCGTCCTCTACCGGATCAAGCTGTGGTAGGATCCCGGCGAGTCAAGCGTGGCCGGTACCACCGCGGTCCGACCCGGAGCCGGTGTGATCGACGGGTGACCTGCGGACGAGAATCACTTCCCTCCGGCAGCATTCGACAACCACGCGCCGTGAAGGTCCCAATCCTTCTGAAGGAGACGCACATGATGGTCCTGGGCCGGGGCACGTTTGGCTGGATCCTGGTGGGTGCGACCCTTGCGATCGCTTCGATCGTCACCGGTCCCGGGCCGGCCGTGGCCGTGGAGGAGGGCCAGCCGGCACCCGACTTCACGTTGCCCGGTACTATGGGAGCCGATGTCTCCCTCACGGATTTTCGGGGCAAGAAGTGGGTCCTCCTCGAGTTCTATGGTGCCGACTTCGCGCCGACCTGAGCGGCGAACCTGTCAGCCAGGAAGGCCGACTACAAGCGTTTCGAAGACCTGGGGATTCAGAACCTCGGGGCCAGTGCCAACATTCCTTTCTCGCAACAAACCTTTGCCGAATCCCTGAAGCTGCCGTTCCCACTGCTCAGCGACTTTCCCGAGCGGAAGGTTATGCGCAGCTACGGCGTGCTCAATGAAAAGACCATGACCGCCAACAGGTCCTTGTTCCTCATCGATCCTCACGGCATCCTGCGCAAGAAGTGGATCATCGACAACCCGACGACCACCGTGGTGTACAGCGACACCCTGTTGCGGGATATCCGGGAGATCATGGGAAAACGCTGACGATGGCGTCTGGGCCGGCCAAGCCGGGAGATGGGCTGAACTGCCGGCTCGCCGGCCGGGGCCGACTGCTCGCCAGCGCCCTGCTCGTGGTTGCCGTGTGGAGTTCCGCGAGTGCCGAGCAGCCGGCGGTGACGGCCCTCCTCACGCGTCTCGATCTCGTCGGCTACCCCTCCGGGACGAAGCCCCCACACTTCAGTGGCCACACACTCGGCGCCCGCCCGCTCTCGCTGACCGACCTGCGAGGAAAGGTGGTCATTGTCAATTTCTGGGCGAGCTGGTGTCTCGAGTGTCGCCCGGAGATGCCCATACTGGAGGGACTCCACCGAGAGTTCGGGTGGCGAGGACTCGCCGTCATCGGGATCAACGCCCGGGAGGACAAGCAAGCAGTCGCGCGCTACGCCATGGATCTGCGCTTGACCTTTCCGCTCGTGCTCGATCAGACGGGCAAAAACAATCGTCTGTATGGCGTGATCGGACTTCCGACGAGCTTCGTCCTCGGTCGGGATGGGCGTGCCGTCGCTTTCGGCGTGGGGCCACGTCACTGGGGGAGTCCTCCGGCACGTGCGCTCGTCGAGGCCCTGCTGGCCGAGCCAGCCCCTTGAGCGCATGACAGACCTGCGTCGTCGCCAGCTCGTGGTCGGGTTCCTGGTCGCGGGGGCAGGGTTGCTCGGCCGCGACGCCTTCGCTCAACCGGGTCGCCTGTTCAAGATCGGGGCGCTCACGGAATCCTGGGGGCCGACGCCGTCCATTGTCGGGCTGCGCGACGGCCTTCAGGAGCTCGGGTACCGCGAGGACAAGGATTTCACGATCGGGGTGCGCTTCACGGAAGGCAAGGTCGCCGAGCTGCCCGCGGCCGCTCGCGACCTCGTTCGGCACCGGGTGGACGTCATCGTGACGACCGAAAGCGGGCCGGCGGCGAAGGCGGCCCAGGTCGCCACGAATCAGATTCCCATCGTCGTCATCGGTTCGGGCGATCCGGTTGGATTGAGGCTGGTGCGAAGTCTCGCCCGCCCGGGCGGCAACATCACCGGGGTCGCCGATCTGGACGTCCAGCTCGTGCCCAAGCGAATGGAGATCTTCCGGGAGCTGATTCCCGGGTTGAAGCGTGTGCTGGTGCCCTACGACACGACGAATTCGGCCGCCGTGGCGCAATTGGCCGTCCACCGCGAGGCCGCGCTGCGGCTCGGTCTCACGCTGGTGGAGAGGCCGGTCAGGAACGAAGAGGAGGCGCGGGCCACGATCACCGGACTCCGGAAGGGTGACGCCGACGGGATCTTCTCACTCCGGTTCCTCAGCTCGAACATTCCCGGGTTCATCCTCGAGGTCGCGTCGCGAGGAGTGATGCCGACGATGTTCACGAGTGGGTTCTTCGTGGAGCGGGGCGGTTTGGTCTCCTATGCCGCCGATCTCTACGCGCTCGGCAAGCAGGCGGCGCGGATAGTGGACAAGATCCTGAAGGGAACCAGGCCGGCGGAGCTTCCCGTCGAGCAGTCCACGAAGTTCGAATTGGTGATCAACCTCAAGACAGCCAAGACCCTCGGCCTGACCATTCCGCCGTCCGTCCTGTTGAGGGCCGATCGTCTCATTCAGTGAAGCGCCTCCTCCGGACATAGCCGAACGCGAGAAAGCTGGCGGGACCCCACGGATAGGCGGGGTCACTGCTGACCAAAGAGAATCAACGCCCCCGGACGCTTGATGAGTTACTCGTAACCTGCCGCCCTGGGGTCACACCAGGCCCCCTCATTCTGTTACCCGGCCGAGGGTGGCACGATGGACTGTCGGCTCCACCGGTGACCTGGGTGCGGCGTCGGGCGATGCCAGTATTGCCTTCATCGGCACTCGCCGGTGACCACAATCCCGCGCACAGTAAGCACAGACGAATCTTGACGGCTCCACCTCCCAAGCCTAGGCTTTGCGGCCAGTGCTCCATGGCAGCGGGTGTCGATCGTCGCGGCCATTCCTGCGGGCCAATGGCCGCTAGATGATCGATCTGTCCGAGGGGAAGAGCACGAACCTCTACTTCGATACGCACCACCCCTGCTTCTATGGCCGCGAGCGTGTCTGTCCACTCGCTCTAGCTGACCGGGCAGGGCGCACCCGGTGGTTGATGAGAGTACGCGGCCTGATCCACCCACACGTGCGACCGCAGCAGGGCCTAGGGAGCCGGACGTAACATGAAGCGACTTCTGTAGGAGCTACGCGGCCGGCGCGACGCCGGATTCTGGAGCCGACATGGCGAACCTCTCCGCACCAACCGTGAGCGAGCCCATCTACGAATGTGCCGCGGGCGTGGTCGTGGTCGGCTACGTGCCGGGAGCGAACGTTACCATCATTGCCAAGCCCCCGGGCGCAAACGTGGCGATGCAAGTCGGCGGAGGGGTATCGAATTCTGCCGGCGGCCAAGTGTTTGGCGTCGCCACCGTTAATATGGTGGCGGGTGCCAGTATCACCGCCACCCAGATGTTCGGCGCCGTCACTAGCCCGTCGTCCCCAGAGGTCGTGGTGCAGAGCGCGCTCAACGTAGACGCGCCACGGCTGATGACCCCGCTGCTCGAACACGCGCGGTGCGTCCACGTGGGCGGCCTCCTGCCCGGGGTCACAGTCGAAGTGCGTGATGCCGGCACCCTCATTGGCCGGAGCTTGAGCGCTGACGCCGGCGTCCATGTCGACGTCTATCCGCCGCTTGCCAGCGGCCACACCATCAAGGCCCGCCAGGTGTACTGCGGCAATCCGGGGCCGGAGTCACCGGGGATCGCCGTCACGCCGACCACCGTGGAAAGGACGATTCCGCTGGGTACTCCCGAATTGGCGTACCCTCTCTTCGCATGCCAGCCGACGTGCATCGTTTTCGGCTGCGTGCCCGGTTGCGACGTCGAACTGTTCGTCGACGGTGTGCCCGTAGGCTCCTCCTGCTCGGACAGCACGGGCATGGCGTTCGAGGTCGCGGGAGGGCTAGTACCTGGCACGACGATCACGGCGCGCCAAGGTCTCCGCAGCGGCAGGATCTGGAGTGAGATGTCCGCCGGCGTCGTCGTGCAGCCGGCCGCCAACATCCCCAAGCCCGCGATCTGCCCGCCGCTATACGCAGGCGACACAGCCGTGATGGTTGGCATGACGGTTGCCGGGGAGGTCGTCACCATCGCGGCCGACGGCGCAAAGATCGGCATGGGGGGAAGTGGCGGCGGCGGGGTCATACTCAATGTCGATCCTCCGTTAGTCGCCGGCCAGAAAGTCTTTGCCACCGTCGAGCTGTGCGCCGTTAAGAAGAGATCACGCCCAGTCTTAGTGCGCTCCGCACCCGAAAGCGTCCAGGCTCCAAAGGTCGTCGAGCCACTCATCGCCTGCTGCCCCTACGTTGAGGTCAGTGACTGCATCCCCGGGGCCGAGGTCCGCGTGTTCGCAAGGACAGGGGGAAACATCGTGCTCCTGGGCGTCACGAAGACGCTGGGGGCGGCCGCGACGGTAGGCATCACGCCTCCCCTCGAGAACGGCTGGTCGGTCTTCGCGACCCAGAAGGCCGGCGGCGAGCTGGTAAAGGCGCTACGGCCTGAACCGTAACGCCCTGTCGTTCATGGTTGCGCGGGCTGGATTTGAACCAGCGACCTTTGGGCTATGAGCCCAAGAGAGCCGGGTGAGTCCGCAGAAATCGTCCTCTCACCCGGCTGCCATTCCCTCTAGGGATCTCCAAATCCGGACGCTTCCTCCAGTTCACTCGGGAATGGAGTCAGGACCTGCCTACGCCCGTTACTTCAAGCAGATAGCCAAAGCGGTGGTGCTGCCCCGACCGTGAGTACGGTCGGCTTCCCTGACTCGACGGTGCGCGAGAGCCGCGACCGGGGGCGCGCCGCCATCCGCACTCGGGCCTGGAGTTCGCAACACCGTCAACCTGGCGCCGACCTGCAGAAACTGAGGATTCGCCTCGCGCG
>Ga0268386_10002023_pt1 | contig 14217 bp, 10 predicted proteins | sample RVTome_15_FD_200260 | JGI IMG/M metagenome (GOLD analysis project Ga0268386, IMG submission 200260) | Soil microbial communities from uranium-contaminated site in the Upper Colorado River Basin, Wyoming, United States - RVT150D86... ...
CCTTGACGCGGGAAAGACCTACTACTTTGCCGCCACGTCTTTTGACCTCTCCGGAAACGACAGTGATTTTTCGAATGAAGTAAGCGCATCTATCCCACTACCGCCACCGCCTGATACAGATGGAGACGGACTCACAGATGAGGACGAACGCAACATCTATGGGACGGATCCCAACCTTGCCGATAGCGATAATGATGGCTTTGCGGACGGCACAGAGGTCAGGCAAGACTCTGATCCTTCTGATCCCAATTCCCAACCGACTCTGGCGGAACAAGACCCTGAGGTGCTTTCCGTCCAGGCCGTAACTGCCAGTGACTGGGATGGGCCGAATGTCGCAGCCAACACACTGGACCTGAACTTCGACACCCGCTGGTCCGCACTCGGCGACGGACAGTGGATCGAGTATGACCTGGGTGAGGCCAACACCACGGTGCACCAGGTCTCTATCGCCTGGTTCCGGGGCGACCGGAGGTCGTCTGCATTCGCCATCGAGGTGTCAACCAACGGACAAGATTGGACCGAAGTCTATAGTGGCAATAGCAGCGGCACCACCCTGGAGTTGGAACCCTATACGTTCGCTGACACCGCAGCCCGCTACGTGCGCGTTGTGGGCTTCGGCAATTCCGTCAACCAGTGGACCAGTCTGACCGAGGTCGAGATTGTGGGTCGTCAGGACAACAGTAACCCCCTCCCGCCCACTGGCGATGACCCGGTCATGCTGCCCGTCCAGTCTGTGACCGCCAGTGACTGGGATGGGCCGAATGTCGCAGCTAACACGCTGGACTTGAACTTCGACAGCCGCTGGTCCGCACTCGGCGACGGACAGTGGATCGAGTATGACCTGGGTGAGGCCAACACCACGGTGCACCAGGTCTCCATCGCCTGGTTCCGGGGCGACCGAAGGACGTCTGCATTCGTCATCGAGGTGTCAACCAACGGGCAGGATTGGACAGAAGTCTATAGTGGCGATAGCAGCGGGACAACCCTCGACCTGGAAACTTATGCCTTCGCTGACACAGCAGCCCGCTACGTGCGCATTGTGGGCTTCGGCAATTCCGTCAACCAGTGGACCAGTCTGACCGAGGTCGAGATTTATGGCACCAGCAAGTAATCTGGAATTTCGCCATAGCACAGAAGTATCGTCGTGAAAAATGGGGCACTCCTGGGCAAAGGGTCATCCTAGACAATGCCCAGGAACGTCCCGACTTGGACGCGCACTCGCCAGGAGACAACGCCATTCAGGATTGGATGAACGTCAGTGATTCGTCACTTAAAGTCCCGAAATTTCTGATTGATCTGTTTCGTGGCGGTAAAATCGGGATTGGGGTTTTGATTGATGAGACTCACAAGGCTATCGCTGCGCAATCCCGGCCGTAGACCAATCAGTTCAACCGCTTTCAACATGCACCATGCGAGTTGCCAGGGCAATGGCACCAAGGTGATCTTCTTCCCTTTTCGCGCTGCCAAGAGGGTCAAGATATTGCGAAAGGTGTGCCCCTGGGGGGAAGCGGCGATAATCGGCTGACCGAGCAAGTCGTCCATGGGCCCTATTAACGTGTCGATCAGCCCCGCCAGATCGTCTTCATGGACTAGGTACATGACCTGATTCCCGCCGACGATGGGAAGGATACTTGCGCGCGAGACCAGTCTATCCAAGGTTCCGACCAGTCCGTCGGGACGGTCTCCATATACCATGCCGGGGCGGATAATGAAGGCATCAAAAGATGCGGCCTCTTTCTCAGTCAGCAGCTTAGCTCGACCGTATAATGACCGGCATCCGTCAAAGGCACTCATCGACGAAATGAACATGATCTTTTTCACGCCAGCTTGTTTGGCCGCTTCGAACAATTTCACGCTGCCGCGTACATTGATCTCCAAAATATCCGACCATTTCACCAGGCTGAAGTCATAGGCGCAATGAATCAGCACATCAACCGACGGCAAAGTCTCTGGAGCAATTTCTTGCCCCAGAACAAACGGTCTTAAGATCCCTTCCGCCGACGCCTGGGGCTTCCGTTGCAGCTCATATACGGTGATCTCGGCCTGTTTGAGAAAGCGTGTAATAGCCTTCCCGACATAGCCGTTGGCTCCCGTAACCGCACAGGTCACGTGGCGATGTCGCATATCTGCCCCTTTTAATGTTCCCGAAACGCACTGCCAATGCGATGAGCATTGGCCATCACGGTCAATGTAATCGTCGTGGCAGGGATACTTGGAAACACCGTGGCATCGACCACGTGAACGTGTTCAAAACCATAGGGACGGCCCAGAACGTCGGTTTCAAAGTAGCTCGGCTGATGCCGCATAGGAAAGGTGCCGCCACAGTGAGCACTTTTGCCCGGCTCCGTGATCTGCAGAAGACTCGAAACCGGCACGGCTCGTAGGTAAGAGCGATTTTTTACCAGTTTCCTAATCACACGTTTAATTACATTTTTCGTGATGCGATTCTGATTCCCAGATTCCAGACGTAAGATGTTGCGTCTGCTGTTTTGACCAGGTATTAAGGTAACGGAAATATAAGGTGACACATCGGAATGCAAATATCCCAGAATAATAGTCAGCCGGCTCAAAAGCTCATTGATCGGAAACTTCAACAATGGATAGATTGGTCCAAACATATTCCTAAGTACTACATGATATAAGTCATTGTATGTATATACCTCAAGCAAGATGGACCGATGACTGATAAATATATCTAATACCTCTAAGTATACCTGTGATAAGGTATGGAGAGATTCTTTATCTACGTTTCTAGTTTTTTTATACTGAAGCATGGGTACCAAAAAATACTGACTATCAAGAAGTTTTACCGGTGTGTTAAAGGCACCCATGGATTCTAGCAAAATTTTGGTAGTTGCCAGGACACCACAGGCCAGATATACGCGTGTACCTTTAAAAAAAATATCTTCATCCTTGTCTCTTGATGTCGCATTGATGTTTACATCGCCGTTTGACTCGGTGATCCGATGTACAATGATGTTATCAAGATAAGTAAATCTTTCGTTTCTCAAGAGTTTTTTTAAGGTAAAGGCACTGTTGTAGATCAATTCATAAGGACAGCCGTACATGCAGAGACCACAATATACGCAGCCTGATTGATGCTGATTGGGTTGTGCCCGGACGGCAAGGCGGGAAGATCCAAAAAAAATGCCGCTGGCATTCAGTGCTGACTTATTTTTGTTGAGATCGTCGAGAAGGGCCGCCGCCTGGTTACTCGGACGCAAGGGGTGATAAGTGTTGGAATAAAGGGGAAAGCGATCTGCCAAGTCATCCTGTACCGCCGAAAGGTTCACAAACGATAGAACCGCTTCGTAGTGAGGCGCCAGGTCAGACGTCGAAATCGGCCAATCTTCGATATCGTTTGCAGTATACGGCAGAACGTTCGATCCCCATACATTGCTAAGGCCTCCCCGAGCCAAAGATGTAAAGGGAGCGACGTTATGCTTTTCAAACGCCAGCAATCGATCCGTATCGCGAAACGGGAAGTCCGAGCCATAGACAAGCTTTTCCGGGATGCCCTTCACATTGGACGTCATGTTGTGTTTGAGGACTTGCAAACTCTCCGGCTTCCACGAGTCAAGCGACCCGTGTTGGAGTTCGGTAACGAGTTGCCGACGCTCGGGCTCAAGCTCAATACCGGCATCGAGCATGGTCACCGGTAACCCCTGCTGCAACAGAGCACAGGCGCACGATATGCCTGCCGGACCTGAGCCTATAACATAAATCATGGCTGGACTTCTCATCGAAATCGTGAGTCAGCGATAGTGCTGCACAATACTCTCAATAATCCCCGTGGTGGAACTCCCGTTTATATAGGGCACCAGGTGGACACTGCCACCGTAAGCTTCCACCTCCTTCCGCCCCACCACCGTCTCCAGCGTATAATCTCCACCTTTGACGAGCACGTCCGGACGGATCAGGTCGATCAGGGCCAATGGTGTGGATTCGCTGAAGATCGTCACATAGTCAACGCAGGCCAGGGCTGCCAATACGCGGCTACGATCCTCTTGAGCAATCATCGGCCGCCCCTCTCCTTTGAGCAAACGGACCGAGGCGTCATCATTCACCCCGATTACAAGTCGGTCACCCAGGACGGCAGCCTGTTGCAAGTAGTGGATATGACCCACGTGTAGCAGGTCAAAACACCCATTCGTAAAGACAATGCGCTCCCCCTGTTGCCGATGGTACAATAGAGCGGCGGCAAGTGCATCACGCTGCAGCACTTTCCCGGCATGGAACCCTTCCTCGCTACGAAGGGCAGTTCGCAATTCTTGCGGCGAGACCACGGCCGTGCCCATCTTACCGACCACAACCCCGGCGGCAGTATTGGCCAAATACACGGCTTCTGAAAGTGAGAGTCCGCTCGCTACCGCCATGCCCAAGGTGGCAATGGCGGTATCTCCTGCTCCCGTCACATCAAACACATCTCGGGCTCGGGCGGCGACATGGAGCGGGGCGTGAGGAGGATGAAACAGGGTCATGCCGTCCTTGCCACGAGTCACGAGCAAGGCCCGCGCCTGGCTCTGATGCAAAAGGGTGTTCGCGGCCTTTTCTAAGGCTTCCTCGCTATCCACCCCGGCGCCACTCGCCTGTTCGACTTCTTTTAGATTTGGGGTGAGTATAGTAGCGCCCTGATAGTAAGTAAAATCCCACTTCTTCGGATCCACCAAAATGGGGCGATCAGCAGCTTGGGCCATGGCAAACAGCGGCTTGATCAGCTCGGGCATACAGAGCCCTTTCTGGTAGTCCGAGCATATCATCCCATCCACATCAGCTAGTAGCGCTGCAGCATACTCCAAGGCTTGTGTGATCAAATCACTGTCGATAGGGTGTCGGCTTTCCTGATCAAGTCGTAGGACGTGTTGCTGCTGCGCAATTAGTCGGACTTTTTCCGTTGTGGGGCGGGTCGCATCTTCCAACAGCCACGTATCAGCAATACCCTGCTGGCGTAAGAGGTCTCGTATCCGATAGCCTGTCACATCGGTGCCGATGACGCCAATGAGCTGCACCTCGCAGCCTAACGCCCGTAAATTGGCCGCGACATTGGCAGCCCCTCCAAGCGTTCGGCGCTGCTCTCCGCTTTCGAAGATGGGTACCGGCGCCTCTGGAGAGACTCGGCTCACCTTACCTAATAGGTGGCTATCGCACATGATATCGCCCACCACTAAGACGGTTGGCGGACGCCTATGCAGACAGCGATCAAGCAGTGCTTCCATTAGACATCCTCGGTTTCCGACATTGCCCGCTGAACAGTCAATGGGCTATCAAGCACTCTGCGCTCCAGGGCAGAGCAGAGGATATGCCCAACAGCAAGATGCACCTCTTGGATACGCTGAGTGTTGGATGAGGGAACCACGAGGGCAATGTCCACCCGATCTCGAAGTGCTCCCCCCCCTTTACCGAGCAACCCCAGGGTTGACAAGCCCCGCTGGCGCGCTTCCTCAACCGCCAAGACAACGTTACGCGAGTTGCCACTGGTACTCAAGGCTAGCAATACATCTCCGGGGTTACCCAGACCTTCCACCTGACGTACAAAAATCGTGTCAAAACCAAAATCGTTTCCAGCGGCAGTGAGGAGAGAGGTATCGGTTGTCAAAGCCAAAGCGGGGAGCGGGCAGCGGTCGTGCTGTAAGCGCACCATGCATTCCGTGGCCAGATGTTGGGCATCTGCTGCACTACCCCCATTGCCACAGAGCAGCAATTTACCGCCCTGTTGCATACGGTCCCATATCGCATCGAGCATCGCCTGTATCACGCCGCCCTGGGTGTCTGCGACTTCCAGTTTCAATGCAGCACTGTCGCGCAATTCCTGCGTGATATCCTCCATAGATTAAATTCCTCTCGTCTGAGTCCGCAACCAGAGGTCGCTCATGTTCACAACGCTGACGCTCTACGCCAACCATAAGACACTGTCATACTCCTTATCTCCATCAAACAGGCTCTGAATACACACATTGTTTCCCTGACAAGGAGGCTCTTCTGCAACATGAATACAGGGCGAGCAGGGCACATTGCCATAGCGCACCGTTTCGTTCAAGCCTGGTATTGGCCGCAGCAGCGTCGTCGGATTTGTTGGCCCCCAGAAGCTTATACAAGTTAGACCGAGAAGCCGAGCATAATGGAGCAGGGCGGAGTCAATACCCCAAAATTCCTGACACGTTGCCAGCCTGCCTATCGAGTCTTGAAGGGATAATTCCCCACAGTAATTGCGAAACTGCAGCAAGGGAAACTCTTTGGCAAGAACATCGATAATTCTCGCTGCGGGCTCCCGTTCGTCAGCCGTGCCGAGCAGCACGATCACGGCTTTCTCGTTTGCAGGCAGATGCTCTCGGAAGACCATGAGCCACTGCTGTTCATTGAGCATCCGTTCATGTGCGAGATCAGAGCAAGAATGTCCTAACGCAATGCGTCGAACTTCGGGGTTTGGCATCTGCAAAAGTTGAAATCGCTTCCGGCTCAGCTCCTGGCATTCTTCTATTGCAACTGGCTCAGCTCCGAGCAAGCGCGCCACCGCATCGTACCACAGGAACGTGCCGGAGAAGCGGTTAAAGAAAATGAGATGGGTGTGGAGTAATTTACGCCAGAACACCGCCTCAAGATAAAACCCCACGCGATTTCGTGCACAGGTCAGCGTCGAGAGCACTGTGGTGAGCCGACTGTACACTTCCAAATCGACCAGCGTATCCACCCGAAAATTGTTGCGCAGCGCCCGTAGACTGGAGCTCACCAGACGCGGCAAAGAAGTGTCCGAAATTTCGTCGATGCGGTCGAACACATCCAGCGACTGAGCAAAAGGTCGAATCCCTTGCGCACAGATTAGCGAGAACGTCGCGGTCGGATATTGCCGTCGTAATGCTAATAGCGCGGGATAGGCAATAACGAGACTTCCACCTCCTAACATTTTGATGAAGCATATGCTCTCACGAACATAGGGCGTGTGGTCCCGTTTGAGAATCTGCCCAATCAACCAAACCCATGGCTTCAGAGCTGCCATGAGCAAACCACCCAGATACCAGTCCAGCATCTTTTTTCTGTGGAGGTTCACTATGACTCTCCCACATCACGTATCTGATCCATGATCTTTTGAAAGAAAATAACTTTTATAGTTTACTATCTAGCAGTCAGGATTGATCTACATCAACTCTGCTGGTGAAACCACCAAATGTTCATAGTACTTCGACAGCAACTCTGCTATGAGTTGAGTCGATAGTGTATTCTGCCTCGAATTGCGCGGGCTCTACTTTTTACTGCAATATCTTGTTCAAGACAATCTTATCAAGATCCACTTGACCTTGTTCGACAACCAACTTAATCTCGTGCCTGCCATCAAGCAAAGCAATTGTTCCCAACGGCACAGGAATAAATTTAGTCTCACTTCCGGTGTTTGGTAAAGATGCACGCTTGACAATGATTAAATTGTCTACTAAGAAACTGACAATAACCTGAGTAGCTCCCGGTGCAGTAGCATAGTAAAGACCTATGCTAAAACTAGCACTCTGCAGCACCTCAACCCGGTATGCCAACCATTCGCCATCTTCCGTCCAGCTGATAGCGTAGTTATCGTCTTTGAGTCGCCGAATATCGACATCATCTCTGCGATACACATCCCCCTCATTACCTTTAGTCGTATCGTGATATCCAACTCCTTCACCGCCCAATCTATAATTTTCCGCCTGTACGGTGCCCGGTAAGGTGATTAATGGAATAGTCGGCGTCTCATCTAGGACTGTTCTGCCGTGAATTTCCAGTTCCCGAGCCTGCACGCCAGTCGGCTTACCGAAGATCTCAACACGGACGTACCTCGCGGCAATATCCTCCAAGTCTTGTTGCACCCAGTCATCCACGACGGCTGACTCGCGATCAAATGCCGGCTGCCACGGGGCATCAGCCTCCATCTTGTAGGATAGCGACCAGCTGTGGCTCACCCGCTGATCATCCGTATCGCCATACAGACGGGCATCATGCAGTTTATGGGGGCTCTTAAAATCAAACTCGATCCAGACGGAGGTCGACTGCTCCGCAATCAAGCTGCACTGCCGATTCCTCTCCGTACACCCATCCCAGAGGTGCTCAACGACTTCGCCCGGGCCAAGCTCGGATGCTCCTATCATATAGCGACTGCTCGCCAAGGAAACTAGGTCTGAGGGTTCGATCACGATCCAGTCTGAGGGTTTGATCACGACCCGGTTGGAGAGATCGCTCTCGTCCCCTGCTGTGGTCGCAGTGACGGCATAGACGAAAATGGTGTCCTCTGTTGGCACCGAGTGAAAGATCGTGGTCTCCTGCTGCTCTTTAGTCACTTCTATCGAGGACAATGTTCCGCCAGGGCACTGGACCTTCTCCCCCTGTTTTTTAAGCTCTTGGTTGCAGATATACAAACGATAGAAGTCGAAATCACGAAACGGCTGGTTATTTTCGTCAACGGGAGGATTCCAACCCAACCTCACCTGGCCGTTCCTCGGTTGGGCCCTCAGTTCCGAGATAGCGAAAAGAAAGATGAAGCAACTGAGATAGATGCGGACGCGGCATATTTTGCACATTTTCACAGGTCTATCCTTATTCAGAAGTCTTCAGACATTTATCCGCGCCGGTCATATTATGGCTTCAGGCACACTCCACTTGAAGTAGCGATTGCTGGTGACTGATCATCGGCTGGGTGCCTGGTTGACCAACGAGTTGTCGCTGTGATAAACGGTCAACAGATTTGAGGCATAGTTACCGCGAGCAGATGCGTCTGTCACGCTGTTTTTCGGCAGAAACACCGTGACCGGCCCTTCTACGTCGGGCATGACTGCAAGCTGATAAGTCTGCCCAGTGCCGCTGTCAGTAAGCTGGCCTGCTAATCCATTCGTAATGAGGAAATCCGAGTCTATGAGGTCGGTAATAGCGGTAGTAAACGTGACGCTGACGGAAAAGGCGCCCGTGACCACGGGCTGCGATTCCAACACCACACCGGGATTTGGCGGCAGACTCGCGATCCACTCTTGGATCACTTGCATAGCGCTGGTGTCGACCAGGTTTTTCGCCAACGGAGGCATTTGCAAGTCGCCCACTCGATTGGAGCGATAATAAAGGATCGAGAGGTCGGGAGCGCCCGGCACGATCACGCGCTCTTCCGGCGCTACAAAGCCGCCGAATAAGGGGCCGTAGATGAGATTTTGCTGCTCGATCGGCGTGGGATAGCGCGCGTCAAAATATCCGCGTACGCCCTCCGGACGGTGGCATTGGCTGCAATTGGAGTCAAGGTAAGAACGGACGCGGTCGACCACAGGCGCTGCGGTATCGAGTATAGAAAACGCCTTGAGATAAGATGGGAGGAGGGTTTCGTCGTAGGTTTCGTCAAACCACCCGAGCCCTCCCAGGGTGCGAAGCTGATTCGCCACGCGGCCAGTTCGGGGGTAAAAGAGGTCACTGTTAAGCTGATGCGTCCTCACACCGAGCACGTAGCCAGCGTTTTGATTGTGACATATCATACATTGCAGACGGCTTGGAAACTCCCAGTGCTGCGTCTGGGTTCCCCCATTAGCCAAGGTAATGGTAAAGTCTTTCGAATCAGCTCCGCTTAGCAATATAGCGTCGCTTTGATCATCAAGCCATTGATACGTCACACCGTAGGCGCCTCCATTCTCATCCATCACCACAAAACGCGTCTCGATGCGCTCCGTGACTAAGGGATTCGCCTCGTCTACCGGAAGCTCAAAGTGCTTGACGAAAACTGTGCCGGGGGGAAACGCCCAATTGTCATCTGGACGAAAGCCGATTTTTTCCGACGGCGTATCGTGGACGCCATCATTCGGCAGAATGATCCAGCGCGTCTTCACGGCATTATCTGACCAAAATGGAGCATTAACGGTGTAGGGGATGACGCCAGGCGCTGGCGTCAAGGTTGCTAAATCCGTAAAAACGCCGGTTTGCGAGAGGAGCGTCGGCGGTTCGGCAATGGCTTGTCCTGCACGGGCGAGTTTGTAGATGCCACCTTCTCCCGTTTCAACCGTCCTCAGCTTCAAGAAAAGGACTTCGCCATTCGCGTCTTGACCGACCATCGAGGTACCACTGAAAAGTCCACGGCCCGGCAGAACCGACAAGAGTTCGACATCGGTAACGGCGACTCCTGAAGTCGTCACGGCCCAGATGTTGTTACTCCCGTTGTCAACCACGATCACCTTCCCGCGCAGGGAGGGATGCTCGATGCCATCGTACACTGGCCCTGCGATGATGGCATTGCCTAGGTCTCGGGCATAATCCCAAGAGGGAGCGACCTGGGTGCCAAAAATAGTGTCGGGCGGATCCTTCGGGCCGTCAATCGAACCCTCTTTGAAAGCCCACTGATAATTTCCCCCTTTGATTAAAACATCCAATTCTTCGCGAGCATTTTGGCCGAGGTCCCCAACCCAGATCAGATCGGTATTGGGGTCTTGGTGAAATTTGTAGGGATTGCGCAAACCAATCGCATAGAATTCCTCCAGATTACCACCGTTGGGATCGACAAAGGGATTGTCGTTCGGAATGCCATAACCTTGGGTGAAGCTGTCTGGCCAGCCCCCTGGTTTGTCTGTCCTCACTGCCGGCTGCCGCCGTATCGGGTGACTGCGCGCCGGGTCTTGATCCACATCAATCCGCAAGATACCGGAAAACAGCCGCTCCGTTATTTGTTGGGCCACATTAAATTCATCGTTCCTACCGCCTTCGTCACCGATACCCACGTAGAGAAAGCCGTCTGAACCGAAAAGGAGACATCCCGAGTCATGAAATTCCTGGCGGTCGTACTGTTGAATGAGTATCAACTCTGAGCTCGGATCCGCCGTCTGTTGCCCATCGGGCACGGTAAAGCGTGAAAGGCGCCAATAGGCCTCATCTCCCGAGCGGTTAGGCTCCGGAGTCCATTTGTAGGTGAGATAAACGTAGTAGCGGTTTGGAGAGTCCGGCTGCCCAAATTCCGGGTGGAAAGCGATTCCCGTCATACCGGAATCCGACTGGTTAAACACCTGGGAACGAATGTCGAGAAACACCTCCTTGGTGGTCGCGTTAGGATCGTGCTCGAACGTATAAGCGATACCTGATTTTTCGAGAATCACCAGGCGCTTGGTCCCCGGATACGGGACGAGAAACATGGGGACCTCAAAGTTGAGATGGGGAAACGCCAGTTCTACGGTCCAATCGCCCGCTTGGCCGGGCACGAGAGGCGGAAAGATGTTGTTAAAATAGGGACCCACTGCCTCTGGCGCATCCAGTCCGCCAGTGTCGGCTAATCCCGACATCGAGGTCAAGAGAACGCCTATAACGAATACTTTAACGAAAACACATTTTCGATAGCTTTGTTCAAAAATAGACATGATAATCCTCCATATGAAGAATGCTTGATATGAAGAATACTTGCTCAGTAACAACCGTCTGCAGAGTCAGAGGCCTCCAAGTCCCGCCAGGAGGCAGCATTGACAGAACGCTTTTTCGCCCTCTCGAAAATGACGATTCGTGGGTTGATCTGGAGATCCCCCATCGCCACTAAAGTCGGAGTCTTGAACGTCGCCACCAGGGTATAGCCGAGGGTGCCTTGGCAGAGCTCTTTGAGGACTCGTCTCTGACCACTGTCCGGCGCCCTGGCATCCAGAAATCGTTCATACCAAAAAGAACTCAGCACGATGTAATCAGGTGCTTCCCTCCCGGTGTACAGATTCGGCAGCCGCACCCTATCGGCTCTTCGAGGTTGCGGCTCCCACCTAGTGCCCGCCTCAAGTTTGCTAGTCCGAACCTTCACCCAGGCTGGGAAACGAGGATTGTAATTGTGCGCGTTTGTACCATCAAAGGTTTCGACAATGGCTTCGTCTTCGAAGTGTTCCTGCATCCACTGCTCGGCGGCGTACCGCGACTCCTTGATAAAGAGGAAGTCCAACTGCAGCGGGAAAATGGCCGCATATGCGAAGGCGAGACAGATGGCTGCTCGCGTGAGCGATTTCCAAGGCGCATGATGCCAGAGTTCGGCAAGCACCTTGCCCCCGAAGAATGTCATAATGATGCCGATGGGTAAGGCATATCGGGGGGCTACTAATCGGAGGGAGATAATGAAGGTCACATAGTAAGAGACCGCGAATAATAAGAGCGGCAAGGTGTACTTTGGGAATTTGAATGCACAGTAGCCACAGCCAGCCAGACAAAGACCAAAGAGAGCAGGGGTGAGACCGGCAGCCAACTGTACCATCGTCTCCCACAGAAGTTGGAAATGTCCCACGAGAGTGGACGGGTATCGATAGACGCTCTGGTCCTGCACGCCACTACTGATGGCGTATTTTATGTGCTCGATAAACCCAGAGAAATTAAAGATCAGATTCTGGGCTAAGATAAAAGTGACCACGGCTACTATCAGCGCCAGGATGTGTCGTCTATCTAGAATAACCTTGACCACGTTGAGTGGCCGTGGAGAAGGGTTGTCCGACTCGGTAAAGCGAGCCCATAGGATGGGCAATGGCGTAAAGAAAAACAAGCCAGCAGCCTGGTCCTTGGTAGCAATGGCCAACACGGTGAATATAGCGAATAGCACATAATCCCTCCAGCCCCCCCGTTTGAGAATCCGCAAGAAACTATAGATGGCCAGCAACGTCCAAAAGAGGTAAGGAACGTCCATATTCGCGTTATGAGCATAGTAAATCAGGTGATAATAGAGAGTGACGATGAGAGCAGAGAAAAGGGCTGAACGCCGGTCAAATAGCTCACGAACGACCAGAAAGACCAGGAATACAATCCCTACTCCCATGATCACGCTTACAACTCTGGAGATAAGGATCACTTGAGTGAGTGCAGAGAGAGGATCAACAAATCCAAACGGGAAGAATTGACTCGGAGCCTTGATACCCCCTGAAAGGATAAGGTATAGCATGAATGGCGTGTTGAAGGCAACCAGGATGACGAAGTGTAAAGGGGGATAGATTTCATACCACCCGTTAGAAAAGCGATAGTAAGCGGCCTTTAGCACTCTGAAAGGGGCAACACTGTCAATAGCCCAATCGAGATAATGTGGTAGCCCCCAGGTTATGCCTACAATATTTAGTATGAAGGCTAGAATGAGAACAAAGGCAATAGCAAGATATTCATGCCTTAGTTGTAACTGAAGAAGGCTGGAAAGAATAATGTCTTTCAACACTTATTTCCTCACAGCGTGCTGATTTTGGAGTTCTACGCGGCGATTACTCTATCATGTTTGCACCTTAAGCACCATGCGGGAACATCATGCAAAGCCTTTCAGGTCGATCGAATCTCGCCAAGTTCACCTGGGCAATCCGAGCCATAATATGTTGCCGCTCCACTTCGCTAAAGATACGGTCAAATTTCCGTTGTCTCGGCGGTTCGATCGCTTGGCTGACGCCCTGCTTCCAGGTTTCATGAGGCAGGACAAGCGTTGCCGCATGATGACGGGCGTCTTCTAACATGCGCTCCTCGAACGACACGCCGATGAATCTACATAGGTGACCAAGAACATCGCGTGGCGCCTCGATCAGCTGCTCGTATCTCACGATAGCGTGATCAGGTGCGGCAAGATAATGCTGACTCCGCTCAATACTCTCTATCCAGCGAGCAATGCAACTATCCAAGTCGCCTGCTGGCATTGAGACCCAGCGCTCCGGATGCGCCTTGACGACCTCATACAAAGATGCGATCACATCCTCGCCGTTGCGAATCAAGTGAATGAACTTCGCCCCTGGTACGCGCGCGCGAATCTCGTCGACATGGTGCAGATGCCGGGGGGTCTTTTCCAGCCAACCCTGTTTGTTTTGACTTTGAGTGACCGCGTCGAGGAGCGCGACAAAGGCGCGGCTGTATTGACGCCTTGACACGGTAAAACGTGGCAAGTGGGTATGCATATGGGGATGTCCGATGTCCTCCAAAATACGATAGAAGCGCGTCCGGGCATGGGGTGAGGCCAATCCCAAATTGCGTAGGAGCGGGCGAGGTGACAAGACCTTAGTGAAAAAATGTGTCTCGGGGAAGGACAGAAGCTGGCTATGGGCCGCGAGTAGACTTTGCAACAGAGTTGTGCCCGAACGCGGACACCCAACTAAAAACAGCCTGATCATAGGTCGCGCTGGCATGTTCTCCATCCGCGTCTCCTGTTTCCTTGCCGTTCCCACATGCTCAAAATACCCTAGCCTATTTTGTGGAAAAAAATCATTTTCGTGTCATATAAGGCGAATGGGCAGTTATAATGGCGCCATATCCATCAAGAGT
>Ga0268386_10002024_pt1 | contig 14210 bp, 10 predicted proteins | sample RVTome_15_FD_200260 | JGI IMG/M metagenome (GOLD analysis project Ga0268386, IMG submission 200260) | Soil microbial communities from uranium-contaminated site in the Upper Colorado River Basin, Wyoming, United States - RVT150D86... ...
GTCGATCTTCCTGGAGAACGCGCCGGGGCGCCTGTACGAGGCGACCCACGCGCTGGGCGAGGCCGGGATCAACCTGCGGTCCCTTTGCATCAGCGACAGTGCGGACTTCGGAGTCCTTCGGATCCTCGTGTCCGACGTGGCGAAGGCCCGAAGGGTCATCATGGAAAAACAGATGCCGGCGCGCATCGACGATGTCGTCGCGGTCGAGATCGACGACACTCCCGGTTCCCTGGCCAGGACCCTTTTCCCGTTCAAGGAGATGAGGGTGAACGTCGAATACATGTACGCCCTGGCGGGCGCCGCGTCCGGGAAGGCGGTGATGGTCTTCCGGTTCAGCGACAACGACAAGGCGATCGAAATCCTGCGGGCGAACAAGATCCGGATCCTCGATGCCGAGGCGTTCGGAATGCTCGAGAAGTAGCCGATGGGAACGGGCAGCTACCAGCCGAAGCGGTTCGCAGTCGTCGGCGCCGGCCCGGTCGGCGCGATCGTCGCCGCTTTTCTCGCGAAGGGAGGATACGATGTCACCCTTTGCGACCTGGTGCCGTCGCTCCTCGAGCCGGCCCTGGATCCCGGCATTCTCATCGAGGGGACCGACACCCTCCAGGCGAACGTGGCCAGGACGACCACCCGCGTCGACGACCTGATCGGGGATCCGCCCGACGTCATGATATTGGCGGTCAAGGCCACCGCCCTTCCCCTGATCGCCTCCTCCCTCGAGGGGTTCGGCGCCGAGGGGCGGTACGTCGTCAGCTGGCAGAACGGCATCGACACCGAGCGCGTGCTCGCGCAACACCTGGGCGCCGAATTCGTCCTGCGGGCCGTCGTCAATCTCGGCTGCGTCCCGCTGGGGCCGGCCCACGTCCGGATCGCCTTCCATCATCGTCCCCACTACATCCAGGAGCTCGACCCCCGGTCGATGGCCGCCGCCGTCGGGATCGCCGAAGTCATCACCGCGTGCGGGCTCGATACCCATCACACCGATCAGATCCAGCACATGGTCTGGCGCAAGGCGGTCCTGAACGCCTGCATGAACCCGATCTGCGCCGTGACCGGAAAGACGATGGCCGAAATCATCAACGATCCGATTCTCTTCCACCTGGTCGACGTCCTCATCAAGGAGGGGGTCTCCGTCGCCAGGGCGAACGAGTTCCGGCTCGGGTCGAACTTCTACCCGTACTGCATCGACTACATCCGGAACGCGGGCCATCACAAGCCGTCCATGCTCCAGGACATCGAGGCGGGCCGGCGGACCGAGGTCGACTACATCAACGGCAAGATCGTCGAGTACGGCGCCCAGGCCGGCGTACCCACCCCGTACAACACGATGATCCGCGGTCTCGTCAAGGCGCTCGAACCGAAATGATCCGGGAAAACGTTGCGCGGCTCTCGGCGCGGATGCACGACGGCCCGCAATATCCGTCGCAGGGCGCGGTCCTGTTCGTCGACCTCGAGCGGCGGGAGCATTTCTCGAAGTACCTTCCCGTGGCCGTTCTGCGGTCGTTCCTCTCCGGCCGAGGCGCGAACATGTTCCTCCTCCATAACCTCCTGCTCGACGGCAGGGAGCCCCTCGACCCGCAGATACCGATGATCTTCGGCAGCGGCGTCTTCACCGGGACGCTTCCCTCCGCCGCCCGCGGCAACCTCACCGGCGTCGCCCTCGACAGCGACGCGATCCTCGACAGCAACTGCGGGGATTTCTTCCCCGCGTATCTGAAACGGAACGGATACGACCACCTCGTCCTCTACGGGCAGGCCGCCGGATGGACCCTCCTAGAGCTCTCCGGCGGGGAGGTCCGGTTCCACGACGCCGCTCCCTACCTCGGGATGGACAATACCGACCTCGTCCGGGCCGTCGAAAAGGATTTCTCCTGCGCAGAGCGGAAGGACATGGCGATGGCCCGCATCACCCGCGCCGGAGAGAACCTCGTCCTGTGCTCCGGAATCATGGGGGGGCCGAAGGCGATCTATGCCCGGTGCGGCACCGGCGCGAAGATGGGCTCCCTCCGGCTGAAGGCCGTGATGATCCTCGGCCGCGGAGAGCCGCCGGACCTGCCGAAAGCATACGAGGAGAACAACCGGGAGCTGGCCCGAAAAATCCTCGCGGCCAGCGTCGTAAAGTACGCCCTCAAAAAGGTGGGCACCCCCTTCCTCTACAAGCCCAGCCGCATCCTCGGCGCGATGGGGACGAAAAACAACCAGGAGACGATCTGGTACGACACCCTCGACGCCGACAACTTCGACGCGTACCGGCCGGGCATGGACGGCTGCTTCCAGTGCCCGATCCGTTGCCGCCCGTTGAACGATCTCACCCCGGAAGGGAAGGGGGGGTGGGGCGCCGACGCGTCGAAGGGGATGACCGGGAACGCCGGGTACGACGAGCGGCAGGCCGGGGTCGGCCACCTGCCGGAGAAGAGTTACAAGGGGATCCGGGGAGACGGGACGTACGACCGTCACGACAAGGGGGACGGCCCCGATTACGTTACCCTCGGGAAGCTTGGGCCCATGATCGGCCTCCGGGAGCCCGAACAGGTCCTGCGCCTTAACAACATCGTAAACGACCTCGGGCTGGACTCGGCCAGCACGGGAAGCGCGATCGCCTGGGCGATGGAGCTCTGGCAGCGCGGCATCATCACGCCGAAGGAAACCGGCGGGCTCGAACTGACGTGGGGAAATTACGAAGTGATCGAAAAGCTCCTGTACATGACGTCCCTTCGGGAAGGGTTCGGCGACGTGATCGCCGATTCCGCCCGGGCGGTGGAGCGGGGGAGGTACCCGGCGGAGGCGCTGAAGTACCGGATGGCCGTCAAGGGGCTGTTCCAGTCCGATCCGCACGATGCGCGCATCATCAAGGGGTTCGCCCTCGGCCTCGCCGTCTCGACCCGCGGCATGGATCATCTCCGGAACCGGCCCACCCTGGAGATCAACGCCAAGATCAACGACGACCCCGAATTCAAGACCGCCCTCTACGGCGGGACGGTAGCGAAAGAGCCCACGAGCTACGAGGGGAAGGAGCATGCCGTCGCCACGTGCGACAAAACGTTCGCGGTCGGGGACGCCGTCGGCATCTGCCGCTTCGCGACGAAGCTGTTCAACTCCCCCTCGACGGCCGACTACGCCGATTTCGCCGCGCAGCTGAAGGAGCTGACGGGGGAGGAGTTCACCCCCGTCCAACTGGACGAGATCGGGCGGAACATCACGGGGATCGAGCGCCTGATCAATGCCCGCCTCGGGTTGACGGAGAAGGACGACACCCTCCCCGACCGATGGTTCGAGGAGGAGATCACCGCTGGTCCGTTCAAGGGAGAGAAGATCGACCGGGCCGCGTTCGAGGCGCTGAAGGTGCGCTACTACTCCGTGCTCGGGCTGAACGCCGCGGGAGTGCCGTCGCTCGAGTGGCATCGCCGCCTCGCGGAGGCGGTCACGGGATTTGCCGTGAAGGTCACGCTCCCCGAGGGGATACCGGGCGCGCCGGAAGGGGCGGTCATCGTCGATCAGCCCGTGTCCGACATCGCCGGACTCCGGGAAGCGCTGAAGAAGCGGCTTCCCAACGCGGCCCGGAAACTGGAGGACAGTTCCCTGATCGTTTCCGTCAACGGGACCATGGTCCTTTCGAACGAAGACGCGGCCCCCGTGCGGAGCGGGGACGATGTCACCGTCATGCGCATCATCGCGGGAGGGTGAGCGCGTCGATCTTCATGAACCGGAGCATTATGCCGATACGTTGCTGTTTTTAGAAAACTGTTTTATTATGTGAATTCGATCGCTCGAATCGAACACTTGACACAGGGGGAGGGGCCATGCGAAAGGGATTCGGAAAAGCTGTCTGGATCGCACTGTTTCTGGCGATTTGCATCGGCGGATATGCAGGTGTCGCCGCCGCGGCCGAGCCGCCGATCGTCATCGGGGCGCCCCTGGCCACGGCCTTCCTGTACGGGTGGGACGCGGAGCGCGGCATCCGGCTGGCCGTCGAGGAGATCAACGCGGCCGGAGGCGTCAACGTGGGCGGGAAGAAGAGGCCGTTCGCCGTGGAGGTCATCGACACGCGCGACCTCGAGCCCGGCGTCCCCGTCAGCGAAGCGCTGCTCGGCGTAGAGAAACTCATCCTCGAAAAGAAGGCGGATTTCATCGTCGGGGGACCGGTCCGCTCCGAGGCGGCCCTCGCGGCGATGGACCTCCTGAGCAAGTACAAGAAGGTCAGCATCCTGACGACGGGAGTCCTGACGCCGGCGTACCACAAGAAGGTGGAAGGCAATTACGACAAGTACAAGTATTGCTTCCGGATCACCAGCCACGTGGGGGTGATGGCGAACGAGCTGATCGCCTTCCTCGGGGAGATCAAGAAGGGTCACGGGTTCAACAAGGTGTACATCATGGTCCAGGATGTCGAGCATGCCCGCAAGGGCGGTGAATTCATGAAGAAGATGCTGGGCGACAAAGGATGGGAAGTGGTGGACATGAAGGTTTATCCCACCGGCACCACCGACTTCTCCGTCGGCCTCCGCGACGCCGCGCAGAAAAAGACGGACATCCTCTTCCTCTGGATGGACATGCCCGAGAGTTCGATCCTTCTGAAGCAGTGGAGCACGATGAAGCTGAAGGCGCTTCCGGTGGGATTCGTGAACGCGGCGGAACAGCCCGGCTTCTGGAAGGCCACCGGCGGGAAGGGGGAGTATCTCATCGTCGACCTGGTGAACGGCGGCAACGCCCCGGCGAACATCACCCCCTGGACGATGAAATTCGCCAAGGCCTACGAGAAGAGATGGGGGATGGAGCCGGAGGGGTACGGGACCTCCTCGAGCTACATGGCGGTGTATACCCTGAAGGAGGCGATCGAAAAGGCGGGGACCATCGAATCCGGCGCGGTGATCACCGCCCTGGAGAACGTCAACCTGATGGGCGTGTACGGCAAGATCAGCTTCGACAAGAAGAGCCACCAGGTCATCCCGTCCCTCGACCCCGCCGAGGGCGCCGTCACCAGCATCATCCAGTGGCAGAAGGGGAAGCGGGTCCAGGTGTTCCCGCCCAAGACCGCGGAGGGGAAGACCCTGCTGCCTCCCTGGATGAAATGATCGCTTCGGGACGGAGAGAGGCGGCCTTGATGTTGCCGGGGAGGTGAGATGGAGATCCTCCTGTTCGGCATCATCAACAGCGTCACGCTGTCGTTGACGGCGCTGGGCTTCACGCTGGTGTACAGCATCAGCCGGCTGCCGAACTTCGCCCACGGCGCGCTCTATGTGACCAGCGGCTACATCGTCTGGCTCTGCGTGAACAGCCTCGGGCTGAACTACCTCCTGGCCATCGTCCTCGGGATCGCCGCCACCGCGATCATCGGCGCCCTCATGTATCGCCTGATCATCCAGCGGATCCGCGGGATGCAGATCTCGGAGATCATCGCCACCTACGCCATCGGCCTTGCCATCATCGAGGGGCTGCGCTGGGGGGGGCTGCGGGGCTCGACCTTTACGCTCCCCTCGTTCCTCGCCGGCTCGATCAAGATCGGCGGGATCGCCGTGGACAACCAGAGGCTCTTCGTCCTCGGCTCCGGCGCCGCCGTTTTCGCGGTGTTGGGCCTCTTCGTGAAATACACGAAAACCGGGCTCGCCCTGAAAGCGATCGCGCAGGACGAGGGGGCGGCCATGATGCTCGGCATCGACTCGGACCGGAAGGCGCTGGTCTCCTTCGCCCTCGGTTCGGGCCTTTCCGCCATCGCGGCCGTCCTGATCCTTCCGCTCGGCAGCATCGTCGTGGAGACGGGCTACAACGTCCTCATCTATTCCATCGCGGTGAGCATCATCGGGGGCCTCGGGAGCTGGGGGGGGGCGATCGTCGCGTCGTTCATCATCGGCTTCGCCCAGCTCCTGACCGAGGTGTTCCTGTCCACGCAGTACCAGATGGTCATCTCGCTGCTCGCGATCATCGTCACGCTGCTGCTCAAACCGTCCGGCATTTTCGGAAAGCAGAAGGAGCTGGACGACCGCGTATGAACGACGGCCGGGATCGAAAGGAGCGGATCGACCGCGGAATCAAGGTCCGCAGCGACGGGCTCTACGCCGTCTCCTCCCTCAGGGAGATGCTGTACCTCTCGGGCCCGCGGATCCTCCTGATAGCGGGGATGCTGCTGCTGCCCCTCCTCCTCGTCCCGTTTCCCTACTGGAGGCGGGTCATCAACATCCTGTGCGTGTACGCGCTGCTTGCGATCGCGTTCGATTTCCTCGCCAACTGCGTCGGCCTCGTCTGCCTGGGAGGCTCGATGTTCATCGGGCTCGGCGGGTATTTCGCGGCCGTCTTCAACGTTCACCTGCACCTTCCCGTCTACCTGTCCATCCCCGCCGCTGCGCTTGCCGGCGCGGCGGTTTCGACGCTCCTGATCCTCCCCTGTCTCTCGCTGCGGGGGGTTTACTTCGCCATCGTCACGCTCATGTACCCGCTCCTCTTCACCCGGGTGATCGAGGCGTTCGACCTCCTGGGCGGCTCGAACGGCATCACGGGCCTGGACAGCTTCCCGGGTTCGTATCTGGAGAACTACAGCATCCTCCTGGTCCTGCTGGCGGTCATCTTCGGGCTGCGACGGGTTCTGAACGCGGATATCGGCCTGGTCATGCACGCCGTGAAGGACAACGACCAGTCGGTCCGGGCGTCGGGAATCGACGTGGTCCGGATCAAGGCCCTGGCCGTTTTCATCGCGTCCTTCATCGGGTGCCTCGGCGGGGCGTACCTGGCGCACGTGTACATGTGGGCGGGGCTGTCCCTCTTCGCGCTCGACTTTTCCATCATCCCGATCGCCGCGGTGACGATCGGCGGCGGCGGGATTCTCTTCGGGGCGGTCGTCGGCTGCCTGATCCTCGTTCCGTTGTCGGAGTTCCTGCGGTTCTTCGGAACGTTCCGGATCGTCCTGTACTGCACGGTCCTCACCGCCTTCATCGTGTTCAAGAGCGAAGGCCTGATGCCGTATTGCACGCGGAAATACCAGCAGTTCGAACGGTGGGCGGACGCATGAGCATCCTCACGGTGGAAGGCCTCGAAAAAACGTTCGGCGGTCTGAAGGCGCTGAGCGGCGTGAGCTTTTCGGTCAGGAAGGGCGAAATCCTGGGCGTCATCGGGCCGAACGGCTCCGGGAAGACGACGCTGATCAACTGCATCACGGGGTTCGTCCGTGCCGATGCGGGGAAGGTCCTGTTCAAGGGCGGGGAGATCACGCGCTGGCGCCCGCACAGGATCGCCCGGGTGGGGATCGCGAGGACCTTCCAGGTCATGCGGCCTTTCTACTCCCTCCCGGCGTACAAGAACCTCATCATCCCGCTCTGGTCGCCGCGCGCGCGGAAGGAGGGCGGCTGGCGCGGCGGGGGGAAGCACGGCGACCGCGACACGGTGGCGATCGACATTCTCGAGGAGATCGGCTTCGAGCGCGATTCACGGGTCCCGTACAAGCTGGCGTCCACGCTTCCGACGGGGTACCTCAAGCGGCTCGAGCTGGCGCGCTGCCTCGCGCTCCGGCCCGAGGTCATCTTTTGCGACGAGGTCTTTTCGGGCTTGAGCGCGAGCGAGGTGGCGAGCATGCTGCCGCTCATCGAGAAACTGAAGATGGGGGGGATCACGCTGGTCCTGATCGAACACCGGCTGCGCGAGCTGTTCAAGGTGGCGGACCGTGTCATGGCGCTGCAGTTCGGGGAGAAAATCGCCGAGGGGCATTACAAGGACGTCATCGAAGACGCAAGGGTAAAAGATGCGTATCTCGGGATCGAGGAGGTCTAGTGCTCGAGGCTTCCGGCCTGATGGTCTACTACGAGAACATGCTCGCGCTCAACAACGTCGGCCTCAAGGCGGAGGAAGGGTCCGTGATCGGGGTCTTCGGCTCCAACAGCGCGGGAAAGAGCACGCTGATGTACATGCTCTCCGGCATCCTTCTGGACATCCGGAAGAAGGAGGAGATGCGGGGCGGCGAACGAATCACCCTCTTCGGGAAGATAACCCTCGACGGCGAGGAGATCACGTCGCTTCCGCCGCACGAGCGCGCGGCGCGCGGCATCGTGCTTTGCCCCGAGCGCAGGCGCATCTTCGGGGAAAGCTCGGTCATCGAGAACCTGCGGATCGGCTCCTATCTCGCCCCCCGGAAAGACCGCGCCGGGGACATCGACTACGTCTTCCGCATCTTCCCGCGCCTGAAGGACCACATCCACCGTCAGGGCGGTTTCCTCAGCGGCGGAGAGCAGCAGATGCTGGCGATCGGGCGGGCCCTCATGGCGCACCCGAAGATCCTGCTGCTGGACGAGCCGCTGCTGGGCTTGAGCCCCGCCTACCAGAAGATCGTGATCGACTCGATCCGGGAGATCCGGGCGGCGAGGGGGATCACCATCGTCATCGCGGAGCAGTACGCGAGGCCGGTCATCCCGGTGATCGACCGGGGGTACATCATCGAGAACGGCTCCGCGATCCTCGAAGGGACGAAAGAGGAGCTGATGGGCAACCCCGACGTGAAGTCCGCGTATTTCGGCGTGTGATGACGATCGATCCGCAATATCGAGGGACGACCTTCGCCGGCTTCGAGGAGTCGTGCCGAAAATTCCCGGACAGGACGGCGCTCATCTACCTGGGAGAACGGTTCAGCTACGCGGAGCTCGGGAGACTGGTGGACCGGTTCGCGGCCGGGCTGCTCGAGATCGGCGTGAAACAGAAAGGAAAGGTTCTTCTCTACCTGCGGAACTGTCCCCAGTGGGTCATCGCGAACTACGCGATCAACAAGATCGACGCCGTCGTCGTCCCGGTGTCCCCCATCTACACCTCGCACGAACTGGAATACATCGTGAACGACGCCGAGGTCGAAACGGTCATCTGCCTCGACACGAATTTCATGTATGTCCGGGAGGTGATCCCCAGGACGGACCTGAAACGGGTGATCGTGACCGGTCTCGCGGATCTGCTGCCCCCCTGGAAAAGGGCGTTCGGCTTCCTGTTCGACAAGATCCCCGCGGGAAAGGTGGAGTGGAGCGGGGAAGTCATCTCCTTCGGGGAGGTCCTCCGGAAGAGCACGGCGCACCTTCCGGCGATCGAGATCAACCCCGCCGCGGACCTCGCCTATATCATGTACACCGGCGGGACGACGGGCTTCCCGAAAGGCGTCGTCGGAAACCACAGCGGCGAGGTCTCCTACATAAGGGACATGAACGACGACGTGTTCCGGGAGTACCTGGTGGAGGGACAGACCACGATCCTGATGGTCAACCCCCTGTTCCACATCATGGCGAAGGGGTTCGCGATCGCGACGGCGTTCAACAAGGGGAACACGCTGGTCCTGATGCCGATCCCGGAGCCCGACGCCATCCTGGACGCGATCCGGAAATACCAGGTCTCCTGGATGCTGGGCGTTCCGTCGCTGTACCGGATCCTCCTCGAGAACGACCGGATCGACCAGTACGACCTTCGCTCCCTCCGGTACTGCTATTGCGGCGGCGACGTGCTTCCGGCGGGCGTCCTGAGCAGCTGGGAGGAGCGCTGCGGCGTCCCGATCTACCAGGTGTACGGCTCCACCGAGGTGGGGCACGTAACGTACAGCCCTCTCGACAGAAGGCCGTCTCCGAAGACGGTGGGGAGACCCCTCCGGTCGCGGAAGTGCGTCATCATCGATCCCGAATCGACCGAGCCGGTCTCTCCGGGGGGGATCGGCGAACTCGCGGTCACATCCGTGTTTACGCTGAAGCGCTACTGGAACAAGCCGGAGGAGACCGCGCGATCCTACGTCCCGATCGGGGGCGAGCTCTTCTACCGGACCGGCGATTTCATGCGGTTCGACGAGGAAGGGGAGATCGAGTTCATCGAGCGCACCGGCGATATCATCAAGTACAAGGGGTATCGCATCTCCGCTTCCGAGGTCGAAGCGGTGCTGCAGGATCATCCCGCGGTCGTCGGAGCGTGCGTCATCGGGGTGCCCGATGAAGCCACCGGGGAGCGGTTGAAGGCGATCGTCGTGCTGAAACAGGACGCGAGGGGCGTCGACAGCGCGGACCTCCTCCGGTGGTGCCGGGAGAGGCTGGTGTCGTACAAGGTGCCTAAATACATCGAGTTCAGGGATATGCTCCCGAAATCGAAGGTCGGGAAACTGCTGCGCAGGGAGATCCGCGACGAGGAGAAGAGGAAGCTCCGATAAGCGGACCCGCCGGAAACGGTTTTCGCGGGAACCGATCGATCCACAGGAGGACGCAAATGCCGGAGGCCTATATCTGTGACGCGGTGCGCACCCCGATCGGAAGGTACGCCGGCGGGCTGTCGGCGGTCCGGACCGACGATCTCGCCGCGGCGCCGATCGTCGAGCTCATGAAGCGGAACCCCTCCGTCGATTGGGGGACGGTGGACGACGTGATGTACGGGTGCACGAACCAGGCGGGAGAGGACAACCGGAACGTGGCGCGGATGGCGGGGCTCCTGGCCGTCCTTCCGCCGGAGGTTCCGGGGGTGACGTTCAACCGCCTGTGCGGCTCCGGGATGGACGCGGTCGGGAGCGCCGCCCGCGCGATCAAGGCGGGGGAGGCGGAGCTGATCGTCGCGGGCGGGGTCGAGAGCATGTCCCGCGCCCCCTACGTGACGAGCAAGGGGGCCGCCCCGTTCGACCGGGGGGTCGAGACGCACGACAGCACGATCGGGTGGCGCTTCGTGAACCGGCGGATGAAGGAGCAGTATGGCGTCGAGTCGATGGCGTCGACGGCGGAGAACGTGGCGGAGCAGTTCCGGATCTCCCGGGAAGACCAGGACTTCTTCGCCTTCCGCAGCCAGAAAAAAGCCGCCGCGGCCGCCGCGAGCGGGCTGTTCCGCGAGGAGATCGTCCCGGTCGTTCTCCCGAAGAAAAAGGGAGAAGATGTCGTGGTCGAGGCCGACGAGCATCCGCGACCGGACACCACGCTGGAGGCCCTCGCCCGCCTGAAGCCGATCGTGCGGCCCGACGGGACGGTGACCGCCGGAAACGCCTCGGGGGTGAACGACGGCGCGTGCGCGCTCCTGATCGTCTCGGGTGCGGCGGCGAAACGGAACGGGCTGACGCCGCGGGCGCGCATCATCGCCATGGCCGTCGCCGGAGTGGCTCCACGGGTGATGGGGATCGGGCCGATCCCCGCGACCCGGAAGGTGCTGGCCCTCGCGGGGCTCGACTTGTCCCAAATGGACGTGATCGAGCTGAGCGAGGCGTTCTCGGCGCAGGCGCTCGCCGTCCTGCGGGATCTCGGCTTGCCGGACGACGCACCCCACGTCAACCCGAACGGCGGGGCGATCGCCCTGGGGCACCCCCTGGGGATGAGCGGAGCGCGCCTCGTGACGACGGCGACGTACCAGTTGCGGCGGACGAAGGGCCGCTACGCTTTATGCACCATGTGCATCGGGGTGGGCCAGGGGATCGCGATGATCCTCGAGCGGGTCTGACCCGCCCGTATCGACCTCCTGCAAGATAGGACCGGCCTCACATTGCGGCCGGTTCGCCTCCATCGGTCCCTTGACCGAAAGCGTTTCCGGGGAGTATGGTCAGGGCATCCGTTGCCTGCTCCACCTGCCAAGGGGTGATCCCCGGCGAGGAGGCGAGTGTGGTAAGGAATCCCCCGGCGGCGTCGTGTCAAATACCGCCTCAACTTCGGAATCGGATCGGGACGAACCTCCCACTCCATGGAAACACCTCCTTCCGTTTCCCGGGGGACCCAGCAATGACCATGCTATACGGCACGGGCTACGATCACCCGCACCCCGCGCCGTCTAAGAAGGAACATTGCGGCCCGGGCTGGCCACCTGTCCCAGCCCGCTCCGTCTAATCAACTGTTAGACCGACTTTTATTGATTTAAGATCTGATGATCGATAGTTGCGAAACGCAGAGGTTCCCTGTACGATCTTACTGGTAAGATCATGGGGAGGTGTTCGCAATGGCCGAATTGGCGACGACTCGACTGTCCTCGAAGGGGCAGGTTGTCATCCCGGAGGATGTTCGTGAGCGACTTGGGTTAAAGCCTGGAGATCAGTTCGTTGTTGTTGGCGAAGGCGACGTTGTGATCTTGAAAACCATTTCGCCTCCGTCGATGAAAGAATTTGATGGTTTAGTATCGAAAGCCCGCAGCCAAGCCCGGCGGGCCGGGCTCAAGCCAAGTGATGTGGCCACAGCAATCCGGAAGGTGCGAGCGAATCGGTGAAGGTTGTGCTGGATACGAACGTACTTGTATCCGGCATTTTCTTTTCCGGCCCGCCGGCCGGAATTCTGCGGGCATGGAGTCACGGCAAGTTCCGGTTGGTTCTAAGCCCCGAGATTCTCGATGAATACACGAGGGTTTCAGCGGAGCTCGCAGATAAATTTCCCGACATAGATATCCGACGCATTCTTGATCTGGTTGTCGTGCGTTCGGAGGTTTGCTCACCGGGCACATTGCCGCAACGGGTCTGCGAGGATCCGCACGACGACAAGTTTATTGCGGCTGCGATTTATAGTCGAACGAAAACTATTGTCAGCGGTGATAAGCACCTATTAAAGGTTTCTGGTTATCAAGGCGTATCTGTATTGACCCCACGTCAATTTATCGAACGGTACCTATCCGATGATTAATAAGGAATTATATTTTGCGCGGTCTAACAACAGGCTGAAGCTGACGGCTCCTGCGGTTCACGCTTCTTGCTTGGCGATTGCGAGTGACCTGGCCGGGGGCAAGAAGCGCGCCCCTCGGCCCGCAGCTGATATGGGTTGACCGATCAAGTGTAAATATCGTGGTCTGTGTTTTCGCCCTTTGTTGTTGTACCTCCTTTTGCGGCGGGAACAGGGACGAGGGGATCACGACGATGATCATGCTGATATGCGCGGGTTATGATTCTCACCGCATGACAATGATCCGTCGGGAGCTGCCTCGTTCTTAGCACGCGAGTTCGTCGCGGGGACTTATCGCCAAGCTGCGCCGAGGGTTCTCCTTCATCGGCCCTCGTCCCCGTTCCCGCCGCAAAAGCCCTTGAATAGGGGGTTGGTCGTTTTATGTCAGGCGATTATCCTCGGCCAAGCGCCCAGATGAATCCGGCCAGTTCTCTCGCCACGGCGACGGCCGCGATCCCCTTCGGCTTTCCTCTTCCGAGCAGTTTCATGAACTTCCTGTGGAGGCGCAGTTCGGCCTTCCTGGCGGTTTCGATCACCTCGGGTGGTTGCCCCTCGCGTCGGACGAGGATGGTTTTGGGTGTGCCCGCGGGAAGCCGCTGGTAATGCCACGCCGATTCGATCAGGACACGCCGGATGTGGGCGTTCCCGGTCTTCGTGATGCTTCCGCGCCGTTCTCTCCCTCCGCTCGAGCGCTCTCTGGGTACCACCCCGATGAAGGCCATCAACTCCCTGGGAGACCGGAAGCGGTTGAGGTCGATGACTTCGGTGATGATCGTCATGGCGGTGATGGTGTCCACGCCGCGCAGTGCGCGCAATCGGGCGATGGCTTTTCCCACTTCCGGGCTTCTGGACTCCTCGACGATTTGCTGTTCGATGCGTCGGATGCGTTCGACTTCCTGCTCGATGGCGACGATGTACTCACGGAAGACGGTCTCGGTGTTGTGATCCGTAAACGTTTGCGCCCGGATCCAGTCCCAATGCCTCGTCGTCCAGCGCACCCCCTCGGTGTAGCGCCGCCCCAGGCGCAGGAGGAACTTGGAGAGCCGGTGCCTCCTTCGCAGCAGGTCCTCTCTGGCATCCTCGCGGGTCCGGAGGAGATCGCGCAGCGCTTCCTGTGCGGGGGTGGGGACAAAGACGGTGGCCAGTTCTCCCAGGCGGTGGAGCCTGGCGAGTTTTTCGGCGTCTTTACGGTCGGTCTTGACGCGGTCTCCGGGTTTTCTTGGGATAAGGGCGGGTGCAGCAACCTGGCAGTCGATGCTTTTTTCTTCGAGGAAGCGACGCAGCTCGTATCCGCAGGGGCCTGCTTCGTAAACGCAGCGGACCGGGGCGTTCTCTGCGAGCCTTCCGGCCAGTCGATCGCGTCCTTTGGGGGTGTTGGGAAACTCGGCGCGGAAGAGAACCGCGTCGGAACTGTCTCGGAGCGCGGCAAGGACGATGTTTTCCGCGTGTACATCCATCCCGACCCAGGTGATAGAATTCTGCATGACCGGTCCCTCCTGTATTGTGGCTCTGGCCGGGCTCATCCCCGACTAACCCACGTTTTACACGATGGGACCGGTCAACCCATCATGTCTTAGCCTGAGCGTTGGGCGCCATGATTCAGGCCTT
>Ga0268386_10002025_pt1 | contig 14205 bp, 8 predicted proteins | sample RVTome_15_FD_200260 | JGI IMG/M metagenome (GOLD analysis project Ga0268386, IMG submission 200260) | Soil microbial communities from uranium-contaminated site in the Upper Colorado River Basin, Wyoming, United States - RVT150D86... ...
TTTTTGCTTCAAGGATGAAAGCGGAACGATGAAGGATGACCTCGAACGCAAGGGCGATCGCGCGGTGTGGCGAATTCGATCTGTTAAGCTTGAGCTGGCAGCAGGAAGTTTTCAGACATCTCTCGGAAAATGGTTGAGCCAGGAGGAAGGCAGGCATGAATGACGGTATCAAGCCGATCCGGCGGGTGGTCACCGGGACTGATGCACAGGGCCGCTCCTGCGTGATCTACGACGGCCCGGCGCCCAACGTCAACGCCAATGCGTTCAAGAAGGGCACGGCCATGACGGATCTGTGGGTTTTTCACACGTGCCCCGCACCGATCTCCGGCACCCGTGATGACGGCAATCTTCCGTTTCATTTCGAGCCGCCTCCCGCGGGCGGGCATCTGCGGGTGGTTCAATCGGACACCAAGCCACCGGACTACGACCCGGCGAAGGACACGTTCATCGTGCCCGAACATCCGCCCAGGAAGACTGAAGGCGGCACGTGGGAGCGCGGCGCGCAGAATCTTTACACCACGCGAATTCACAAGTCTGAAACCCTGGATTACGGCATCCTGCTCTCGGGTGAACGGGTGCTGCTGCTCGACGACGGCGAGCGGGTGCTCAAGCCTGGCGATACCGTCGTGCAGATCGGAAGCTGGCACGGCTGGGGCAACCCGCGCGAAGGCAGCCAGATGGCGTTCATCATGATGGGTGCCAGCTTCGACGACTGAGGAGGATCAAAGTGACCGAAATGATCAGGCCTGTGCGCCGCATCGTGGTCGTGGACGAAAACGACCGCTCCAAAGCGGTCGCTGACGGGCCTTCGCCCGACGTGCGTACCGACCCGGCCCGCCCGGGTTTCTCCTCCACCCGCATCTGGGTCACCGACCGCACGCCATGCCGGCTGAAAAGCGTGCGCGAAACGCTCGATGCGCCGCACACCCTGGAGCCGCCCAGCGGAGGTTCCGTCTGTCGCGTCGTGACGTTCCCCCCGGATGACAGCTGGAAGGGGAAGGTGGGCGCAAAGGAGGTGCAAAGTTACTTCGCTGCGATGGGATCACCCGGCGCGTCGACGTACTCGCCCAGTGCGCCGCATCCGTACATGCAGAAGGCCCGCACCCTGGACTTCTGCCTCGTGATCGAGGGCGAGATCACGCTCGTGCTGGATACCGCCGAAGTTCCGCTTAAGGCCGGTGATACTGTGGTGCAGCGTGGCACGAATCACGCCTGGAGCAACCGCTCCGGGAAACCGTGCACGATCGCGTTCTCCTCGCACGACGCGCTGGCCTGAGGTCATGGCGGCGTTCGGCTCAGGCCGTGGCGGCAGCGCTGGAGCGCCGGCTGATCCGTTGGCTGAGGACTCCGCCGCCGATACAGGCAAACCCGACGGCGTCCGTCAGCAGCCCGGGAAAGATCAGCAACAGGCCGCCGGAGATAAATAGCACAGTCTCGTGGAGCCGCATCGGACCCGTGAACCAGCGCTCCAGGCCTGCGGCGAGTGACGCGGTGCCCACCACAGCGGTGACGGTCGAGAACGCAATCCATTGCCAGGAGCCAACGAGGAGCAGCGCCGGGCTGTAGACGAACATGAAGGGCACCACGAAGGCAGCGACTCCCAGACGGCTCGCCGTGACGCCGGTGCGGAGCATGTTGCCACCGGAAATGCTGGCGGCGGCGTAGGCGGCGATCGCCACCGGCGGAGTGATCGCGGCGATCACGGCGAAGTAGAGCGCGAACATGTGCGCCGCGATTACTGGCACCCCGAGCTTCACGATCGATGGCACGGCAATCGACGCGACGATGATGTAGGCGGGCACGGTGGGCATTCCCATGCCCATGATGATGCAGGCAACCATTGCCAGGATGAGCGGGATGATCAGCGTCTCCCCCGAAAATCCGACGATCAGGTTGGTCACTTGCAGTGCGACCCCGGTCATGGAGACGGAGCCCACAATCAGTCCGGCGCCCGCTGTGGCCGTGGCGATGAGCAGCGATTCCCGCGCGCCCTTGGCAAGCGTATCGAAGAACCCGCGCACCCCGAGGCGCGTGTCCTTGCGAAACAGGGACACCAGCACAGTTGCAATGATGGCGAAGAACGCCGCTCGGAAGGGACTGTAGCCATCGATCAGCATGTAGACGAGAAACACCACGGGCAGGAGCAGGTAGGAACGTGTCAGGACCGTCCTGCGCGGCGGGATCTCGGCGTCCGGCAGGCCCTGCAGGTTCTTTTTGTGGGCTTCGAAGTGCACCATCATGATAAGGGCGAAGAAATAGATGAGTGCGGGGAGCAGGGCGGCCAGCGCGATCGTCACGTACGGGATGCCGGTCACGTCGGCCATCACGAAGGCGACCGCCCCCATGACCGGCGGCATGATCTGTCCGCCGGTGGACGCCGCCGCTTCCACTGCGCCGGCGAACACGGGCGAATAGCCCAGGCGTTTCATGAGCGGAATGGAGAAATTGCCCGTGCCGTAGACATTCGCCACGGTCGCACCTGAAATGGTGCCGAAGAGCGCGCTCGATAACACGGCGACCTTGGCCGGCCCGCCCTTGGACCGGCCTGCGAGGCTCGTGGCGACGTTGATGAAGTAGGCACCGACTCCGGTCGCGTAAAGGAATGCGCCGAACAGGATGAAAAGGAAGGCGTAGGTCGCCGATACGCCAAGCGGTATTCCGAAGAGGCCGTCCATTCCCAGGTACAGGTAGGAGACCATTTCATTCAGGGTCCAGCCCGGGTGCTCGAACCGTCCGGGGAAATAGGGTCCAAAGTGGACGTAGGCGAGGGCGATGGCGATGACCAGAACGAGCGCCATGCCCACCGTGCGCCGCGCCGCTTCGAGCGTAAGGGCGATGGCGATCAGTCCGAGCGCGAACTGGTAGTCGTTTGCCGCGGTCGACATCGGCTCGTGTTCGGAGAGCATTTCGTGATTGAAGACCACGTAGCCGATGCTTGCCACGCCAAGCGCGGTGAGCAGCACGTCCACGATTTCCATCCATGGCCGGTGCCGCGCTCCGCCGAGCGGGAAGACGAGGAACACGAGCAGCATGACGAAGGTGTAGTGCACCGAGCGCTGCAGCAGCACCGTCAGCATGCCGAACTGCGCCGTGTAGAGGTGGAACAGCGACATCGCGACGCAGGCGCTCCAGATGAACGCCTTGCGCCAGCGCGCATATGCCATGTCCGGCACGGGACTCCGTTCCTGGAATGCGCCGGGTGGCACGCTCCGGGCCCGGGAATGGCCGTCGGCGGCGTGCCGCTCAGCGTGCCGCGGCTACTTCACCCAGCCTTTTTCCTTGAAATAGCGCAGTGCGCCCGGATGCGGCGGGACACGCATCTCCGTCGCCATCCTGGTCGGGTCGAAGTACTTGAAGGAAACGTGCAGCTTGCGGATGTCCTCCGCGTGAAGATCCATCTGCTTGACGGCCTCGTAGGCGATATTGTCCGGCATTTTCGGAGACACGAAAAAGAAATACGCGCTGCCGATGGAGGCCTGGTCCTGCTCGACGATGCCGTAAAGTCCCTTGGGAATCGTCGAGTCGAGATAACCGTATTTCTTCTTGAGCCAGTCGATCTGCTCCCGGTCGAGCGGCAGCATGCGCATCGGCCGGGCCTTGGCCGCCTCGGCGTGGTAAGGCGAGGGCAGCGCGGTCTTGCCGAGCAGCGCGTTCACGTGCCCGTCGCGCAGCAGGTTGACTGCGTCGCCCCAGGTTGTGTGGTTCACGCTGCCGCCCCATTGCTTGATGGTGTTGTAGCTGATCTTGTAGGCCTCGAGCACGCGGCGCGTGTCGACTTCCGGCGGCCCCGAGCGCAGGAATGTGGCGATCTTGAGCGGATATTTCTTCGCGATGAGCTCCCGTATCGACGTGAGACCGGTCTCCTCGGTCACCATGAAATAAAACGCCGAGGTGCCCTGGAAATTGGCGAGATGCCGAATGCCCGTGTATTTGTGCTTGAACGGGGCCTCGCCTTTGGAGGCTGCGTCGTACAGTTCGAGCGTGGTGAAGCCGATGTCCACCTTGCCTTTCTCTACCAGGTCCAGGTTCGCCTTGCCGCCGCCGGCGATGACGGACGCCTGCAGGCCAGGAACGGACTCCTGCAGCCATTTCGCAAGAACCGCGGTAAGCATGTATACCGACTGGCCCAGGGCCCCGGCGCTCAGCCGGATCGAATCGGCACGCGCCGGCGAAAGCGGTGCGCTTGCCAACAGCAACGCCAGAAATAGGGGTGCGAAGCGGATGCTGATTCTCATCTCTCTCCTCCTCACGTGACCGCTGTTGAAAATCCGGGCGCGACGCCAAAAGAGGGCGACGAAACCGTGCGCTAGGAGCTTGCCATGAACTGAGCCCGGACGCCAGATCGGAACGGCCGGCCTGAATTCGGCTGCAACGTCAAGCGGGCAGCTTCGGAGCTGCCGCAAACGCATACGTGTCAGTCACGGCATCGATTACGACCGGCTTGTCGAGCCGGAATGCCTTCACGAGGGCTCCCTTCAGGTCGCGCGGATCGGTAACACGGATGCCGGCGCAGCCGAATCCCTCCGCGAGCTGCGCGAAGTTCCGTTCCGGAAACCGCCACAACTCCGCGGCCCGGCCGCGTTGCTTTCCGCCGTAGGCCTGGTCGTAGACCGTGATCTCCTGATTGAGCGAGCTGTTGTTGTTCACGACGACCACGATGTTGATGCCGTAGCGGCTGGCGGTCTCGAGCTCGGCGATGTGATAGTAGAGGCCCCCATCGCCGGTGAAGCACAGCACCGGATCGTCCGGCAGCGCGCATTTCACTCCGATCGCTCCGGGCAATCCCCACCCGAGCGAGCCCGCGCAGCGGAAGTAGCGCTGCGTCGGATGTCGCAGCGAGATCATGGCGCCGGTCCAGATGCCGGCGTGGCCGGTGTCCGACACCACCACGCCATTCGGTGGCAAGGTATCGGAGATTTCCTTGCACAGGCGCTCCGGCCGCAAGGGTGCTGCATCGGATTCGAGCATGGGTGCTTGCTCCGCGCGCCACTGCGCGACGAGCTGCTGGACGCGTCCAACCCAGGGGGCCGCCGACTCGGGCGTCTTGCGCCCGGCAATGTCGATCAGGCGCCGCAGCGAGCTCTTGGCATCGCCCAGGATGGAGGCGACATTGCGGTAGTTGCGTCCCAACTCGGCCGGATCGATGTCCAGTTGAATGACCGGTGTGCGGGCGGGGGGAAACCGCCAGCCGTGCGTCACCTGCCCGCCGGTGTGACTGCCGATGAAGAACACGAGATCGGCCTCATGCAGCACGAAGTTGGCGCAGTCGCGCGAATACAGCCCGGAGATTCCCGCAGCCAGCGGATGCGTGTCGTTGATGACCGCCTTGGCGTTGAGCGAGGTCACCACGGGAATCTGCATTCTCTCGGCGAGTTCTACGACCTCCTGCTCCGCGCGCGAGGTGACGACACCCCCGCCGGCCACGATGACCGGTCTCTTTGCCGCCGCCAGGCGCGCCGCCACGTCGCGCACACGCTCCATGTCGGGCTCAATACGAAAGGCGGGCGCACGGGCAAACTGCGGCTCGACGAAGGGGTCGAGTTCCGATTCCTGCTCGGTAACGTCGCCGAACGGGCCTTGCACCTGAAGATAAACGGGCGCGGGCGCGCCGGAAGTCGCTTCGCGAAACGCCTGGCGCAGCAGCTCCGGAAATCGACTGACCGTTTCCACCCGCGCGCTGAACTTGGTCACGGGACCGAACTGGTTGAAATCCTCGCTCAGATCCTGGTAGGCATGCCGGTAGCGCATTTGCGGGACCGCTCCACCGCTAATGGCGATGATCGGCGTGCCGTTCATCCGGGCATCGCGCAGGCCCGCCGCGAGATTCGACCCGCCGACCACCTGCGCAAGGCATACCCCCGGCTTGCCGCTCGCGCGGGCGTAGCCGTCGGCCATGTAGGCCGCGGCCTTCTCGCCGTGGGTCATGATCCGGCGTATCGGCATATCCTCCATCTCCACCAGCCCCTTCGGCAGCACGAGCGGAACGAAAAAGACATGCGAGACGCCGTATCCCTGCATCATTTCGGCAAATGCTCGCGAACCGGTCATTCTGGCCATCTGCGTCCTTTCGTCACTTGGGATTGAAAGGTTTTTAGAGACCCGTGGATTGGAGCCAGAGCTGCCTGGGTGAGACGGCAACTACAGCTGGGATCTGGCTGAGGTCCAGCAATTCTCTTGTAGAACATTCTAATGCACCGACTCGATCGAACGGCCAAGCCAGGGAGTCGTGGGTCCGAATCCTGCCGGGCACGCCAAATTCTTCGAGCAAGAGGCCTGCGGACTCGCAGGCCTTGTGCTTTCCAACTCTCTCGACAATCCGGTCACCGCTGACAGGGTCATGAACGGTAAGGCGTCTTACTCCAATATTCGCTTTCGGCTTGCAATTCATCTCCGGGCTGCAAACGAACCCGGGGCGTTCGAAAAAGCGAAAATTCTTCACTGCCACCCGTAAAACAGTAGTCCTTTGGAAAAGTGAGTACCCCTAGATGAAAAATAATTAAACTGGCTTATCATTCTCTCATCGCTAATGGAATTGCTTTTTCGAACCTGCTTCGCGACACGATGGTGAAACGGACATGCCTACCGGTGAATCAGCCAACGATATCGACATATTTCTGAGCTACGCGCGAGAGGATAAGAAGGTAGCTCGACGACTTGTTGAGGCGCTCGTGTCGCAGCGGGGCTGGTCAGTATGGTGGGATATACGGCTACGCACGGGGGAGCAATTTAGTCGAGAGATTCAGCGTCTGATCGGGAATACCCGCTGCGTCATGGTGCTCTGGTCGAAATATTCCAGCGAGTCCAATTGGGTGATCGCGGAAGCCAGCGAGGGCTGGGAGCGCGGTGTGTTGGTGCCCGTGTTCATCGATGATTGCGAGCCACCGATGCCCTTTCGGCAGACCCATGCAACGAATCTTAGTGGATGGGGAGGCTCAACATCTGCACCGGAGTTTCTATTACTGCTTGAAGACATCCAGCGGACCGTGGCACGCGGAAGTGCGGTAAGTCCTATCGAGATTGAGGCCCGCGAGCGTCGGAGGAAGCGGATGTTGTGGCAGCGGATGCTGCGTATCGCGTGGCCAGTGACACTTGCGTCATTGGTATTGCTCGGTGCCGGCCTTGCGTTTCGGCAATCTGACAATGCGCGTAATGCCGACGCCATTGCCACCAGATCAGAATCGATCAGAGATGAGCTGCTGCAGGACTTCAGAGACAGCAAACGATCCTGGCGGGCCTTCCTGTCGGATGATCGGAATAATCGCAAGAAACTAATGGCCGGTGCGCTATTCGCGATCGAGGCGTACAAAACTGCACGTACACCACGTACTCACGCAGCGCTCAACGACACATGGCGACTGTTACCCTGGACGGATCGCCAAATACAATTCGGCGGTGATGAAGCACTGAGCAATTTGAAATACAGCTATGACGGGCGCTATCTCGCAGCCGGCGGCGGTTATAAGGGTTCGGTCATTCTGGATGCCAACAGCTATGGAGTTCTTGCGCGCATACCCTACGGGGGCCTCCCCTCGTCCAATAAGCCGCCCTCTCAGTTCGATGCCCGAGATCAAGGTGCGCTGGAGTTCAGTCCCGCTCAGAATGTGCTTGCAACTGCTGGGCCAGACAATACAGTGCGCCTCTGGAATGAGCGCGGTGAGGAACTAAAACGGTTTGAACATGGCGCAGAGGTAACCGCAGTGCAGTTCGATTCAACCGGCAGGCTGCTTGTCGCTGCGGATAAAAGTGGAGAAATGGTACTTTGGGACCTAAAGTCAGGAAACACTGTTCAACGATTTAAGCATTCAGGCAAGTTGACACGCCCGATAATTTCGAAAAGTGGTGCCTACATTGGGGCTGTCAGTGGTAGACGGGATGCTGTTGTTTGGCGCAGATCGACCGGTGAGATTATTGCGGAAATTGAGCACAATCCAGGCTGGGGAAGTAGCTCAGTGCCTGGCTTTTCTCTCAAGGGAATTGCCTTCACGCCGGACGAACGAGCAGTAGTTACTTGGGGTTATCAACGTTCAACGGTTGTACACGATCTCGAGACCGGCGAACAGATCTGGCAGATCGAGGAAGGCAGCTTTGGTGGTCCAATATTTATCAAGGACGGCTCGGTAATGATTCACTCAGGGGATGATCTCACCTGGTGGGACATGAAGACGCGAAAACTTGAGTATTCGATCCCTGACGCCGACGTTGTCGATATCGTTCGCGGTCCTGGTGGCAAGTGGATGGGAACCGTGGATGCACTTGCGACCGCGAAAATATGGGATGTGCTACAGCGGAATGAAATCAAGCGTGTTCCGTATTATCGCTTCAGAACAGCACTGGCGTTTAGTCCGGACGGTTCCACGGTCGCGTTCAGCGGCTATGACGAGCGTCTTGCTAGGCGAGTCATTGAATTTCTGAAATTTCGTCCAGAGAATCTAGTCGAGAAGATATGCAGTTATTTTGGAACTGATCTGTCACCAGCTGAGTGGCGCGTATATTTCTCAGGGCTGCCGTATGTGGCTTCCTGTCCGAATCTCGTCGAGCATTAATAAGCCCCCAGTATTTTCTGCTGACCTCTCCTTGATATGAGGTAAGAAGGGGCCAGCCTCGAATTATTCTGATAATTTGAGTCTGGTCTCTTCCTGTTGACGTGACGTGGCCCGATGGCGGCGCTCCGGCGCTCGTATTAGAGTAGGAGCTTGCGGCGGAAGAAGTACATTAGAAATAGGGTCCGGCTCAAATTTCGTATCTAGACTGAGAAAGCCTGGAATCGGTGCGATTGTCCTGCAACTCGTAGTCGCGCTTCGCCATACGAAAGTTCGATCGAGCAGGAGAAAGATGACGAGCGCGATTTGTGTCGTAATTGTGGCTGGGCGTGTCGCGATTGTGGCTGATACATACTGAAAATCGAATCGGAAAGCGTTGCAAGATGTTGATTTAGCAAATCGCTGATTTCCTCAGTTCCACTACGACCCAGAGGGTCGTGGGTCCGAATCCTGCCGGGCACGCCATTTTCCCGCAAGAAGGCGTGCACATTGGCGCGGGCCTTTTTGCTTCAGGGATGCGGGCGGAGGGATGAGGGGTGAAATCGACGCAAGAAATTCAAGCCTGGCCCGTTTAACATAATGGCTGAAGCTGCACAGTTGAGGAGAATTACCATGGGAGCGCGGAGAAGATATCGGAAGAGACCGAGCGCGTTTGTTACGGCAGTTCAGCTGGACCTCGACACGGAAGGATTCGTTTATAACAAATGGGGTGGCAAGCAGGTATGTAAACGGGGAGACTGGCTCGTCGACAGCAACGGCGACAAGTACACCGTATCGGGTGACACGTTTCCGCGGACGTATCGATTCCTCAGTCCAGGTGTCTACGTCAAATCGTCACCCGTCTGGGCCGAGAGGGTGGAAAGCCCAGGGAGAGTGAAGACGAAGGAAGGCGAAACGTCGTACCAGGCTGGAGACTATCTTGTCCATAACAATGAGGACCAGACAGACAGTTATGCCGTGAGCGCTGTAAATTTTGAGTCAATGTATGAGCTTGCAGAGGACAAAGACGCCCGAAACGAGCAGAAGAAATAGCGGGAGCGCTGATTCCTGCCGGACACGGTATGCTTACCGACTGTCTTTGCTACCGGTGCTCTTTAGCTTCCTTGCCCCCTCAGCTGGAATCGCGATCAACTCTGTCGCTCAGAATCTGATTTACAGAACAAAGGAATCCCGCGGGGTCGCGCTCGGGTATCCCTGGACCAGGCCGCTGAGACAGCCGGGCGTTTCTTCCCGAATCATGTGGTTCTGACCGTTTGATTGCTCTTCAAAACCTCACAAATTGTTAGGTTTTGGATGAGGCATTGCAACATTTTCAAGTAACTGCCTGGATCCATCTTCGCCACTAATTCCAATAGGATTAGATTAACCACCGGAGGCATCCGCGCGCTGACCGGGATTCTTGTCAGCGGCGTAGGCGTGTGACTGGTATCGGAAAGGAGGACGAATGGACCGTCGACCCTTCCTTGCAGCTTCGGTCCCGGTCCTTTTGCTTAGCCTGGCCCCTTTTCCCACGGCCCCTTTCTCCAGTGACGAGCGATGGAGGTAGCAAGTCGGTGGCAGACATTTTTCTCAGTTACGCCAGCCAGGACCGGGCGAGGGCGAGGGTCCTGGCGGAAGCCCTTGCGCAACTAGGGTGGGCCGTTTGGTGGGATCGGACCATCCCATCCGGGAAAAGGTTTGACCAGGTCATCGCAGAGGCTCTGGCTGGCGCGCGCTGTATCCTCGTGCTTTGGTCTACGAAGTCCGTCACCTCGGATTGGGTCATTGAAGAAGCCGAAGAGGGGCGAAGGCGGGAAATTCTTATCCCGGTGTTCATCGAAGGTACTCCTCCTCCTATGGGATTTCGGCGGATCCAGGGAGCAGATCTGGTCGATTGGGACGGCACAGTGACATCTCCGCTATTTCGGACTCTCGCCGCCGATATCGAAGCCGTCCTCGGTGCGCCGATGAAAACGAAGGCAGAGGCAGGAGAAATCGGTGAGACCAAGGACCGGGCGGAGGCCCGGGTCGTCGAGCAGGAACGAAAGCCCATCCTTCCTCATGCGCCCCCGAAACGAGGCGACGTTCCAAGGTCCAACGTAAGCCCCCGGAGCGCCCCAAAAACCATTCTAGCTACAGCTGTTTTGCTGGCTTTAACGGTTAGCGTGGGCTACGGTGTGAAGCTGTGGTATGACCAGGAGCAGGAGACGTTGCCACAAGAGCAGGCGGCGGAGGAGGCGCGGCCAAAAGAGCAGGAGACGTTGGCGCAAGAGCGGGCGGTCGAGGAGGCACGACGGACGGAGCAGGAGAGATTGGCACAAGAGCAGGCGGCCGAGGAGGCACGGCGGAAGGAGCAGGAGAGATTGGCGCAGCAGCGGGCGGCCGAGGAGGCACGGCGGAAGGAGCAGGAGAGATTGGCGCAGCAGCGGGCGGCCGAGGAGGCACGGCGGAAGGAGCAGGAGAGATTGGCGCAACAGCGGGCGGCCGAGGAGGCACGGCGGAAGGAGCAGGAGAGATTGGCGCAACAGCGGGTTGTCCGGCGCTCGGCATTCCGACCTCCGGAGGCCGGCCGACTATATTATTACGACATTGACGCCGCAACGCAGGTGAGAGGTTCCGACAACGAAGTGGATTTCTGGTTCAAGGCCGACAATCCGCAGGACCCGAATTCAATGATCGGCGTTCTGCCCGTCAATGGTGCGAAGTATGCGCCGCACTCTGCGGGTTTATTTCCGTGGGAGCTCGATGAGAGCAGCTTTACATCCTCGCAGGGCGTATATCCGGTTCCACAACGACAGGACATTCCTTGTTTTACCAGCAAGAAGCAGCCCTGCACGTTTCGACTTCAGAGTGATCCGGGAGGCGACTTGCTCGTATGGTTTGTCTTGTATAAATGAACGTGTGTACCTGTTCTGTTCCGTGTGGATTAAGTTTCGCTGATGTCGGCGTTGCGGCTTACCGACGCTTCACCCACGGGAGTTCCTGAAGCATCCGATCCCCGGCCGGGACCGTTCATTAGCTACGCGCGCGAGGATCAGGGCGTCGTTCGCAAGCTGCACGACGCCCTGCTCAAACGAGGCCGGGACGCCTGGGTCGACTGGGAGATCTTCCCGTCGGCGGAGTGGATGCAGGAGATCAGGTCCGCCATCGACGCGGCCCCGGCGGTCGTCTTCCTGATCAGCCCGGAGTCGATCGCTTCCTCAATCTGCCGCCAGGAGCTCGACCACGCCCTGGCCCAGAACAAGCGTCTCATCCCGGTCGTGTGCCGCAGCGTGGATGCGGACCGGGTCGAGGAGTCGCTGCGGAAGCTCAATTGGATCCAGCTCCTCGATCCCGATGAGCTCGATCGCAAGGTCGAGCAGCTGATCGAGGTGATGGACGCCGACCTCGACTGGGTGAGCGCGCACGCGCGCCTGCTGACGCGCGCGCGGGACTGGGAAGCCAAGGGTCGCGACCGGAGCCTCCTGCTCCACGGCAACGACCTCAAGGACTCCGAGCGATGGCTGGCCGCGATCGGCGTCGATAGGACCCCGCGGCCGACTGCGCTTCAGATCCAGTACGTCATCGCCAGCCGCCGCGTGGAGACGACGCGGCAGCGCTACATCCTTGCGAGCGTCGGCACCGCGCTCGTGGTAACCGCGGCGCTCGCGGTCTATGCGGTCATCCAGTCCCGTATCGCCGATCACCAGCGCGACGTCGCGTTGTCCCGTCTCGTCGCTGCGCAATCGCTGAAGCACAGCTCCGAGCCGCTGGGTCAGCTCGACCTCTCCCTCCTGCTCGCCGTCGCGGCGAACCAGATTCACCCGACGCTCGAAGCCCGCGACAGCCTGTTCGGCGCGCTGCTCGAGACGGAGCGCGTCCGGCGCTTCGTCCACGGCTCCCGCACGCTCGTGAGCCTGGCAGTCAGTCCCGACGGCCGGACGATCGCGACCGGCGATTTCAACGGCGGGATCGTCCTGCGGGACGCGGAGACGCTCCAGGCAAGGGCAACGCTCCAGCACGGCAAAGGCGTCGTCGAGAGCGTCGCGTTCAGCCCGGACGGCCGGACGCTCGCCTCGGCCGGATCGGGGCGGATCATGCTCTGGGATGCACACAGCGGACAGGAACGCGGCACCCTGGACGGCGGCCATAAGTACGTGAAGCGGGTGGTCTGGCATCCTGACGGCGCGACGCTGCTTTCGGGGAGCCGCAACGAGCCGCTCATCTTCGTCTGGGACGCGGCCACGGGGACGCGCCGGAGCACGATCCCGCACGACCGCTTGATGAGCCTCGCCGTCAGTCCCGACGGCGCGACGATCGCCTCGGCCGCCGACCGGTCGGGCGATGTACGCCTGTGGGACATGAAGAGCGCGGAGGAGCGGATCATGCTGCGAGGGCACCACGGCCCGGTCAGGGCGCTCGCCTTCAGCCGCGACGGGAAGTTGCTCGTTTCGGCCGGCCAGGATTCGCGGATCATCATCTGGGACGCGGCGAGCGGCGAGCGGCGAATGACGCTCGAGGGGCAGACCGATCGCATCGAGTGCGTGGCGTTCAGCCCCGACGGCACGCGGCTCGCGTCCGGGAGCAACAACCGCACGATCGTGCTGTGGGACCTGACTACTGGTCGGCCGCTGGATCTGCTCCGCGGCCACACGAACAGCCTCATGAACGTCGCATTCACGCCCGACGGAAAGCAGCTTCTCTCCAACGCCTTTGACGGTACCTTCATCGTGTGGAACCTCGATGCGGCGTGGCGGCGGCGCCTGAAGGCTCACGCGGCCGACGTCAGGGTCGTCGCGGTGAGTCCGGACGGCGCCACGCTCGCGTCGGGGAGCGATGATCGAACGGTCCGGCTGTGGGACTTGGCGGGCGGGCGGGAGCGCGCCGTTCTGAAGGGGCACCGCGGGGCGCTGCGTGCAGTTGCTTTCAGTCCGGACGGCCGCGTCCTCGCCTCGGGCGGCGAGGACGACCGCCGGATCATCCTCTGGGACGTCGTGACCGGGCACAAGCTCAAGGAGCTGCGCGGCGAGGGAGACGTGACGAACGTGGCGTTCAGTCCCGACGGCAAGACGCTGGCGTCGGGGGCGGATGCCACGCGGTCGGTCTTCCTCTGGGACGTCGCTGCCGGAAAGCGGCGTGCCGAGCTGCGCGGCCACGAGAGCAGCGTCGGCGCGTTGGCGTTTAGCCGAGACGGAAGGCTGCTCGTGTCCGGCGGTGGGGAGGGGGTGCTGCGGGTGTGGGACCCGGCGACCGGGAAGGAGATCGCCGAGCCGATGGGCGCCGGCGGCTCGGTCGCGACGCTCGCGTTCAGCCCCGCCGGGACGACGATCGCGTCCTCGGCCCACTTCAGCAGCGCCCTCCTGCTCAGCGATCCTTACGGGCGGCGGAAGCCGGTCGCGCTGGACACCCGGGGCTCACACGCCCCGACGGGCATCGCCTACAGCCCCGACGGGAAGTTGCTCGCTTACGCCGCTGGCGAGCTGCGGTTCACCATCGTACTCTGGGACCTCGAGCGGGCTGAGCCGCGTGGCGCGCTGCGGGCATCGGCTACGACGTTGAGCATGGCGTACACGCCCGACGGAAGGCAGCTCGTCACGGGGCACTCGAACGGCGAGGTCGCCTCGTGGGACGTCGACCTCGAGGGCTGGCCGAGGCGCGCCTGCGAGATCGCGAACCGCAATCTGACGCCTGACGAATGGCAGGCGTT